>OFFY01000017.1_pt1 | contig 164077 bp, 150 predicted proteins | sample 1521481 | NCBI WGS metagenome assembly OFFY01 (sample SAMEA3504117, study PRJEB24116) | mouse gut metagenome | biome: mouse gut; feature: mouse-associated habitat; material: faeces | place: Denmark | collected 2011
CGGGTGTTCCCGGCTTTGAAGTAGTCGGATATGTCCTTTTCCTCTTTCGTTCCCGGAAGCGGCAGCAGCAGGCGTTTCACTCCAAATTCTTCCAGTAGTTTTTCCTGCTTGCGTGAACTTTCCCTGCCCGTCTTGTCCATGTCAAAGAGCAGGACGATGTGCTTGAAGCGGAACGTCAGCCTATAAACCAGCGTGGGCGGTATCGTCACCGTTTCGCTGTTGAAGCAGATAGCGTGAAAACCATGCGCCGCCAGTGAAAGTACGTCTTTCTCGCCGCCTGTGATGAATAGCGTGTCACCTTTGGCGGGCAGTTGCTCCAGTCCGAAACAATAGTTCTCGCCGAAGCTGCCGCCATAGAGGAAGCGGGGCGTGGAGAACGGGCGGTACAGCTTGATGTGCTGTTTGCCCTTGTAGCCGTACATGGGTTCTGCCACCGATGAAATGTAGGTGTACGGCTTCCCCTCTGTCGTTTCACTATTGTATTCCCGGAGCGAGCAGACCTTGTAATGTTCCAGCAGTTCGGGCGTGATGCCGTACTGTTGCCAGTACACCAGTTCGGCAAGCGGAAACTTCTGTTCCCGGAACTGGTAGGGCTTGACTGGCTTTTCGGGTGTTTCTTCGGGTTTGTCCGGCACTGCCCGGCGGATGGTTGCCGGGGGAATGGAAACCGGAGTGCCGGAAGCCAGCCCCAAGCCCAAATCCCGGTCTATGATTTCCAGTATTTCCACGAAGTCTGTCGCTCGGTTACAATCCAGCTCCTTTAACTGCCCCACGAAGAAGAAACAATCACCGCTATAATTGTCGTTGCCGAAGTCTTTCATCTTGTACATACCGCTATGGCGGTCGAAGTAGATATTACAGGATGCTTTCTTATCCTGATAAAGAGGATTAAGAAAGTGCCTGCCAATACGCCAGTCCCCGGGTAAGTAATGTTTGAAAACAAGCAGACCGTTATTTGTTCTGCTTAGAATTTCTTCTTTCCTTAACATATTTCTGATGATTGGTTATCAGTTCATTTATACACTCCTTATCACGCTTAATCAGGCGTTCTTCCAACATTCGCTTTACTTCCTTAATCTTGTAGAAGTAATGCCCCTTGATGTCGGAGTAAGAAATCATTCCTGCCGCCCTTAGGCGTTGTAAAGTACGGTCACTGATTTTCAGGAACGTGCAGACTTCGTAACTATCCACCCAAATTTCATCTTCATCGGTCTTGTTTTCGTCCAAGTGATTGAAGATGTAGTCTGCTATGGCGGTAATCTTGTTGTCAAGTTCCTTATAGGCTTTTGACTCAAATGTTATAATCTCCATATTGTAACTTATTGATTTGCCGCAAAGTTCGGGAGAAGAAATAACCTAAAAGTCATGGTTGTATCTATCATGGTATTACTTTTTTTCAGGTTATTTTAGGAGAATATTGGCGTAAAAGCTCCCCGAAATGTCATTTTTCAAAGTAGATTTCACTATAAAAAGAAAGTACCATGTTGGGGAGAACATGGTACTTCTACATACTGGAATACTGGAGATTATTTCATATCATCCTCATTCATCCGCTTAACAAGGCTTTCTATCAGATGATGAAGATATGCCGTCCGGTCTTTTCTCTCTTTCATGGCTATATATGAAGCGTAATAATCTCCTAAATCAATGTGGAATATCGTGCTAAGGAAATTCATCATTTCTTTTATCTCCACGTTGCCATTGTTTATGTCGCCCGAAGATACAAGAGAATATCCTAATTCAATAAGATATGCCTTTTTGCCTGTAAAGCGGAAAATATACTTATCCAGTTGTTGCAGCTTGTGTTCTAACTGATTCGTATTCCCAAGTTTTACCAACCGTTGATTTAAATATATGCGCAACATTTCGTTACATAATATCTTCGCAATCTTATAATCGTATTCCGTTGAAAACAACGGGTCACGGTCATATTGGAAACTGTCAAGCAATAACTGAATATCCGTTTTCTTGCGAACGAAATACAAGTTATCCATATAAGTGGATTTTGACCGATAGTATTGGTAAAAATCCAAATTGTCACGGAAGAAACGGGTTAATTCCTCTAATTCTTGGTTCAAATATTCTTTGATAATCTCATTGTTACCAATGGGACATTTCATTTCGATACTGTAAACCTTACTGAAATACAGATATTTGTCGAGGATATTAGGCTTGATTTCCTTGAAAAAGAGAATTTCGTCTTCATTTGTTGGAAATACATAGTCTGATACAAGCTTTCTTAATTGGCTGTATAGCGGAGTAATGAACTTTACCATGCGCAAAGCATCATCTGCTGTAATATCATTGTCATAATTGAGCAATTTTATTTCAGCATTTATCCGGGACAACATTTCTTCCGCTATTGTTCTCATAGCTACCTATTTTTCATTGCCACTATTTTTTCTAAATCGCCATTCATCAGATAAGGCAAAAACTCCTGTATCTTATCTACCGACCAATTCCACCATTTCAAAGCCAGCATCTGTTCTATCATATCAGAATTGAACCGCTTTCGTATCTCTTTGGCAGGAACACCACCCACAATGGTATAGGGCGGCACATCTTTCGTCACAACCGCCCTTGTTCCAATAATAGCCCCGTCACCGATATGGACACCAGCCATAATAACGGCTTCATAGCCTATCCATACGTCATTGCCTATCACGATGTCGCCTTTGTTGTCCCAAGCGGAAGCCACATCTGCCTTATCCAATTCCCAATCTTCATAAAATAGCGGGAACGTGTAAGTGGATAAAGATTTCAGGGTATGGTTGGCGCAGTTGAACAGAAATTTTGCACCGCAAGCAATAGAACAGAACTTTCCAATTATCAGCCGTTCATGGTTAATGGGATAATGATACAATACGTTGTTTTGCTCAAACAGACACGGGTCTGAAACAAAATCATTGTAAATGGTATAGTCGCCTATTTCGATAGACGGGTCTTTTACGACAGCATTCAAATAAACGGTTTGCGTGTCACCTTTACGGGGATATATCTTGTTCATCATAACTTTCAGTTCTTAGTATTGTTTATATTTAAGATAAATGACGGATTGTGTACCAAGCAGCATTACATATAAGTATTCCACTGCCCAATATGCCGCAAATGGAACATGACAAAAATCTAATCCCCATAAGCAGAACAGATAAGCAATAGTTGTTGTCACCTGAAAAATGAATACCGTCCGTGTTGCTCTCGTTCCTGTTGCTGCATTCAGATAGACGTAACCGGGTAGTGCAAAGAAGTAATTCAATAGCATGACAAGAAAAGGCGGCCATGCAAGCTGTATGATAGCGGGATTTTCCGTATAAGCCCCTATAATGTGCTGGTGAAAGAACAACGCAAAAGCAATCAATGGAATGCCTATCGCATATCCTAAACGGATAATCTTATGGCAAAGCGGAAAAACTTTTTTCTTTTCACCTGCTCCAATCAGGTTACTCACCAAAGAACCGGTGACACCTGCCAACGCATTGACGATAACGGAAAACAGTGCGGAAACACTTCTTACAATGTTCGATACAGCCAATTCCGTTTCTCCCAAACGTTCGATAGCCACGAAGAACAGAAACCAAATGGCTACACTTGTAAAGAACTGGAGCATACTCCATACCGAGATAGAAAATACCTCTTTCAATACCGTTATATCAATACGCCAGTATAAGCCATACACTTTTTTATCAATGTGCCGAAACATATATGCTGCCAATACAGCCAGCGAACACATTTCGGCAAATGAAGATGCGATAGCCGCCCCCGATATACCCATATCGAAGCCGAATATCAGGAGCCAGTTCAGCGGAATGTTCACCAGTACGGCAGTGAAAGCTGCCATGTTCAGAGCTTTTGTCTGTGTAATGCCTACCAAAAACGAGCGTAAGGCAAGGAACGGGAAAGAGAACAACAATCCCCAAATACGCCAATCCAAATAGCGGATAACCGCATTATAGACATCATCCGAAGTTATCAGATGCTTCAACAGAACGGGAGAAAATATCTTGGACAGCAGACAGAGGAGTACCGCCAGTATTAGCAAGAAAAACAATCCCTGAAAGAACGTTTTTCCCGTTTCTGCATACCGCTGTTCTCCGTTACGGCGGGCAATTACCACTTGCAACCCCAAACTGAACCCGAAGCCGAGCATATAAATTGCCAAGAACCATATTCCGGCAAGGGCAGATGCACCCAGTTCCACGTCACCCACATGCCCTAAAAACAAAGCATCGGTAATATTTATCAGTTGTTCGATAAGGATGCTCATCATTACAGGAAAAGCGATGAGCCAGATTTTCTTATAGGTATAATTCATTTGTTCAAACCAATATGATACAATACATCCTGCCGCTTTAAGCAGCACGACAATCTTATAGATTTATAATAAGGGATAATGACAAAACAATAACAGGCAAACTTAAAACATAAGCCTGTCTATTGCTGAATAGCAATAATTGGAAGTGCTATTCGTTGAGCGTAGCTATATGCACAACTGCCATTTCATATTGTTGAACAACTATTTATTTTTCTGTTAGTTCTGCAAAGATAGCGTTTTTCCCTGAACTTATACTATCGGATTATCAATTAAATTCTTGATAACACTTCATCTTTCTAAAAAACCAAAGATGTAGTGCAAGGTGCAAGTATATATCTATATATAGCTTGCACCTTGCACTAACCGCAGAATATTTATTTTCAATGATTTGCACATATCAAAAGAAAGCCGTATCTTTGAACCGTAGTTTTAGGCAGACAACGAACAGCCAAAAGGTGACAGAAAAGCGTTATTCTTGTAACCTAAGTTGTACCCCCTAAGGCATTGACATACTGATAATAAATTGAATTTCAAGGATATTGGAGAGTGGGTTCATAACCCTCTCTCTCCGCAATAAAGCCTGATTATCAGGCTTTTGTTGTATTTACGCGCGAAATTACGCAAGATTTTTTGGGATCAGATGCAAAAGCCGGGTGAAGTGTTAAAAAGGTTCCCACTACTCCAGAGACAATTGAATAATCAGGGCAGTTTCTTGCAAACAGGCGACTAATGTCGATTACTGTTTTTGCAGAAATCCGCCCTGAGATTGAATGTTGTATGTATTTTGAAGTATTAGAATCCAATTCTTGGACGGTTATCCTTAGTTATTTTTTCATGACGGCAGCTGGAAATCAGTTCTTGGATGTCAATCGCATCATTCCCTGATAATATGGCGTTGACGGAATGTTTGCGTGCGATGTTTTCAATTTCTCCTCCGGAAAGATCGAACTGAGAGGCAAGAGTTTGTGCGTCTTCATTCGATAAACCTTTTAGCATAGCCTTCCAAATTTCGGTGCGTGCATTGACCGTAGGCTTATCGAAGCGGATTTTATAGAGGAACCTACGTTCGAATGCCTTGTCAAGATTTGTGGTGAGGTTTGTGGTGGCAATCATAATCCCTTCCAGGGTCTCCATCTCCTGAAGAATTATATTCTGGATACTATTCTCCATTTTATCCACTGCCCGCGACGCCCCTCCCATCCTGACGCCCAACACTGCGTCAGCCTCGTTGAAGAGAAGTATGGGGGCGAGTTCAGAGTTTTTGCAGATATTACGATAACGGTCAAAAAGAGCCTTTATATTTTTTTCGCTTTCGCCGACCCAACAGCTCTTGATTTTATCAACATCAACGCGCATGATGTCTCGCCCTGTGCGTCGCGCAAGTTGATATACGGTCTCGGTTTTACCCGTTCCCGGTGCTCCATAGAATATGCAGCAGAAGCCGGGTCTCATTCCGGCAGAGCGAAGCCTCTTTTGGACTTCATTGAAACGGTTCTCTGAGAGAATTGAGGAAAGCTCTGTAATCTGACCACGTTCAGTCTCATTGTAAATCAAATCTTTTTCAGCCAGCGTTCCCACTTTTATTAGATTTCTGTCAGATCGTCCGATTTTATTAAGGTTTAATTCGCAAAGGAACTGCTCTTTGGCCTTTTCAGTAAGCTTGAAGGCATCTGAACGAGCCATGCCATCCTCGTTTACGTTCTCAATGAGTTCTTTTTCAAAAAGCTCAGATTCCCGCGAGCGAAATTCCCGTTTCACCCAGCTCGGGATTTCATCGTTGTCGAATAAATCATCTATGTCGTGGAAACCTATATTGTCATCATTATTTTCCACAAAGAGATGAGCCATAAAGATAAACAACAAAGTATCTTCATCGCCAAATCCACAACGGCGCAATTCTGTGGCGAATATGGTTCCCTTGATTTCATCAAGCATCTCCATGGTCAGTTCCTTCAAGGAATCATGTGTCAGTTCATCATCGTTTTTCTCATTCATCAACCGGTCAAAGCGGTCGAAGAAGGTCTGTGTGTCAGGAATGGGTTCTTCCTCGTAGATATACGGTTGATTTTTACGCAACGATTTTAGAACTGCGCCAGGCACACGGTAGCTTAAAGAATTGCGACTACGTGAGGCCCTGAGATAGCGCTGCCTTTCAAGAGTATCGATGTCATCGGAAAGCCTCAGAATTTTGGTGGTTCTGCATCCGGTATATTTCGCAATGTCTGAGATCATTATGCGACTATCTTCGCTTCTGTCAACAAACATTGCCAGAAGCACCACCTGCATTGGAGCCAGTTTCAACTTGCGAGAAGCATATTTGATATGTTTAGCTGCCTTTTCGAAAAAATCATTATCGAGGTTTGAGTCTTCAGCGAGTTCAACGATATACTCAAATGATTCAAGAATGCTTTTCGGTTTAGCATTTTGGACATCATCCTTTTGCTTGGATTTATCCACTGTTTTTACTTTTTGTCGATCTAATTCTCTCATAGCTGACGCTGTTTATTATTTACGATGCAAATTTAAGGCGTTGATGTATCAAAAGGCGAGACACATTCTGAATTTACAATTTTCCGGATAGTTTTTTGACGGGATTCCCTCGCTCAAGCTTATCATGGTTGCTCCATTGACGGCAAGAGGAATCGGCTTGGGCTTTTTCATTCTGCCGGCGGAGTTTTAGAAACAGGCGTTCGCGAGCTCGGGCTTTGTTTTGCGATTGAGAACGTTCGTCAGAGCATTTTACCGCAATCCCGGATGGAATATGGATTGCGCGGACTGTGGTCTCAACTTTATTGACATTCTGCCCTCCTTTCCCTCCCGACCGACATGTTTCATAAACGATATCTGATTCGGCTATTTCGGGCAGTTCCACTTTGTCAAAGAAATTGACACCAACAAACCAATTGCTGCGTTTGTGCCCTGGGCGATATGGATTTGCTGTTGAACGCCATAATACAGTACCTTGCCATTCTTTGACGATAGTTTCAGGGATTGATTCGCCTGAGACGAATGTCATAGACATATAGCAGCCTTCAACCTGATTATGCGGCTCGCAGTCGGCAAGTTGAAGTGACGGGATTGCTTTGACAATCTCACGCGCGACGAGCGTCACTGCTCTCGCACATTCCACCGGACCTCGGCCCGCTGTGATCTGGATGTAGTGTTTCATTCTCCGTTGTCTTTTATATTAAGTTTCGGTTTAATCATAGATATGATCTCAACCGTCGGTTTGATAAGTTCCAGAATCTCTTCCGTCGGTTTGTAGGCCATCGGGGATTCATCTAAAGTTCCTTCGCATATTGATGTAGAGAACACACCCGACATCGTTTGTCTGAACTCAGCCAGTGAAATCTGCTTTTTGGCTTGTGTCCTGCTCATAATCCGTCCAGCGCCATGTGGGGCGGTGTTGAGCCACCGGAGATTGCCTTTGCCAACGCAGACAGCAATTCCGTCGCGCATATTGAATGGAATCACGACCTTTCGCCCTTCAGCGGCATCAATGGCACCCTTACGGAGCATGGGGCGCTCGTCGGTCACCGATATATAATTGTGAGTTGTAAATACCGAGTTTGCGCATTTAGCTTTACATAACTTACGGAGGATTGCAAAGATGCGGTCTCTGATAATTTGATGATTATATATAGCGTAAGCCTGTGCGAAGACCATGTCCGAGAGGTAGCCTTTCAGAGCATCGCCCCATAGAAAGCCTATGTATTTGGCACGTTTGGGATTCTGCGCTATATTGTGCCAGTGGTTGGCTACTTTTACACCAAGATTACGTGAGCCGCAATGAATCGTCAGCCAACCTTCGCCTGAGGCTTGATCCTCCCCGTACTCAATAAAATGGTTGCCGCCGCCGAGTGTACCGAGACTCTTATAGAATATTCCGTCCTGCAGTTTTATCCTACGACAGAAATCAGTGATAAATCGCTCATTAATCCGCGGAGCTTCGTTAATCAAATCCGGAGCGGCAGAACGCGCTTTATGATATTGCGAATTGAGGAAACGGAAGAGTTCCTTCTCATTGAGGGTGTTTTTTGCACAGATTTCCGTTCCCATGGGAATCGCCTCCCTGATGCGATGGTCGAGAATAGGAAAATCCTCGGGATTTACCGGAATAGATAGCCGGTGCATGGATATGGTGCAGCCGATGTCAACGCCGACATGGTCAGGATTGACATACATACCAATCGGATATGCAGTACCTACATTGCAGCTGGTTCCGGCGTGAACGTCTGGCATCTGAACTATCGGTATTTTCTCCATCGCCGGATGGTCGCAAAGTTCCTTAAGCCAGTTGAGAGCCGGCTCTTCAATATTATCGGTGAAAATCTCAGCCGATGCTGTTTTACCTTCTACTGTCATGTTGTTATATTTTATGGTGCGAAATTGATAAGCAGGTGCGCAAATGATTTGCGCAGCGTGAAAAAAATGTTATATTTGCGAAAAAGTATATGCGATGCCACTGAACAGAGCAACTCTCATCCGTATTTCGACAATAGACAAATGTCTTCAGAATCATTATCGGCGCTGGACCATCAACGACCTAATTGATGCCTGCACCGATGCACTTGCTGAATTCGAGGGACGCAGCAATCCTGTGAGCCGCCGCACCTTTCAGAACGATCTCGCGCTGATGCGAAGCGATCGACTTGGTTATAACGCCCCGATAGTGGTGCGCGACAACAAGTATTATGAGTATGAAGATCCGGAGTACAGCATCACACATCTGCCGCTCAATGACGAAGGGCTCGACGCACTAAATTCGGCACTTGACATATTACGGCAACTTCAGTGTTTCCCACAGTTGGCATCGTCAATCGACATAATCAGCAAACTCAACGAACAGATTTCCCGGCAGACAGGCACATCGGTGCCGGCAATGGATATGGAGCATGTTGTAGGCTACAAAGGTGCTCAATTCATCGGAATCATATATGAAGCCGTGCGCAAGCAACAGACCATTGTTATTGAATACCAGTCATTCAAGGCACGTCAACCGGAGGAGCTGGTAGTATATCCTTATCTGCTGAAGGAATATCGCAACCGATGGTTTCTGATTTGCGAGAAGTCAACCAACCGCTCGCCGCAAGTCAATATTTTTGCACTTGACAGAATCTTGTCTGTCAAACCTGACAAAGAACATCCGTTCAGGAAATGCATTGACTTTGACCCGGAGCATTTCTTCGACGATACAATCGGCGTTACAAAGCAGATCAGCGACAAGGCACGTCGTGTGGTCATCAAGGTTGACCGCCAGCAGGCTCCATACGTAGAGTCAAAACCGTTTCACAAGTCACAGACAGTGGAACAGCGATTCCGTGACGGCAGCATCCAACTGTCATTAAAAGTTGTTATTAATAACGAACTTGAACGCCTTATTCTCGGCTACGGAGGACATGCCGAAGTCATCGCTCCACCTGAATTTCGCGCTCGCATCGCCGAGAGCGTCCGTATCGCCGCAGGAAAGTACAACTATTAGTCCGGCGAAAAGAACGCCAATAACTCCCAGTCATCGGGAGAGACTGCAATAACGTGGTCGCGAGTAACTAAACGTACAATTCCTTGCTGCTTGTCGGATTCTGTTTGATCCGCGCGTTGATAGAGAGGCTCTATCTCTATGTTGCCTGCTCCGTCTTTAGCTCCCCATAGCCCGTTGTCAGCTTGAAAAAGAGTCAATGGCTTCTCGCCCGTAAAGTTCGGACCGATTTCAGGCTTTGGTTTATACTTTCCCGGTTGATGTCGTCTGCGTTTAGGCATGATTGTTTCTATGTTTAATATTTATGAAAAATGTTTACCATCGGGTTGCCACCAATCTGCCCGGCGTGCCCTAATACGGTCATTTCTAATAAGACGAAATGAACACTCCTCATTGTTGGCTTCATACCTATCGTAAATTATTTCTGAATATCCAACGGCAGTCAATATTCCTATTTTGTTTCCAACACGTGTCATAAAAAAGAGAGAAGGCATTTCCTCAAGATCTTCAACCATGAATTCATCTTCATATATTTCATCTGCAATACACGGCATAACTGTCTCCAGAGTCAAAAGATGATTTTTATTATGTAAAGCTTTGTTTGTTGGCTGATAAGCAATTGATAGCACACCCCATTTCATGGTCTTATTATCCTGAACGAAAAACATCCTCCGCTCCCAACGTTCAGGGATAATGGCTGTATAACAAAATTCTGTCATCAATACAGGAGATGGTCCAAGTGAAACAAGTGCCCATCCTTCACCATTTGATACGGGAACAAAGTTGGGTTTATCGTTTATTGCATCAAACTGAATAAAGATGTCCTCAAAATTATTGGGAAGCAATTGCTCTCCGGTCGGGGAAACGAGACCAATAGAATGGACTTCACCTGATTTATAAGGACGCCAGTCATAGTTGTTTTCGTATGCCTGCAATTTATTATACCTCTTACGTTCTGCAAGATGCCCAAACATAGAAGGTTTCTCTTCTTTTAAGTTTAAATATTCACCGACCTCCTCTTCAGTTGGGAGAATGCGAAGATTAGTATTGTGAACACAACTTCGCCAATAATTCATGTGATCATAGTAATTCCGCTGGCCCTGCATAGTAGTAATAGGAATTACATCGCGTCCAAACAAGTTAACACTTTCCATAGTTATTTCTTTCTCATTATTTTCTCGTACTGTTCCATGTCTGGAGTCCATCTGTGTTTACCATCACCTTGCATACACCACGTGTCCATAACTTCTTTGACATGGGTAGGAAGATGATAAGCCGTGCCAATACGCTGATGCTCCAAACGGCGAAAACTTCGATTACATTGGCGTTTGCTCTGTTTCTGCGACCGACCGGCATAAGCAGTTACCGGTGTCTTTTTTCTACTTCGCGACATGGATAAGTTACTTCCTGGTACTACGAAACGAGGTCTTTCTGTCGAATCCGGCAGATTCTGCCTTTTGAATGTCGGTTCTCCTGTCCGTTGTCTCTATATCATTCAAAGAGGATATGTAGTTGCTAAGCTCCTGATATAACTCTTGTGGGGAGATTAGCGACGTTATTGGGGTGCCTGTGAGGATAGGATTAGAGGCAGCGTCATTACTCTTAACCCTTATATCCCATTTCCCTGTGCGCCAAAAAGTATAATTGGCATAAGCTGAGAAAAAAGTTATAGGAGTTTTCCCTAATCTCTGACTCTTGGCAATTTCTTTAGTCTTGACTATTTCCCAATCCAAACATATCTCATCGGATTCATTTAAATATCGGTTGACTTGGAAGAAATACCATTTTAATCCAACTTCAAGCATACAATGTAGTTCGGTCGCCCGATATTCCGTTACCCATTTCCAATGGCGTCCGACCCATTTACGAGTGCGAATGTCCTTCTTTGGAGTATCTTTTTCAAGTATTGTGTGATTAAAGAACAAAGAGTCGGAATTTGCCAGTATGGTGAACTCGCGTCGATCATAGACAACCTTATCGTCTATCCCATAAATTCCTGTCAGGTAGTCGTAATAATCTTTGTTGTTGCGTGATGTCAAGATTTTCATATAATGAACTTATCAATTATTTTTTCTGGAAAAGTTCCCTATATAACTTGATGTTTTCCAACTCATCCCAAGCTCTTACTTTCGAAGGAGTCTGGTCAAGGTCGTAAATTAAAGCATGGGGTATTGCAAGTAAAAAGGGGGAATGAGTGGCAATAATAAACTGACAATTAAAGAAACGTACATAATCCTCAATCATTTTTGCCAATTCTTTTTGGAGTTTAGGTGACAGGCTGTTTTCCGGCTCATCAAGAAGAACCAACGTGTTTTCTACGATATTGTCTTGAAAATAATCAAATGCCAGTTCTCCGTTACTACGCAATTCTTTGAATTTGGCAAGAGCATTGTAGATCCATCGGTCATGGCTCCATACATATCCCGCATTTGATTCGGAATTATTGAAAAATCGGTCATACAGTTCCGGATTAATCTTATGGATGTGTTGCTTTACCCGTTCATTATGCCGACGTGTCCTGACTATGCCATGCATCACCTCTTCCGAACGGATAAACCGACTGTACTCCGGAATATCACAATGTTCATTAAAAGGAACCGACACTTCGTAGTTACACGTATTTATAAATGGTTGCAATGACTCTGCATCATTACCCCTATCGAGCATCTCAACATTGAGTTTTCTTGCAATTACGTTAAGCAAAGTCGATTTTCCAGACCCATTGTTTCCATAGAAAATCGTTATTGGGGCAAACTCAATCTTGCGCAATAGTTTAGGGGCAAAGGTATTGTAAGGATATACGGTTTGTGTATCACATTCCGGCAATGAAAATGTCTTTAAATGTAGCTTCATCATGGTTCAGAGTTTATTTATATAGACATGACATTTTTTGAATCAATTGTACCGTCTCGGCACGCAATGAAGCGGGCGCCAAGACTTCCAGCTGATCACGGTGCGGAAACAGCTCTTGAACAAAATCGAATGTCGGAACGTCCTTTAGTTATATTCATGTGCCTGTCCGATAGTTTCAATGCCTCTCTCTACGCTACTCTGGTCAACTGGCTCTTCCTTTATTGTCGCCTTGGTGATCTTGGAGCGTTCTTGCTTAAGGTCTCGAAGCGACAGTATTCATGGCAGAAACGCATTTCAACAGTTCTCGTACCCAGTGGGTGTTTCATAAAGATTAACTTGGCTTTATTCTTAATGTCTTCATAATCTTTTAATTCCCAGCCACTTTTGTGGAGCAACGGTCTGTCTATAAAGCAAATCACATCAGCATCTCGTTCTATCTGATTTATCTCGGGAAAGTCAGAGAGTCGCGGAAATCCGATATTGTCTATTTGTTCTCCGCGTTTACATTTTAGTTGTAGCAATGCTATCACAGAGATACCAAGTTCCATGGCGAGCTCTTTCAACGAATGCGTTATCATGCCAAGATCTTGATCTTTCGTTTTAGGACTGCATCTGTCAGACATAAGCTGCAGATAGTCAATAGCAATCATTTTTACTCCTTGTTCGTTTACTAATAGTCTCGCTTTCGCACTGAGTTCTGCAACAGAAAGCCCGGGAGTGTCATCAATAAACAATGGCAGACCTCGTAACTTCTCCTTTCCGCGCTCAATCTGAGCCAGCTCAATATCGGTAAATACTTCTTTCTGAGATTATCCCAAGACATATTGCATACGTTTGATAGCATCCGTAGAGCAATTTGCATATTGCTCAATTCAAGCGAGAAGATGGCAACAGGGGTTTCGTGCATAGACATATCAAGTGCCATAGACACCATAAGAGCACTTTTGCCCGCGGCTGGGCACGCAGCTATAATAGCAAGTCCGGGAGCAGATAAATCACATTCCTTCATATTCATCTTTTTTTAGATATGGTTTCATTTGACACACCTATACAAATCTGACATTTTAGAGATGATTGAATATATTTTATTACGCAGAGACTCAGGCTTCAGCACTTCAAGTTGCTCACGATGCGAAAGAATCTCCTGTATGAAATCAAATGTAGGCGCCACTTTGACGGAAACCGTCATGCTATCGCCATCTTCTTCAAGTATTTCCTGCGAGTGATGAATAGGTAATGATTTTAGATAGCCACGCAATTCATCGTATACTCGCAAGGTTATCGCTTCAGGTTCTTCACCAGTCTGCGCTGTAATACCGAAATATGGTTCAAAAAATTCGGAGGGTAAAAACTCTGACGGATAGATATATTTGTGTTTTTTCACTTCCAAAGCTGTGATTCGGTCAAGCGCGAAAATCCGAAACTTTCCGTTACCTGACAGGCGAGTGAGCATGTACCACCGCCGTTTGAAAAGCTTCACACACAGCGGCTCTACTTCCAGGTCATCATATCCGCGACAAGAGAAATTGCGGTAAGAAATTCTTATCGTTACGCTCTCTCTTAATGCCGCAAGCACTTCGTTAAGATACTTACGGCCCGAAGGTATATCCTCCAGCAGAATTTTATCTGCGATGGATGCATTCTCCGACAGCAATGTCGCAACCGAGAAATTTTCTATAAGCCAATTGTTAATGCTGCCACCTGTAAGGGCCTCCGGATTGGCGATGTAATAATAATTCAGGTTGTGTCCGCGCTTGCAGGTTATCTCAATCCCAAAATGACGAGCCACGGCTTGACAATGGTTATAAAGAGTTCGCTTTGACAACGTTGATGCGTTGTCATTTACCGCAGAGCGATCCCATGCCGACGAGATTTCCTCATAAGTCATTTCGCCTCTGCTACGCAGAGTGTCAATCAGCCATAAATAGCGCTTTAAGAGTATATCAACCATCTTCGTTTTCTTATTACAATGCAAAGTTAGCTATTTAATCGGCAACATCGCTTCCGATTAAACTGTAAATCAAAAAAATCGGCGAAAAAATCATCTTCACCGATTCTACTTATCTCAATTTGTAAGTTTATTTAGAGTTTTAGTCGAAACTTGGATCTTAGATAACTCGCAACATCCGCAACTACTGGATTGCCATCATTCCGAGTGGAGAGATAACGTTTCACTTGTGACGAGCAGTCATGAAAATTATACTCGTCATAACTGCCGACATACTCCCATGTTCCATTCTCAAGCCGTACCTCAATGAGATCCGGCTCTTTGCACGAAATGTAAAGACGCCAATCAATCAAGACATCAATTTTCACATTGGATTCGAGGTCTATACTCAGACCTACAATTTTCCCGTCATCAATAACATTTGTTGCAAAACCAGATAACGCTTCTTTAAGGTCGTGTATGAACATTCTCTTTAATCCTATGCGGCAGTCTTCGATATATTCTGCAATCTTAACAGCACATGAATAGTTGTTACCTGATGACAAAAGGGTATTAATTACAGTCTCCTTCATAATAAGTTTTTGAATTAAACATTGATATTGTTCGATGTTATATGCAATTGATGAATTGCATTTACCTTTAATCGCAGTTAGCCAATTATTTATTTTGCCATAAGAAAGTGTGATTACATCATCAGGAGATAATGGTGTTTGTATCGTTTCAGTTGCAGATCCAAGGCTGTATTTAGACGGAGTTTTGCCAAAAAGAGTAAGATACACAAGTGTGTGCGGTTGTTTACGATCTTCAAGTGTATTATGGTAACGCAGCAATTGACATTCCTGATCGCCAGCATAAATTTTATTTTCTATTGCCATTGCATACCCAAATGCATCTTCTACATAAATATCTATGCGTCCGCCTTTCGGATGCTCGTTTATGATAACCGGTCCTAAATCATATTCCAATATGACCTTATTGACCGCCTCATGCATGACTCCCACTCTATCGGCAGGCAACAGTTTCATAAATTCCTGAAGGCAGTATGCTCCGGCTTCATGCGAATTCGGATTAATTAGAAAACCAATCATTGCCGAATGCATTGTTTCTTTGCTACCGTTACCTATCATATCAAAGATAGTACAATCATGAGTAGATGTATGTACCTTTGACATCGCAACAAATATATTTTCAAAATCATTCATATCGCATACCTAAATTAATTTGTCGTAAGATTCAATTGTTGTCCTTTCGCCATCCATTATTGTCTTTTATCATCATCATTCTATTTCCCTAACATGCTATATCTTGAGCCAATGGACCACGTGCGCCGCTATAGACTATGCGACCGGAGATGATGAAGTTCATATTCTTTGATTCAACGCATCTAACCCTCCCATCCTCTAATAAAATCAACACACGTTTATCATGGGGACTTACAACCACTTTAACGGCTTTGGGAGAAGCTGTGTAAACGGTAGGGCCGAGTGAGCTTCCCGATTGTCGCCGCAAAACTCTACCGTTCTTTACTTCAAGATTCATAATTCAGATCTTTATTTGATATGCCTCCGTTGACGCATTTCGGCACTGCGATCGCAAGAAAAAGGCGCGACTCCCTTTTCGCTTATATGCTTTAGTCGGCTCTGGTAAACCGTGAGTTCAAATAAGTGGAAAGCGTTCGGCGCCCTGAACGGTTACAAGCTGCCTTCGACTCATCACGCGGAACTCTTAAGTCAAATTTACCAGATTTTTCTAAAGCCGCATAATTAGTCTAAGCTAATTGCTATGTCGTGAATCCATTGAACAGTCGTTGAATTGCATCGCAAATATAACGATTTAATTCAGGATGCACAACAATCGCCATTGCTTTCCAACACATGCAAAATTAAATGCTCAATCGGAAACACCACTTCTGCTTAAAATATTTAGAGGCTGTTCAACATTCATTTTCATGACTGAAATCAAACTCCCGACAATAAATCCGTCCTTCCCTCTACAACTCAATTCAACATTATGTCCTGCGCAATGGAAAGTTGCCATCACCCATGCGATTCCATATATTCCCAGCCGTAAGGCCATGAGTCATTTTTCTTGTCACCAAGCAAGGGCACACCGGTTCCTCTATGTTTCAGATCCTAAATCACCTTGGTGATTGACTGAATTCCTCTAAGTAAAGATGATACGTTATCCATTTCGTTTATTATAGTTCTATCAAGTTGTAACGGTTGAGATTTGTGTAATCGGCATTCATTATCGCTCCATTTGAGAAAATGGTGTTTCCGATTGTTCTGACTCCGTGCCGGGCATGGATGTGTCCGAAAAGATGGGCTTCGAGATTATGGAGTGTGGGGAGTCTTTCAAGGATTTCCTCAGAGCCATAGTTGATATTATCGTCGAAATCAAGGATTCCGTAAGCAGGACAATGGGTTATCAGGATGTCTGTATCTGCGGGGATTCCGGCATAGTTGCGGCTTTGGCGATCGGTTATGCAATCGCCCATGAACATCGGGACGCCGTAGAATTTCAGCCCCTCAATTTCAATTCCGGAATTACAAAGGTAATGCACATTGTCGTCAAGCCCGTCGATGTTGGCTCCATAAAGGCAGTCGTCATGATTGCCGCAAATAAAGATTTTGTGGCGATACGGCAAGTCGCAGAACCAGTTGAGAAAGTCAATCGCTTCCTTCTCGCTTCCGGCCATACAGAAATCTCCAGAATGTATCACCAAATCGGCATCGGGCAAATTCCGCAGCCTACGATGACAGCTATGAGTATCTGAAAGGTGAAGTATTTTCATACACTTTTTGTTTGCAAAGATAACTACTAATTTGTCTCAAATCACGATACAATCAAATTATTCTAATAATTTTCAAGTCGTATCACAAAATGCGTCATCTTGATATTATTTTTGCTGCGTAAAATGGTTGCGCACCGCTGATCTAACTTTGCGGGCAGTCAGAGTGGCCAGCCACCGCGCACCGGCTATGCCGACGTGCGCTCTCGGCTGACTCGCGAGGGCATCGCCGTTGCAGTCAAATTATAAAAATGACATGATATGAAGACATTAGAAGGTTATGACGTGAAGATATTCACGGACAATATCGAGGAAAATGCATTGGAGCAGATAAAAGAGCTGCTTTCGATAGATGTGTTTTCCGATAAGAAGATAAGGATTATGCCCGACGTTCACGCCGGCGCAGGATGCGTGATTGGGTTTACAGGTGACCTTGGTGACAAAGTAATACCCAATATCGTGGGCGTTGACATTGGTTGCGGTATGCGCGTCCTCAAACTCGGCAAGCTGGCTGATATTGACTATCACGCTTTCAATGAGCATATACTCGGCAATGTACCTTCGGGAAAAATAGTGCGTGAGGACCGATTCGGATTCAAACCTTTAGTCGGTGAAGAGATGGACATATATCGTGAGGCGAAAAAGCTTGTGACAGAACTCTACTGCTATCGTGAGATCAAGGATTCCGGACGAATCAACAAGGCGATCGGCTCTCTTGGCGGCGGCAATCACTTCATCGAGCTTGACAAGGACGATGAGGGAAACGTGTATCTCGTAATTCACACCGGTTCGCGCAATCTCGGCAAACAGGTAGCCGACATCTATCAGGCAAAGGCAGTGAAACATCTTACCGCCGGTGCTGATGAGTTTGAGGAGACAATCAAGCGTACAATCGAAAAGTACAAAGCTGCGGGGCGCCGCTCGGAATTGCAAAGTGTAGTCAAAAAAATGCGAAAGGAACATGAAGCAGCCGAACCATCATTGCCTGCCGACCTCTGTTATGTCGAGGGTGAGGCGCGTGAGCATTATCTCCACGATATGCGCATCTGTCAGCGTTGGGCAGTACTGAACCGCAAACTCATATCACTGTTGCTAATGCGGTTCTTCCCGGAGACGACGGTTTTGGAGGAATTTGAGTCCGTTCACAACTATATAAGCGACGACAACATCATTCGCAAAGGCTCTATCTCGGCTACCGATGGGGAGCGTTGCATCATTCCTTTGAATATGCGAGACGGTTCGTTGCTCTGCACCGGCAAGGGAAACCCGGACTGGAACAGGTCGGCACCCCACGGCGCCGGGCGAGTGTTGAGCCGAACTCAGGCTTACGAGAAAATCACTATGGAAGACTTCGAGGCATCCATGCAGGGCATTTACTCGGAATCTGTCAATGACTTCACACGCGATGAATCCCCTATGGTTTACAAGCCTGCGTCGGAGATTATCGCCAACATCGGCGACACAGTCACAATCGACACGATCATACGTCCAATCTTTAATTTTAAAGCATCTAAATAATAGTAAATCATGGATTTAGTTGATATGACAATCGACGTAAGATATGACATGATGCGCAAACGCCATGCATTTCTTAATGAAATCGCCAAACAATACTCTTCTCTTGAAACATTTGCAAGGGAAAGAGATGAATGGTTTGCCATTCGCGGAATTGAGCTGACATTCCATCATAAATGTATCTCTCTATATATGTCTTTGGGCTATGATGAATATGAGACGTATTACATCATACCGGGCAAAGACGGGAAACTGAACGCAAGTGAGGTTATCGGGTGGCAAGACCCATATTGTTTCAACGACGTGATAAACATATTTACCGGAGAATCAGTGGATGAAGAGAAAATTTTGACCTCAATCCATGATTATTCTCGTTCTGTATCGCAAAATGATACAGGAAATGGTTAAATTTGCGGTGTAAAAACTCAATGCGATATGAACCAACTGCAAAAATACACCTGGCTGATTGACACAATCCGCCGTGCCGGAAAAATTTCCCATAAGGATTTGTCCGATAAATGGGAACGTAACAAAGATTTGAGCGACTGCAAACCGCTCCACCGTGCCACGTTCAATCGCTGGCGCGACGCCATATACAGCCAGTTCGGAATTATCATCGACTGTCAGAAGGTTGGCGGATATCTCTATTATATAGCGAATCCCGAAGACATAGACGAGGACAAACTCAAAAAATGGATGCTCGATTCATTTGCAGTGGGCAATCTTATTGGGGAGAACCTCTCGCTGAAAGGTCGTATCATAGTTGATGAGATACCATCAGGGCGCGACCATCTGACAACAATACTTGAAGCGATGAAAGAGAATCGGGTTGTCAATATCACATATCGTCCGTTCAAGAAATCCCATGGATATACATTCCCGATTGAGCCGTATTGTGTCAAACTGTTTGAAAATCGCTGGTATGTGCTCGCACACAACAACCGCGATGAAATCAAGATCTACGGTCTTGACCGTCTGGAAGATGTCGAGATTACGGACGATACATATAAACTTCCGAAAGGCTTTGATGCCGAAGATTATTTCGCTACTGCCTACGGAGTTGTCATCGGCTACGATGTTAAACCGGAACGCATCGTCGTACGCGCAAACGAGGACCACAAACATTACATGAAATCCCTTCCACTCCACTTCAGCCAACGTCTGATTGAAGACTGCGGAGAGTATGCCGATTTTGAACTATACCTTTCGCCTACTTACGACTTTGTCATGAAGCTGCTTCAGTATGGATCAATGATAGAGGTTATAAAACCGGCATCACTGCGCATGACGATGAAAGGATGGATTTCAGACATGAACGAACTCTATAAAAACGACTGACCATGCAGGATTTGGATAATTGCCTTACGTTCGGCAATCACCGAGCAAGCTCTGATTGCCCTCACTTAAACGGCAATTTTGTTGCAATAGATTTTGAAACAGCCAATGGACGCCGGTCAAGCGTATGCAGCGTCGGCCTTGTGGTGGTACACGGAGGTGAGATCGTCGATAAATTCTATTCTCTCATTCAGCCGACTCCCAACTATTATACATACTGGACAACAGAAGTCCACGGTCTCACTCGCCTCGACACAGACGGTCAGCCAACCTTTCCTGAAGTATGGGCGCAAATAGAACCATTGATTCAGGGTCTTCCACTTGTCGCCCACAACCGTCCTTTTGATGAAAGTTGTCTGAAAGCCGCCTTTGCCGAGTATGGGATGACATATCCCGACTATGAGTTCTACTGTACGCTCGCCGCATCGCGTCGATGTCTCGATATTCCAAGCCACCAGCTTCACCTTTCGGCAGCGGCTTGCGGCTACAACATGGAGAACCATCATCACGCCCTCGCCGATGCTGAGGCATGTGCCGCGATCGCATTGAAACTTTTGTAAAGTTCTTTACCGTGTCACTCATTTGAGCCAAAATACCGATTGCATTTATCAAAGGTGTTGACAATGAGGTAAAAGCCGATGTCGCACTCCAATTTATAACCATATCAAGCAAACCAATCAATGATGAAGACGATGACTGATTCAGAAATACTTGAAAAATATCAACAGCCGTTCCCGGTTAGTTTCAAAGTAATCGGAACCGGTACGGGTGCAACCGACATAATCGAAAAAGTGAAATCTTTCGGTTATGACTGCGTCGGCTGTATTCTTGCAGAAACTCCCGGTGACTGCATTCCTATGGATGATGACAAAATGGTCATTATTGTGGCGCGGGATAATGAAGAAGTCGCCAATGCAATAGCAAAGACTTATCATGATGCCGACGTACTTACAATAGGTCTGGTTTATGACCCCAATATCGCTTGCTACGATAGTGTTATGATGGATTCAAGGCATGAAGACTTTCCCGAGATAATAAAGACATTGCTTCAGCCTATAGTCAATCCTGGACTTATATGCTATGACTTTAATGACTTGCGCATGACGCTCCGTAATTTCCGTTTCTTTAAGACTTTGGCTACTGAAGGAGAAAGCGTTGAAGACGCCGTCAATAATATGAAGAATAAACTGGAGAATATCTCTCTACAACATATAGTGACTCTTTCCGCCCTCCTATTCTTCAACCGGGAGAGACAACCGGCCTTAACAGCAGGTGATATGCACCCATTAACCGACCTGATTTCTAAATTCCCGGAGTCGATTGATGTAATTTGGTCAGTAAATTTTGACGACACAATACCGGGAGACTTAATCAGATTCACTATAATCATGCCTGTGAAATAATTATGAAAGACTGTTTTGCCGCCATCTATCTTCGACTTATGAAATACGCCATGTTAATGGGTGTACTCGGAGGAATCGCGTCATTCATCGGTCCTCCTCGCCATGGACTGATTAAAGCCGGTATAGGTGCAGTCATTGGAGCAATGCTGCTTGGCAACAAACTCCCCAACGCATTAAAAGAGCTGCTTAATATATTGGAAGATATTTCCGACGAAATATTCAGAGAATAAATTCATCTTCGAGGCCGATAACTTCCATCATGATATCACAGACTATTTCACATACTATTTCTCAGATCACATTATGAACTATAAATTGGTATAAACCACATTATTTTGTATATTTGCCTATTGTTCACATCTTGAAATTAACGGCATATTAATAATTGGCTATGAGTGATATACGAACTAAATCCGTACAGGAACTCTTAGGGTTGAATTTCTTCATCCCCAGTTATCAGCGTGGTTTTAGATGGACCCGTCAACAGGTCGTAGATCTGTTAAACGATATCCGGGATTTTATTCAAAGTATTAAAAATCCCACAAGTTCGCGGATATACTGCTTCCAACCTCTTGTTGTAAAACGGTCGTATGATAATAACATGGATCTTCTCCAGGAGATTCGCAATGCCACCAGCGTGGAAGATGCAAGATCAAAAATTGAAGCCATTCCGGCCCGATGGAATGTGATTGACGGGCAACAGCGTCTGACCACTATCTACCTGATTCTGTCATATCTGAAAGCGTCATCCATACATTCATCAGAATTGTACACTATAGCCTACGAAACAAGAAAAGGTCGGGAAGGATTTATTGGATCTGAAGTATTTTTAAAGGCAATTCATACAAAATACCAGGAAAACAGCAAAGAAGACAATACGGATTATTTCCACATGTCAAAGGCTTATGAAACTATAATCGACTGGTTCAAAAAAAATAGTAACGAGATAGACTTGACTCTTTTTACGCATACCCTATTGCAACGGGTGCAATTTATCTGGTATGAGACCGAAGAGCCAAATCCGATTAAAGTGTTCACCCGCCTTAACATAGGGAAAATAGGTTTGACTGATTCGGAACTCATCAAAGCCTTGTTTCTCAACCGCTCTAATTTTTCAGACCGAGATGAAAGACACGTTCGGCTCCAACAACTCGAGATTGCAAGTGAATGGGATCAAATAGAATACTCGTTGCAAGATGACACATTCTGGCTATTCATCCACGAAACCGGTTATACCAATCCGACAAGGATCGATTTTATTTTTGACTTAATCCGGGAAGACGAAGTTTTTGGCAAAATCGACGATTTAGGCGATGACAGTCACAAAACTTTCAGATATTTTGACGGCTATTTCAAGTCACGGAAAGACCATGATTACACAGATTCCAAATGGTTGCATGACACTTGGAAACTTGTAAAGGATATTTATTTGATATTCAAAGAATGGAATGACGATTGCGATATGTTCCATTACACCGGATTTCTCATCAATCAGGGCATATCCATCCATCTTCTCCTTAAGTTATACCGGGAGACACGTTCCAAGGATGAATTCATCGTTAAATTAAAAGATTTGATTCGCAACGAGATTGCTTGCTGTTCCGATTTAACAAGACAATATGAGATTAATGGTGGCGCACCGAAAACAACTGTCCGTCGACTTTTGCTGCTTTACAACATCCAGACAATACTGGAACAGAATTATAAGTTGAAATCCGACGACAAATACAAACTCCCGTTGTTCTATAAATTCCCATTCCATTTGTTCAAGAAAGAATCGGAATCAAAAAAACGTTGCGGATGGGAAATAGAACATATCGCGTCCAATGCAGGCGACCTTAACGATGAAAAGAATTTAAACATTTATATAGAATGTGCGCTTAAGAGCTGTTCAGCTGAAATTAAAACGAAGATTACGAAGTGGATGGCAGACAAAGAAAATCAGGAAAAATCGCCTGATGATAAACGCTCATTTATCGATACCATGTTGGCCGACGTAGGTTGGAGCGAGGAAAATAAAAATAAGCTGTGGAACTTCACGCTCCTCGATTCGGCCACAAATCAGGAGTATCAGAATAGTGTTTTCCCCTTCAAACGCATGTGTGTGGCAAAAAAAGAGCGAGGAATCAAATTGCAGTTTAAATACAACAGCCAGACAAACAAGATAGAATTCACTGAAACGCCTGAGGTGGCCTTTGTTCCCCTTTGCACTAAAAACGTTTTTGCAAAGACGTATTCTCCTTATCCTGACCATTTCCTTTCCTGGACAATCAATGATGCCCACGCCTACTTAAAAGATATAAACGAAGTGTTGAGTAGCGCCGCCTTTATTGAGAATCAGGAAGAGGCAATCGAGACTCTCTATTCAAAAGCAACCAATAAATCAGAAAACAAGCTATGACTGATCATAAGACTTCTTTTTGGAAACTACTTTCGGAACAGGCTGTCTGTATCCCCATCATCCAACGTGATTATGCTCAAGGTAGAGATGGTAAGGAATATCTGCGTCAGAAGTTTTTAAACGAAATATATTCTGCACTAAACGCCGAGGATGCCTCAGGTTTCCTGACACTTGATTTTGTGTACGGAGCGGAATCTGACTCGGCAATCCTCCCACTTGACGGGCAACAGCGGCTGACCACACTATGGCTGATACATTGGTATCTGGCTTTCCGTTTAAATTTGCTGACGACCGAGAATGGAATATCCGAAATCGGGGAAAAACTTCAGAGGTTTTCCTATGAAACAAGGATTTCCTCCAGAGAGTTTTGCCGGCAACTCTGCACATTAAGGCAACCCTCTGAAGAGGAACTGAAATCAGGGTCATACTCGCTTCTGAACTTTATACGCAGTCAGGCATGGTTTTACACTGCCTGGAACCAAGACCCCACCATTCAGGCAATGCTCCGTATGCTTAATGGTACTGATAAAAAAGACGTAAAGACAAATGAAGATATAACCGATGGCATTGATGAATTTTTAGGCGGTCATTCTGATTCATGGGCCTCATACTGGAGGAAGCTGACCTCTGATGACCAATGCCCTGTGATGTTCTACAAAATGGCTCTCGGTTCTGAACAACTTCCCGAATCCGATGAGTTATATATAAAAATGAATGCCCGAGGTAAAGCATTGACCGATTTTGAAAATTTCAAGGCCAACTTGATCGATTGGATTTATCAGGACAAAAATTCGGAACTAATTACGGATGACCTGGATACACTCTCGGAACATCAGGCAATGTATGCCTCTCTTCTGGATAACGGGTGGATGGATATTTTTTGGGGTCTCCATACTCCGGACGGAAAAGTGGATGAAAGTTACTTTGCATTCCTCAACCGTTACTTTTTCAATGAGGCTGTCATTATGTCTGAAAGCATGGCAAAATTGCAAAAAAATCGAATTTGGAAACTTTATGGCGATGAATCGGACGACACAAGGATTGCTTATACAGCATTCGAATTATATTCTGAACTATTACAGTCCTCCGATAAATTGCTCCCACGATTAAAATCGCTCTTCAGGAATCTCGAATCACATCAAACATCCATAAACAATGCTCTTCCCCAATGGTTTAAAACGAAATCAAATACATTTAATTATATCCCCGTTTATGAAAAAGACAACCAGTCAGGAAAGCTACTGACAATTCAAAATGAAGCCGACAGGACTATAAATAAAGTCTCTTCCCTCACTCAGGAACAAAGAGTTCTTTTCCTGGCCATAACAAAATATTTTGAGAAAACTCAGTTTGATGAAATCAGTTTTTCCAGATGGATGCGTGTGGCATCCAATCTCATAGAAAACCCCAAAATATCCACCATAGAGGATATGATTGGCCGAATGAGACTAATCAACGAATTAAGTGGCCATATTTATGACTTATATGACTTCCTCGCCAATGATTGGAGAAAAATAAAATCCAACGCATCATCTGAACAATTGTGGGAGGAACATGAAAAATGCTTGAAAATTATAAAATCAGATAGCCATCTTCATAACGAAAACAATTATGATTCCGGATATTGGGCAACAGCCATAATTGAAATGGAGAACTTCGCTTTCTTTAATGGAGCCATAAGGTTCTTATTTATGAATGAGGATGGAACTGTGGACTGGTCCTTCTTCCCTATCAAGGCAAAATACGCAACTCTTATGTTCAATGAAAAAGGATTGAATCCCGATTATTGTAAAGAAGCAAAAGCAAATCGTATAATAATTTCCCATTGTAATGACTGGGGGGCGCAAATTGAATCTTGGACCCGAAATAATAAATACATCTTCAGCTATGACTCGGAGACATGGCGGAACAATATACTTCTGAAAAAAGGCAATCACGACTATTCTTTACTATATGATTTTCCCGTTCACAAACTGTTGACCGGAAATGATATCAATTATACTGCTATAATTGATACTGATTACAATCGCCAGCTTGCTTTCAGTCGTTTGATTCTCACAGATGTCATTGGCAAAGTGTTAGAATGGAAAAAATCTGACAGATATTACATCAGAAAAACCTATGATAATCTTTGTCTATATCCAAGCAGCGAAGGGGTCATATTGACATTACTCAACAGAGACAAAGTGTTGTCGGAATTAATACACCGTAATCTTATTTCCCTGGATTGGAACAGAGCCCTTGACACCGAACATTCACCAATGTTTATAGGCTGGGAAATATTCTTCTATTATAATTATCAATCTGAAAATTATCAATTTCAATGGTGCCACTGTAACACCGTTTATATGTGCAAGGACTCACAGCGTTTGGTTGATTGCGATACAAGATATAATCGGGAGGACTTCTCTATCGACGGCAATCTAAGCTGCGAAGAAATTATAGCAAGAATGGATTCCTGTATTCACGAATATCAGCAAATAGAAACGGATATCAGGAGCCTTTAAAACCGACGTTCGGTTGTAATGCAAACAGGACAACTACTGTGACTTCAATGTAAACCGGCGGTAAAAGATACAACTCCGCTACGCAAGGTATTTGCGTAGCGGAGTCAATAATGATTACTTGCTCATTACGGCATCAAGATAGCCGCTCGAAAGTTTCTCAGCTGATGCCTATGGCTTCTTGCATGATTCTTTTGGCGCGGGCCTCGATCATAGAGCTCCAGAGACGGGAATCCTGGAGTTTGGCCATAGGGATGTATCGGTGGAAGCGTGCGAAAAACTCCATCGGTTTTTCAATATTCCAGTTCGTGATAACTTCGTTCCAGTCTGCCTTGTCCGCGAACTTTTCGAGGAGCGCCCAGTCGTTATAGAAGCAGTCTCGATTTGAGATAGCCTTCCAGTCCCAGCGGTTGGCAAACTTCCGGAGGGTAACCTCATTGATGAGGTGGTCGGGACAATACCGTGAAAAGTCGATCCAGTTTAAGCGGTTGGCATACTTAGTAATACCGTCGAGAGTCCAGAAGATATTACTGTTTTCACTTATCTCTTCCCAATCAAGCTTGTCGGCATACTTTTCAAGCATCTCCATGCTGAACGATTCGTGATCGGAAATCTCTTTCCATGCCTCGGTTTCGAGGACTGAGTTAAGAAACTCGTTGTTTGCAATAGGTTCCATATCGTGTTGTTTTTAGTGTTCCTTTGCTTTGGCACAGCGCTAAAGCATTTGTTCACTGCAAAATTAGCTCCGTTGTGTATCAAACCGCGATACAGAATGAAAGTATTTTTCAATCCCACCATTTTTTCATATTGTGGTCGAGATACTGCCAGAGAATCCTATAGGCTTTTTCCTTACGAAGATCCTTAAGGTGAATCTCAAGAAAATCATCGTTCATGATTGTCATTCCATATCTTTCGGCATTCGCTGTATTGACAAAAATCCCCGCCATCTCCGGATAGTCTTCCGAGGCAATTTCAAGAAGTCTGCAACATAATTCCATTCGCCTGACATCTTCGCGCCAACCGACATGTCGCTGAACATATTTCCAATAGCCTATATTGTATTCAATCTTCTTTTTAAGAACAGTAAGATTCCATGACCAGCTGATGGCTGAATCGTCGATTATGGTATCTCTCCAATATCTCAATCGTTTCCGATTGAGGCTGGAAGTTTCTATCCTTCCTTGCATCTCTCTGCTCCTAATGTCATTCAGATGATTCGGATGAAAATCGAGAAATGAATAATTGTCGAAACGGTTAAGTATCACAATCGCTTTATCAACATTGGCATCCGAAAGTCCCTTTACCGGATTGACCCGAATAAGATATGGCGTAGGTGTCCTCATCGTCAAGAATTACATAAGGGATATACTTCCCGAATGCAAAACTTTTTACGCCCGAACTACGATTGTCATCAGCTACTTCCCGGGACATGATTCTGAATATCTCGTCGGGCATGCCTCTTTCCTCCCACATTTCATACAGAGTGTCTGTATCATGAATGAAGCGCCAAGATGAAATAATGACGATTTCAGCTTTTGTTTCATCAGCCAATCGTTTCAGGCGTGCAACTTCTTCCGGATCAAAAAGCGGCCCATATTTGTCTGTACGCTTTTTCCCGGCAACGGCCAATTGTGCCTGATATTGTTCAGTGTTCAGAACTCCATCAAAATCCAGAAAGATATATTTCTCCATGCCTTTGCTGCCATAATAAGGACCTGAACCCAATTCATCGAGCCACTCCTCGAAATCTTCGCTAAACTGCGCAGCGGTCTTAAACCCATACATCGATGACCAATAAAGTAGATGTGCGGCTATTTCCGACACATCTCCGCCGAATCCTTTATACAGATTCACCTCCCGGTCAATCAGTTCTTCTTGTGGCTCGAGTGTTCCCGATGCTTTTATTTCGCCCAAGCCGTCATAAATAAGGGTTATTTGCTCACTCTTTTTTATTGCGGGCAATAGCTTCACGGACTCATACAACCGCTGATAGGTTGTCTTTATATCGTCCGATTCCTGATATAGATTCTGCAAATGAGCCCAAATCTGCTCAAAAGAACTTTGATTGATGTAATCTCTGTATGTCATGTTGTTTTTTCTGCAAAATAACACCCAAGCTGGCGCATTCTTCGATACAACTTGACGCTGATTGACAATAACAATTAATTTCTTCGTTTATTCTTCCAAGGCTTGACGCTTTCGGTGGGACACCATTCATCGTTCAGGCTACTCGCTGCAAATTATCTGATGAAAGCGAATTTCAAATTAAACATATTGCCAGACAGAGAGGTTGCTCCGCAATGAAACAGTCTTCTCAACTTATGAAAGTCTCTTATGCCGGGATCTCATCGCTGACGCTCATGGCCATTAAAGTTTTTTTCCGAAAAATTCTTTCAGTTTGTTTACGGCGTCTTCAACATATTCCGGAACATAATAGGTCTGTATATGTGAAGCTCCGTTGATCTGGTAGTATTCCTTGTCATGGGTGCTGGCTTTGATATATGCTTCGCGGCTCATATAGTCGGAATCCGATTTACTTCCCGACATGATAAGCAGCGGGCAGTCGATAAGGTCAGCGTGTGAGGTGGCATCCCACGTCATAAGATCCATAAGGCTTGCAGTCGTATATCTGCTAACCGAATTGGGATGGGCGTGGGTTATTCCATAATATTCAAGCCCGTCGTGGTACAAAGTTCCAGGCTGGAGATGGCTCATAGCTTCCTTTATCTCTTCCCTCGTCTGGGTTCCTGTCGGCCCTTCATAGGCGGTCTCGCCGGTAAGAACGAATTTTTCGCGTGCTTCCGAGGCACGTTCCAGCCTGTCCTGAACGGTGGTCATCTGCGAATCCTGATAGCCGAGACGGCGCACACGGCCTGTATTGAACAGACTCAAGGTAGCTCCGGCCTTTATGCGTTTGTCAGACTGGAGTGCCGCGAAAGTATAGCCTCCTCCACCGCAGATACCCAACGCCCCGATACGTGAGGCATCCACACCGGGATATTGCGATATGTAATCTACCATGCCGCGCACATCGTTGATGCGGTTCTGAGGAATATCGAGATTGCGAGGTTCTCCGCCGCTTGCTCCCTGATATGACGCATCGGCGGCGATTGTGATGTAGCCGAGTCCGGCAAGACGCTGTGCATACAGCCCTGCCGTCTGTTCCTTTACACCGCCATTAGGGTGTGAAACCACAACTGCGGCATATTTTTTTGCAGGGTCATAGTTCGCCGGTGTATATACATTAGCGGAGATTTCGTTGCCGTTGAGGTTATATTTCACGGGATGTATATTCACTTCACCCTGACGGTTTTCGGTGATAGCTCCACGATAGACCAGGCCGAAGGGATTTTTGGTATAGTCATATACCTCTTGTGCAAAGGCGTTTATGCCTGTCATTGCTGCCATGAATATGGATATTGATGTTATTAACAGTTTCTTCATCGTTATTATTATTTGATGATATTTATGTTGCGGAGCCATGCTTCTACACCTCCGCCGGTATAAGTGGGAAGATGTATAGACTCCGGCGTCACTTCATAGATTTTGTCAACAGATTGCTGGAGATAGGTCGTTGCTCCATAAGTAAAGAAAGGTACAATAATCTTGTCTTTCAGGTCATAGCTTTCAAGAAAGGTGCAAACTACCATTGCCGGATTATGCCACCAAATCGGCGAGCCAACGAATATCACATCGTAGTCTTCTATGTTATCGGGAAGCACGGCAACTGCCGGGCGGAGGTCGTTGTACGATTCATTCTGGATTCTGTCGCTGTCATCGTAGGGATTTGCTGCGTACGGCTCGGCCGCCTCAATGCGGAAAGCGTCGGCACCCGTCTCTGAGATTATCTGCTGGGCAAGCCGCTGTGTGTTGCCTGTAGCGGAAAAATATGCCACAAGGATTTTTCGGTTTTCGTCATACTGGACATCATCTGTGTTCTCAGTATTGATTTCCGGTTCGTCATCATTGTTACATGATGTAAAGACAGTTATCGCAGATAATGCGATCAATATATATTGAAATATTTTTCTCATTGTTGCTATTTTTTGAATGGATTATAAGACAAATTTTTTGTTTACTCGCCGGTTGTCAGGCCCATAGACCATAGACAAAAGATAAACCGATTTTGCAGGCGCGGTTATAGAATAATTCTTTCTTCCCGACATTCTCTGCACCAGAGAACCGTTTACATTATAAATTTCAACAGTGTTTGAACTTATGTTCTCATCAAGCTCGATATGGATTTCCCCACCTGCACTGTATATACGGATGTTGTCGGAGGAATCATAGTCAATATCAGCGATACCGGAGTTTCCAAGCAGACCAAGACGGGTCAGCCAACCCTCGACACCTCTTGCATTGCCGGGCATATCTATTCCATCGTCGGGGCGACCGGGGCGGGTGATGTCGTCCGCGTCCAGATCCTCCGGCAGTGTTTCAGGTATATGGACTGAATTGGGGGTACACTTGTAGATTTTCTGCATGGATTCGTTCAGATACGTTGTCGCTCCGTATGTAAAAAACGGGATTATGACATGGTTGCTCAAATCGTATGTTTCAAGAAAGGTACATACGACCATTGCGGGCTGATGCCACCAGCACGGAGAACCGATATATATCCGGTCATACTGGTTAATCCATTCCTGCGAAGGAGGATTGGCGACAGCCGGACGAAGGTCATTGTAGGCTTCGTTCTGAATACGGTCGCTGTCATCGTAAGGATTTGCGGCATACGGCTCGGCGGCTTCGATGCGGTATATGTCCGCTCCTGTCAGTTCCGCGATGCGTTCAGCCACGGCTTTGGTGTTGCCCTGCGCCGAGAAATAGGCTACGAGATCCTTTGCCTGCGTTGATGGGACAGAGATTCCCAACATCGCGATTACAGTCAAAAGTAAGTTCTTCATTGCTTTATGATTGTTTTTTTGTTTTATGATTTAATCGGTTTTTATCCATTGCAAAATTTCTATGGATAAGTATTGTCGGTCTTATCAGTTTTACGGATTGAGGTATAACATTTACTGATTGCCTGTATATTCATCTTCACTGACAGGCTCGTACCACCGCGTAGCACCGAGATGAACCTTTGTGTTTATGGCTATATGGCAGAATTTACTGTCGGGGGCGGCTCCGTGCCAGTGTACGACATTTGCCGGGATAGCCACCACATCACCGGGATTGAGTACCTGTATGGGCTTGCCTTTTTCCTGATAATACCCTTTGCCTGATGTTGCGATAAGTATCTGCCCTCCGGGGTGTGAATGCCAGCTGTTACGGGGCGCCGGGTCGAATATGACATCCGAAACCACGACATCGAAGTTATTGGAATCTGTCATAAGGCGTTGAAGATATGCTGTCCCGTTGAAGTTCTCGCCATCTATTTTCGTGCCTTTGGGAAATAGAGATTCAGACGTGCGCGCATATGTCACGATTTCTTCAATCTGCGCGTCGGTCGCCCCAAGTCTTTTCGCGAGACCTGAATGAGAGCGTAACATAGGTTCCACCCCTTCGCCCAACGATGCGATAACTGCGACCGTGGCGAGTTCCCGCTCCGCGTATGTCAGCACGTCGCGTTCAAACAGGTCGCAGAACAGATGCTCTTTCAAGAACACCTCGACTTCCGGTGACAAAACGGCATACGGTGGCTTTGGTGCATCGGCAGAAACGCCTGATATATCGGAAAGTATCTGCCGTCCACGCTCATATTTGCTTCTGCTGTCCTCAATCGGAGATGCTTCTCTGCCGCGGATAACCGGCTTTCCTTCCTTTTCACGCTCGTCTATCACACTGACAAGGGTCTGGAGCCCTCGTAACGCTTTCGGGAAACCGCAATAGGCGTATGTGTGTACGATGACCTCTTTCGCCTCATTTATGGTCAGCACACTGTCAAGGGCCGAGTCGAGAATATCGTAAAGTGCGGTGAGATCACTCTTTGCCGTGAGTGAAGCGATTTCCGTTATCGCTTTTTGTCTTGGAGAGAGTGACGACAATTCATGTGATGCCGCTATGCTTGATATAGCGCAGAAGGAGATGAATGCAGCGGCTATAAAATTTCTATATTTCATTAACGAAAGGTAAATTAGTTATTACAACAAATTCGAGTACAGCAATTTAACAATAGCTTTATTTGAGATACGATTATTGTACTACTATATCTGTCAATCGAGTGTTTCAGTTCATGTGCAATCAGTCCAATACAATCATGTATTGATTTCTTTTCATTATCACATAGTTTCTTATGGCAGTTACATCTGCATCTATAGCTCATGATATCTGTTTCCAATGGAGTATCGCATAGAAGATCTGGGTGAAACAAACCCCCTGTGTATCCGAATTCCCGTTTATTTTTTGCAGCAGGTATTCTGAAAGTTTCGCCAGGGATTATAAGTCTGAGTTTTTCTCCATTGCAGACTAACGCATAGAAATTACACGGCTTGTTTATATCAGCATCAAGCTTGTCTTTAGTCAGGTCGGCAATGCACACAAGCGGGTGCAAAGTCTCCTGTCCTGTCAGCTTGTTGAAAGTGTTTATAGTCATCATACCATCGATGAAGTTTTTTCCGGCGCAAAATTACACAGACATTTCACCGGATTAATTATCAACTTTACGGATTGAAGTATAACTTTTACGGATTGCCATTGAATATTGCCTATTTATGCTTAACTTTACAATCATCAATCGCTCAACGATATGGATAAGATAATCAATATTCCTACCGTAAAGGACTACGACAATCACTGGGGCGTTCCCACACGTCACCCGTATGTAAACGTCCTTGAAGGCTCGCAGGTAACAAAGCCTATCCCTAATTGCCGCAAGAATATGGGAATGTATGTAATATTCCTCAAGGATGTGTTATGTGCCGACTATCTCACATACGGTCGTCAGGAATACGACTATCAGGAGAACACACTTGTATTTACGGCTCCCGGGCAAGTATTCGGTCATCCCACTGACGGCTCGACATATCAGGCGAAAGGTTGGACATTATATTTCAGTCCGGAATTACTGCGCGGAACCTCACTTGGGCGCCATATAAAGGACTACACGTTCTTTTCATACGCCACAAATGAAGCTCTGCATCTGTCAGAACGAGAGCGCAACACTATAATCGATTGTTTCAAGAAGATTGACGATGAAATAAATTACGGAGGCGACAAGCATAGCAATACAATCATAGCCTCTGCAATAGAGCTTTTTCTGAACTACTGTCTGCGTTTTTATGACAGGCAGTTTATCACCCGAAAAAAAGTAAACAAAGACCTTCTGATACGCTTTGAGGAACTGATTGACGGATATTTCGTTTCAGGCAAAGCACAGGAACATGGTACCCCTTCAGTGGCATGGTGCGCATCACAGCTCTGTCTTTCGCCCAACTATTTCGGAGACTTGATAAAAAAAGAAACCGGAAGGACTGCATTGGATTACATCCAACAAAAAACGATGGACATGGCGAAAGAGATGCTACTATACCCCGATAAATCAATCGGAGAAATTGCGTATTACCTCGGCTTCCAATATCCACAATATTTCAGTCGTGCGTTCAAAAAATCAGTTGGCTGCACTCCCAACGGCTACCGTCGGCAAAATATGTAGCTACTGATTTATTTCCTAATACTCCACTGTTTACATTTCAATAGCTTTTAGCCTGATCAAATGTTTTCTCGCCATTATCTCCGGCTGTCATTAACAAAGCTGTTTCTTTGACGGGATAGCGGTCATGTAGCGATATGGCATACAGCCGCTCCACAAATGATTTAATTTTTTGGGGGTATAATACACAAATACAGAGGAGAAGCCATTACTATACCGTTTCCTCCTGATACGAATGCCCGGGCATCCTTGACACCGAGAGCTTTGCAGTCGCGATACTTATCGCAGAACAGTGTATAGCGATCAATAAGAAATATCGGCAAATAACCGGGCGTCATCCCCTATCGAACCATAACGGCAGCCTGTCTTCCCTTGCCGATTCCGATCTGATCATCTGGTACACTCATATTATTTATGCTCTCGTCCATAATTCAGAATTTTCCGGCAAAAGTATAGCTCATGTGTACCATTTCATGATACATCTCAGTTTTTATGCAAAATATGAGCCTTATGCAGACGGTATGAATATTAAATGTCCGCCTGTTAGAACTGCACCCCAAAAGTTAGTCAAAAAACTTTTGGGGTGCAGTTGATTTGGAATCGATTCGGTATGTTTCTGGGGAATCAGAAGTGGGCGACGAATTCGAGTACTATCTTGTTTTGCTCAGATATCGAAGGGACGATATCTTTATGGTAGAAATACTGTTCGTAGTTCAGACGGATATCGGCTTGAAGTGCGCCTTTTCCCATACTTAGAGTCAATCCACCTGTCAGCCGGTGACGTTCGTGATCATCGGCTTTAAGCAGTCCGTCAGCATCTTTCGTTCCATTGCTGTGGTCCGACATATAGTCATAACGGCCTAAAAAGGATAAGGCCATATTGTTTCTCTTGAGTGGAAGCCGACAGGCGGCGAATGCATCCACGGCATTGACGGGATTGAAAGCCCGGTGTGAGTAATGTTTGCGCAAATACTCCGCCTCTATATGCCAGCGGGAATTTTCCCAATAAACGCCTCCGTCGTACATATAAGTATTGACATCCGACCCTCCGGCTTTCTGACAACTCAGCACGATATTCAACTGTCGCCACAGGTTGATCTGCGATTTGAATGAGAAATTATAATTTGAAGTCCAAAAGTGTTTCTGATTGGTCAGTCCCGACCCATTGAAGATGCCGGCTTCCAAAGTTACAGGTGTTTCGGAGCCGACAGTCCACGATGCGGCTGCACCGACATCCCTGACGTTTCCAACCTGTTTGGCTATGAAAGAACGGTTGGCGAAATACTGGAGATGCGGCGAACGATGCGCATCGATGGAAAAGGGCACTCGCATCTGTCCGAATGTAAATTTTAACCGCTCCTTCGGCTGAAGCCGAACGTAAGCATCAAGCATTTTGATCTGCCCTTCATCCGACAGGTCTATTTCGACCTTGTAACGTACCAACGGTATGATTTTTCCTTCAACACTCATGCGGGCATTTCTTATCTCGAAACGGCCTTTACCTATGGTCGGTTCATATTCGTATTTTGCCCGTATTGTACCATGAATTTCAGGGATATAGGGATTTTCAGTTTCCTGCGCATCTATTGACGCAGGCAAAAAGGCTAATAAGCCCAGAATCATCAAAACTGTTTTTTCCATTGCAATTAATGTTTATCGTGTATGAGTCTTCTCATATATAATTTCACCGGGTGTCGCTGTTTCGTGTCCCACGCAGACGGCATAGATAATTCCGGCAAGGACAGCCACGATGTATATCCAAAGTGAAAATGCTTTTACCTTATTTATTGCCATTTCAATATTCATTGACTCAACTGTTGATTTGATACCGCAAATTTATCTTCAGTTCATTTCATGAATATTTCATAAAAGCTAATAATTTGTTGCAACCCCAAATTGCGTAACTGCATGATTATAGAACCGCAGGGAATCTGCAGTCCTATAATCACGGCATTGATATTAAGACAGAGGTTTTGACTATCTCACTGTCATGTGATACTGAGTATTCTTTATCTGATAAATATTTTTCTCGTTCTTACGCTTGAATCTGCATATTTTTGCTGGATAATATAAAAACCGGATGAAGGGTTTTCAACAGGAACACCTGATAATGTCCAATATTTCGTTTCGATAACCGCTCCTTGCTCCGTAGTGACAGGCGTTATACCCGAGTTTTCATGCTGTTTTGTATTTGAAAACACCCATTTCAACCTGTTTTCGGTATAGCTTTTTATACAAGTATCCTCATGTGACCAACCATCCTCGACTTCAAAGACATATTTAGCTCCCCTCCCTTCAAGTTGTAAAGCGAAATCCGTTACATTCTCTATTTCCATTATCCTGTCATCAGTACCCATAACTGTAAATAAGGGCGTTTGCGCAACATGATACACATCACATTTTGACGGATCGCCGGCTACAGGCATTGCGGCAGAGAATACACCGGGGTATTTTGACACCATTGTCCAAGTGCCGGTACCACCCATAGACCCTCCGAAGATATATACATCATTTATACCGTTGAAGGCATCCCTTCTGTCTTCGATCAAATTTCTTATCACCTCTGTCATTCTAACTTCCCATAATTCGCCGGCCGGACATTGAGGGACTATAAATACCGCACTGAGATTATTTTTCGAGAGGTACTGTAAGATAGAGTCAATCCCCGGCTCTTCCATTTGCTTTGTGTTGTCACTCCCTCTGCTTGTGCCGCCGTGCAGATAAATAACCATTCTTGTCGGAGAATCATTTTGATTGATGACCGCCTGCCTGTATGGGATAACAAACCGTTGAAAACGATATAGCTCAAAAGAGAAAGACACTTCTCCGGACTGTCTCTCATTTTGCGCGTAGAGATCCGTTCGCCATAGGATCGTAATTATCGCTAATATGGCGGCTAATTTTGAGGTCGGCATCATCTTCTCCTTGAATTACGACGTTCACTTAATCGTTTCATCATTTGACGCTCCAATTCATAGGCACGTTCAATTTGTTTGGAGGTAAGGAATTTGCTGTATTCTACATAATATTTCCTACGAATATTCAGGATTTTCTGACTATGGTCAAATCTGGCCTGTATGACACTGTCTGTTTGAGAATCAGTCATAGACCTATTCGGTTTTCCGGTTTGGCGCGGACCCAAAGCCCAGACTTCTCTCTGACATTTAAGGTAGGTGTTGATGAACTTTTCAGTTTCATCCGTAGAGAGCCGAAGCTCTTCCGCAATGTACTTCGCTTGCTTTTCCGCAAGTTGCTCGCGAGAGATGCGTCCCCCATCTCTGCGTTGCTGTGCAGACACTGAACAAGTGAAAGCGAATATTGCAGTCACAAGCAGCATGATTCTGAACATGATTTTCATATCCCGATTATCTATTCGTTTATAAAAATATCATCTTGATATATTTCAAGTAAATATGTCTGGTCTGCCTCGGACAGATTGTCAAAAGCCTGTGCTATTTCCGCAAAATCAGTCTTATCATTTTTCGTGCCAGAACCTCCGACAATCATAAGAAGTGCAATAGTAGCTGCGACAGCTACACTGCGATAGAATATCTTTAAGATATTTCGCTTGTTCTGCCGTTTTTGCACCTCAATCATAATCGTGTTCTCCAATTCGTCGAAAAAAGTATCCGGCACACGATATGGCATCTTCTTTCCTATTTTATCAAAATTATAACTTTCCATATATTAATCGTGAGTGTTCATATAATGGATAATCTTTTCTTTTGCGAGATGATAGTTAGCTTTTGCACTTGCCGTCGAAGAATCTGTGATTTGGGCGATAGTCACATAGTCAAACTCATCATAATATCTTAGATTGAAGGTGAGCTGTTGTTTGGGGGGCAATGATAGAATAGCTTTCTGCAATTTCAAGGATTCAATATCTGAATAATCAAAATATTCATCGGCCATTATTCGTTTTGCCTCCGACTCCATATCATCAAGTGAAAAAGCATGTTCCTTATGCTTTTCGCGTATGCGGATGGCCTCGTTTGTAGCAATTTTAAAAATCCAAGCAGCCAACGACATTTCTTTTTTGAACTTTCCAAGATTTTTGAATACTCTAAGGAAGGTTTCTTGCAAAGCGTCCTCCGCGTCCTGATGTGCAACGGTTATTCGTCTAATATGCCAATAAACCGGCGTCTTATAGATTTTCAGGAGCATACGAAATCCTGCCTCAGGATCAGTTCCAATGGTGTCAAGAATCTTGCTGTCAGACAAACTCTGCGTCATTTATGATTGAGAACCTACACTTTTAGATAAAATAGATTCTTTTTACCCGGCACAGGTTTAATCGGGTTCAACACATCCTGTGAAAACATGTTCAGTTCTGCCTCGGCCACTCTTTTCTTTAGTCCTGTCATTTTAGAATATTGCTTGACACTCATATCGTGATGATCTCTGAGATAGGCAATAGCCATTTCGAGTCTGTCTCTTTTCGAAAGACGAGTAACAACTGTTGCGCGTTTTTCAGGATCGACCTTAATGACTGTCGTAATCCTCGGTGTGTAACGGTAACGCGGGCCATGATGATGGCGATGAGCACAGGCTGTACCACACAAGATAACGAGTGATGCGGCCAGGAGTAGTATTCTGTTTTTTGCCATATAATATTGGATGTATTGTTTAACTTGTGTAACCGCTTTTTGGCGGCATTACATATATTATACCCATCCGGTTGGCAAAAGTCAAATTGGAAAATAAATATAATAACCTGTTACTGCTTTGTGAGACTGCATACCGGCTTTATCCAGTGATAGCGAAAACTTTTTTTCATAAACGGTATAATGCCAACATATTCCTGTCGCCATACGTCGCTCAGTACAGCAAAGGACTGATTTTTCAACTGACTTTCTGAGCGCGATCGAGATTCGGCAATCTTTTCTTTTTGGCCAAGGAAGTTTAAGATAATTGATTTATTGCTTAACTTTGCAGACAGAGATTGAATTTTGCCACAACGATATCCGCATGAAATCTACTACATTCAGATTTAAAAAGTTTGAGATGAACAATTCGGCGAGCGGCCTCAAAATAGGGACTGACGGAGTCCTTCTGGGAGCGTGGGCCGATGTCGGGGGTGGTAATCACGTGTGGGATGTCGGATGCGGCACGGGGCTTATCGCCCTCATGCTCGCTCAACGCTATGACTGTCATTTTTCAGCCATAGAAATCGAACGAGACGCAGCCGATGAGGCGGAAGGAAATATAGCCCGTTCGCCTTGGAAGGAGCGGATAAAACTTATCCACGGAAATATTTCGGAAGTAGCCGCATCCCTCCCCGCCCCCGATTCAATTGTCAGCAATCCGCCTTATTACGCTTCGGGAAAATCCATCGAAGCAGGAAACCAAAAGCGTGACACCGCGCGCAGGGACAGCTCTCTCTGCTTCGCATCTCTGATAGCCCTTGCAAGCCTACATCTGCGCCCCGAGGGAAATCTGTTTCTCATCTCCCCTTTTGACAGGAAAGCCGATATAGAATGGGAAGCAACCCTACGCGGTCTTCATATCAGGAAATGCACGCCCGTAATAACTAAAGAATCGGCAAAGCCATCCAGAATTCTCTGGCACATATCGCGTGTCAGCGGCCCGACGGTCACCGACCGACTTCTTGTCCGCGATGCGGCAGGAAATTATACCGATGAATTCAAAACACTTACTAAAGACTATTATCTGAATTTTTAGCAAAATCAATAACGTTTTCAAAATGACTTCCTATAGATCCGCCTCAATCAGTGAAAACATAAGATTCAACGTCGCCCCCCTGCAGCGCGGTTTATTGCTGGTTTTCATAACCATCCTGTGTTATATCGTCTCTGCTGTCATCTCGGCCATAATTCTCCACAAAGGGCTGACAGGCACGAGGGTATGTCTTACCACTATCACACAGGACATAATCGTCTTCATTCTGCCGGCGCTGGCCACGGCGATGTTCATCACTCGCCGTCCGGCCGATTTTCTCTCAATCAGACGCATTCCGGCGGTTGCGACAGTCGCTTTGGTCTGTCTGGCTCTTGTTCTGGCTATCCCGTTCATGAATCTCGTGATAAGCTGGAACGCCAACATGGTCTTTCCTGAATGGGCCGCAGGCGCTGCCGAATGGATGCGGACTATGGAAGACGCAGCCAACGCCACACTCATGACAATTGTCGATGGCCAGTCAATAATGAGCCTTATCATTCTCATTCTGACAGTCGGTATTTTCGCCGGATTTTCCGAGGAGCTGTTTTTCCGCGGTTGCCTTCAAAGACTTATGATAACTGCGCGAGTCAATCCCCACGTCGCTATATGGCTAACCGCCATACTCTTCAGCGCTATTCACATGCAGTTTTTCGGGTTTGTCCCCCGCATGTTCCTGGGGGCTCTCTTCGGCTACCTCGCCTGGTGGAGCGGCAGTGTGTGGACAGCCGTGGCAGCACATATTTTCAATAATACCCTGGCGGCTGTCACAATGTGGATGAAAGCGCGCGACGCATCCTCAGAGATCGTCAGACTGGAGAGTTTCGGCGCCAATGACATTCTCGCGGCGGCTGTCAGCCTTCTTCTCACCCTTATGGCTCTGTTCGTCATCTATCAGCTGTGTCAGCGGAGGAGATAAGCGACTTGCGTAACGAAGTAAAAAACGGGCGCATGTCGATTGACATGCGCCCGCCGGTATTTCTTGGACTTTTATCGGGAATCAGACGTAACCGCGGATAATGCCGCGTTTCGAATTCCTGACAAAAAGAATGATCTCATCGCGTTCCCTGGTGGCAGGAAGCTCCGCTTCTATGCGTTCAACAGCATCGGAATTGTTAAGACCGCTCAAATAGAGATAACGGTATATTTCCTGAATCTGCTGGATGGTCTCATTGGAGAATCCACGCCGGCGCAATCCGATGGAGTTGATACCGGTATATGCTATGGGTTCGCGGGCGGCTTTCACGTAGGGAGGCACATCTTTATTGATCAGAGCGCCGCCCTGAATCATCACGTGAGGTCCGAGATGACAGAACTGATGAACAAGAGTACCACCACCGATCACAGCGAAATTATCGACCACAACTTCACCGGCGAGCTGTGTGGCGTTCGACATAATTACATTATCGCCGACCTTGCAGTCATGGGCAACATGGCAATATGCCATGATCAGGCAGTTGGAGCCAATGACAGTCTTACCCTTGGATGCAGTTCCGCGGTTAACGGTAACACATTCGCGCAAAGTGGTGTTGTCCCCTATAATAGCGACTGTGTCCTCACCCTGAAATTTCAGGTCCTGAGGAATTCCGGAAACCACCGCACCCGGAAAAATACGGCAGTTTTTTCCGATTCTGGCACCTTCAAGAATTGTGACATTACTACCGATCCATGTTCCTTCACCGATCTCGACATTCTGCTCGATCGTGACAAACGGATCTATAATCACACTGGGGTGAATCTTTGCCGCAGGATGGATATAAGCTAAAGGTTGTTTCATAATGGTTTTAAGCTTTGTTTTTAATAATCTGTGCCATGAACTCACATTCCGACACAATCTTTTCGCCCACGAACGCGAGTCCTTTCATCACGGCCATGCCGCGGCGAAGTTCCGTCATGAACGATACATGGAAAATCAACGTATCACCCGGCACGACTTTCTGGCGGAATTTGACATTGTCGATTTTCATGAAATAAGTTGAGTAAAGTTCAGGATCATCCACAGTGCTGAGAACGAGCAGACCGCCGGTCTGGGCCATGGCTTCTATCTGAAGCACTCCGGGCAAAACCGGCTCCTGAGGGAAATGGCCGGGGAAGAAGGGTTCGTTGGCGGTGATATTTTTCACGCCGACAATATAGTTCTCGCCACGCTCTATGATCTTATCCACAAGCAGCATGGGATAGCGGTGAGGAAGCAACTCACGGATACGGTTATTGTCCATAACCGGGGCTTTGTTAGGATCATAAAGAGGTGCCTGGACATCCTGATTCTTTATTTCCTTGCGGATTTTCTTGGCAAAAGTGGTGTTTATGCTGTGACCGGGGTGCGTGGCTATCACTTTCCCTTTCAGAGGGCGCCCTATAAGAGCGAGATCACCCATCACATCAAGCAATTTGTGACGTGCAGGCTCGTTTGTGGAGAAGAGAGGCTGTTCCTGAATATATCCGAATTCCGACACCTTTTTGTGAGGTATTCCCATAAGATCGGCCAGGCTGTCAAGCTGTTCCTGAGGCATCGGGCTGTCATAGATCACCACTGCGTTCTGGAGATCGCCGCCCTTGATGAGATTGGCTTTCACAAGCGGTTCGATTTCGCGGACGAAAACAAAAGTGCGGCTGGCTGCTATCTCCTGTGCGAAATCTTCTATGGATTCGAGGGCAGCATACTGGTTGCCGAGAACAGGAGAATTATAATCGACCATCACATCGACAGAGAAATTGTTGTCGGGGAGGACCACGATAGAAGCTCCAGTCTCGTCATTGCGCACCTCGATCCGCTGCTTGACGATGTAATAATCCTTTTCCTGTTTCTGCTCACACAGCCCTACTTCCGCTATTTTCTGACAGAAAATTGCTGCGCTGCCGTCGAGAATAGGCATTTCCGGGCCGTTTATGCGAATCAGGACATTGTCGATACCTGCAGAATAAAGTGCAGCCATTGCATGCTCGATAGTGCTTACTGAAACCTGACCTTTTGCAATGACAGTTCCACGCTGAGTGTTGACAACGTTTTCGGCCAGAGCGTCGATCACAGGTTCGCCGTCCATGTCCGTGCGCTGGAATTTATATCCGTGGTTATCGGGAGCCGGAAGGAACTCAGCCTCTATCACAAGGCCCGTGTGAAGTCCTTTGCCTTTTACCGTGAACGGCGCGCGGAGGGTAATCTGTTTCATATAACTATATTGCTTGAATTATTGTTTATGCGATTTTACGAGATCATTGACTTTTTTGTAAAGAGCCGGAAGATCCTTGACATACATTGCCTGACGGCAATAAGCCTTAAAGTCGATGGCGGGCGCTCCGAAAAGACGCGCATTGTCAGGAGCACTCTCTTTGAGGCCCGACTGAGCCGCGATCTGCACATTGTCGCCAACGGTGATATGACCGGCGATTCCGACCTGGCCTCCCATCATACAGTTGCGGCCGATCTTTGCCGAACCGGCCACACCGACCTGAGCGGCCATGGCGGTGTTCTCGCCTACCACACAGTTGTGGGCTATCTGGATTAGATTGTCGAGCTTTACGCCTTTCTTTATTCGGGTGCTTCCCATCATCGCGCGGTCAATCGTCGTGTTTGCGCCGATCTCAACATTATCCTCAATCTCGACATTCCCGATCTGAGGGATTTTGTCGTAGCCGTCTGCCGTGGGAGCGAAACCGAAACCATCAGCGCCTATAACGGCACCGGAATGGAGGATGCAGTTGTTACCGATCTTACAACCATGATAGATCTTGACTCCGGAATAAAGCACAGTGTTGTCACCGATCACGACACGGTCGCCGACATAGGCCTGAGGATAAATTTTCACATTCTTCCCTATGCGGCAATCCTTTCCTATATATGCGAATGCGCCGAGATAAATATCGTCGGGCAATTCGACCCCCTCGGCCACATAAACAGGCTGTTCTATACCTTTGGGCTGAGGAGTAATCATGGATTCTACCATTTTTAACAGATGAGCCACAGTGGTATAGGGATCGGCCACACGGATAAGAGTGGTCTTGACAGGACGTTCGGGAACGAAATCGTTGCTTACGAGGACTGCTGATGAAGCCGTGTCGTAGATGTAATGGGTATATTTCGGATTGGCAAGGAACGAAATCGCTCCGGGGTGACCTTCTTCAATCTTAGCGATAGTGCTTATTTTCACTTCTCCGTCACCTTCAACGGTGCCATTGGCCAAGGAAGCTATCTGATTAGCGGTAAATTCCATTATTATTAAAAATTGCCTTTAGCAAAGAACTGATTTAAGTTTTATAAAAAAATCGGATTGCGAACGACATATCACTTGACACCAAAGCATTTGTCTAAAAAATGGATTACACGGTCTTGCATAAACTCCAGACAGTCGCCGATCTTCACACAAGGCTCAAAACTTTCTCCGGATCAGTCAGAAAATATGAATCGGTGACAAGTTTCAATCAGTTCTGCAATTCTGTGCAAAGATGCTAAAAATTTTTCATTTTTTGCTCATTTCATCAGTTAAAAGTGCATAACCATCGCCGTTCTTGCATATTTTTCGTTCTTTCAGAAGAAGTCCGATAGCTTTCTTGAAATCTTTTTTACTGCACTGAAATCTGAAACGTATCAGATCAGGCGATGAATGATCGCCAAGATCAAGAGTTCCGCCTGACATTGCCATCCGTTCCATGATTCTTTCGGATAGAGACTGCGAGCGCACAGCCGCCTTATCCTTCAGCGTCAGATCGATCTTTCCATCCTCCCTCACAGTCTTGACAAAAGCTTTCAGTCTGTCACCGGGTTCCACCGGACGAAACAGTTCATTGTCGTAAAGCATTCCGTGATACAGATTGTCAACTATGCATACATAACCTATGGGAGTCTGTTTATAGACCAGAGCTTCAACCTGCTGTCCCGGCTTAAGATCCGGGAAAACATTTCCTATGTAAGGAGCGAGTTTTGCGGTAGCAACTACCCTTTTTGAAGCGTCATCCAGATAGACATATACCGGATATACACCTCCGGTTCTCATTTTCACTTTCTGATTGGAGTATGGCACAAGCAGATCTTTCTGCAAGCCCCAGTCAAGAAACGCACCGGTCTTATTCACGGCGTTGACTTTCAAAAAAGCAAACTCCCCTACACTTGCAGCAGGTTTTTCCGTAGTGGCCACCGGACGGTCCTCTGAATCGTTATAAACAAAGACTTCGATCTCGTCACCTATGCCAAGACCGGGTGTCACATATTTTGCCGGAAGAAGCACTTCCGCTCCGTTTTCATCGGAAAGATACACTCCGAAATCAACGCGACGGGCTACATGCAGCCTGTTATATTGTCCTATCTTCATATTTTTCAAAATAGTCCACAACGATTCCAAGTTTGATAATCACCACATTAGCCATAAATCATCCTTTAGAATCGAAGTGTGGTCTCATTTATCATTCTCCAAAGATAAGAATTTTTCGCTAATTTTGTGCAATATACCTAATTCAGCAGTCATGGACATCATAACAAAATACTTTCCGGATCTGTCAGCCCGACAGAAAGAACAGTTTCAGATTCTGGGAAAGCTCTATCCGGAATGGAATGAAAAAATAAACGTTATCTCGCGCAAAGACATCGACAATCTCTATGAACGCCATATACTTCATTCGCTCGCGATCGGCAAGTTCATGACTCCGGTCGCCGGCACAACCATACTCGACATGGGGACCGGGGGCGGATTTCCCGGCATCCCGCTGGCCATACTCTGGCCCCACTGCCGTTTTCATCTGATCGACCGTACAGGGAAGAAAATAAAAGTTGCCTCATCGATAGCCGCTGAAGCCGGCCTGACAAACGTGACGTTCCAGCATGGCGACATTGCCGAATGCAAGGAGAAATTCGATTACGTCGTAAGCCGCGCCGTCATGCAGCTCGACGCCTTGATCCGCCTTGTCAGGAAGAACATTTCGCGCGACAGCAGCAACTCTTTTCCTAACGGATTGTTATGTCTGAAAGGAGGAGAACTCAAGCAGGAAACTGCCGTTGTCAGATGTCCGATGATTGAAGTCCCTCTCAGCGACTATTTCTCTGAAGAATTCTTCAAGACAAAAGAACTTATTTACGTGGAACTATGAATATAAAAACATTCCCTTTCAACATGTTCGCGGTCAACACCTATGTGGTGTGGGACGATGCCTCACGTGAAGCCGCCATAGTCGATCCGGGCATGGTATCCGAAGCCGACAACAATAAATTATCGGAATTCATCAGACGAAACGATCTTCGGATCAAATATCTCATAAATACGCACCTGCACATAGACCACACACTCGGCAACGATTATATCGAGGCAAAATACTCGGCCGGGACTTACGCCCATCCGGCGGATTCATTTCTCGGGCAGCAGCGTGCGGGTCAAGCTCGTATGTTCGGACTCGGAATGGCTCCGAAGCCCTTGGATATCACTCATGAACTGAAAGACAAAGAAAAGCTGTGGCTCGGGAAGGAAGTTCTTGAGGTTCTGGCAGTGCCCGGCCACAGTCCAGGCTCGATAGCCCTCTATTCGCCCGACGGCGGATTTGTAATCACAGGTGACGCTCTTTTCAACCGAGGCATCGGACGGACCGATCTCCCCGGAGGAAACCACAAGACCTTAATAGAAAGCATCACCAAACGCCTGTTCACTCTGCCCCCAGAAACCATGGTGTATCCCGGTCATGGCCCTGAAACTACCATAGGCGACGAACGCATAGCAAATCCCTACGTCTGACAGGAAAAAGCCTCAGCCGAAGAATCTACAGAATGAAGGGGTCAAGGTTATCCAGTTTTTGTTGATCGGGTTTTCCGGGAACGGCCGCCAGAAGATATTTATCGATATCATAAATCAGTTTCCCGGAACCTACTTGCAGAAGCATTCCCTCCGCGCCTGAATTTCTGGAAACCGCATAAATATCCTCTCCGTTTTCATGGACGATACGCCTCATGCCGGCAATGTCGCCGAGACGCAAATGTGCCATAACATAGACGAGAGTATCAAAAGGACCCACGGGAAAAGATTTTTTTCTTTCATCATAGAGGGTGCATGCCTGCTCATATTTTCCGGAACGATAGACATGGAGCAGAAGCATACTGAACACATTGGCTGAAACCGTAATCCCGGCCTCAAGCACATTGTCGAGCAGACTGTCAAACGCTGCATCCTCCATGACCTTTCGCGCTCGCGAGAGCCATCCGTCTATTTCCGAGGAATCAGCCCTTCTGATACACCCGACAAGTCGTTCTCTCAGGTCTGCGGACAAAGGACCTTCATTCACCGTGATCAGAAGGACAAATATATCAAGAGGATTATTGCAGACATCCAGATAACGGACCAGATATTCCACAGCCTGCGCCGCCTTTTCTTCCTTGATGAAGGCTCCGGCCTTGAGATATAAAGCCTCGTCTTTAAATTCAGAAATCGTCAGCAACCGGTCTGCTATCTTATGAATATCCTCCTCGTAACCTTCCACTTTCATCAGAAGATCGCCTTTCAGCATCAAAGCTCTGCCGGAATCAGGATCAATGGCGAGGGCATAGTCAATAGCGTTGTATCCTTCTTCGAAATTGTTCAGCCGGTTGATATAGAGTTCGGCCAACTGAAGCCAGTAGTCGAGCGAGAATGGCTGAAGGGTGGTAAGTTCAAGCAGAACAGTCACCGCTTCATCTGGCATGTCATTGTCAAGAAGCGTACCCGAGAGATCCACGAGAAAATCCTCGGGATAACGACAGAGGGGAAGGATATCCTCCAACAGTAGCGAAAGATGGGCTACATTGTCAACCCCGAGGGCAAGATCAATCAGACACATTGCGGAGTATTCGTCAAGCGACTGATGCCTGACATCGGCAAACAGACGCCTGTAGGAATCCCTCCAGTCAGTTGCATCCCAATCGGTCTGCATATTTATCAGTTTCTTGACGAAAGAAGACTCCGGAAGAATATTGGCTACACATTTTGCTCCCTGGATTTCAGAAAGAAGCGCATAGCGAAACGCTTTCCGTTCAAGCATCGGCTGAAAATCAGGGTCACGCTGCAGAACATTATTCATTATTTCGGCCGTGACAAACTCATCAGACAGATCATAGGCATAGTCATAGACCTCAATCAGCGAATCGAGGTCTATGTCAGCCAAAGTCTCTCCCTTATTCAGACGTGTCAGAATGTCATCATAAAGGAGAGCCAGTTCATCGTCGAAATTGTCAGCCATTTACTTATTCTTTTCTTTCTCCCAGCTGTCTTTGAGCGCAATGGTGCGGTTAAAGACAAGATTGTCCGGCGTAGAATCCTTGTCAGGTGTGAAATAGCCTATACGCTGGAACTGGAAATGCATGCCCTGACGGGCGTTCTGCGCTGCAAACGGCTCAATCTTGATATTCTCGGCAATACGGAGAGAATCAGGATTAAGCATTTCGCGGAAATCGCGGTCGGTCTCTGCGGCCGGATTCTCCACATTGAAAAGACGGTCGTAAAGACGGGCCGACGCATTTACAGCATGACGGGCAGAAACCCAGTGGAGAGTACCCTTGACCTTACGCATGCTTCCAGGCAATCCGCTGCGCGTATCAGGATCGTAAGCACAATATATCTCTTCGATGTTTCCGTCAGCGTCCTTCTTGACTCCCGTACACTTGATAATGTATCCGCCTTTGAGGCGCACTTCTTTGTCGGGAGCGAGACGGAAGAACTTCTTCGGAGGATTCTCCATAAAGTCATCGCGCTCAATGAAAATTTCTCTGGAGAAGGGCATTTCGTGCGTGCCTGCTTCTGGATCTTCCGGATTATTCTCCATAGAAAGGACTTCTTCCTTGTCTTCGGGATAATTCGTTATGACCACTTTCACAGGATTCATCACAGCCATTACGCGGGTAGAGACTGCATTAAGATCCTCGCGCACCGCATGCTCGAGAAGTGACATCGAGTTCAGAGCCTCATATTTGGTGTAACCGATACGGTCCATGAAATTACGGATCGACTGGGGGGTGAAACCGCGCCGACGCATTCCGGAGATAGTCGGCATTCGTGGATCGTCCCATCCGTCAACAAGATTTTCCTTGACAAGCTGGAGAAGCTTACGCTTGCTCATTACCGTATATGTGAGGTTCAGACGGTTGAACTCTATCTGACGCGGGCAGTAGGATTCATCGGCAAGCTCCTTTACAAAATATTCATAGAGCGGGCGATGAGGAACAAACTCAAGAGTACAGATCGAGTGGGTTACTCCTTCGAAATAGTCACTCTGGCCGTGGGCGAAATCATACATGGGATAGACTTTCCACTTCGTTCCTGTACGATGATGGGGATGCTTTATTATCCTGTACATTATAGGGTCACGGAAGTGCATGTTGTCTGAGGCCATATCGATCTTTGCCCTGAGCACACGTGCGCCTTCTTCGAATTCACCCTGATTCATCCGCTGGAAAAGGTCGAGATTCTCTTCAACCGAGCGGTTTCTGTAGGGACTTTCCTGGCCAGGTTCCGTCGGTGTACCCTTTTGAGCTGCTATCTGCTCAGAAGTCTGATCATCGACATAGGCTTTGCCCTCTTTTATCATACGTATGGCCAGATCATAGAGCTGGGGAAAATAGTCGCTCGCATAATATTCGCGGTCGCCCCAGTCAAAACCAAGCCAATGAATGTCCTCACGGATGGAATCGACATACTCGACATCCTCTTTCACAGGATTGGTATCGTCGAAGCGGAGATTGCATGTGCCTCCGAACTTCTCGGCAATACCGAAGTCCATACAGATGGCTTTGGCATGACCAATGTGAAGATAACCGTTTGGCTCCGGCGGGAAACGGGTGTTCAGACGTCCACCGTTCTTGCCTGCTTTCAGGTCATCGCTGACCAATTGTTCTACGAAATTGAGGCCTTTGCTTTCAACGACTTCTTCTGTCTCTTTTTCTGCCATTGCTTTATTCTGAGTCTTTGAGTTGTTAATCCGTTTATAAAAAATAGGTATGCGGAGAGAGTATATTCTGATAACAGATTACAAAATTAGCCTTAATTTATCAAATGACAAACAATGAGTTCAAAAAACTCACTTCAGTTCCTCAAGTTCCATGGAAGCGAGCTCCCACAAACTCATCGCATTGTCAAGTTTCTTTTGCGCTGCCGAATGGGAAGCATAAATATCGGCGTCGAACTCGCCGGATGACATTTTTTCTTCCAGGGCAGCTATTTCCCCTTCAAGCGAAGCTATCTGCTCCTCGCAGTCTTTAACTTTTTTCTGAGCGCGCCTGATCATTTTTTCTCTTTCTTTCTGTTCGGCATAACTCAATTTCTGTATGGCGGGTTTAACGGGGGCGGAGGGCTCGGGCTGAGCGCGAAGTTCCTTCTTTTCCTCAGACTTCTCTTCCTGACCGGGGAGACGTTTCCTTTCCAGTTCAGCCAGAGATGCTATCTTTTTCTTTTCAAGAAACTCATAAATTCCTCCGAGGCATTCCCTTACATGCCCTCCTCCAAACTCATAGACCTTTTCTACCAGTCCGTCAAGAAACTCACGGTCATGACTGACAACGATGACGGTTCCGTTGAAATCCTTTATAGCCTGCTTTAGAATATCCTTGGTAGCCATGTCGAGATGATTGGTAGGCTCGTCGAGAATCAGCAGATTGACCGGTTCAAGCAGCAGTCTGATCATTGCCAGACGGGTTTTCTCGCCTCCGGAAAGCACCTTCACCTTTTTGTCAGAGGCCTCCCCCCCAAACATGAAAGCGCCGAGTATATCGCGGATTTTAGTCCGGATATCCCCTACCGCAACACGGTCTATGGTGTCGAAGACAGTAATCTCTCCGTCAAGCAGTGATGCCTGATTCTGGGCAAAATATCCGATCTTGACATTATGACCTATTTTCAATGAACCCGTAAACGGTATCTCGTTCATTATACATTTGACCAATGTCGATTTTCCCTCTCCGTTTTTGCCCACAAACGCCACTTTTTCCCCGCGCTTTATCGTGAATGTAGCTCCGTCAAACACTTTGTGATCGCCATAGCTTTTCCCAACATTGTCGGCGATAACGGGATAATCGCCCGAACGGGGTGCGGGAGGGAATTTCAGATTCAGACGGGAGGTATCGACTTCATCGACCTCAATGCGTTCTATCTTGGCAAGCTGCTTTATGCGGCTCTGAACCTGCACGCTCTTTGTAGCCTTATAGCGGAAACGCTCGATAAAATCCTCCGTATCCTGAATCTGTTTCTGCTGATTGAGGTAGGCACGCATCTGCTGTTCGATTCTCTCTTTGCGTAGTTCGACGAACTTCGAGTACTTTACAGAGTAATCATAGATCTTGCCGAGAGATATTTCTATAGTGCGATTAGTCACATTGTCGATGAAAGCCCTGTCATGACTTACAAGCACCACAGCCTTGGCCTTGGTCACCAGAAACTGCTCAAGCCACTGGATCGACTCTATGTCGAGATGATTCGTCGGCTCGTCAAGCAAAAGGACATCAGGATGAGTTAGAAGAAGTTTGGCAAGCTCGATTCTCATGCGCCATCCACCGCTGAATTCGGCAGTGGGACGGTTGAAATCGCTTCTCAGAAAACCGAGGCCCATCAATGTCCGTTCCATTTCGGCCTCATGATTCTCGCTGTCCTCCATTGCCAAACGGTCAGTAAGAGAGGTCATGCGGTCAATGAGGGCCTGATATCCTGCCGATTCATAATCGTCGCGTTCGGAGAGCTGTGCAGTCATCGCGTTAAGTTCCTCACGCATGGCTTCGATATGAGAGAATGCCTGTCGAACTTCCTCTGCCACTGTTTTCGTATCGCTTGTCTGCATCTGCTGCGGCAAGTAGCCGACTGTCACATCCTGAGGGACAGAGACCGAACCCGAAGTAGGACGCTGTAATCCGGCTATTATTTTAAGCATAGTGGATTTTCCCGCGCCGTTTTTCCCGACCAAAGCTATCTTGTCTTTAGGATTTATGACATAATTTATGTTGTCAAACAGCGATTTCGCACTAAATTCAACGCTTAGATTCTGAATAGATATCATCTTAAATTGCTTTTGGATTGCAAAATTACAACTTTATTTGCCCGCTGCAAAAATATGTGGTATCTTTGGAGTCTAAAGTAATTTCAAAATTCCGCAGACATGGATAAAAATCTCAAGGAAGGATACAAGGTAAAGAATTTCAAAGGAGAGACCAAAAGATATGTTCAGGCCCTTTCCCTGCAGGATAATCCCGAACTCATAGCGGCTTACCGCCGGATTCATTCGAAAGAGGGCATCTGGCCCGAAATACTGCAAGGCATAAAGGATTCAGGGATTCTCGAAATGGAAATTTACATTCTCGGGACACAATTGGTCATGATCGTGGAAATGCCCGCCGATCTGGACTGGGACGCAACCATGGCCAAGATGGGCGCCGGCCCCCGTCAGGCGGAATGGGAAGAATTCGTAGCGCAATACCAGAAAGCCGCACCCGGCCAAAGCTCTGACGAAAAATGGCGCATGATGGAACGTATGTTCCACCTCTATGACTGATTGCATATAAACGTCAGTCGGTCAGAATCTGGCTCCGACAATCAGAGACAAAGACTCGACGGAATTAAAGAATGTATAGCGACTATTGAAATAGAGATAGCCGTCAAACCGTCCTGTGATCGAAGCGAAAAGAGCCTTATGATTATAGACAAACGCGAAACGCGCGTGTATGCTCGAAGCGAGTAAGGATTTGCGGCTGTCAGTCGAATCATGGTAAGAGTGACGGTAACCGAATGCCGGATAAAGAGTCACGTTGGCAAGCCACCGGCGCGGATGAAGCACCCAGTTGTGAGCGACACCTCCGCAGACACTGTAATCCGTATATCGGTAATGGTATCTGTCTTCAAGATCAGGCAAAAAGGATTTCATGTCGGAGGGCAGATTGCTGAAGTCGAGTTTGATGTTCTGATGATTGAACGAAAACCCGAGCAGCCAGCTCCCGGCACCTTTCAACTGATATTTCGAGAAACAATAGGCTGCCGCATGTGAGTACTGGTTGAAATTGAAAATATAGAAAGCCTCGCCTGAAAGAGTCGAATGCTCGACATCGTTGAAGTCCATGGGCAAGTCTCGTTTATAGCCGCCGAAATGCGTGATTCTGGCATTGCCTTTCGTGTTCATTATGTCAAGATTAGCGTAAATGCGCGAACACGTGAAATTGAAGTTGAGATTCGTGCGGTTTTTGGATCCTCCCGCGAGGAAATCATTGACCTTCGCCGTATATCCTATGCTGAGGGCCATGAAGCTCAAATAGGCTCCCACGTCGTAATACATGTCCGAGACCATGTGGAGCATCTTGCTTCCCTTGAGGGAAAACAACATCATGTAGCTTTCCATCCAGTTGAAACTCTTGCCGGTTATTTTCCAGTTCTTCCCTACACCGACAACGTATGTCGAATCATAGGAATTAAAAGTCTTGTCGCCCCAATCATAGATTCTCAGCAACAGACGGGGAAATTTCGGGTAGTTGACATTTTTATCATGGATGCGGAATCCATTTTCAATCAACTGGCTGTACCAGGGTAACCGGCTGAAAGCCACAGAATCGGCTACAGCCGCGGAGTCAGCGACTGCGACAGAATCCTGATCGACGGCAATTTCGGAAGAAGGGACAATATGACTGTGAGCCGAAAAGGCATACAGCTTAACGGCACACAGCATTATAATCGTAATTATTATAAATCTCCTTCTCTCAAGGGACATAATCAATCTTCCATCGAATAAGAAATGATTATGCAAATTTAAGAATTTATACTGAAGAAATCCTAATAAGATGGAACAAAACCTTTCGTACGCTCCATTTTATGCGTGATATCGCCCACTGTCATCGGATCCTTGGCGCTCACGAATTTCATTATCGGAGCCCCTTTTCTAAGATTACATTTCTTCAGATCGACATAGAAAGTACCGTAATTAGTGACCACGTCAAAATAATAAATTCTGTCACGAAGATTCGAGAAAGAACGCCATTGCGTGGATGAAACATTGGGCTCGCTCTCTATGGCATAGTGATATGGAACCGAGACATTGGCAAGAATGCTGCGGATTATCGACAGACCGATTTCCTTGTCGGAAGTCTTTTTGACATGCCCGGTAAAGAAATAGCCGCGCACAAAACGGTCAGGACTTTTTACCGTGCCCGGAAGCATATTTATACCGCCGACTTTTACCCAGTAGTCATTGATAGCCGTCATTGAAGGATATTGTGGATCATTAGTCATTGCGAGCATGTCCTGGCCTTCATAAACTCTGACATCACCGTTATCGAATTCAAGGATCGCACATCGTCCGGAGGGATCGGTTATGCCCCAGTGAAGCGTCGAGACCGTTCCACCGTCAAAAGTTGATCCGGAAATCGTGAAATCCTGTTTTTTCAGCTCCGTGACGACCTCATCGGTAGTCGAGAAATTATCAAGCATCCACGCAACGAACATAGCGAGCGACATGGGCGGACGGTTATCGGTCTTGGGATTCACATATACAGTTCCTTTACAGAAAAGGCCGTTGACAGAGAGGCCTTTTTCATTCATGCCTTCGGTGATGCCACTGTCATAACCGACAGCATACACAGCTCCGTATTTGGAGGTCCAGCTGACCGCCCCCGGACGGTCACTGCCAACTTTTGCGATCCCTCGGGGATAGACATAGATATTTGTCGGGATAGGAGTTTTCCAGTCGAGAGAACGACCGACGATTCTGAGACTGTCGGTGCCGACGTACAAAATGCGTGAACACGCATCCGCTTCTGTCGAAACGGCAAAGATCGTGGCAGCAAAGGCAGCAATTGCGATGAAGAATTTTTTCATAAATAATTGACTTTAAAGAATGTTTATTGAAAAACACTTACATCCATGCAATTGTTTTTGAATTGTCCGTTTTGTCAAAATGGTTGTTTTTTTAATCTTAAAGGCTTAACGACGGCGGATTCAGGAAAAATTGCTTAACTTTGCATGAATTTTCAGCCACAAAAGATGCTACTCATAAACTCAATATCCACCTTCGGCAAATATTGTCTCTTTCTCGGACAGATATTCCGCAGGCCCAACAGATGGAATGTCTTTTTCAAACGCACCGTGTTTGAGATTACAAAACTCGGCGTCGATTCCATTCCGCTCGTAATAATCATCTCGCTGTTCATAGGCTCTGTCATCGCGATCCAGATGCAGCTTAACATTTCTTCCCCCCTCATTCCGGCATACTCCGTAGGCCTTGCCACGCGTGACATCGTGTTGCTGGAATTCTCCAACTCCATCCTCTGTCTGATCCTTGCCGGAAAAGTCGGCTCAAACATAGCTTCTGAAATCGGTACAATGAGAGTCACCGAACAGATCGACGCTCTTGACATTATGGGCGTCAACTCGGCCAACTTTCTTGTTTTGCCTAAAGTCATTGGCTTCATCTTCTTCATGCCGGTGCTTGTGGCATTCTGCATCGGCACCTCCCTGCTCGGAGGATTCCTCGTGGCCATTTTCACCGATCTTTTTCCCGTCTCCCGCTATATCTACGGCATTCAGGCTCTCTTCAACGAATGGTATGTGTGGTACGGCTTCATCAAATCCCTATTCTTCGCCTTCATTATCGCTACCATTTCATCGTTCTGCGGTTATTATGTCAAAGGCGGAGCGCTCGAAGTCGGCAAAGCAAGTACTGATGCCGTTGTCACGAGCAGCATAATGATTCTGTTAATGGACGTAATCCTAACCAAGCTCCTGTTGCAATGATCGAAGTCAAGAATATAACGAAATCGTTTGACGGGAAGACTATTCTTCACGACGTCAGCGCCACTTTCCATACCGGGAAGACGAATCTCATAATCGGTCAGAGCGGTTCCGGCAAAACCGTGCTCATGAAATCGCTGGTCGGCCTGATCCGTCCTGAAAAAGGAGAAATCCTATATGACGGACGCGACCTTCTCAAGATGAATGAAAGCCAGACGAAAAGCCTGCGCGAGGAAATAGGAATGCTCTTTCAGGGATCAGCCCTCTTTGACTCTGAAACTGTTTTGGGCAATGTCATGTTCCCTCTTGTGATGTTTTCTGACATGACCAAGGCTGAAATGGTTGACCGCGCACAGTTCTGCCTCGAGCGCGTGAACCTCAAAGGGGCAGACAGCAAATATCCGAGCGAAATATCCGGAGGCATGCAGAAACGTGTCGCCATAGCACGTGCAATTGCCCTGAACCCGAAGTATCTTTTCTGCGACGAACCTAACTCAGGTCTTGATCCAAGGACTTCAATTCTGATTGATGAACTGCTCAGCGACATAACCCACGAATACGGAATGACCACCATAATCAACACTCACGACATGAATTCCGTGCTCGGCATCGGTGAAAACATCATTTTCATCAACAAAGGTTACCGCGAATGGGTGGGCAACAAAGAGGAAATCTACCACACAGCCAACGAAGCGCTCAATGATTTTGTCTTCGCCACCAAACTTTTCCAGAACGTCAAGGACTATATCATCCACAACTCCCACCGGGAATAGACTGTCCGACGTACCAATCAGAGATGCTATAAATTCAAAGGGCTTCTTTAACTCTATCGCATAGTTTACTAAAACGAGCAATCTGCTCTGGCGTCATATCCTTTTTGACTCTCTTGAGCTTTTCATAAGTCAAGATCATAGGATCAACAACTTCAGTAAACGCGCTACCGTTACCTGGTATGAACTGGCCCTCATCATAAATCTCATCTCTTACTTTTTTCGTCTGAGTGTCAAACAGTGAAAGCAAACTGTCTGTTGCATGAAGAGCTTCCGACTTTGCCAAACTGTCAGCTCTGGCTATACTGTCCATTTTCTCAACACTGTCACAATGAGCTTTCATTGCAGCCTCAACCTTCGCCACACTGTCTGCAAGTCTTGCGGAATCATCAATTATTGGCGCATGACTCTTACCATTACCATCACATGATGTGATATAGGAAAAGCATCCCATACTTACCACAACCATATATAACACTCTTTTCATAAAATCCAATTCATTTATAATTATAAAACAAGTTACAGGGGCGCTCCCGGATGAACGACAGCGCCCCTGATTATTTCAATTGAATGCTTCGATTTTATTCTTCTACGTTCTTTTCGGCATATTCCTTCAGAAGCTTGTCCTGAACATCGCCCGGAACGAGCTCATAGGACGCGAACTTCATTGAGAACGAGGCGCGACCTCCAGTGAATGAACTGAGAGCAGTAGAGTATGATTCCATCTCTTTAAGAGGTACCTTAGCCTGGATCTTCTGGAAACCGGCTTCGCTTGAGGATCCCATGATCAAACCGCGGCGTCCGGGAAGGTCGCTCATGATGTCGCCCATCACTTCATCGGGAGCTACGACCTCAACGTCATAGACAGGCTCGAGCACCTTGGGATTTGCGTTGCGGAACGCTTCGGAGAAGGCATTGCGGGCAGCAAGACGGAATGAAATTTCATTCGAGTCAACCGGGTGCATCTTTCCGTCATATATGCAGACACGCACGTCGCGGGCATAAGAACCAGTGAGAGGACCTTGTTCCATGCGATCCATGAGTCCTTTGACAATTGCAGGAATGAAACGGGCATCTATCGCTCCGCCGACAATACAGTTGCAGACAACAAGCTTGCCGCCCCATGCGAGAGGTATCTCCTGGGTGTCGCGGACGTTCATCTTGAATTCCTGGTTACCGAACCGGTATGTATCGGGAGCAGGCATTCCTTCAGTGTAAGGTTCAACAATCAGATGAACCTCGCCGAACTGACCTGCACCACCCGACTGTTTCTTATGGCGGTAATCTGCACGGGCAGATTTAGTGATTGTCTCACGATAAGGAATCTTGGGTTCCTCGAATATGATCGGGAGCTTGTCATTGTTTTCGACGCGCCATTTGAGAGTGCGGAGATGGAATTCACCCTGTCCTGAAAGAATGGTCTGTTTGAGCTCCTTGGACTGTTCAACTTCCCATGTCGGGTCTTCCTCATGCATGCGGGTCAGGATAGCTGACAGTTTCTCCGCATCGCTTTCGGTAACCGGACGGATCGCACGCTGATATTTGGGAGCCGGATATTTGATGAAGTCGAAGCGATAGTCACAGCCTTTAGCATCGAGAGTGTTTCCGGTGCGGGCATCTTTCAGTTTGACAGTGGCGCCTATATCACCTGCATAAAGTTTATCTACCGGAGTCTTGATCTGACCGCACACACAATATATCTGAGCAAGACGTTCTTTAGTGTCGCGGTTCACGTTGTCAAGGTCAACACCCGGAGTAAGCGTTCCTGACATCACCTTGAAGTAGCTCACCTCACCTATATGGGGCTCAACGGTGGTCTTGAACATGAACAGGGAGAGAGGCCCGTTGCTGTCAGGTTTCACCTCGCGGCCTTCTACATCCTCGGGAGCGGGCATGTCTTCTACGAAAGGAACCACATTGCCGAGGAATTCCATCATGCGGCGTACACCCATATCCTTGGCCGCGCTGACACAGAACACAGGATAGATCGAACGGTCAACAAGACCTTTGCGGATACCCTCGCGCATCTCGTCTTCCGAAAGATGACCCTGTTCGAAATATTTGTCCATAAGAGTCTCGTCGTTCTCGGCGGCTGCCTCTACGAGAATCTGATGGAGTTCCTGAGCTTTCTCCATCTCTTCAGCGGGAATGTCCTCGATCACGGGCACACCTCCATCGGGTCCCCATGAGTATTTCTTCATCAGAAGGACATCGATCATTGAATTGAAAGACGGTCCGGTTGCAAGAGGATACTGAACAAGAACAACCTTGTTGCCGTATATTTCCTTCATCTGCTCGACAACGTTGTCAAAATCGGATTTTTCTCCGTCAAGCTGATTCAAGGCAAAGATGACAGGCTTCTTCACTTTGCCGACGGTGCGGAAAATGTTCTGAGTACCTACCTCCACTCCATACTGAGAATTGATCACGATCACAGCGGTGTCGGTTACGTTAAGGGCCGTTATGGCGCTTCCGACAAAGTCATCCGCTCCGGGACAATCGATGACATTAAGTTTCTTGTTGAGGAACTCCGCATAGAAAACTGTCGAGAAAACTGAATAGCCGTATTCTTTTTCTACAGGAAAATAGTCGCTGACAGTATTTTTTGCTTCAACAGTTCCGCGACGTTTTATAACTCCACACTCGTAAAGCATAGCTTCCGCGAGTGTGGTCTTACCCGAGCCTTTACTACCGAGCAAGGCTATGTTCTTGATTTCATTGGTTTGATAAACTTTCATGCTATCAGATGTTTTAATAAGTTTATAATTCATTGGATTCCATAAAAGCATACGTGCTTTGCTGAAATCGACCGCAAAATAATAATAATTTTTCATTTTTAAGTCATGCAAAACTATGTTCTACAACATAAACCCCAAAATCATGCCCAACTTAGCCGGTGTTTATTTGTTTCTACTTGACAATTGTGAATTTTGGCATTATTTTTGCTACGCCAAGAATTCAACCAGACATCAGACTAATGAAAGAACAATCGATAGTTTCGGTCGGCCACATTGAATTGCCCGAAACAACTGACAAGGAATGGATTTTCGACGACGAGCAACTGCCCGTCCTTCCCACCCGGGATTTCGTGATGTTTCCCAACGTCACTTTTCCCATAATGCTCGGGCGCGAAAGTTCGCTTTCAACAGCCAGAAAGGCGGAAAAAGACCAGACAGTAATAGGTATCTTCTGTCAGCGCAATCCCGAGATCGAGAATCCGGCATTTCCTGCCGACATATACCCCTACGGTGTGATTGGAAAAGTTCTTAAGATATTCGAGCTTCCCGACGGCAACCATACCGCCATACTCCGTTCCGGAGCAAGAGTGATCGCTACAGGTGCAGGCTCCCGCGAAGGCACCGTCACCGTTGAGATGATTCCTGAATCGCATGAAGGAATCGACCTCAAAGAACTTGAAGCCGCCTCCGACATTGTCCGTTCCTCCGCTCTCGAACTTTTCCGCAAAGCCGACGGCGCTCCACAGGAACTGTCGGTCAACTTGGAGAACATCCGAGAACCGGAACTCACCATAAACATGGTTGCGACACACACTCCGTTTCCGCCCAAAACGAAAATCGCCATGCTCTCCGCTCCCAATCTTCTCGAGCGTGCATCGCTTTTAATCAGCAACCTCAAGGAGCAGCAGGAGTTCATGGATATACGTGAGCGCATAACCGAGCGGACACGCATGAATCTTTCCGAATCACAGCGTCAGAATTTCCTGCAGCAGCAGATGGAAACTATCCGCCAGGAATTATACGGTAACGACGATGACGATACCGTCAGGTTTCAGGAACGCGCCGATTCGACGGAAATGCCCGAGGAAGTCAGGAAGACATTCAATCGCGAGCTGACGAAACTCAGCAGATTCAATCCACAGTCGCCTGACTACCCGGTGCAATATTCCTATCTTGACCTGTTGCTCTCTCTGCCGTGGAACAAAATAGCGCCTACGGAAACCGATTTCGCGAAAGCTGCAAAGACTCTCGATTCCGAACATTTCGGGCTGACCAAGGTCAAGGAACGCATTATCGAACAGATAGCCGTCATGATAAACAGACCTGAGGGAAACAACCCTATTATATGCCTCGTTGGACCTCCGGGTGTCGGCAAGACTTCTCTCGGTAAATCAATAGCGGCGGCGCTGGGTCGTCCTTACCAGCGAGTTTCGCTTGGAGGACTCCATGACGAATCGGAAATACGCGGTCACCGGCGCACTTATATCGGAGCGATGCCGGGACGAATAATAGATGCATTGCGACGTGCGGAATATGCCAATCCCGTCTTGCTCCTCGATGAGATAGACAAGATTGCCGATGATGCGCGCACCAATCCTGAAGCGGCTTTGCTCGAAGTACTCGACCCTGAACAGAACTGTCATTTTCACGACAACTATGTAGATGTGGATTTCGATCTGTCAAAAGTGCTTTTCATCGCCACCGCCAACACCCTTTCAACCATCTCGCGCCCTCTTCTTGACAGAATGGAAATCATAGATCTGTCAGGGTATCTGATGGAAGAAAAAATAGAGATAGCGCAACGCCACCTGATCCCGCGGCTGCTACAATCCCACGGTTTCACTCCCAAGGGGCTTAAGTTCAGCAATGACGCTATCCAAGCCATAATAGAGAACTACACATCAGAGAGCGGAGTCAGACAGCTTGAGAAAAACATAGCCAAAATAATCCGCCGCATTCTCGTGAAGAAAATGTCGAAAGAGAAGTTCCGAAAAACCGTGACGCCTGAGGGAGTAAAGGATTATCTCGGTGTAGAAATCTATTCGCGTGACCGCTACGAAGGCAACGATTATGCCGGAGTTGTCACCGGTCTTGCCTGGACTTCGGTAGGCGGAGAAATTCTCTCTGTCGAATCCTCGCTGTCAAAAAGCAAGACACCGCGGCTCACCCTGACGGGCAATCTCGGTGATGTCATGAAGGAATCCGCTCAGATAGCACTCGAATATGCCCGGGCCCACGCTTCAAAATTTGACATAGATCCACGCATTTTCGAGCAATACAGCCTTCACATCCATGTCCCCGAAGGGGCCATCCCCAAAGACGGACCTTCCGCAGGTATCACTATGGTGAGCTCGATCATATCGGCCATGACGCGCCGCCGCGTGGCACCCCGTCTTGCAATGACCGGCGAAATCACCCTCCGAGGAAAAGTTCTTCCCGTAGGAGGAATTAAAGAAAAAATCCTCGCTGCAAAACGCGCAGGCATCGATACGATAATTCTTTCATCGCAAAACAGGAAGAACATTCTTGACATCGAACCGGAATATATTGATGGTGTCAGCTTCATATATGTCGATGACATAACCGAAGTCATTGACCACGCCCTGCTGAAAGAAAAAGTTGATGATGGAGTTCCTTTGGAATAACGGCAGAAAAAATTACGGAAAAATTTCCATAATGGTGCAAATTTGTTTAAATTTGCACCATTGTTATATAAACCGTTCCTAATAGAAGGAAACAGATATTAACACCCTATATATGCTTATGGAAAATCGGAAACTAAAAATCAGAGACTTGACAATGCGTGACGGTCAGCAATCGCTATTCGCGACCCGCATGAGCCAGTCAACAATCGACCGCCTTCTGCCTCTCTACGAGAACGCAGGATTCTACATTATGGAGGTGTGGGGAGGTGCTATCCCCGATTCAGTGATGCGTTACCTCGACGAATCGCCCTGGAATCGTCTCCGCAAAGCGAGCGAAGCCATGAAAGGCAAATCTCTTTTGTCGGCTTTGTCGCGCGGGCGCAATCTTTTCGGTTATGTTCCCTACCCCAACAGTGTTTTGGAAGGCTTTTACAAGGAAGCAATCAAAAACGGGCTGAACGTGATGCGTATCTTTGACGCGCTCAATGACATAGACAACATCAAGGATTCAATAAAGATGATCAATGCCCTCGGTGGAATAGCCGACGGCGCGGTCTGCTACACTGTTGACCCCAAAGAGGAGGAAGCACCCAAAGCCACAGGTTTCGGAGCTAAACTCAAGGGACTTTTCGGAGGAAACAAGACGACAGAAAGCGAGAAGATTTTCACCGACGAATATTTCGTTGAGAAAGCAAAGGAAATGGAAGCTCTCGGAGCCAAAATCATCACTCTGAAAGATATGGCCGGCCTTGTGAGTCCTCTGCGTGCAGCCTCGATCATCTCCAAACTGAAAGCAAATGTCAGTGTCCCGGTTGATTTCCACACACATTGCACTCCGGGCTACGGACTTGCATCTTCAGTCATGGCTATGATTCACGGCGTAGATATCCTTGACACCAACATCTGGTGGTTCGGTGAAGGATCAGCTGCACCCGCGATAGAACTGATTTACATCTTCGCCGACCGTCTTGGAATAGAAGTCGATGTCAACATGGAGGCTGTCGGTGCCATACGCGACGAGCTTCTGAATGCCCGAAAAGAACTGAAGCAATTTGACCTCGCTGCAAATCTTCCCAACGCCTTCGATCCGCTCAACGACACTCTTCCGGCAAACATCTCGGCACTCTTCGACAAAGCGATCGAATGTGGCAAAGCCGGCGACGAAGAAGGAATGCTCGAGGCTTGTCATGCCATAGAGGAATATTTCCGCTTCCCCAAACCCAACGAACTGGTGAAGAATGCCGAAGTACCCGGCGGTATGTACTCCAACATGGTTGCCCAGCTTAAGACCCTCGGAGCATCCGACCTTCTCGACGATGCAATGCGTCTCATTCCTAAAGTAAGACGCGATGCCGGTCTGGTTCCTCTGGTAACTCCAACCAGCCAGATTGTCGGCAGTCAGGCTGTAAGTCTCGCAATGGACCGCAAGAAAGGTAACCCCGATTACTCCAACGCCTCCAACCAGTTCATATCTCTTGTCAAAGGAGAATACGGTCATACCCCTGTTGCAATTGACCCAGCCTTCCGCGAGAAAATAACCGGTGATGCGACAGAACATCCCTACGATGTCAGCAAATATCGTCAGCCCGAAAATCCTGTGCTCGACGATCTTGGCGGCGTTAACCTTGCATCCAACGATGAGGAATATCTCCTCCTGCAACTTCTTCCGTCAGTGGCAAACGGATTCCTGCGCCGCCGTCGCACTGAGGAATTCGAGGCCCGTCAGTCGGCTGAGGCAAAAGAATCAGCGGCTAAAGCTGAGGCAGAAGCAGCCAAAGAGCCGGAAGAACCTATTACAGGCGAAGTCATCAGCGCGCCTATGGGTGGCCGCATCATCGAAGTCAACGTAAAAGCAGGTGACGAGGTTAAAAAAGGCCAGATCATCATGGTATATGAAGCCATGAAAATGGAAAACGACGTGGAAGCGCCGAAAGCAGGCAAAATAAAACGCGTGTTTGTCAAGACAGACGATATTGTCGGCACCGATGCTCCGCTCGTAGAATTCGCAGACTGACAACGAGTAATAAATTAACAACTAAAGCCGGATCGCATTATTTTCCTAAATGGGAAATTTCATGCGGGCCGGCTTTAAAGGTAATTGCCGTATCATGCGAACCGCAGAGGCAGGAAAAGAAATAATTCACAGGCAAAATGAATTTTTCATGCTGAATATTTGGCGATTATGCCAATAATTCTTAACTTTGCAAGCCATTACAGATTATCGCCCTACCAGCGTAATTTTTAACAAAAAGAATAACAGTAGATTAACCGTATCTCAAAAATGAAAAAAGATATTCATCCCTCCAACTATCGCGAAGTTGTGTTCAAAGATATGTCAAACGACGAAATCTTTATCACCCGTTCGACCATCGCCGCAAAAGAAACAATTGAAGTTGACGGCGTGACATATCCTTTGGTAAAACTTGAAATCACGAGCTCGTCTCACCCTTTCTTCACCGGCAAGCAGAAACTCGTTGACACCGCCGGCCGCGTTGACAAGTTCATGAACCGCTACGGTAATCGTAAGAAAAAATAAAGCTAACCCATCCATAAGAAAGCTCGGAAAGGCATTTGCTTTTTCGAGCTTTTCATTTATCCCCCCCTATCTCCTCCCAGATAATTTCCGAAACCGTCAAACAATGATGCGTGTTTCAGTCCCCAGCTGTCCATCATCCTGATTATAGAAATCAGTGATCCTCCCCTTTCAGTCAGCGAATATTCAACTCTCAGGGGGATTTCCGCAAACACTTTCTTCGTGAACAGCCCCATGCGCTCCATTTCATTCAACTGTTGCTGGAGCACACGGATAGAAATCGCAAACCAGTTTAGCGGTTTTTACCAGACTCTGCGAAAATAATTTCAAGCTTATCGTTTACGGAGCGGGGCTGCGCCTATTAAGGACACAGCCTCGCTTAGAAATGCCTTATAACGTGATACCGGTATCAGGAGAGGATTCCGTCGCGACGCAGCAATGCCTCAATTTGGGGTTCATGTCCGCGGAATCGACGGTAAAGGAGAGCCGGATTCTCCGTGCCTCCCTTTTCGAGTATATTTTTTCTGAAGGACAAAGCGGTAGCGGAATCGAACAATCCGGCCTCCTCGAATTTTGAAAATGCATCGGCATCGAGAACTTCCGCCCATTTATAGCTGTAATATCCCGCTGCATAACCTCCGCTGAAAATGTGGCTGAACTGAGGCGAGACAAGCGCTCCTTCAACCGGTTCGAATATTCTCACCGATTTACCGGCCTCGTTCTCAAAGGCAGCCACATCTTTAACCGGCGCCTTTATGGAATGCCAGGCCATATCGACCAGTCCGAAATTGAGCTGCCGCATGCAGCTGTAGGCAGCGCCGAAGCGTGCCGAGTTGACCATCCTTGCCACGAATTCAGCCGGGATAGGTTCACCGGTCTGATAGTGACGGGCAAAACTGTCAAGGAATTCCTTGCAGTGGAGGAAGTTTTCGTTAAACTGCGAAGGAAGTTCCACAAAGTCACGGCGCACATTCGTGCCTGACAGCGACGCATAACGCGTATTCGCTAAAAGGCCGTGCAGAGCGTGGCCGAATTCGTGAAGAAAAGTTGATACCTCCATCGGTGTCAGCAAGGAAGGCTTGGAGGGTGTCGGTTTTGTGAAATTCATCACAAGAGAGACATGTGGCCGGGAAACAGTTCCGTCAGGTTCCGTCCACTCGCCTTTGAAATCCGTCATCCACGCTCCGGGGCGTTTTGACACTCTCGGGAAGAAATCAGTGTAAAGCAACCCCAGATAAGAACCATCGGAATCATGCACCTCAAAGACTTTCACATCAGGATGATAGACTTCGACGCCGTGGGCTTCCACGAATGTGATGCCATATAGTCGTGTGGCAAGTCCGAAGACTCCTTCGATAACATTCTCAAGCTTGAAATAGGGCCGCAACGCCTCTTCATCATAGGAATACTCCTTTTCCTTCAGCTTGTTGGCAAAATAGCTGTAATCCCAAGGTTTCAAGGTAAATCCCTCTCCTGCAACCGATTCAGCGAAAGTCTGAAGATTCTCCATTTCTTTTTCAAGAGCCGGACGATAGGCATCACGCAGAGAATACAAAAGTCCATAGACATTTTCAGGAGAGCCCGCCATAGTGTGCTCGAGAACAAAGTCGGCAAAAGTCTCGCGTCCGAGCAACCGGGCCATTTTCAGGCGAAGCTCTGTAAGCTCTGTAATGATACCGGTGTTGGAATACTCCCCCGACATATTTCTGCCCGAATAGAGCCGAAACATCTTCTCTCTCAGATCGCGACGCGAGGAATATTTCATGAAAGCCATATATACCGGCTGATCAAGAGTAAACAGATATTCACCGGGCCGTCCTTTTTCTTCGGCGGCATGTGCGGCCGATTCGACGACATCCTCCGGCAATCCTTCGAGATCATCGGAAGAGAGCCATATCTCATAAGTATTCAGCTCTTTCAGCACATTCTGACCGAATATCGTGGTGAGTTCGCTGATTCTCGCGGAAATTTTTCTGAATTCCTCCTTCTCTTCTTCGTTCAAGAGTGCGCCGCTTCGAGCAAAACCATTGTAGGTTTCTTCAAGAAGCATTTCATCCTCCGGATCGAGCGACAGGGAATCGCGGCTGTCATAGACCGATTTTATTCTCTCCCATAACTTCTCGTTGAGGGAGACTGAAGTCGAATATTCACTCAGCAACGGTGATGCTTCGAGTGATATCTCCATCATTGCATCATCGGCATTCGCGGACAGCAACGGATAGAAAACATTCAGCACTCTGTCAAGATCGCTGCCTGATCTTTCAAGAGCTACAATCGTATTGTCAAACGTCGGTTTCTCCGGATTTGACGTGATGGCGTCTATCTCATCAAGCGCTTTTCCAATTGCCTCACGTATCGCAGGCATATAGTGTTCATTTCGGATCGCGCCGAAAGGCACGGCACCGAACCGTGTTTCAAATTTTTGTTCAAAAGGATTATTCATGATTCTAAAGGATATTGTGCAGCGTCAATTACAAGAGCAAGCATGGTAGGATCAATCTTCGCACGGCGAAGAAACTCCATATCCGCCGCGACCGCACCATCAAGGGCAGCCACATCGTTTCCATGCTCTGAAAGAAATTTCCCGTAAGCTCTGGCTGCCTCCCGAAAATTACCGCGTGCCAGATGCAGATGACCAAGATTCAGCCAGTCGGCGGCTGTGGGATTGTTGGAAAGTATTTTTTCATAATATTTTGCCGCCCGCTCGTAATCGCCTTCGACAAAGGAACACCATGCAATCGGGCGCCAGGACTTTTCTCCCGCGGCGTCAAGATACTCGACCTTGTAATAACATTTCAAAGCCATGTCGTAGCGACCGAGGGCAAGATATATATGACCGAGATTCAGGGCGAGCCCAAGATCCTCAGGAGCTGCCTCGGCAAGTTTTTCATAATAAGGCAGCGCCTCCTCATGCCGTCCGAGGAGTTTCAGGCATTGTGCTATCCTTCGTTGCAGCCAGCGGCCACCCGAAGCAAGCAACTCGCTCTTTCTGTAATACTCGAGTGCTTTTTCTGTATCACCGAGACGCTGGTAGCAGTAACCGATTTTCTGCAACAAAGCGTTCGACGGATTTTTCCCTGATTGGAGAAGACGGAATATATCCAACGCTTCCGCGAAATATCCGCGTTTGAAATAAAACTCACCTACGGCGTCAAGAGCCATAGTATCGGAAATATCCTCTCCAAGCATTTCTACAGCCGCCAGATTGATAGGGGTCGAGAACGGATTGGAGAATTCGGCTTTACGGCGATAAAGCGTAAAGAATCTATAGAGATCGTGAATGAAATGATTGGCCATATTGCTGCGGGAAGTCAGCTCGGGATTGAGCATGGAGTTACGCAGTTCGGCCACATTTATGTTCTGCATTCTGAACTGGTCAATCATCATGCGGCGGCTTGATGAGGGAATACGTTCGAGAGAGAACACCATCGAATACTTGTCGCTGTCGCAGATAAGCGGCGCGAGATCTATAATCTCACCGAGATCATCGGCACTGTCATCAAGAATCGCCGTAACATCCGTCTGATCGGTAAAGAAGGGCAGGAACCAATTATCGAGACGGTTGAAGAATGGAAACTGCTTGAGACTTTTGAAAGTGCTTAACATGACATCTCCGCCTTCGGTCTGCAGATCATTAAGCTCCTTCAGCTTATCGGTTATTCCGGATTTTTCAAGAAGTTCCTCCCATTCCGGATTATCCTCGAGTGCCGAGGGGTCTTCAATATTATCCAGATCCTTGAACTTTTTGAAAATTTCCGGCCGTAGTTTCATCATTTCCGGAATGACCTCTTCGGTCATAGTGCGTGATATACGGTCGGTGTCACGTGTACGGACCAGATTCAGGAAAGCCATCTTGAGATCCTCATGCCAGCCACGGTGTTCCCTGACAGTTTCCATAACCTTGCGGAAAGCATGGCCGGAAATAGAGGAACGCTGCATCCATATCGAGAGGACAAGCGCCACAAGGGCCTTGACCTCAAGACGGTTTTCCTGTGAAAGATACGCACGGGCAAGGATAATCATGCGTTTTTCATCGTAAAATGCCATGGCGCCGAGCATCACCGCGCAAAGAATATGCTCGCGAAACTCAACGCGGATATTCCTGTCGGTGATAAAGTCGAGAATTGCGTCAGCCTCATCGGTTGACAGCGGATGAGTGACCCAGACAAGCTCGAAAATGTGACGGCGGATATCATCATGCTCTTTTTTCAGAGCGTTGAGAGCGGGAGTAGCGGAAGAATAATCGGAAAGCATGGCCATTGCCAGACGTCCTGATACTTCCCTGTAATCGCCGATCAAGGAGATGAGTGAAGACGCGGGCTGCAGCTTTTCATAACGCAGCACACTGTAATATTGCTCGGGGGAAGCTTCAATGCGCGACAGTCGCATTATAGCCTCGCTCTGGGTGATGATTCCGGCAGAAAGTTCCTGAAGCATACGTTCACGAGCGGGATCATCGGCCCCGTCAAGAGCGTAGGCACGCAAATAGCCGTAACTCTGACGAAGGCGTTCTATCTCGCCACGGACATTCCAGGGAGCGGATGATGCCTGAGCCATCGAATCAAGCTGTTCGAGAGCCATTGACATTTTCTTGCGGTCGATCGCGCTGACAATACGGTCATGTATAATCTGAAGTTGAGAGGTATTTATCATCAGTGGAATTATTTTTCTACAAATATAACGGTGTTCCAACAAATATTGTGCCAAGAATAACAATTATTTGCTAACTTTGTACTATGCAGAGCGTAGAACTCACACAGGAACAATGGGCAGCAATCGAACGGCTTCGCCACGAAGATGTAAACAGATTGCGTCTGACCCATCACGGCGATCCGTCTATGACCACGGTGATAGACCAGATAGAGTGTCGGGCAAGAACTTCAAAAAAGCTTGCCTCAACCCTGAGCACTTATCCTCTCTTTATTTTCCCCTCCGTACTTTCCGCCGAGCAATGCACCTCCGATTCCCTTGCTTCCTTTCACGCATCGCTCATTCCTGTTGACGCCGCTGTTCTCGACATGACATGCGGTTTGGGTATCGACGCTATCCATTTAGCGACCAAAGCGGCATGCGTAGAAGCATACGAAATCAATGAATTCACGGCTTCCTGTGTCAGACACAATGTTGCGGCGGCAGCCATAGAAAATCTCAAAATATTTTGCGGTGACAGCGTAAAGCGACTTGAAACCCTTAATCCTGATTCTTTTGACTGCATCTTCATAGACCCCGCTCGACGCGGCGCATACGGCAAACGTCTCTTCGCCCTTGCGGACTGTGAACCTGATGTCACCGCCTTACTGCCACGCATGCTTGAAGTAGCGCCGCTGGTCATCATCAAGGCTTCGCCTATGCTTGACATTGCCCATACGGTTTCTGAATTAGGGCATAATGTAAGCCGGGTCATAGCCGTAGGCGATCGCCGCGAATGCAAGGAACTCATAATAATCTGTGAAAGAAAGGATACGGTTTCGCCTGTCCTATGCGCTGTCACCCTTAGCGGAGAAAAAATTTCGGGCGAATGGGAATTCACTCGCAATGAAGAAAACAATGCTCCGGCAATATACGGCTTGCCGGATGCCGGCGATTATCTTTATGAACCTTATCCTGCAACACTCAAAAGCGGAGGATTCAAAAGTCTGTCTTCTCGTTTCAAAGTGAAAAAAATCGCGCCTAACAGTCATCTGTATTCATCGCAATCAATCCTTGACGATTTCCCGGGTGAGAGATTCAGGATTCTGGAAGCAGCTCCGTTCTCTAAAAAATCCGTGCGGGAACTGAAAGGCCGTTATGACCGTCTTGATATATCCGTACGCAATTTTCCCATGAAGCCTGAAGAGATCTCGGCTAAACTCAAAATCAAAGGGGGCGGCACGGAACGGCTCTTCGCGACAAAAGACGCAAACGACAGGCCCATCGTAATTGTAGCGACAAAAGAGTAAAGACCGGCTTCTCTATTTCCGGAACATACGGGCCATATCGCGCTTGTCCTCCCGTTCGCGTATTGACTGACGCTTGTCATACTCTTTCTTTCCACGTCCTATTCCTATGACCATTTTTGCAAGCCCGCGTTCGTTAATGAGCACCCGCATAGGAACAATAGTCATGCCTGTCTCTTTCCCGCACTTGGCAAGCTTAGCGATCTCTTTTTTGTTAAGCAGCAGCTTGCGGTCTCGTCGGGCTGCATGATTGTTATAGGAGCCGTAAAAATATTCGGCGATATACATGTTTTTTATCCAAACGCCGTCAGAGGCTACGTAGCAGAACGTATCGACAAGACTGGCCTTCCCGAGACGAATAGATTTTATCTCTGTTCCGGTCAGGACTATACCGGCAGTGAACGTCTCGTTGATTTCGTAATCGAAACGTGCTCTTTTGTTCTTTATATTGACTTCGGAAAATTTCATGACGGAATAATCAGATTAAACAGATATTGCAGGAGAAACGGCGTTATGATGACAGTCAATATATTGAGGATCATGAACGTCATCACTCCGTTGAATTTCACTTCCATATAGGTGATACCGCGCCACATTATGAAAATCAGATATACAGGAAGGAGATAAAGCATGTCCGGGACCATCGGAAGCAGATTTGTCAGAATGTTGAAAACCGCGATAAGGCCCAATGAATAAATGATAAAAGTCGCATTTTTGTTCGGACTGACTTCACCTCCGGTACACGAAGGCATATAGAGGGAGAAGAAAAAGAGAGCCAGATAATAACCGGCCAGATACTTTACGAAACAGGCGATGGCGCGCTCTATGACTCCGGGCAATGTAGCGTCGGAATGATACCACAACCCGGGCAGACATGTCAGTGCGGTCAGAATTATAAACGGCAGAAATCCGGCGTGAAGAAGTCGCCGCGGCGAGGCATTGTCTATCGCGATATCCTCCCATCCGCGGCGGGGCGAGAGAATAAGCTGGAGCATGTCAAGTAGATATCTGAAAAACACTTTGGCGAAGTATTAGAGGATATTGAACGTATTATCCGTGTGATATTTCAGAGAAATGACCTATTCCTGAACAAAAAATCACATTCGGAGTTACAAAGGTAATGACTTTTCAATGAAAAATTGATAATAAATTCCTAAATTTGCATCAAATATAGAATCCTTTTAATTCATACAGCAATGATAAAGAAAATACTTTCCATATCGGGCCGTCCCGGCCTCTACAGACTGGTCAGCCAAGGCAAGAACATGCTCATTGTGGAATCCATGCAGACAGGCAAACGCACGCCGGCCTATGCACACGACAAAGTTGTCTCCCTCGGTGACATCGCCATCTATACTCCCGAGACCGACGTTCCCCTGACCGATGTCTTCGAATCGATCAAGGAAAAGACCGGAGGTAAAGAAGTTGAATACAAGAACCTGAACGATGCGGAACTGCGCGAACTTTTTGCGGAGTATCTCCCTGATTTCGACCGTGACCGCGTCTATACCAATGATATCCGCAAGGTATTCTCATGGTACAACCAGCTGATAGCAGCAGGTGTAACCGAATTCAAAGAAAACGAAATTGCCGAAGATCAGGCAGCCGAGGCCGCGGAGGCCGCAGATGCCGCTCAGGTAAAGAACTGATTCAAAAAACATCATGTTTCAAATAGAAAAGTCCCTTGCTAAGGGACTTTTTTATTTATCTCGCATCGGGATCTTATCAGAAGTCCCGGTCAACGGTTGATAGCGCCTATAAGTTCATTTATATCCTTGACACCGTGACGGTCACAGAATTCTTCGATATATTCTATGACTTTCACCGTTACGGCAGGATCGATAAAGTTGGCTGTACCTATCTCAACGGCAGTGGCTCCCGCAAGGATAAACTCAAGCGCATCACGACCTGTCATAATGCCTCCAAGTCCTATCACGGGTATGCTGACTGCTTTTGCTGTCTGCCAGACCATCCTTACAGCCACAGGCCTTACGGCCGGACCTGACAGACCTCCGGTGACTGTTGACAGACACGGACGCATACGCTCCACGTCAATGGCCATTCCCATCAGAGTGTTTATAAGCGATACGGCATCGGCACCCTCAGCCTCCACCGCCCGGGCTATTTCGGTCACATCAGTAACATTGGGCGATAATTTCACGATGACCATGCCGGGAAACGCCGCGCGGACAGCCTTTGTCACCTGGGAGGCACCGGCAGTGGTGGTGCCGAACGCCATTCCCCCCTGCTTGACATTGGGACACGAGATGTTTATCTCGACGGCCTCGATCGATGTGCGCTCCGCGATACGACGACACACTTCAGCATAATCATCGGGGGTAGCGCCTGATACATTCACTATGATTTTCGAATCAAGATGGCGAATCTCGGGATAGATGTGATCTATGAAATAATCCACGCCCTTGTTCTGAAGGCCTACGGCATTCAACATTCCCGAAGGCGTCTCAGCCATTCGGGGATAGTCATTGCCCTGACGCGGCTCGAGAGTTGTTCCTTTGACAATGAAACCGCCTAATCGTTCAAGATCGATAAAATCCGAGAATTCTATTCCGTATCCGAAAGTTCCGGAGGCGGTCAGCACCGGATTCTTAAGACTCAGCGAGCCTATATTTACGTTAAGATTTACCATGTCAGATCATTGATATTAAATACAGGGCCTTCTGTGCAGACACACACATTGCCTTTTACAGTTTTTTCAACACAACATAGACACGCTCCGAGACCGCAGGCCATCATGTTTTCAAGAGAAACCTCACATTCCGCGCCAATCTCCCGCGCCTTTTTCGCCACGGCTTTCATCATGGGCGACGGTCCGCAGCAATAGATTCTGTCCCAATGGTCTGTAAGGACGCTGTTCATGGTTACCACACCTTTTTCTCCGGCAGTTCCGTTGTCGGTAGATATAAATGTCTCTCCGACTTTGCGAAACTCATCGAGAAGCAACAGGTCTTCGCTTGAACGCGCTCCGAGCAGGAACTTCGGAACATAACCTTTTGATTTAAGCTCACGCCCCAGCAGAAGAAGCGGCGCTACTCCCACACCTCCACCAATCAGCAGAAGGGACTGGCTTTTATTTTCCGGAAGCGAAAAGCCGTTTCCAAGAGGCATTATGATATTCATTATATCTCCTTCCCGACTGTCGAGCAACGCTGCTGTCCCGGCGCCGGCAAGCCTGATGAGAAGCCAAAGCTCATTAGCATCCCGGTCAACATTGCAGATGGAGATCGGACGGCGCAAGAAGGTGGTCTTGCTTCCCTCCACTGCTATCTGCACAAACTGTCCGGGCAGACATTCCGGCAGAGGGACGCCCCCTTCGGGAGTAAGTCTGATCAGCGAATAAAGAGGACTGAGACAAATGTTCTCAATCACCTGAAAATCGATTATAGCTTTTTTCATAAGAAATTCTTTTATCGGTCAGATGCAAATTTAACTAATAATAATTTTGTTTGCAAGAGAAAAGCGACGTTCCATAAAAGGAACGTCGCTTTTATAATCTGTTGCATAGCCGGGATTAGATCCAGCGGACGTAAGCAAAATCCTGACGATGAGGAAGATTCGGGTTGATAGGATAGAGACGGAATGCATAGCGGTAAACGCCGGGATCCTGAAGGCGCTCGTGGAGCTCGTAGGTCAGGATGTTGCCTTCCTCTTTCACAACCTTGAAGGGCACTACGGAATGGAGATGCTCAACGCCGTCCTCAACGCGATATGCCACATATTCGAGACCAAGCTCACGACCGAGGCCGTTGGTGTCGATAACCGCTTTTGCGGTGTAGTCGTTACCGGTGGTAGTCTGGCTGTCATTATTTGTGTTGAATTCAAGGACTTTAATTCCGTCCCATGCATCAACGACCTTGTTTTTCCAAGCTACGATTTCCTTGGCCAGAGCGAAGTCATGTGCATCCAGAGCCTTGAAGCGTTTTGCTTCCGGATCGTAGAAACGTTCAATATAATCGTCGATCATTCGTTTCATTGTGAAATGAGGAGCGATATGGCCGATAGAACGCTTGACATACTGGATCCACTCGGGAGAATAGCCCTTCGAATTCTTTGCGAAATAGAGCGGAATGATTTCGTTCTCGAGCATCGAGTAAATGGTTGCAGCGTCGAGTTTATCCTGCTGCGACTGATCGGTATAGGTTCGCTTGTCGGTGAGAGACCATCCGGCTTTTTCATCGAAGCGATATCCTTCATACCACCATCCGTCAAGAACGGAGAAGTTCAACACACCGTTCATCTCGGCTTTCTCACCTGATGTTCCAGATGCTTCGAGAGGACGCGTCGGGGTGTTAAGCCAGATATCTACGCCGGTAACGAGACGTTTGGCGACAACCATGTTATAGTCCTCGAGGAAGATGATCTTGCCGAGGAATTCCGGACGGCGGGAAATCTCCATGATGTGCTTGATAAGACCCTGACCGGCACCGTCGGCGGGGTGAGCTTTACCGGAGAACACGAACTGTACGGGGAACTGCTCGTTGTTGACAATTCGGGCAAGACGCTCAAGGTCTGTGAACAGCAGGTGTGCGCGTTTGTATGTAGCGAAACGACGTGCGAATCCGATTATAAGAGCGTTGGGGTTGATCTTGTCAAGAACACGGACAACGGCTGAAGGATCGCCCTGATTTGCGAGCCATTTGGCCTTGAAATCACGTTTTACAAAGTTGATGAACTTGTTTTTGAGAGCCATACGCATTTCCCAGATGGCTTCATCGCTGACATTGAAGATGCCTTCCCAGGCCTTAGGCTCGCTCTGGTGTTCAAACACCTGATCACCGAGATGCTTTGCATAGAAAGCTTTCCACTCTGAAGCCGCCCAAGTCGGCATGTGAACACCGTTGGTCACATAACCTACATGGCTTTCCTCCCAGGAATAGCCTTTCCAGATTCCGGCAAACATTTTCTTTGAAACCTCACCGTGGAGCCAGCTGACACCGTTGGCTTCCTGACATGTGTTCAAGGCGAAGACGCTCATTGAGAAGCGTTCGTTGGTATCGGGATTCTCGCGGCCCATATTCATGAGGTCGGCCCATGAAATTCCGAGTTTGTCGGCGTAGGGATGGAGATACTTGTAGGCAAGATTTTCATCGAAATAGTCGTGGCCGGCAGGTACAGGAGTATGTACGGTGTAGAGCGACGAGCTGCGGACCATTTCGAGCGCTTCCTGATATGACAGACCTTTTTCCTGAACGAAATCCGCAAGACGCTGGAGGTTGAGCAGAGCGGCATGGCCTTCGTTGCAATGGTAGAGTGTGCTGTTGATTCCGAGTTTCTTCAGCATCAGCACACCGCCGATTCCGAGAAGATACTCCTGCTTGATTCGGTTTTCCCAGTCACCTCCATAAAGTTTATGGGTAATCGGACGGTCAAACTCGCTGTTCATGTCAAAGTCAGTATCCATCAGATAGAGCTTCATGCGACCTACATTCACTCGCCAGATATGGCTGTAGATGATGCGGTCATGATAGGGCACCTCGAGAATCATAGGCTGACCGTTCTCGTCCATCATCTGCTCGATAGGAAGCTGGTTGAAGTTCTGGGGTTCATAGTTGGCGATCTGCTGTCCGTCAACAGAGAGGGTCTGGGTAAAATAACCGTAGCGGTAGAGGAAACCTACGGCCGTCATGTCAACACGGCTGTCAGATGCTTCCTTGATATAGTCGCCGGCAAGTACTCCAAGGCCGCCTGAATAAATCTTCAGACAGTTGCAGAGACCATATTCCATCGAGAAATAGCTTACGGAAGGAACATCCTTACGCATAGGCTTGCTCATGTAGTCCTTGAATGACGCATATACGGTCTCTATGCGGTTCATCATCACTTCGTCTTTCTGAATCTCTGCAAGACGTTCGGAGCTTATACGCTGAAGAACCATAACCGGATTCTCGCCAGTTGAACGCCAGAGGTCAGGATTTATGTCACGGAACAATGATTTGGCCTCGCTGTTCCAAACCCACCAGAGGTTTTTCGACATTATGTCAAGAGCTTTAAGTCTATGGGGCAGCTCTGCAATCACTGTAGTGTCATGCCACACGGGAGTGTTTGTTTGACTAACTTTGATCTTCATTGTAATTCTTATATTTATTACTGTTATTTACTTTTTTATTTTTTACGACTCAAGCCTTGTCTGCGAGACGAAGCTGTTCATTTGCAAACGCGATCTTGAATGCAGTCTCATAATATGAGATAAACGACTGCCATCTGGCTGCGGCCGCGGTAGCCTTAGCTGCGGCAGAAACAGTTTCGCGCTGTTTTTTATCGGCACACGTAAGGAATTTGACGGCATGCGCTATGTTTTCAGCTACCTCGTTGTAGTTGTTGTCATTGCGTCCGACAACGGTCACACCGCAATTGTCGAAACCGTTGTCAAAAGTACGTGTAACCCATTGACCGAATCCTGAGAAGGAGGTGGTCACGGTGGGCACTCCGAACGCTACACTTTCAAGAGGCGTATAGCCCCATGGCTCGTAATAGGATGGGAAAACAGTCGCGTCCATGCCTATCAGCAGATCATAATATGACAGATTGAAAATTCCGTCATTGCCGTTAAGATAACACGGAACATAGACAACAGTTATGTCGGGAGTGAAAGATACCTGACGCAGACGGCACGCGATCGCATCCTCGTAGGGATTATTGAGGGTATGGGTGATCCATGGATCGGGCAGCCTTTCAGCACGATTTTCCGAAATTGCAGTCTGCAGATCCTGTCTGGCTGTATCGGACCATGCGGGAACCATAATGAATGCGAGAATATTCCGACATCTCTTTTCCTGACCTATTCTGACAAGCGAGTCAATGAAGAGATCGATGCCTTTGTTGCGATATTCACAGCGGCCTGAAGTGGCAAGGATAAACGTTTCGTCATCGAATGCGTTGCCGGTCAGTGAACGGGCAACAGTCAGAAGAGTGGCTCTGGCCATCTTTCTTGCCGCGGCGAATTTTGTTTTGACAGGAACGAAATTATCCTCGAATCCATTTGGAGTCACAACATCGGGGCGACGTCCGAGCAACTGGGCACATTCGACAGCCGTTATGTCACTGACGGTTGTGAAGCAGTCGGCCTGCGTTGCGGCCGTCTTCTCCAGAGAGTGCTTGGCCTCCATGTTCAATTCGCGGGCCATCTGGTCACCGTCATAGCCTTTCATATAATCATAGAGAGGTTTCCCGTTTCCGCAGATGCTTCGTCCTATGCTCGTAGCGTGGGTTGTGAAAAGCGTAGCGACTTCAGGGAGGCGCCATTTGACATAAAGGAGTCCCATGCCTGTGGTCCACTCGTCAAAGTGGGCAACGACACGCTTCCCTTTGAGATTCATGAATTCATAAAGACTCTCTATGACTATGCCGGCGGCATGTGAAAAGGCGCAAGCCTCGTCATAATCGCCATAGGCATGAAGTGAATCCACGCCAAAGAGATCCCACATTTTGCCATAAAAGTCGTTTTTAACGGCATACATACCGTCAAAGCCGACCAGAATAGCCAGCGGTTTACCGGGAATATCCCAACGCCCTACCCTGACGGTCACCCCATCGGGCAGAGATACGGATTTTACCCATGATTTCAGAAGCGTTTTAGATTCCTTGAAAAAAGGTGAAGGCTTTTCCTTTGTCCAGACGTCCGGTCCGATAAAAACAAGCTTGTCACCGTATATAGAATGGAGCGTCTTTGATTTTGTAGAAAGCACCGTATAGATGCCGCCCACTTTGTTGCAGACTTCCCAAGAAGTCTCTATCAACATGTCAAGATCTTCAATTTCTTCGATCATAAATTACTCTAAGATTTTATAATCCGGCGCAAAGGTACAACTTTTTTAATTAATGTCACGCAAAGCAATGCGTTAATTATCAAAATTAAGTCTGATGTTCTACATTTGTGTCGCAAATCCGACTACAAACAGCTGTTATAAAGGATTCTCCAAACGTTAAAAAAGCATAACAAAAATCGCATAACGTAACAACCGGCATATTTATTGTGAAGGTTTTATTAATTTTGCCCGCAAAGATGAAAAGAATTCCTTACATACTGCTGCTTCTCTGTGCTTTGTCATTTTCAGGCATGAGAACTTCGGCGGAAACCCCGAAACGGGAATCCTCTCCGGCAACCGACGCCCCGACCCTGACGGTAGCCCAGGCTTCGTTTACGGTCAAAGGATCGCCGGATTGTCCGCTGACTTTCGAGGTATATTCCCTGACAGGGCAGCTTGTCAAAAGATTCAAATTGAAGGACGGCAGTTTCACCCTTGAACTGCCGCGCGGATGCTACATCATAAAGTGCTCGGTCTGGTCAAAAAAAGTCGTCATAAAAGGCTGACGCCCCACTACTGCTTCCCAAATATTCTCATCCAACAATAAAACAGGCCCGATGGAAAATTCCGTCGGGCCTGATATTATTGCGCTTGCAGGCGCTATTTCTCGGATATTTAAATCTGCGATGCGATTTCTTTGAAACGGTCGAGACTCACGGTTTCCTCATCAAGCGTCACTGCTTGCTTGAGGGCGTTGAAAGTCTTGATTTCAGCGACCTGTTCGTGCAGACGACCGGCATACTGCTTGTCGGCAAGAATGTTCTCTGCATATTTTGCAATAGTCTCGTCATCGATGTTTGTCATGCCATACTGGGCGAACTGACGGGCGGCAAGACCTTTGGCAAATTCAAGAAGGTCATCACGTTCAACCTTGACGCCGAGATTCTCCACGACCTTGTCAAGTATCAACTGCCATTTCAGATCCGATTCCATACGGCTGAACTCCTCAGCGGCCTTTTCTTCTGTCATCTCCTCGTTGCGGGTCATGAGCCATTTTGTCAAAAGGGCTGCGGGGAGCTGCATGTCACCGTATTTGTCCATATAGACCTTACGGGCCGACCAACGGAAAATCATGTCGCTGTTACCCTGAAGTTCTCCGGAAATCATGTTTTTGACAGCTTCGCGATACTCTTCTTCGTTGTGTACCTTGTCTTTGCCGAAAACGTTTGTGAAGAGTTCCTCACCCATTTCGGCCGGCTTGACAACGATGATTTCTGAGATCGCCATTTCAAAATCTCCCTGCACTTCTGCTACGCGGGCTTTGTCGATATTGAGCATGGAAGCTATTTCGGTAATATTTTCGCCTGTAGCCTTGCGCGGGTTGAAGACGACCTTGTCACCTACTTTCTTACCTTCGAAAAGAGCTGCCTGATCCTTATCCGTGAAATACATCGGGGCGAGGATGCCGCTGACTACCTGAATGGCGTCATCGCCTTCCTTCACACTACCGTCTTCGTTGAGCTGCATGATTGCACCCTTGACAAGAGCATCCGGCTCGAACTCCTCGCCGGGCACCTGTGCGCCGAAACGTTTGCGGAAAGCTTTATCCTGCTCGTCAACCATTTCATCGGTAACCTCGATATTATAATAAGGTACGTGAACATTCTTGTCGGTCTCGACATCAAGGGCCGGGGCAAGAGCCAGGTCATATTCGAATGTGAATGAAGTCTGGTTCTTAAGGTCAAGTTCCTTGACTTCAACAGGAAGCGGCTGGCCGAGAACGTTAAGCTTATTCTCCTGAATATATTTCATAACGGCCTCGTAAACAACCTGATTGATCACATCGCTCGTAACCTGTTTGCCGAAACGGCGCTCCAGGTCTTTCAGGGAAACGTGACCTTTGCGAAATCCGGGAATCTGGTGTGTGCGACCGATTTTTTTGAGATCTTCGGTCACTTTAGCTTTGTAATCGTTTTCTTCTACCGCCACTGTCAGGCGCATGCTGACCGGATCGGTGCTGGTGCTTGTAATGTTCATAACTTGATTTATGATTGCTACTTTTAAATGTTTGCTTTTTTACAACGTGCAAAATTAACACATTATAATGGATTGAGCAAATCATTTCCTTCAATTTCAATCGTCATCGTCGTCATCATGGTCGTGATGACGCCCGTGTTTCTTGTGTTTCTTGTACTTTTTGTGTTTCTTCTCCTTGTGGGGTTTGTGTTTGCCATAAGGGCGGTAATAGCCGTCGTTGTAATAATCGCCTTCCACGCCCCAATAGGCCCTGTTGGAGCCGCACGACGGAAGGACAGCCGACATGGTGAAGACGGCCAGAATGGCCAGAAGTGTTATGGAAAATCTGCTTCGTCTCATAGTTAAACGGGCTCTTTGAAAGATTATGTTCAAATGTATGACGCAATTGGATGCGATATTGTTCATTATGGTATTTTTTTGTAACTTCGCAGAAATTATAATTCGTTTTTATGTCTGACAACACCCTGCTTTCCCGGCTTGACGGAATAGAGAGCCGTTTTCAGGAAGTAAGCACACTTATAACCGATCCGGCTGTCATAGCCGATATGTCGCGCTATGTGCGCCTGACCAAAGAATACAAAGACCTCGAACGTCTGGTGAATGTCACCGGACAATACCGCCGGGCGCTCGACAATATCAGGGAAGCGCACGAAGTGCTCGAGACGGAGTCAGACGAAGAACTGCGAACCATGGCGCGCGAAGAGCTCGACGAAGCTCAGGCTTCCCTGCCCCGTCTGGAGGAAGAGATAAAGATACTGCTTCTTCCGGCAGACCCGGAGGACTCCAAAAACGCCATACTCGAAATCAGAGGCGGCACGGGAGGCGACGAAGCGGCGATTTTCGCAGGCGACCTCTTCAAGATGTACTCGAAATATTGCGAATCCAAGGGCTGGACCCTCTCCGTCTCCTCCTATAGCGAAGGAGCCGCAGGCGGTTTCAAAGAGATCGTGGCCACTGTCAGCGGTGACAATGTCTATGGCACTTTGAAATATGAAAGCGGCGTCCACCGCGTGCAGCGCGTTCCCGCAACCGAGACTCAGGGACGCGTCCACACTTCAGCCGCAACTGTAGCCGTTCTGCCGGAAGCCGAACCTTTCGACGTCGAGATCAACGAGGGGGAAATCAAATGGGACACTTTCAGAAGCGGCGGCGCGGGAGGACAGAACGTCAACAAGGTCGAATCAGGCGTCAGGCTGCGTTACATGTGGAAGAACCCCAACACAGGAGAGACTGAGGAAATCCTGATTGAATGTACCGAAACCCGCGATCAGCCGAAAAACAAAGAAAGGGCGCTCAGCCGTCTGCGAACTTTTATCTACGACAAAGAGCACCGCAAATACATGGATGACATTGCCTCCCGGCGAAAGACAATGGTTTCCACCGGAGACAGATCCGCAAAGATCCGTACCTATAATTATCCGCAAGGCCGAATCACGGACCACCGCATCAATTACACCATATACAACCTCCAGGCTTTCATGGACGGCGACATTCAGGACTGCATAGACCATCTGATAGTTGCCGAGAACGCCGAACGCATGAAAGAAGCCAGTCTCTGACCTCTCATTATCAAAAAAAATGGGAAACAATCTTTCTCCTTCAAAAAAATTCAGTCCGGCTGCTTTATTCAGCCCTCAGACTTACGTGGCCATTTTCGCCCGAGCATGGCGACAATTCCCTTTTACGGTCTGCTATATCATCGTTTTAGGGATTGCCCAAGGATGCTGGCTTTACCATAACGACACCTCGCTGCCCCAGTCCATCGTAGCCGGCCTTACCCTCGGCGCGCTGCTGTCAGTCATAGCAAAACAATGGAGCGATTACCGCGAGCTGCGTTACGGTCTTGTTCTGCAGCTATGCGCGGCTTTATTTACAGCCGCTGCGGTGGCATGCATCTACAACATCGGCCGTTACTGGTCTGAAGAATTCAGCGCAGCGTACTGGTCGATGCTTATATTTCTTGCCATAGCGGCGTTGACAGCTCCTGTCAGCAGGAGGTTGCATGATAATAAAGTCCGTTACCTTTATACACGGCAGTTGGTCATTCGGCTGACAATTACCGGACTGACATTCCTTTTCATGCTGGTAATCTCCATGCTGTTCAGTTTTACGCTCACCTCGCTGTTCAACGTCACAGAAAAACTGATGTTTGCAGTATTGATTCCCCTATTGGCTCTGGTTCCTCCTGCGCTTTATTTTATTTCCGGATATCCAACGAAAGAGGGCTCCGCAGTGACCGGACCGGCTCCCGGCTCTCTTTTCGACCGTTTCTGCAAGAATATTCTTCTTCCTCTCGCCGCCGTTTACGCGGTAATCCTATATGCCTACGGAATCAAAATGCTCCATGAAATGTCGTTGCCGCGCACATCGGTTACTCTCATGGTCGGCGGTCTTATGGCGGCTGTTTTCGTGCTTCTTTTCGGCATTCAGGTTTATCGTTTTGCGCCCGAGGCCAATCCCAAGGCGGCGAAGATAGCATCGAGTGCTTTCCGCTGGTGGCCCGTAGCTATGGTTCCATTGCTTATAATGATGAGTATCGCCATAGGCTATCGCGTACATCAGTACGGCTGGACCGCTCCGCGCCTCTACGTCACCCTCTTCAACATTCTGGGATATGCAGCCTGCATCTACGGAAATCTCTGCAAATCGCCACGAATGGATCTGATTGCTTCGGGTGTCATCATTCCCATGCTTCTTGCGTCAGTGATTCCGGGATTTAATTTCACTTCATTCGGAGTCAGAGATATGCCTGAGCGGATCTTGGTTCAATTGAAGGGAATCGGCGTAACGGAACTTCCGGTGCCATACGAAAAGCTTTGCGCCAGACTGAATTCAATTCCCGCCAACAAGGCCGACAGCATCATAGATGACATTACTTATCTTCAGCGCGAACTCGGGGCGCGGAGAATCAGAGGAATAGTAACAGGCGATGTCCCAAGATATTCCTACGAATTCCATGAGGATATCCGTGAGAGTAATGCGGATGGCAAAGAATTCTGGACCAAAATGGAGGGGAAAGATGCTTTGTCGCCTATCCCGCAGGGCTATTCATCGATTGAATACGTAAGCTGCTCCGCCGACAACCTCAACACAAAGTATCTCGGCAAAGACAGCATAGAGGTAAATGTGGGCAGCGGCATCACCCTGGCTTTCAATCTGAACCGCCTTGTGCAGACCAAAGGAAACAAATCGGCGTTGCCTATACATTGCCGTGTGATTTCCGCCCCTGACGATCTGTTTCTTCTCACCGACTTCTCCCTCTATTCGTTGAAGGTGATAAAGAAAGAAGATGATTTCGGCACATTCAGATTCAGCGGATTTTATCTGAAGAAATGGAACAAATAATCCATTAACTATATATCAGTTATGACACGAAAACAATTGGTTGAGAACATCAAGGCTAAAAAGTCTTTTCTCTGCGTCGGTCTTGACACAGACCCGTTGAAAATCCCTCGCCACATCGCGGAGGGACCGGACCCCATTTTCAATTTCAACAAAGCGATCATAGACGCTACAGCGCCCTATTGCGTGGCCTACAAACCGAACATGGCATTCTACGAAAGCTTCGGAGCTGCAGGATGGGACGCACTGGAACGTACAGTCAGATATCTTAAAGAAAACTATCCCGACCAGTTCATCATAGCCGACGCCAAACGCGGCGACATAGGCAACACCTCCAAACTCTACGCCAGAAGCTTCTTCGAACATCTTGATGTGGATGCGATAACCGTGGCACCATATATGGGTGAGGACAGCGTAACACCATTCCTCGGATATGAGGGCAAATGGGTGATTTTGTTAGCTCTGACTTCCAACAAGGGCAGCCATGATTTCCAGCTCATCAAGGACGCAGAGGGCACTCCCCTTTTTGAGCAGGTTATTGAAAAATCGAGCAAATGGGCCGGCCCCGACGAGATGATGTATGTTGTCGGTGCAACTCAGGGGCGCATGTTTGAGGACATCCGCCGCGTAGCCCCCAGGAGCTTCCTTCTCGTTCCCGGCGTCGGAGCTCAGGGAGGCAGTCTTGAAGAAGTAGTCAAATACGGCATGATCGACGATTGCGGTCTGCTTGTAAATTCATCGCGCGGCATCATTTACGCATCGTCAGGTGAAGATTTCGCCGAGCGCGCCGGCGAGGAAGCCCGGAAACTCCGCGACCAGATGGCCGCCCTCCTGAAATAATCCGATCAACTGTACTATCTAAAATAATTTCACTTGGCCGCTTGTCTGAAACAATATCCGGCAGGCGGCCAAGTAATTTTTATGATAAGAATTTTTGGTTGTGTCAAATATTGTTTGTAATTTTGCGAACACCAAACAAAGGATGATATGGCAAAATTAGAAATAACACCTGATCAGGAGCGACTTGCGAGGTTCGCGAAAGCGATGGGTCATCCCACCCGTATAGCAATCCTGCATTTCCTCGCGCAGAGAAACGAATGTTTCTTTGGCGATATACACGAGGTGCTTCCGATTGCGAAAGCCACTGTGTCGCAACATCTGAGCGAACTGAAAGATGCCGGACTGATTCAAGGAACTATCGAACCTCCGAAAGTAAAGTATTGTATCAACGCAGAGAACTGGAAACTGGCACGGCTGCTATTTTCACAGATGCTTGACGAATGCTGTCCCTCAAAAAAGAATTGCTGCTCGTAAACACTATTTTTTATCATATATGTTCGTAATTCGGCAAACAACAATCTAAATAATACATTCAGAAACATGAAAAAATTACTGTTGATTTTCGCCCTTATGATAGGGCTGGTGTCGTGCGGAAGCGGGGATAATACCGCCACTGCGAAATCTCCTGAAAATGATAGAGTGGAAGTAATATATTTCCACGGCAAACAACGCTGTGCCACCTGCATGGCTATCGAGAAAAACGCTAAAGAGGTCGTAAATACACTCTTTGCAAACGAGCTGAAAAACGGCACTGTCGTATTCAAGACAGTGGATATTTCTACCCCTGAGGGAGAAAAAATCGCTGACAAGTACGAAGTAACTTGGTCCTCTCTCTTTGTCAACAAATGGAAAGACGGGAAAGAGAGCCGCAACAACCTCACTGAGTTTGGTTTCGGTAATGCTCGTAACAATCCGGACGGCTTCAAAAAAGGTCTTGCTGACAAAATCCGGAAATCGTTGAAATAATGGACTGGTTACAGACTTTACTTGACAACAGCGCGGCTCCGGCTCTGACTGCCTTCCTTCTCGGATTGCTCACCGCGATCTCGCCGTGTCCGCTTGCTACCAATATAGCCGCGATCGGCTACATCAGCAAGGATATAGAGAACCGCAGACGCATTTTCCGAAATGGTGTCCTTTACACCATCGGTCGCGTAATCGCATATACCGTTCTCGGCATTATTCTTATCTCAATTCTGAAAGAGGGGGCAAGCGTGTTCGGCATACAGAAGACAATCGGGAAATGGGGTGAGCTGCTGCTCGGACCGCTCCTGCTGGTTATCGGTCTTTTCATGCTTTTCGGACACAAACTGAATATCCCGCAGTTCGGTTTCGGCGGTAATAGAGAAGGACTTGCCCGCAAAGGTGGCTGGGGTGCATTATTGCTTGGTGTTCTATTTGCGATGGCCTTCTGTCCGTCAAGCGGTGTTCTCTATTTCGGGATGCTTATACCGATGTCGGTTACTGCAAGTGCGGGATGGCTTTTACCTGTGTTGTTTGCTGTTGCCACCGCTCTCCCGGTGCTTGCAGTAGCATGGATTCTCGCGTTCAGTGTTGAAAAGGTCGGTGAGTTCTACGGCAAACTACGCACTATTCAGAAATGGCTTAACATTATTGTCGGGCTTCTGTTTATAGGTGTCGGCGCGTACTATTGCGCTATAATGTTCTTCTAAAAATTTTATAAACAATATTCGTTGAAAGGCGAAAGACAAACAATAAGACAAATGGAAAATAACAAAGAAAACAAAAAAGGATTCTGGGCTAATCTCTTCTCTTCAAAGCCCAAATGCTCGTGTGGCGACAATATCATCGTCGAAGATGATGACAAACCGCAGGCCTCTTGCGGATGTGGTTCCGAGACTTCTTCTTCCTGCTGCACTGCTACTGCCGGAGGGGAAGCCAAAGAGGTTCTCGTGCTGGGTCCCGGCTGTTCCAAATGCAAGGAAACATACAGGGTAGTCGAGCGCGTAATCGCAGAAAACCATGTTGATGTCAAGCTATCCAAAATCGAGGATATAGCCGAGATGATGAGCTACAACATTATGACGACGCCAGCGGTGGTCGTTGACGGATCGGTTAAAATCAAGGGACACGTTCCGACAGCTGACGAAGTGAAGAAGATACTTGGAATATAATCTGAACACAACATGGACTGTTATGAACACAAGAAAGGATGTCAAATTTTTGATATGGACTGTTGTCATATTTCTGACAGCGTTCTTCATGCCTGTCAACAGTGAAACGCTGTTGACCGCCATACACTCAACTCTTGATCTTGCCAAGTGGTATGCCCGTGAGCATATCGTTCTCTGCCTTCTCCCGGCATTCTTCATAGCCGGTGTGATTGCGGTGTTTGTAAGTCAGGGAGCGGTGTTAAAGTATTTCGGTGCAAATGCAAAGAAATGGGTGTCATATACCGTGGCTTCAGTATCGGGAGGCATCCTTGCCGTGTGTTCATGCACTATTCTCCCGTTGTTCACCAGCATTTACAAGCGTGGAGCGGGTCTTGGTCCGGCAATAGCGTTTCTATATTCCGGTCCAGCCATCAGCATACTCTCGATAATCCTCACAGCCCGTATCCTCGGACTGGAAATGGGACTTGCTCGTTTAATCGGAGCCGTTACCTTTGCTGTAGTTATCGGCCTGATAATGTCGTTCATCTTCCGCAAGGAAGAACGGGATAAAGAGACGGCACAGATGAACATTGTGCTACCCCCGGAAAAACGCCCGCTTTGGCAGACGGCAGTGTTTTTCTTTACTCTTGTGGCTATCCTCGTGTTCGCCAACTGGGGCGCACCGGCGGCAATTGACCGTGGTGTCTGGGCTGCGATCTACGGGGCTAAATGGTGGATAACATCTGCCCTTGCAATAGGTCTGTGCGTGATGCTTGTAAAAATCCTCCATCTTAAAACCCGTTGGATTATCCTTGGAGCAATCGCGGTAGCTGTATCGGCTTTCCTCGCCAATGTTTTCATTCCCGATGCGAAACTGGCTCCCCTTGTGCCTATGATAGTTTCTGTCGCTGTGCTTGCAATCATATTGTTATGCGATAAAAACGATGATGAAAACCGCGAATGGGCGTTGTCATCATGGGGATTCGCCAAGCTGATACTACCGTTGCTTGCAGTCGGAGTATTGACAGCGGGATTCCTGCTCGGTTCAACGCATGACGGTATAGAACTACCCGGCATTATTCCAAACAGCTGGGTTGAATGGGCAGTCGGCGGCAATTCGTTACTATCAAACTTCTTCGCAAGTTTCACAGGTGCGTTTATGTATTTCGCCACTCTTACCGAAGTGCCGATTATTCAGGGACTGCTTGCTTCCGGCATGGGTAAAGGCCCGGCTCTTGCCCTGCTACTCGCCGGCCCGTCGCTGTCGCTTCCGAATATGCTTGTCATAAGAAGTGTGATGGGTACGAAAAAGACTGTGATATATGTCGCTCTTGTAATTGTCATGGCAACCATTTCCGGATGGGTTTACGGTTATTTCTTCTAAATCTAATGAAAAATGAAAATATTGATTTTATGCACAGGCAACAGTTGCCGCAGTCAGATGGCTCACGGCTTCCTCCAGTCGTTTGACCCGAAATTGGAAGTCTTCTCCGCAGGTACGAAACCTGCGGAGAAGGTCAACCCGGTTGCAGTCAAAGTCATGCGTGGGAAAGGCATTGATATTAGCGGTCACACGCCACACGATGTGAAGGAATACCTCAATGAGCCGTGGGATTATGTGATAACCGTATGCGGAGGCGCCAACGAAAGTTGCCCGTCATTCGTCGGCAATGTAAAGCATCGTATTCATATCGGTTTCGATGATCCCTCCGATGCTGTCGGCTCTGAAGAGTTTGTTATGGCAGAATTTCGCCGAGTGCGTGACGAGATTAAAACCAGATTTGAACAATTTTACAACGATAATTTGAAATGAACACTCTACTCGACACTCTTTGGTATTTCTGCTATATCACGGTGGAACTTATTGTGCTGTTTATTGCTATCACAGCAATCGTTGAGATTATTCTGATGTATATTCCGCAGGATAAAATCAGCAAAAAAATCGAAAAGGCAGGTTTCTTCGGAAATGTGATGGCTGCCGGATTCGGTGCGCTCACACCTTTCTGCGCATGTTCTACTCTCCCCATGACTGTAGGTTTCCTCAATGCCGGCATTCCTTTCGGAGCCACAATGTCGTTCCTCATAGCCTCTCCGCTGCTCAACCCCATTATCATAGCGATGTTGGGAGCATTGGTAGGCATCAAAGCTATGCTCATATATGTGGCGATTGCCTTCCTCTGCGCTGTGTTCTTCGGCTGGGGATTGCAAAAAGTAGATGCTCAGAAATATGTCAAAAACGTAAGGTTGAAAAAGCAATCCTGCTGTTCGGCGGGTGAAAAGCCCATTGAGGCCAAGAAGCTCCCGTGGAGTCAGAAAATAGCTATAGCACTTCGTGCCGGATGGGACACGCTACGCCCGATTTTCTGGTATCTTATAATCGGTGTTGCATTAGGAGCTGTGATATACGGATATATGCCAAGCGACTGGGTGTTGAAAATCGCCGGACCGGACAATCCATTCGCTGTACCTGTCGCAGCCATCATCGGTGTGCCTCTGTATATTCGTGCCGAAACTGCAATCCCTATCGGAGTGGCTTTGATGGGCAAAGGAATGAGTATCGGCGCAGTGATAGCACTCGTCATCGGAGGTGCAGGTATGGCGATACCCGAAATGTCAATGCTCGCAAGCATCTTCAAGAAGAAACTTGTAGCTATGATAGTAGCAGTAATATTCCTGACGGCTGTAATCTCAGGGTATCTTTTCAATATTTTACTTTAAGAAATGAAATGGTAGAACGGTTGAATGTTACTCTCTTCTTTTTCCATAATAAAATGTAATCTTAATGGCATTCACTCTACAACGGATTGACATTTGTCCGCGCATAAATGAATTTTTAGCGAATTTTTGCATGCGATTACCGATAAAATTCATTACTTTTGCGAAGAATAAACATTTAACACTCAAAACCAAAAATAAAATACTGAAATGAAAATCGACGATTTCAACTTTGCCGGCAAAAAGGCAATCGTGCGCGTTGACTTCAACGTGCCTTTGGATGAAAACGGCAACATCACAGACGACACCCGTATCCGCGGCGCTCTCCCCACCCTCAAAAAAATTCTCGCTGACGGTGGAAGCCTCATCATTATGAGCCACATGGGCAAACCCAAAGGAAAAGTGAATCCGAAATTCTCTCTTTCTCAGATCAAAGATGCTGTCGCCAAAGCACTCGGCACTGATGTGAAATTCGCTCCTGACTGCGCAAAGGCCGCTGAAGCTGCCGCAAGCCTGAAACCCGGTGAAGTTCTTCTGCTCGAGAACCTCCGCTTCTATCCCGAAGAAGAAGGCAAGCCCGTGGGCATTGACAAAGCTGACCCCGCCTACGATGCAGCAAAGAAAGAGATGAAGGAACGTCAGAAAGAATTCGCAAAGACTCTCGCAAGCTACGCCGATGTATATGTTAACGACGCCTTCGGAACCGCACACCGCAAACACGCCTCCACTGCCGTTATCGCCGATTATTTCGACAAACAGGACAAAATGCTTGGCTACCTCATGGAAAAAGAGGTGAAAGCTGTTGACAACATACTTTCAGACATCAAACGTCCCTTCACCGCTATCATGGGCGGATCGAAAGTTTCCACCAAAATCGGCATCATCGAGAACCTCATGGACAAGGTTGACAACCTCATCCTCTGCGGCGGTATGACATATACCTTCGCAAAAGCCATGGGCGGTAAAGTAGGTGATTCGATCTGCGAAAACGATAAACTCGATCTCGCTATCGATATCATGAACAAAGCTAAAGCAAAAGGCGTAAACCTCGTGCTCGGTACAGACTGCGTGGCTGCCGACAGCTTCAGCAACGATGCCAACACCCAGATTTGCTCCGTCATGGATATTCCCGACGGCTGGGAAGGTCTTGACGCTGGTCCCGAATCATGCAAGGCTTTCGCCGAGGCAATCGTTCCCGCCAAGACTATTCTTTGGAACGGTCCTGCCGGAGTGTTTGAATTCGACAACTTCACAGGCGGCTCACGCGCTATAGCCGATGCCATCGTAAAGGCAACCGACAACGGTGCATTCTCTCTCGTAGGCGGCGGTGATTCTGTCGCTTGTGTCAACAAATTCGGCCTTGCCGATCAGGTTTCCTACGTTTCTACCGGTGGCGGTGCTCTTCTCGAAGCTATCGAAGGCAAGATCCTCCCCGGAGTTGCAGCCGTTAAAGACTGATCTAAAATCCATCCTAAATACGAAGCCCGGCCATTCGCCGGGCTTTTTTCATTCCCGCTTGCGCGATCGCCTCATCTCCGTCATCAGATCCCACATATCGTCCTCCGACAGTTCTACATTTCCAAGCAGGGAAACGATCAAGTCCTTCATCGAATTCCCATAGAATTTCTCTGCGATCTCTTTCACCAACGCTACGGAATATTCCTCAGCGCTTACTGCAGGGGAGTAGCGAAAACTGTTGCCTAATTCCTCATGCTTTACAAGACCTTTTTTCTCCAGTAATCTGACATAGGTTGATACGGTGTTGAAATGTGGTTTTGGTGAAGGATACCTGTCAACAAGCTCGCGGACGAAAGCGTCTCCCGAAGCCCAGAATAATTTCATCAGCTCAAGTTCTTTTTCGGTCAGTCTTTCCATAACTAAAAGTTTTAGTTTGCGATCGCAAAGATAAACTAAAAATATTAGTTATGCAACTAATATTTTTAGTTGTTGAGATATATAGCTAATAATAAAGGTTTTATAAATTAAAAGAATTTACACCTCCAATCCCACTACGCAATCCAGACGCATCCGGGCAAGCATAAATAATCACCACAAGTCGTTTACTTCCTCAGAAAGCAACAGCCGTATTAACTGAAGGCAATGCGTCTCTGACCGAGGAACGTTCCGAATCCCGTTTCACGTAGTAACGGACCACCGAATAGAGCATGGCCTGCAATGGTGACATCTTTTTTACCGGGTCCTCCCCACAGAGCAACTCCTCCGCAAGTGCAGATGAAATTATGCGGCGTTCTTCTTCGGGTAAAGATTTCACGGTCTCGATCACTCGGCTTGAAATAACAAAAGGGCTTGTCATAGCTTTCTTATTTTAGTTGAATATGGCTTTGATTTACATTACAAAAGTAGCCGACAGTCGGGCAAAAATAGCGCCCATGAGAATTAAACAAGCAAAAAAACATTCCGGCTTTCCATATAGACAGAAGAAACATAAAAACATCGAAATCCACCCCGCTTCCACCGTTCTTATCTATTCAAAATAATAAAAGCGGGGGACACCCGCTTTTATTGGAATTACAAATGATATTCGTTCGTCAATTATTCCTTACCTCGGCTTTCAACTCAACCGGCATTTCATATTTCTTATCAACCATAAGAAGCAAAAGCGGTTGTATGGAATATGACCTCCTCTCACCCCGCCTTATCTCGTAACGAAGGATAAGCTTGCCTCCGTGAGCTTCAGACAATGATTCCACCGATAGGTCCGTCTCAAGATCCGTAGGCGGAAGCGCGACACATATCACATAATATTTACTGAAATCCACATCCGTCGGACGGCCGTCAGGCCCCATTGTCGCAGCCATTCCGAAATATCTTTCAAATTCATCCGAAGCTTTTATTATCATCGGAGGCATACCCTCCACATCATTTCTGACAAAATAATTTTCGACAGTCTTATACGGCACATGCGCCACAACTTTTCCTTTCGAAGCCTGACAACCGCTCAAACAGAGCAGCCCAATAGCCAGGACAGTATAAAACAATAGATTTTGGAATTTCATACGCATTTCTTTTTCTACAAAATTACATATTTACCTCGAATTAAGCGAGAGCTTTATATCTTAAATCCGGCTCAAGCGAAATCTTGCATCATAGAATCATTAATTCTCACAAGTAAAATCACACATAAAATCAGACAGAATTAGCATCAAAATCAAACATAATAAGTAACATTTAGATTATTAAAGAGTTAATATAGTATAATTAACAATTTCACATAAGGAAAAGCTGCGTGTTGAATTGTTATACTATCAGATAATGAGAACATTAAAATATTTTTCTGGATTACGTCTGACAATGCAATCTATTTATTTGAATTTACAAAAACAAACGAGATGACAATTCTTGTAGCAATTTATGATTGCATACGTTAATTCACAAATCAAAATCAACAATTAAGAATCGCAACGTTAACAAACGAGTCCATTTTTCCTATTCGAGAATTTGATTATTCAAACAGGAAAGGAACCCAAATTAAAGTTCCTAAATGTTTACAAAATCCAATTTTAGGCATTAACTTTTATTTGCAATATTTCATAATATACTAACAACCACTTATATTACAAATTTATTATCAAGTAAAAGTTAAAGCTTTCTCCTCTTTACAGCCCAGCCATACAGGAAAGAACCGATATTCAGCATTATATACCATCATATCCCCAGTGATAATCAATACATTACCGCCGAAATATATATCTTTACAATAAGTACAAACTTTACGAAAGGGAACCTTTTCCAACAATATTCGAAGTCGTATTTGATTTTGTAAATTACAAAATTACTCTCCGAGGTTTGCATATTTAATTTAAATTAATTACATTTGCAATGCGTAATTACAAAGAATAATTTACAAATGGATATTGTTTCGCGCCTAAAAGAATTCATAAATTATGAGTCTGTTGCCATCACTCAATTCGCTGACAATTGCAAGATAGCTCGCCCTACCCTTTCCCAGCTCCTGAACGGTCGCAACAAGAAAGTGAGCGATGAACTGATCAGCAAAATCCACGAAGCATATCCTCAACTTTCCGTCCTGTGGCTGATGTTTGGCGAAGGGAGTATGCTGCACGAAGGAAATTTTAAAATCTCAGAGCCTCAAAAAAGCCCTTTTTTAGGATTTGACGATGCGCAACCTACTAATAATGAAAACAATCAGCCAAGAATTGATTTCGAAAAAAGTTTCACGGAAAATGAGCAAAATAGCGAAAAAAATGATTCCGAGGGACTTCAGGGACTAAACTCCACCCCTCTTGACATAAATCCTGACTCCGACGGCCAGGAAATCAAAAAATCCGCTATTACATTCAACCCATATACAAAAAAACGCATAGTAAACATTATCGTTTACTATGACGACAACTCTTTCGAATCCTTTGTACCTGGAACGAAAGATTAATCACAATAGAATATTCAATTCAAATCTCTAGGAAGACAAATCCTCCACATTGTCACGTCTGAGAACCGCAACATTAAAGAATGCTGAAAAACTGTGCGCGCAATGATGCGTCAGTCTTCATCGCTCCGGTCGTGGCGAGTGTAACGGTAGTGCTATCCTGTTTCTGGACTCCCCTCATTGCCATACAGAGATGTCGGGCTTCAGCTCTTACAATCACGCCACGCGCTCCAAGCGCATCAGTCAACGCATCCGCCAGTTCAGACGTAAACCTTTCCTGCACCTGAAGACGTCGAGCAAACATATCCACTATTCTGGCGATCTTACTCAATCCGACTATCTTCTCTCCCGGCAGATAACCTACACTGACATGGCCGAAAAAAGGAAGCACATGATGCTCGCACAACGAGTAAAACTCCACATCCTTCACAACCACAAGCTGGCTTTCATCAGTGTGAAAAAGAGCGCCATGTATAACGCTTTCAAGATCCTGTCGATATCCACGAGTTGCATAATACAACGCTTTGGCAGCTCTTTCCGGAGTCTTCACAAGGCCCTCCCTTTCGGGGTCTTCACCGATCAGCTCTATTATGGCCTTGTAATGACCGGCAATTTTCTCTATTATTTCCGACTGGGGTTCTTTTGAATTATCCATTTGAAACATGAGAAAGAATTATCTTTTCCGCGAGGAACCTATGCTGGTTTTTGTCCAATGCACTTCATTGGCGAACGCCGGGAAAGCTTTCTTAACCTGATTCACGAGCGCCTGGGCGTCGCGCGATGTTTCGAAAGCACCCAGATACACGCGGAAATACGGACTGCTGTAATGACGGCGGACATAATATTGCGGGAATCTGGCCTGCACTTTGGCGGCACGCGAGTTGGCCTCGTTGCGCGATTTGTCGCCATAGACCTGAACGGTGAAAGGACGCGGATTGACCGGCCTTTCTCTTTTATTCTCGGATCCGTCGCTGTAATTTATCAGTTCCCAGAGGCCGTCAGGCATTTCGATGACATTGACACTGTCAGCAGTTATTTCATCAACAATGCAAACGGCAGGCGACTCCTGTCTGACCTGAGCGCTCACAGAAAATGAAGCGCCGAATAGGAACACAAATATAATGAAACGTATCAGGCCACGATTTGACATAGGCGGTAGATGGGTTGTATATGCAAACAATTAGGCTACAAAATTAATAAAATTAATTTTTGTAGCCTAATTTATTTGATGGAATCCCCGTCCGACATATTTCTACGGGATATGACGGACCGAGAGAAACCCGATTATTCAAATGCTGTCACAATGCCCATGAAAGAATCAGCATCGAGAGAAGCGCCACCGATCAGACCGCCGTCAACGTCGGGTTTAGCGAAGAGAGCCTTTGCATTTGAAGGCTTGCAGCTTCCGCCATAGAGGATAGAAGTGTTATCAGCCACTTCCTTACCATACTTCTCAGCGATCACATTGCGGATGAAGGCATGCATTTCTTCTGCCTGATCATCCGTTGCGGTCTTACCGGTACCGATGGCCCAAACAGGCTCGTAAGCAAGAATAAGCTTTGAGAAATCTTCGGCAGAGAGATCGAAGAGAGCTTCCTCGATCTGAGCCTTTACAACATCAAGATATGTTCCGTTTTCACGCTGTTCGAGCACTTCACCTATGCAGAAAATAGGTGTGAGATTATTTTCAAGAGCGAGTTTCACTTTTTCCTTGAGGGTCTCGGAGGTTTCTCCATAATACTGGCGACGCTCGCTGTGGCCGAGGATAACATATTCAGCTCCGGTTGAAGCAACCATAGGTGCGGAAACCTCGCCGGTATAGGCGCCTGAGCGGTGATCCGCGCAATTCTCCGCGCCGAGACCCAGCTTTGATTTGTCAATAACCTCATTGACTGAAGCGAGATGGGTGAAAGGAACGCAGATGATCACGTCACACTTTGCGTCAACATTCTTAAGAGCCTCGTTTACACCTTTTGCGAGAGCAATTCCTTCAGGCAGAGTGGTGTTCATTTTCCAGTTGCCTGCTACAATGTTTTTTCTCATTTTTCTGAATGTTTATTGGTTAATCAATTTATCTGTTCTTTTTAATCGTTTTTTTCGCTCTGGTTTGCGTCCTGCAAATTTACTGATTTATTCTCACCTTTCCCATCTTTCCGGCGTTTAATTACAACGGACGCCGTTTTATCTATGACAAGAATCACGACAAGAACATGCAGAAGGAATTCGCTCCAGTGTATCAGCATCGACTTTCCGCCCGGAGCGAGCATCTCGAGAGCCACTTCAGAAGAAGGGGACTTAACAAGAGCCTCGACATCTATCGATCCCATGTTGCGTTTCCAAAGGATTCGACCGTCTCGAAGAAGAACCACCGAAACAATGCCGCGTGACAGCTCCTTGAGTACGGTAGATTCGGCTCTGTAAATAGGAAAATCTGCCATTGCCCAGTCTCGCAAGGTCTCTATGCTGTCGGCATCAAGATCCGTGAGCTCCACAAGCGAACCGCCCATTCGATTCATCATCGTATTAAGCTCGTTGGTGAAAGATGTATAGAATATGTCGGCACGCGAATACTGCGGAACGACGACAACCATTTCCAATCCGGAACCGCTGATGACATCAAGAGTTATGTCATCGCCCTCCTCATCAAACACTGCGAGTTCAGTCGCAGACTTTTCGACGTCATTTGCGCCTGAGGTCTTGCGTTCTATAAAAGTCCACGTCGAATCCGGAAGAGTAGAATTGACAGAAAATTCTTTCTTGACGCCATCTTTTTCATAGACGAACACCATGTCCTCTCCGGCATCATCCGACCCATTTTCGTCGGGAAGCAGAGAAGTACCGACCGGAAAAGAACGGAAATCCAGCAGAGGCTGAACATTATAACCATAGAGTTCGACCGCTGTAACAAAGACCATCAGAGCTACTCCGCATATCCACTGACTGTAAGGATTATACAGGCCTTCGGTTTTCCTGTTCCACAAAACAAGAAGAACCAGCGCCGCCGTGATCAGAATGTTCTTGAAAAATGTCGCGCCATTGCTTATAACCCAGAAATCGCCGAAACATCCGCAGTCAGATACGGGATCGGCTATCCAGATATACAGAGTCAAAGGCAGCATGACAGCCATCATGGCGAGAAGCGTCCAGACAGCGACCCGGCGGAAACATCCGAGTGCAAGCATCGCTCCGGTCAGAAACTCGAGAGAGCAGAGCCCCATCGCTCCGAGAACCACAAGCGACTGAGGAACATCTATCGCCCAAGCCGTCAGATATTCCTCAAACTTGAAGACAGTCCCCCAGAGATCTATGGCCTTTACAAGACCGGACATGACAAACAAGGCTCCGACTCCTATGCGGAGAACCCACACTATGACACGGAGCGCCACCGATACCTTTTCGTCAGGTTTTTCCGATGCCGGAGCTTTCATTCTGTCAGTTTGATTATGCCGAAAACGGCGTAGTTGACCATATCCATATAGTTGGCATCTATACCCTCTGAAGCTATGGTCTGACCATCGTTATCCTCTATCTGTTTCGCACGCTGAACTTTCGTCAGAATGAAATCAGTGTAACTTGCCGTACGCATCCACCGCCAGGCCTCGTTGTAATCATGATTTTTGGCAATCATCAGTGAGCGGGCTTCTGAAGCGAAGCGGTCATAAAGCGCGAGAGCCTCTTCCGGTTGAATATCAACCTCATCGACATATCCTTTCTCAAGCTGGATCAGTCCTACTATGCCGTAATTCACGATTCCCATCAGCTCGGGAAGGATTCCTTCATCGACCATTGCGCAGCCCGTCGTCTCAAGCGTACGCACTCTTTTCGCCTTGATGAATATCTGGTCAGTTATAGACGAAGGCCGCATTATGCGCCATGACGCGCCGTAATCCTTAAGTTTTTTCGCGAAAATCTCGCGGCAGCAAGCCATTGCCTGCTCGAATTGCTCATCAGTGGTCATATATGATTCTTATATTTCAGAAGCAAAATTACTGAATATTTTCGTTTTTAGCAACAAACTGATTCCGGCCGACGGGAAAGAGAATCACTCCTCCACATCGGCCGGGACCGTAAATCTTATTGGATAATCAAATCCGAGGGTCTATTTCACACTTCGGTTGGTGTAAGCGACAAAGAGAATTATAAAAGCCGCCAATGCCAAGCCTGCGCTGATTGAAACATAAATCATAGTTGAACCGGTTGTGAATACGGTAGCAATAAGAAATGCAGCTGCTATAATAGCAAAAACAAAAGCTAAAACGACTAAGGCTTTCATGATGAGTAAATTTTAATGAGTTTTTATTTTACTATCATAACACCTCCGGCAAGAAGATAGATGTTTGCATAACTTTTTTTAACATCATAGACCGCCACTTGCCCTCAGCCTTTTCAATAAACACTATGCTATTGTCGCTCCTGCTGTTTTCTGAACCAATAGTCGGCATTGGTCTCGTAACCGATCCCAAGACGGTAATAGAGACTATAAAGAGTCGAAGGAATCTGCGACATCGACGGATCAAGAGAATAAGCCTTCTCGAAATATTCGGCAGCTTTCTTCAAGCCCGGGATCGCTTTTGATTCCTCAGCCTCCTTGTCACCGCTCTCTATTATCTTGAGCGATTCGTTATATATGAGTCGGCCGAGATCGAAAAAGCATTTGGCATTGTCAGGATCATAGACGACAGATTTCTGAAACTGCACGAAAGCTTCCTCGACATTCCCCTCCTGCTCAGCCGTGACACCAAGCACATCGTAGAGCTGGCTCTTTATCTTATCGTCGGAAGTGACAGCGAGAGCTTCCGATGCGAGACGCCGGGCATGTTCATAATCGCGGTTGGTCAGACAGTCATTTATCAGCACAAGCGAGAAACTGACATCCTCGCGGCCGTAAAGCTCGTTTCCATAACGGGCAAATTCAATCATGAGAGAATCATTTTCCATGCGGCGTGAGGCCTCCATGGCATAGAGATACAGATCTTTGGTAGAAAAACCGCTGCGCCGCGCCGAGGTGAACTTATCCACAGCATGGGCGTTATCACCCGAAGAGATGGCGGCAAGTGCCTGATAATATAGAATCTGACCGATATCAGTATTGTTATCAGGTTTAAGATCCTTTTGTCCGAGTTTAAGACGCGCAGGCAGGTTGACATATATTTCCCATGCGTCGAAAGCCCCCTGGAGATCGCCGGCATCATAAAGGAAAATGCCTGCGTTGCGGAACGGCCTGTAATATCTCGCAAGCGTCTTCTTTATCTCCTTGCTGTATTTCGGCTTTACCTTTCCCTTTGCGTCAGGAAGGCTGTCGAGCGGAAGAGCTGTGGTAAAGTAGCGATAGGCATCGGTAAGCGTCCGTGCCCCATTCTTTTTCTTGTCGGAATTCACATCCGTACCCACCTGGAGCTCGGTCCAGAGTTTGTCCCAGACACCAAGGGCAGCCTTACCGGCAATATACCATGCCTGAGGATTCTTCGCGGTCTCTTCATTTTCCAACGCAGGCTTTATCGTCTTCAATGCCTCGGCATAATCGGGCTTAGCCTTTGCGAGAATGTGCTCAGCGTCTTTAACCACATCGCTCTGGGCCACAGAAACAAGGCCTGAGGCCAGACAAAACAGAATTACATAAAATCGTTGACTCATAAGAAAAATCCGTTTGCTGAGAGAGGAAATGTCCGTAATTTGCAATTCAGAATGCAAAATTAATCATTTTTTTCCAGATATGCTCCCGAAGTGACATCGGGACTATTTTTTCTCCTTTTTGCAAATCAATCTCCAAATCAAAAGCGGCATACGGTAAATCCGCATGCCGCTTCTGGGAATATGGTTGTGTCCTGTTATTTATTCTTCCATTCCTCAGCCTTGGCTGCATACTCGGGACCTGCATGGTAATTCTGGTCCAGACCGTAATAGAGACGGTAGATGAGATTGGGAATTTCAGACATTTCGGGATTCAGTTCGTAAGCTTTCTCATAGTATTCGATAGCTTTCTTGATCTCGGGGATGAGAACATTCGTGCGGGTTGCTTCGTCAGCTGTGTCTTCTTTGGCTGCCACACCGTTCTGCACGAGACGGCCCATGTCATAGTAAGTCTTGGCATTGCCGGGATTCAGTTTGAGAGACTGCTCAAGATTAGCCATTGCCTCGTCTATCTTGTTCTCGCGCTCGTTGATGATACCCTTGATGTTATAGAGCTGGCTCTTGATGGAATCATTGGCAGCGATGGCGAATGACTCGTCAATAGCTTCGTAGCATGCGGGATAATTGTCTTTCTGCAGTTCGGCGTTGATAAGTGTTGCAAGGAAGCTGATATCCTCTGCGCCATAAGATTTGTTTCCTTCTTTGGCCAAAGCGGTTGCGGTTGCCTGATCATTGAGCTGACCGGCAGCGTCCATACCTACGATATAAACGTTCTTGTTCTTGTAACCCTTTGCAAGAGCGCGGTTGACACATGCGAGAGCGTTTTTCATATCTTTGTTGAAATACGCTGCGAGAGACTGATAATATGTCAGCTCACCGACAATTGTATCAGGATCTACCGTATAGGCTTTCTGATCGGCGTAACCGTTTGAGGGAAGATTCGTGTAAAGATCCCAGACATTGTAGGCATCGGCATAATTCTGTGCGTTGTAAAGATTGAGGCCTGCAGTCTGATATTTATGGTAGTTCTCTCCGATTATTTTCTTGATCTCTTTTGAGTACTTGGGTTTAACCTTTCCTTTTTCATCGGGGAGACTGTCGAGAGGAAGAGCCTTTACAAAATAATTGTAGGCATCGATGAGAGCCTTGGCGTTTCTCACCTGGTCCTCGGGAGTCACAGTGTTTCCGGGAGTGATTGCTGCGATTTCACCATCGTCCCAGATTCCGATGCAGGCTTTGCCGGCGAGATACCAGGGGGCTGCCGTACCCGAAGTCTGAGGATTGGTAAGAGCAGGCTTCACTGCTTCGAGAGCTGCGGTATAATCCTTGGACTTTACCAGTTTTTCTACGTTTTTAACCACATCGGGCTGAGCGGAAGCAGAAAGTCCTGCCACGAGTCCGAGAGCGATCAAGCTAATTTTTTTCATAAACAATTTATTTAAGGTAAGTAATTTTATTCGTTTTGAGCTGATTCGTCCGCTACGATGTCATTGATTTCTTCCTCTATTTCCTGTTCGGGATCGGAATCCACGCAGCAGACGGAAGCGATCGTATCGTTGCGTTTTTCAAGATTTATGATTCTGACACCCTGAGTGGCACGACCCTGCACTCTGATATCCGAAACTTTTATTCTGAGAGTAATGCCCGACTTGTTGATGATGACAAGATCGTTTTCATCGTTCACGCTCTTGATGCTGACCAGACGGCCTACCTTGTCGGTGACATTGATAGTCTTAACGCCCTTTCCGCCACGGTTGGTGATTCTGTAGTCCTCGAGCTCAGAACGCTTGCCATAACCGTTCTCGGAAATTACCATCACATTATTAGATGTGTCGGGCTTCATGCAGATCATGCCGACGACCTCATCATCGCCACCGTCAAGCGTCATGCCTCTGACACCGGTTGACATACGACCCATCTCGCGTACCTTGCTTTCATGGAAACGTATCGCGCGGCCGTTACGGTTTGCCATAAGTATTTCGGAATTGCCGTCAGTCAGTTCAACCGATATGAGCTGATCGTCATCGCGGATTATTATGGCGTTGACACCATTGGCGCGCGGACGGGAATATGCTTCAAGAGAGGTCTTTTTGATCACTCCGTTCTTCGTGCAGAACACAAGGTTGTGGGAGGTGACAAAATCCTTGTCATCGAGATGTCTCACACAGATGACAGCGTTCACGGCATCGTCCGGTTCGATATTCAGAAGATTCTGGATCGCACGTCCCTTGGTATTCTTCGCGCCTTCGGGCAGCTCATAGACCTTGAGCCAGTAACAACGCCCTTTGCGGGTGAAGAAAAGCATGTGGTTATGCATCGACGCCGGATAGATATATTCGATGAAATCCTGGTCACGTGTGTCGCTGCCTTTGGCTCCTACACCGCCACGGTTTTGTGTGCGGAATTCACTCAGGGCCGTACGTTTGATATAGCCCATGTGTGAGATCGTGATGATCATGTCATCATCGGCATAGAAATCCTCCGCGTTGAAGTCACCTGCGGTATAATCGATATCCGTACGTCTTTCATCGCCGTATTTGTCACGCACTTCAGCCAGTTCCGCTTTCATGAGTTCGCGGCAGACATGGTCATTGTTGAGAATTTCCTCCAGTCGAGCAATCTCTGCCATGACTTCCTCATAATTCGAGCGGAGCTTATCCTGTTCCAGTCCGGTCAGCTGCTTGAGACGCATTTCGACGATAGCGGCGGTCTGAGCGTCGCTGAGTCCGAAACGTTCGGTCAGTCTCGCGCGGGCATCCTCCGTTGAAGCCGATGAACGGATGATATGGATAACTTCATCGATATTCTGCGACGCAATGATCAGGCCTTCGAGAATGTGAGCGCGTTCCTGAGCTTTTTTCAGCTCGAATTTGGTGCGGCGGATCACTACCTCGTGTCGGTGATCAATGAATGCGGCAAGCATCTCTTTGAGGTTCAACGTCTTGGGGCGTCCGTTCACGAGAGCCACATTGTTGACGCTGAACGAAGACTGCATCTGCGTCATCTTGTAGAGCTTGTTGAGCACCACATTGGCGTTGGCGTCAGCCTTCAGCTTGATGACGATGCGCATTCCCTTGTAATCGCTTTCGTCGTTTATGTCCGCGATTCCGTCAAGTTTCTTTTCGTTGACAAGATCCGCGATATATGAAATAAGGAGTGCCTTGTTGACATTATAGGGGATCTCGGTAACGATTATATTGTCATGATTGGCCTCGGTTTCAATCTCGGCTTTAGCCCTGATTATTATTCGACCGCGGCCTGTCTCGAAAGCGTCGCGGACTCCGTTATATCCATAGATTGTTCCACCGGTCGGAAAATCGGGAGCCTTGATATATTGCATAAGCTCTGCAACCGTCAGTTCGGGATTATCTACAAGAGCTATCGAAGCATTTATGGCCTCGGTCAGATTATGCGGGGGGATGTTAGTCGCCATACCGACGGCGATACCCGAGGCCCCGTTCACGAGCAGATTGGGGAAACGAGTTGGAAGGACAACCGGTTCACGGCGTGAGTTATCGTAATTAGGCTGAAAATCGACAGTGTCCGATTCGATGTCGGAAAGCATCTCCTCCCCAATCTTTTCAAGACGGACTTCGGTGTAACGCATGGCGGCTGCACCGTCACCATCCACAGACCCGAAATTCCCGTGACCATCCACAAGTGTGTAGCGCATGGCCCAGTCCTGGGCGAGGCGCACGACAGTACCATATATCGATGAATCGCCGTGGGGATGATACTTACCCATCACCTCTCCCACGCAATTAGCTGATTTTTTGTGAGGTTTGTCAGATGTATTACCCATCTCGTTCATGCCGAAAAGCACTCGGCGGTGAACAGGCTTCAGTCCGTCACGGACATCGGGAAGGGCACGCGACACTATTACCGACATGGAATAATCGATATAGGCCGACTTCATCTCGTTCTCAATGTTGATTTTTAAAATACGATCTTCTTCCAACATGATGAAAAATCTATTGTTTTGTCTCTGTTCTTATTGGTTATAAGATTGTTTTCGCGGCAGTCGGCCAAAACCCTCCGACGAGGGGCGCCGAATTCGCCATAATTAACAAGCAAAGATAGTTATTTTTCGGAAATAAACCATACGTTTCTCTTATCCGTTTAATTTTTGTTATGACTTTTTGACACACCCTCCGGGCCTCTGGCACAATAATTGCAAGTATAACCTGTTATAAACATCACAGCACGAAAAAACAGCAACAACATATATGTTTACTCAGCAACTCAACCAAGTCATTGCCGACAGCACCAAGATTGCCGTGACGCATAATTCCACGGTGATTCGCCCGGAGCATCTGCTTTACGGGCTGCTCAACGAGCCTTCCCGCAGAATACAGGCCATGATCGACCATGTCTGCACCGGCACTTCGGCATACGAACTGACGCAACGTCTCGACAAAGAACTTTTCGAGATGGGGCTTTCGGAAAATCCGTCAGCCTCTTCGCAGATTTCGGCAAGCCCTATGAGCACGCGACTCATTAAGCTCAGTGTGCTCGAAGCCCGCATGCTGCGCAGTAAGGAAGTGGATGTCGAGCATCTTCTTTTAGCAATCTTTCACAACCAGGAAATCAACGAGATGAACTTCATGAAACCATTCCATAGAGCCAACGTGAATTATCAGTCGCTCTACAATCCTCTGGCTGACCAAGCCGGCATAACCCGCATGGGTTCCAATTTCACGGAGGATGACGATGACGAAGGTCCGGAAGACGCTCCGGAACAGCCTTCGGATAACCGTGAGGCCTCACAGGCGCCTCGATCCTCCACCCCTCGCTCCACTGCCCGCGGTGGCGATACCCCTACTCTCGACAAATTCGGGCACGACATGACGCGCGCTGCCGAAGAGAACCGTCTTGATCCCGTAGTCGGACGTGAAGTCGAAATCGAACGTCTGGCCCAGATTCTGAGCCGACGCAAAAAGAACAACCCGATCCTCATCGGTGAACCGGGTGTAGGAAAATCAGCCATTGTAGAAGGTCTGGCCCTCCGCATTGTTCAGAGAAAAGTGTCACGCGTACTCTTTGACAAACGCGTTGTATCTCTCGACATGGCAGCGATGGTCGCTGGCACAAAATACCGCGGACAGTTTGAAGAACGCGTAAAAGCCGTTCTCAACGAACTCGCCAAGAATCCCGATGTCATCCTGTTTATCGACGAGATACACACGATTGTCGGGGCCGGCGGCGCTCCAGGCTCCATGGATGCCGCCAATATGCTCAAACCGGCACTCGCTCGCGGCGAGATCCAGTGCATCGGTGCGACCACCCACGACGAATACCGCAAGAACATTGAAAAGGACGGCGCTCTTGAACGCCGGTTCCAGAAAGTTGTGGTCGAGCCCACCACCGAGGAAGAAACCCTTGCTATCCTGAACAATATCAAGGAGAAATATGAGGCTCATCATAATGTGACCTACACTCCGGAAGCACTGACGGCTTGTGTCAGGCTGACAGAACGCTACATGACTGACCGTAATTTCCCCGACAAGGCCATAGATGCCCTTGACGAAGCAGGCTCACGTGTCCACATAACCAATATCGTCGTGCCAAAAGAGATCGAAGCCCTTGAAGAGGAAATAGAGGAAACCTCGGCCAGCAAATTCAAAGCCGCACAGGAACAGGACTTCGAAAAAGCGGCCGGCTATCGCGATCGCGAGCAGCAGCTTCGCAAGGATCTCGAAAATGCCAAAAGGCGTTGGGAGGAAGATCTCAACACCAAGCGCGAGATTGTGGATGAAGACAAAGTGGCGGAAGTCGTAGCCATGATGACAGGCGTTCCCGCTCAACGCATAGCACAGGCCGAAGGGCGCCGTCTGCGTCAGATGGCACCGGCTCTAAAAGCGAAAATCATCGGTCAGGACAATGCCATAGATAAGATTGTCAAAGCCATACAGCGTAACCGCGTGGGCCTCAAAGACCCCAACAAACCCATTGGAACGTTCATGTTCCTCGGCCCGACAGGAGTCGGCAAGACCCATCTGGCAAAAAAACTTGCCGAACAGCTTTTTGACTCGGCCGACACCCTCATCCGTGTCGATATGAGCGAATACATGGAGAAATTCACCGTGAGCCGACTTGTAGGAGCCCCTCCGGGATATGTCGGTTACGATGAAGGAGGACAACTCACCGAACAGGTGCGCCGGCGCCCCTACTCCGTGGTTCTTCTCGACGAAATAGAGAAAGCCCATCCCGACGTTTTCAATCTGCTTCTCCAGGTCATGGACGAAGGCCGTCTCACTGACGGACTCGGCCGTCGCATAGACTTCAAGAACACCATCATAATCATGACCTCCAACATCGGGACACGCCAGCTGAAGGATTTCGGGACCGGAGTAGGCTTCTCAACTCCGCGCTCCGACGAGAAAGCTATGGCCCAGAGTGTCATCAACAAAGCGCTCCACAAAGCCTTCTCGCCTGAATTCCTCAACCGAGTTGACGACATAATAATGTTCGACGCCCTTGATAAAGAGGCAATCTTCAAGATCATCGACATAGAGCTTGACGGATTCTACAAACGCATCTCCTCTCTCGGCTACACACTTTCGCTCTCCGACGAGGCAAAAGAGTATATCGCCGGCCGTGGATATGATGCGCAGTACGGTGCCCGTCCGCTGAAACGAGCCATCCAGAAATATCTCGAAGATCCTCTTGCCGAGATCCTTATCGATGACGAGCTTCCCGAAGGATCTGTCATAAAAGTGGATTACGACAAAGAGGCGGACAAAATCACAACCGCTATTGAAACTGACAGTCACGACATGTAATTTTGACAGATTGTTTGACAAACTTTCACAAAAAATGCCACATTCGATATGTGGCATTTTTTTTGCATGATTGTTATAGAAAGAAAAAACATAAACTCTATATTATATGACAATACAGAAAGGTTCTATCGGGGTAACGACCGACAATATTTTCCCCGTCATCAAAAAATTCCTCTACAGCGATCACGAGATTTTCCTCCGCGAACTTGTCTCCAATGCGGTGGATGCCACGCAGAAACTCAAAACCCTCTCGTCGTTCGGCGAATTCAAGGGCGAGTTAGGGGAAATGAACGTGAAAGTCACCGTCAACAAAGAAGCCGGGACCCTCACGGTCAGCGACCGTGGTATCGGCATGACATCTGAAGATATCGACAAATACATCAACCAGATAGCTTTCTCGGGTGCCGAGGAGTTCCTTGAAAAATATAAAGATAACGCCAATGCGATCATCGGACATTTCGGCCTTGGATTCTACTCCGCATTCATGGTTGCCAAGAAAGTGGAGATCATCTCTCTTTCCTATAAAGAGGGAGCCGAGGCTGTAAAATGGAGCTGTGACGGTTCTCCCGAATTCACAATGGAGAAAGCGGATAAAGCCGATCGCGGAACGTATATCGTGCTGTATATCGATGACGAAAACAAGAAATTCCTCGAGCAGAACGAAATTGATCTTCTTCTCAAGAAATATTGCCGCTTCCTCCCCGTGCCCGTTATTTCCGGATTTGAGAAAGAATGGAAAGACGGCAAATATGTCGATACGGACCGTCCGAACGTTGTGAACATCACCGAACCTACCTGGTCGAAAAAACCGAGTGAACTGACCGACGAGGATTACCGTAATTTCTACCATGACCTCTACCCCGGTCAGGAAGATCCTTTGTTCTGGATTCACCTCAACGTCGATTATCCCTTCAATCTTACCGGCATACTTTTCTTCCCGAAAATCAAGAACAATTTCGAGATCACCAAGAACCGCATTCAGCTCTACTGCAATCAGGTTTATGTGACCGATTCCGTTGAAGGGGTCGTTCCTGAATTCATGATGCTGCTTCAGGGTGTCATCGATTCTCCCGACATCCCTCTGAACGTTTCCCGTTCATACCTGCAGGCCGACACTGCCGTCAAGAAGATTTCAGGATATATCACCAAGAAAGTGGCTTCTCGTCTTGAAGAAATTTTCAAGAACGACCGCGCCGATTTTGAGAAAAAATGGGATGACATAAAGATTTTCATCGAGTACGGCATGCTGACCGATCAGAAATTCTGCGACGCAGCTATGAAATTCGTCCTTCTCAAGGACACGGAAGGCAAACATTATACTCTCGAGGAATACCGCACCCTCATCGAGGGAACCCAGACCGACAAGGACGGCAACGTGGTGTATATCTATACCAACGACCCTGTGGCGCAATACACCTACATCAAAGCTGCCACCGACAAAGGCTACAACGTGCTCCTTATGGATGGCCAGCTCGACAGCCATTTCATCGGTCTGCTCGAATCGAAATTGGAAAAAGCGCGTTTTGTCCGCGTTGACGCCGATGTAGTCGATAATCTCATTCCGAAAGCCGACAAAAAGGAAGCTGATCTTACTGCCCAACAGCGTGACATGCTGACCGAAATATTCCGTTCGCAGCTCCCGAAAGTTGACAAAGCCAACTTCCTCGTCACATTTGAAGCCCTCAGCAGTTCGGCAAACCCCATTCTCATCACACAGGACGAATACATGCGCCGAATGAAAGACATGGCCGCCATGCAGCCCGGAATGAGCTTCTATGGCGAACTTCCTGACAGCTACAACCTGATCGTCAACACTGAAAGCCCTGTCACACGCCGCATTATGGAAGCTGCCGACGCAGATCTGATGCCCAAGCTCAAACCGGTGATGGACAACATAGCCAAATTCAATTCCGAGGCAGAAGAGATCAGGAAATCAGCCAAGGACGGCAAACTCGACGACAACCAGCAGTCGCAGGTCAAGAAACTCGATGACGATGTGGCCTCACAGCGCAACGAGGAAAACCGTCTCTCGAAAGAATATGCCTCTTCGCAGCCCCTCGTAAGACAGGCCATCGATCTCGCTCTCCTCGCCAACGGACTTCTCCGTGGCCATGACCTGGATGAATTTATCCGCCGCTCGGTAGCTCTGCTCTGATATCAGAAATATTGACAACTCTAATACAGGAAATCCCGCTTTTGGCGGGATTTTTTATTTGTATCTGTTGACAAGCGTTTCATATTGTCCGGTAGATTTAAACCGGGAAATCGCCGCGTTCAGACTGTCAAGCAACTTTCGGTCGGAAGCGCGGGTGATCCACGACTGAAACTGCGTGAAAGATATCCCGGTCGAAATATCGACCGAAGGATAGTCCGGAGCCAGTTTTCGGGCCACAAGTTCATTTACCACAGCCATGGGTATCTCACCGAGTGCCGTCATTATGAACAGCTGTTCAGAATTATATTGATTGTCGGTCCTCACCATTATCGTATCCCCCATCTCTTCCGAAAGATGCTTCAGCCTCGTAAGCGCCGGCGACGCCGCTTCGACCCAGACTTCTTTTCCGCCAAGATCAAGCTGGCTTGAAACAGCCATAAGGCCGGCGGAATCCTTCGGTTGAACCAGAACCTGCTTGTCGAGATAAACATCTTCCGTGTATTCGAAAGAACTGTCCAAACCGGCGGTTTTCGCTATATCAGCCACAACCAGGTCATAAAGACCGGTTCCAAGGCCCTCCAGAGCTTGCTCCATGGAAGTGACGGGATGGAATTTGAATTCAAAATTTCCGGTCGCGGCAATCAGCCTGAGCATATCGTAGGAAAAACCGCCGAGCGTATCGGCATAACGGTAAAGCGTCATCGGAGAATAACTTATCGCCACATCGACAGTATCTCCGCCCGAGGGCTGCCGAATTTTTTCCGCGCCACCCGGAGGGCGGCTGCAGTAACGCAACGATATCATCAGTATGATGACAAGCGCCAGCAATCCGAGCAGAAGCGATGTCTGGCCGCGTCCTTTTTTCTCGATTTTTCTCATCAGTCGGCAAAATCAACTGACACTCCCATCTGGAAACGCCGGGGATTCATCGGATAATGTGGCATGAAGAAATAATCTCTGCCTGTCATGCCCTGATTTATGTGGCTCATCATTATGTAGAACCGTGCCTTGCTGAGTTTCATGTTGGCATAGAGATTCATGAAGGGATAGCCCCCTGTCTTGAGATCACGCTGATTGTGAAAAGACATCGTAGCCGGCTGATAACCGGGAGCATAATATTTCGTGTAGAAATCACAGTCAACACCAAGCTGCACATCGAGCACCCTGGCGACCTTGAACTGAAGATACAAATTAGAATAAGCCGCAAATGCCGGGAGTGACACTACATTCTTGTCCGACGAGGTCTGGAAAAGAAGCCTGTTGTCCCAGTGCAGAGAGCGGAAGCGCAGGTTCTGGTTCAGAGAAGCTGAAAGTATCTGCACGCTTCCGCCGTTTTGAACCGGAAGCGATGCTTCATTGAAATATATCAGATTCTGGATATTCTCTACGCCTACATTGATTCTTGTCGAGGTCTTTCCTATAAAGAGCTCGCCTCCGAAACGGACCCGTCGTGTCTTTGAGAAATCATTTTGCCAGATAAAATGGTTGGAGACATAATTACGCAACAGATATGGAGCGTTTTCATTAGAGAAGCGGCCGTAGCCGGTTATTCTGACGCTGTCACCCAACAGTTTGAATCGGGTCTGTATATTTCCGTCAACGTAAATCTCCCCTGCCGCGTCGCCGACAACACCGAACTTCGCGGTTGCCTCATATCGCAGTAATGATCCCTGCTGTTTTGTCAGCTGGCCTCCGACCCACAGCAGATTCTGAGAGCCGCGAGATCCAAGAGGCGACTCGAAAGGATATGGAGTCAATCCCTCAGGCCGGTCAGGTCCGGCGAAAGGAATCGTATCGGGACACAGTGTAAATCGGCGGATCTCATGCGTCACGTATGCCGACAGCCCCGCTTTAGCATACTTGTTGAAACCTTCGAGAAGAGAGACTCCGAGAGTGTTGCTGAGCGACCAGTAGGAAGTGGGACTCGAGCTGGCGCCGGTCGTCATATACTGATTTTGCCAGAAATCCTTAGCTTCCGATTCTGAGCCGTTGAAAAAATTATGGTAACCGTCGCGGTAATCCATAGTCCAGATGAAGCTGGTCACGGGCACGTAGGTGCGGTGTTCGACTGTGTCGTTCGGAATTGTGTCGTTTGGGGGAGTTATTCTCCAGAAACCTATTTTGTAGCGATGGTTCATATAGAATTCCTGACCTTTAAGCCTGTTTCTGGCTTGAGTCAGATTGGTAGGAATAGCTCTCGCATCTATAGAAGATTCTCCACCCTGCAGCTGCGCGGGATCGGTGATATACAGATCATCGGTGATTCCGCCATTTTCCTGATTCATTCCGTTCCAGTGATTGAAAAAAGTCTGGAGCTCATAACGGTCGCCCATATATGAGGAGGAAAGTCCCCATGTCAGATTCTTGACAGCCTGATAGTTATAGGACCCTTTGGAATAAAGGTAATCCATGTTCGCTCCAAACTGCAGACGTGCGTTCACATTTCCTGAAAACACGGCCGTCAGTCTGTCCTGCTTGTTCTCGCGGCCACCTCCGGTGTTATATCCGAGTAAAGTCATCGGAATGCGGGTATTGTAATACGTGTGGTCTCCTTCGACAGGACGCCAGTTTGCCATAGCGTCGCGAAAGAAGAACTGGCTTGTCGGGGCCTGACACATATAGTCCATATTTATTCCCGGACCTCCCAGATTGCCGGTAGTGGCATAGATAAGATGCTGGTCTGTAGGGACAGAACGCTGGGCATAATTCTGGTAGAGAGTATCGATTGTAGTCGGCTGATGGAGGCCCAGCGGAGGAAGTATGTCCCACGCAAAGGAGGGAGCCACAACCTGCGTTTTCTGAGCGAAAGCCGACCGCGGACCGACAGTCAACAATATAGCGGTAAGGATAAATATGTTGAGTCTTTTCATCAGGATGTCATAAGGGTAATTTACGATGCAAAGTTAAGTATATTTCCCGTTTAAAACATAACCATTCAATCGATTTTTAGCTCATCGTGATGCTGCGGCCCGAAGTTTTTTACTAATTTTGTATCGAATTTTCAATTTTACTGAACGAACTGATTTATGAATATCGCAATTGTAGGCACCGGCTATGTGGGTCTTGTCAGTGGAGCCTGTTTCGCGGAAGTGGGGATTGATGTTACCTGCGTTGATATAGATGCCGACAAGATTGAAAAGCTGAAAGAAGGCAAGATACCTATATATGAACCGGGTCTCGAGGATCTCGTGACCCGCAACACCAAAGCAGGCCGACTGCATTTCACAACCGACCTCAGAAACTGCATCGACAATACGGATGTTGTGTTCTGTGCCGTCGGAACTCCTCCCGATGAAGACGGCAGCGCCGATCTCCGTTATGTCGAGGCGGTGGCCCGCGAATTCGGATCGTTGATCAACCGCTACACGATTTTTGTGACAAAGAGCACCGTTCCGGTTGGAACATATAAAATCGTGAGGCGCGTTATCGACGAGGAACTTGCCCGTCGTGGCGTTTCGGTAGAGTTCGACCTTGCCTCCAATCCCGAATTTCTGAAAGAAGGGGCGGCCATCAAAGACTTCATGTCACCTGACCGGGTTGTGATAGGAACCGACTCTGCACGTGCCAGAAAAAAAATGGAACGCCTCTACCGTCCATTCCTGCTCAACAATTTCCGCGTTATTTTCATGGACATCGCCTCCGCCGAAATGACCAAATATGCCGCCAACTCCATGCTGGCCACAAGGATCTCGTTCATGAACGACATCGCCAATCTGTGCGAGCTTGTAGGGGCCGACGCCAACATGGTCAGGAAAGGAATAGGCACCGATGCCAGGATAGGGACCAAATTCCTCTACCCCGGCTGTGGCTACGGAGGCAGCTGTTTCCCCAAAGATGTCAAGGCTCTCGCCAAGACCGGTCGCGACGCCGGATATTCCATGAGCATAATAGAAGCGGTGGAGCGCGTCAACGACCGCCAGAAGCATGTCGTATTCGATAAACTGAAGAAAGAGCTCGGTTCACTCGAAGGGAAACGGATTGCCCTCTGGGGACTCGCTTTCAAACCTGAGACCGACGACATGCGTGAAGCTCCCTCTCTCGTTGTGATCGACAGGCTTTTGAAAGAAGGAGCCGCAGTGACAGTCTATGATCCGGTCGCCATGGATGAATGTCGCCGGCGCATAGGCGACACTGTCAGCTATGCCCGCGATATGTATGATGCCACAATGGATGCCGACGCGCTGGCACTGCTGACCGAATGGAAACAATTCCGCCTCCCCTCCTGGCGCGTGGTCCACAAGGCCATGCGAGGAAACATAGTGGTTGACGGCAGAAATATCTACGATGCCGCCGAACTTGCCGAGGAAGGATTTATCTATAAGTGCATCGGAAAAAATTGAACGATTAAACAAGCAAGAAGTTTATGAACGAATGGATTAAACTTTCACTGCCACATAAAAGCGGCACAGAGATGGAATGGATTGAACGGGCATATCGCGATGACTGGTTTGTTCCCCTGGGCCCTGATGTCAATGAATTTGAAAAACGGCTGCAACATTTTCTGGGCACCGACCGACCCGTTGTGGCCCTGTCGGCAGGAACAGCAGCTATACATCTCGGTCTTGTCATGCTGGGCGTTGGTCCTGACGATGACGTAATCTGTCAGGATCTGACATTCTCGGCTTCGGCAAATCCCATCCGCTATCAGGGAGCAAATCCGGTTTTTGTGGATTCTGAACCTGAAACCTGCAATATGTCTCCCGAGTTTCTCGAAAAAGCCATAAAAGACCGGATTAAAATAACCGGCCGAAAGCCAAAAGCCATTGTTGTGGTCGATCTCTACGGAATGCCGGCACGTCTCGATGTCATCCGCACTATTGCCGACAGTTATGGGATTCCTATACTTGAGGATTCCGCTGAAGCCATGGGGTCGGAATACAAAGGGAAAAAATGCGGACTTTGGGGCGATTACGGAGTGATGAGCTTCAACGGCAACAAAATGATCACCACATCAGGTGGAGGCGCCCTGATCTGTCCGGATGCCGAGTCCGCGGCACGCGTGAAATTTCTCGCAACCCAGGCAAGAGAGAACCGTCCTTATTACTACCATAAAGTCATAGGCTATAACTACAGACTCTCCAACATATCCGCAGCCATCGGCTGCAGCCAGATGGAAACCATCGACAGCCGTATTGCCCGACGCCGGGAAATACACCGCCTCTATTCCGAAGGGCTGAAAGATCTTGCGGGCGTGACTGTGCAGAAGAATCCTTCGAAGGATTTCGATTCGAACTTCTGGCTCACCACTGTTCTCATAGATCCGGCATGCGGCATGACGCCTGACAAGATAAGAATAGCGCTTCTCGACCGTCGCATCGAATCACGACTGCTTTGGCGACCGATGCACATGATGCCCGTCTTCGAGGCGTTCCCTTATTACGGATCGGGTGTCGGGGAATCGCTTTTTGAGAGAGGACTCTGTCTGCCCTCAGGAGCTTCACTGACAGATGAACAGATATCGGTTGTCATTGAGGCGCTCCATGACATTCTGGGCGCATAATTGAACAAATCGTCAAGCAGAAAGGTTACTATTAATAACTAACTGAAAAACAATTGTACAATTATGAAAAAGCTTATCGCGACTATTCTTCTGTCACTCGCCGTAATCCTGCCTGCCATGGCCAGAGATGAGATCACGACGAATGTCAATGTACTCCCTGCGGCTGCCCAGACCATGCTGAAGAAATATTTCCCCAAAACAAAAGTCAATCATATAAAGATTGACAAAAAGACTTTTGGCGGCCGAGACTACGACGTCGTGCTGACAAACGGCACTGAAGTGGAATTTGATTCAGAAGGGAACTGGAAGGAGGTCAACTGCGGCATCAATCAGGTTCCGGCGGGACTAATACTCAAAAGTATTCAGAATTATGTCAAAAACAACTTCAAAGGTGCAAAAATAGTAAGCATAGAAGTTGAGAAGGACAAGTATGAACTGAAGCTTTCCAACGGGCTTGAAGCGGAATTCGACAGAGCCGGCAATTTCCGAAAAGTGGATTATTGATTATTCTGAATGACGGCATAAATTATACCGACAATACCTTACACCAATCGCCCCGTAGATCTATTCTTAGACTGACGGGGCGATTGATATTTTGTAACCCGAGGTTTCCGCTCGGCAATTACTTGCTGGCGATAGAGCAGCTGACGCTCAGACGCATGCGGCCTTTTGCACGACGGCGTGCAAGCACCTTGCGGCCATTGGCGGTTGACATACGTTCACGGAAACCATGCTTGTTAACTCTCTTTCTGTTAGAAGGTTGAAATGTTCTTTTCATTGCCGTATCTTATTTTTCGTTTCTGATTATTCACAATTCGGAGTGCAAATTTAGTCATTTTTCTCTATACTTGCAAAATTTTGCACTCAATATTCTGTTTACAATGAACGAGTCAGGCAAGATTGTGTCTGACGCCGTCGAGAAATCCTTTCATTGCCTCCGAGTCGCGGTTGGCTATGATTTTCTGCAGGCGTTCGAGCGTCTCGCTGATTTTAGAGAGCTGTTCCGGAGTATTAGGATTAAAAAGAATCTCCGAAAGCAGGAAATCGTCTTCGCTCATGAGCCCGCGGGCTATAGCCATGTGGCGCTTGAAGGTAGTTCCGGGAGCATCCTGATGTTTCATGACCGATCCGAACACCAGCGTCGAAGCGAAAGGTATCGAGAGCGAATATGCTATGGTCAGGTCATGTTCCGCAAAAGTATAATCTACGATATTCAAGTGAAGCCCTTCATACAGTTCGCGGAAAAATCCTCGACCTTCTTCTGATCCCTCCTTTATTATTATGGCATTCTCGTTGGCCAAATTGGATAGAGAGGCGAAAGTCGGACCGAACATCGGGTGTGTTGAAACAAAAGGATGTCCGCAGGAGGCGTAAAATTCCGGAAGGCCTGTCTTGACCGAAGCAATGTCGCTCAACATACATGATTCAGGAATGTGTGGCAATATATTGCGGAATGCATCAAGAGTATGCTTGACGGTTACTGCGTTTATCACAAGATCAGGTGAAAACTCTTCCACTTCCTCCATAGAGGAAAAACGCAGAACTCCATAGGTGAAACGCAGACGCGAAGGATCCGTGTCTATCACAGCGACCTCGTGGCGAGGCTGCAGGAGATCGCTGAAAAAGGTCCCCATCTTTCCTGCGCCCAGTATCAGAATTTTCATAATAAATCGGGCTGTCAGTCAATAGGTTTACGATCGTTTATCACCTCAATCTGCTGGCGCACGGACTCATCGTGGATTGCAAGAAAGAGAGTGCGGAGAAATTCTGCTCCCATGCCCATTTCCTCGCCTAATTTTATCCGTGAGCGCATTATGTCGTTATAACGTCCGGCCTGAACTGCGCTCATGCGGTGTTCGCGCTTGTACTGTCCTATCTGTCGGCTGATTCCCATTCTCTTGGAAAGAACTTCGAGAAGTTCATTGTCGATTCCGTCGATATGCTGGCGCAACAACTGGAGGGATTCGGTGGTCTGCTTCGAATCGCGGACCACGAGCGTACCCAGAATAAAATTGAGTATCTCAGGCGTGATCTGCTGCGCGGCATCGCTCCACGCCGAGTCGGGGCTGCAGTGCGATTCCACTATCAGGCCATTGAATCCCATGTCCATGGCCTGTTGCGACAGAGGAGCTATCAATTCGCGTTTTCCCCCGATATGGGAAGGGTCACATACAATCGGGAGCGACGGATAGCGCAGACGCAGTTCTACGGGAATATGCCATTCGGGCATATTGCGGTAAAGATGTTTTCCGTATGATGAAAAGCCACGGTGTATAGCGCCTATGCGATGAATGCCGGCATTATATATGCGTTGCATGGCTCCGATCCAGAGTTCAAGGTCAGGATTGACAGGATTTTTGACCATGACAGGCACATTGGCGCCATGTTCGGCCAGGGTGTCAGCTATCTCCTGGACGGCGAAAGGATTGGCCGTGGTACGCGCACCTATCCAAAGCACATCGATTCCCGCTTTCAGAGCCTCTTCAACGTGATGGCGGTTCGCTACCTCTGTGGCAAGCAGCATGCCGGTTTCTTCGCGCACTTCGCGCATCCATTCCAGACCTTCCGACCCCACGCCCTCAAAGCCTCCGGGCTTGGTTCGCGGTTTCCAGATTCCGGCTCGGAACACTTTTATTCCATACTGGGCAAGCTGACGGGCGGTGTCAAGCACCTGTTCACGGGTCTCGGCGCTGCAGGGGCCGGCAATCACAAGCGACTGGCGGTCAGTCAGCTGAGGAAAGATTGGTTGTATATCAGTCATTTTATTTATTATTGTTTGTCTTAGTTTCAATCATTTATTCTCCGCAGAGCCTCCCGAAGATTATCTTCGGTAGCGCATAGCGATATGCGTATATATCTGTCACCGTTGTCGCCGAAAATGAACCCGGGAGCTATGAACACTCGCTTTTCATACAAAAGGCGGTCGGCCATTTTCTCGCTGTTCTCTTCGTTTTCAGGAATCCGTCCCCAAAGGAAAAGCCCTGTCTGGGCCGGATCAAAAGTACACCCGAGAGCTGCCATTATCTTCTCGGCGACTTCACGACGCCGCGCATATACGGCATTAAGTTCCTCATACCATTCATCTCCGAGATGAAGCGCCTTGGCTGCGGCCGCCATGACGGGACGGAACTGACCGGAATCGACATTTGACTTGACTTTGAGCACCCAGCTGACAAAGCGTGGATTCGAGGTCAGCATAGCCACGCGCCACCCGGCCATATTATGGCTTTTGCTCAGGGAATTCAGTTCGATCGCTATCTCTTTCGCCCCCGGAATCTGCATGATGCTCATGGGGCGTTGTCGGTTGAGGATGAAGCTGTAAGGGTTGTCGTGGGCTATGACAATATTATGCCGTTTCCCGAAATCGACCAAGCGGCGGAAAAGATCGGCATCAGCAGGCGTACCTGTCGGCATGTGGGGGTAATTGACCCACATGAGCTTTATCTTTTCAAGAGGCAGCTTCTCGAGCTCATCGAAATCGGGGAACCATCCGTTTTCCGGTTTAAGGTCATATTTGAACACCTCGGCCTGCACGAGCCGGGCAGCGGAGGTGTAAGTGGGATAACCGGGATCAGGCACAAGAACCCCGTCGCCGGGATTGAGGAAAGTAAGATCCACATGCATTATTCCCTCTTTCGAACCTATAAGCGGCAGAATTTCTGTGGAAGGATCGAGAGCGACCCCGTAATGTTGGCCGTACCATTCGGAGAAAGCCTCCCGCAATTCAGGCAAACCGGTTGAAATCTGATAGGAATGTGCGTTGGGAAGATGTGCCACGGAGCATAGTGTCTCTATCACTTCCGAATGAGGGGGCCGGTCAGGACCACCTATTCCGAGCGATACGATATCGCGGCCTTCGGCATTAAGCCTGGCCACCTCCCGCAGACGCCGTGAGAAGTAGTATTCCCGGATCTCATTGACCCTGTCGGCGGGAACTATTGACGGAACAGAAGTATTATCAGTATTCATTGATGCACTGGCGATATTCGCCGAGAGTTTTAAAATCAGTTATAAGCGGACGCACGGCATCTATCGCCTGAAGATAGCGGGCGTAACTGTCGAACGTGAGATCGACATAAAAACGATATTGCCATTCGCGGCCAATTATGGGCATTGACTGGATTTTCGAGAGATTCATCTCATAGAATGAAAGTATTGTCAACACCTTTGAAAGCGCCCCTTGGGTGTGGGGCAAAGTGAAGACAATGGAGGCTTTGTCAAGTTCTTCGTCGCGCGGCTTGAGCTCCGGTGCGGTCAATGGATCGGCCAGAATCAGGAATCGTGTGAAGTTGCGCTTGTTGGTCTCTATTCCTTCCGCCAGTATATCGAGCCCGTAGAGTTCGGCGGCATAACGGCCGCAGACAGCCGCATGGCCTTTCAGTGCGTCGCGGGATATCATCAGAGCGCTTCCCGCAGTATCGAACGTTTCGATCATTTTCATGCGGGGATAGGCCCGAAGGAACTGCTCGCACTGCATCAGGGCCATCGGGTGGGAGTTGACTTCGAAAATATCGTCGGTAGTCTGCCCCGGAAGGGCGGCAAGGGTGTGGGATATACGCATCTTGTGCTCCCCGACTATAGTCAGAGAACTGCGGCGCAGAAGTTCGTGATTCTGCAGAAGAGCGCCCGCTATGGTATTCTCTATGGCCATTATCCCTATGAGCGACGGATCTGTGTCGAGCCGCGCCATCATGTCCTGAAACGTGTCACACGGCAAAGTTTCAACCTCGTCCTGCGGATGATGCAGTTCGAAATACTGACGTGCCGCCGCATCGTGATAACATCCGGCCACACCCTGTATGGTCACCGTATGTTTCATCTGGCGTTACCTTTTCCAATAACTTCTATGGCTTCGGCGGGAGTCAGAAGCTGCTGCTCGCCTGTGGCCATATTCTTCAGCGTCAGCTTGCCTTCGGCCATCTCCGTTTCTCCAACGATTGCCACGAAGGGGATGGAGAGCGCGTCGGCTCGTCCCATCTGTTTTTTCATCTTTGAGCAGTCGGGATAAATCTCGCCCCTGATTCCGGCCTCTCTCATCTGTTTAAGCATCTTCATGGCTGCTGCGGTTTCCGCTTTGCCAAAATTGACAAACATGACCTGAGTACCCGAAGCGGCTTCGGATGGATAGAGATCAAGAGCGTTCAGAACATCATAAATGCGGTCGGCACCGAAAGAGATTCCGACACCCGACAGACCGGGCATGCCGAACACCCCCGTCAGATTGTCATAGCGGCCGCCTCCGGTTATACTTCCGATCTCAACATCGCGGGCTTTCACCTCTATGATAGTCCCCGTGTAATAATTGAGTCCGCGGGCAAGCGAAACATCAAGTTCAAGAATAGCTTTCAGGCCCAAAGCCTCTACGCCGGAAATAACCTCGCGCAGTTCCGCTATTCCCTGCATGGCCGTTTCGCTGGCGGCAAGAGTCGATTCGAGTTGATCGAGACGTTCAGCCGTAGTGCCCGAAATAGCAATAACCGGTTTCAGACGTTCTATCTGATCGCAGTCAAGACCGCGTTCACCAAGTTCACCGCAGACATTTTCAAGACCGATCTTGTCAATTTTGTCAATGGCGACAGTAATGTCGATCAGCTTATCGGGCGCTCCGATGAATTCCGCAATTCCGGAAAGGACTTTGCGGTTGTTGAGTTTTATGATTATATTGACTCCGAGACGGGCAAAAACTTCATCTACAAGCTGCAACAACTCAATTTCGTTAACCAGCGAGTCTGAGCCGACGACATCGGCGTCACACTGATAGAATTCCCTGTAACGCCCTTTCTGAGGACGGTCAGCACGCCACACAGGCTGAATCTGAAAACGCTTGAAAGGCATCTGCAGCTCGTTACGGTGCTGCACGACAAAACGGGCGAAAGGCACTGTCAGGTCATAACGCAACCCTTTCTCGCAGATTTTGGAAGTCAGATGCAGAGCATCACGCTCTTCAATAAGTTTTTCATCTACTCCGCGCAGAAAATCTCCGGAATTAAGTATCTTGAACAATAATTTGTCGCCTTCCTCTCCATATTTTCCCATCAATGTGGAAAGGTTCTCCATTGCCGGTGTCTCGATCTGGCTGAACCCATAGAGCGCGAAAACTGAACGTATTGTAGAAAAGATATAATTACGGCGTGCCATTTCGACAGGTCCGAAATCACGCGTGCCTTTAGGAATGGATGGTTTCATTTTATATCATTAAATTTTTATTGAACCGGCATTTATCGGTGCCGAAAAATCTGATTGGAATATTTTAAAGCCGAGACATAGCATGACAGTATCGTTTCTGAAAAAAATCGGGAACGCATGCTTTACAGCTTCTAACTGACGTCTCATTATTACTATATAATATTATGGTGCGCTTAGCAACCCACAAAGTTAAGCATTTTCCTCCGATTTGAGAGACTCAAATGAGAAGGCAGACAACAAAAAAATGAAAAAAACACGAAAAAAAATACGATTTTTGCATAATTGAATAAATATACGGGATTAATGTAGTAAATTTGTGGCCGAAAAAGTGATTGATACAAGCATCACATCAAACAAAGATGAAAGAAACAGAAATCTCAGTGGAATTTGCTCAAGAAGAGCACGCTAAATACGCAGAACGAATTTGCACTCTCATCTACGAATCCGCTCTACAGCGTGGCACGGGCATCGCTCGCCGCAGTAACGAATATATCGCATCCAAAATCACAGGCGGAAAAGCGGTTGTTGCACTTGAAGGCGAGAAGCTCGTAGGCTTCAGCTACATCGAGTCATGGGGTCATGGAGACTATGTGGCCACTTCCGGACTGATCGTGGATCCCGACTACCGCAATCTCGGCCTTGCACGACGAATAAAAGAAAAGACTTTCGAACTTGCACGCATGCGCTTCCCCTTTGCCAAGATTTTCAGCATCACGACTTCTCTTCCGGTCATGAAACTCAATTCACGCATGGGCTACAAGCCGGTCACTTTCTCCGAACTGACGGACGATGAAGAATTCTGGCAGGGATGCAAAGGATGCATCAACTATGACATCCTGCAGCGTAACAACCGCCGCATGTGTCTCTGCACCGGTATGCTCTTCGACCCGAAACAGCCATTGCCCTCCAATACCGCAGCCACACCATATCTGATGATGCTACGCAACAAACTATCAAAAATTTTCAGAATCAAACACTAAAAACAGCATAGAAAATGGAAAATAAAAAGAAAGTTGTTCTGGCTTTCAGCGGAGGCCTCGACACATCATTCTGCGCAAAGTATCTTTCTGAGACTCTCGGATACGAGGTCCACACAGCCATAGCCAACACGGGAGGTTTTTCTGAAGAAGAACTCCACAATATAGAAGCACGTTCCAAGGCTCTCGGAGCCGCAAGCCACGCCACCCTTGACGTGACGGGCGAATATTACGACAAGAGCATCCGCTATATGATAGCCGGAAATGTGCTCCGCAACGGAACTTACCCCATCTCCGTCTCTTCCGAACGTATATTCCAGGCAATCGCCATCATTGAATATGCGAAAAAAATCGGTGCTGACGCAGTGGCCCACGGTTCGACCGGAGCCGGCAACGACCAGGTTCGTTTCGACCTGACTTTCCAGATTCTCGCTCCTGAGATTGAGATAATCACCCCCACCCGCGACATGAACCTCACCCGCGAATATGAGATCGATTTCCTGAAGAAACACGGAATTGAAGCCGACTTCAAAAAGCTCGAATACTCCATCAACAAAGGCCTCTGGGGAACAAGCATCGGTGGCAAGGAGACTCTTCATTCCGAACAGACGCTGCCCGAAGAGGCATATCCGAGCCAGGTTACCTGCACTGCTCCGGAAACCCTTTCGATCACTTTTGAAAAAGGCGAGCCGGTCGCAGTCAACGGCAAGGAAATAGCCGACCGCATCGAGGCGATTCGCACCATAGAAGCTATCGGCTCCAAATTCGGCATAGGACGCGACATGCACATAGGTGACACTATCATCGGCATCAAGGGACGCGTAGGTTTCGAAGCCGCCGCTCCCATACTTATCATCGCCGCTCATAAAATGCTCGAGAAACATACCCTGACCAAATGGCAGCTTTACTGGAAGGATCAGATTGGAACATGGTATGGCATATTCCTCCACGAAGCGCAATATCTCGATCCTGTCATGCGCGACATGGAGGCATTCCTTGAAAGCACGCAGAAACATGTGACCGGAACCGTCACCATCGAGCTCCGTCCCTACAGCTATACTCTCGTGGGAGTGGATTCAAAATATGACCTGATGAAGACAGACTTCGGTGAATACGGCGAACAGAACCGCGCATGGACTGCCGATGATGTCAAAGGGTTCACCACTATAATGGGCAACCCGATGAAGATTTATTACAATGTGACTAACCGCGCCGAAAACAAAGAGAAATGATCAGGACAGGCATCATAGGGGGCGCCGGCTATACTGCCGGAGAGCTCATTCGTCTGCTCGTCAATCACCCGGAGGCTGAGATCGTCTTTGTCAACTCGCAAAGCAATGCCGGCAATCCCCTCACCTACGTTCATGAGGGACTTGTAGGCGACACTGACATGAAATTCACCGACAGCTGCGACCTGAATTCCATTGATTGCCTCTTCCTCTGCTCGGGCCATGGCGAAAGCAGCCGTTTCTGGGAAAGCCACGAGATTCCGGCCGGACTGAAAATCATTGACCTCGCTCAGGATTACCGCAATGAATCGAACGGATACGTATATGGACTTCCGGAAATAAACTTCTCGAGGATTGCGGCAAGTGACCGGGTTGCCAACCCCGGCTGTTATGCTACGGCCATCCAGCTCGCCCTGCTTCCTCTCGCTTCGGCCGGACTGCTTCAGTCAGATGTCCATATCAACGGGATAACAGGCTCAACGGGCGCGGGAGTCAAACCGACATTCTCAACCCATTTCAGCTGGCGCAACTCAAACATGTCGGTCTATAAAGTCTTCGAGCATCAGCATCTTCTTGAAATCAACCGCACATTGCGGAAACTGATGCCGGATATGAAATCCACTCTTGAATTCATTCCGATGCGCGGAGATTTCGCACGCGGCATTTTCGCCACGCTGACGATAAAATGCGATGAGAGTATAGAAAATCTCAACCGTCTGTACTCCGATTTCTATAAGGACGCGCCTTTCGTCCATCTCTCCCCTAAAAGCCTTGACCTGAAACAGGTGGTCAACACTAACAAATGCCTTCTGTGGCTTGAAAAGCATGATGACAGCCTTGTCATACTGTGCGCGATTGACAACCTGCTCAAAGGAGCTTCGGGACAGGCACTGCAAAACATGAACATAATGTTCGGACTTGACCAGACGTCAGGACTGCGTCTGAAAGCCTCGGCATTCTAAAAGACAGGAATATGAACTTATTCGACGTTTACTCTCTCTTCGACATCGAACCCGTCAGGGGCGAGGGCAGTTATGTTTTCACCGAGGACGGAACGCGGTATCTCGACCTCTACGGTGGACATGCCGTGATCTCCATAGGCCACGCGCATCCCACCTACGTAAAAGCGATAAGCGACCAGGTCAGCTGTCTCGGATTCTACTCAAACTCCGTGCACAACTCCCTGCAGGAACAGTTCGCGCATAAGCTTGGCAAAGCGAGCGGATATGACGATTACAGCCTCTTCCTCTGCAACTCCGGAGCCGAGGCCAATGAAAACGCCATAAAACTGGCATCCTTCACCACAGGCCGGAAAAAAATCCTCGCATTCAGCCACGCATTCCATGGCCGCACGTCGGGAGCCGTCGCAGCTACCGACAATCCTAAAATAGTATCGCCCTTCAATGCCACCGATAATGTGGAATTCTGCGAACTGGGCGATATCGAAACCGCCCGCGAAAAGCTCTCCTCCAAAGAATTCGCGGCTGCAATCATCGAAGGAATACAAGGAGTTGCCGGAATCAGAGTACCTGATGACGAATTTCTCCGTCAGCTCAGGACGCTGACTAAAGAAACCGGCACATTGCTTATTCTTGATGAGATACAGAGCGGTTACGGACGTTCGGGAAAATTTTTCGCTCACCAGTATGCGGGAATACGTCCTGACATAATCACCTGCGCAAAAGGTATTGCAAACGGCTTCCCGATGGGTGCCGTACTGATTTCGCCCGCCATCGAAGCCCGCAAAGGGATGCTCGGAACCACTTTCGGCGGCAATCATCTGGCTTGTGCCGCAGCTATTGCGGTTCTTGAGGTGATGGAACAGGAGAATCTGATTGAAAATGCAGCCGAAACGGGAGAATATCTTCTCAACGAACTAAAAAGGATTCCTGCACTGAAGGATGTGCGCGGCCGCGGACTGATGATAGGTTTTGATATTGAAGGATCAGCTTCAGACCTGCGTAAGAAACTCCTGTTCGACAAGAAAATTTTCACCGGAGGAGCAGGCGCATCGACCGTCAGATTGCTTCCCGCTTTAGGTCTTTCAAAGGATCAGGCCGACACATTCCTCAACGCAATAAAAGAACTTCTTGGATAATGAAGAAATTTACATGTGCCGCTGATATAGGCGACTGGCGCAAAGCCGTTAAAGAAGCCCTTGAAATCAAGGCAAACCGGTTCGCATACTCGGAATTGGGACGCAACCGCACTCTGATGATGATCTTTTTCAACTCTTCGCTCCGCACGCGCTTAAGCACCCAGAAAGCCGCGATGAACCTCGGAATGAATGTAATTGTCCTCGATGTCAATCAGGGAGCTTGGAAACTTGAAACCGAGCGCGGTGTCATAATGGACGGAGACAAAGCCGAGCATCTTCTCGAAGCCATCCCCGTCATGGGCTGTTACTGCGACTTGATAGGAGTGCGTTCGTTCGCCGGTCTCACCGACAAGAATGCGGACTATGAGGAACGAGTCATCGAACAGTTCATCCGCTACAGCGGACGTCCTGTGTTCAGCATGGAAGCTGCAACCCGTCATCCTCTCCAGAGCTTCGCCGACCTCATCACGATAGAGGAATTCAAGACGAAGGAGAGGCCGAAAGTGGTGATGACATGGGCTCCTCATCCCCGCGCGCTGCCGCAGGCCGTTCCTAATTCATTCGCTGAATGGATGAATATGACCGACTATGATTTCGTAATCACCCACCCTCACGGCTATGAACTTGATCCTTCCTTCACCGGTCGCGCGAAGATCGAGTATGACCAGAAGAAAGCTTTCGAGGGCGCCGATTTCATTTATGCTAAAAACTGGTCGGCATATACCGATCCGAATTATGGGAAAATACTCAGCACTGACCGCGCCTGGGAAGTCACATCTGACAAGATGGCTCTGACCGACAACGCTTTTTTCATGCATTGTCTGCCTGTCAGACGCAATATGATTGTCAGCGATGACGTCATAGAATCGCCACAAAGCATCGTGATCCCCGAGGCTGCCAACCGTGAGATTTCCGCCCAGACTGTCATCAAACGAATGTTGGAATCACTGTGACGCGCTCTATAAGAATAGTAAAAATAGGAGGCAACGTAGTCAATAATCCTGACGCGCTGGCCTCTTTTCTTGCAGACTTTGTCAAACTGCCTGGACAAAAGATCCTTGTTCACGGAGGCGGTCGCGAAGCCACACGCCTGAGTGCGGCCCTCGGGATCGAGACGACCATGATCAACGGCCGGCGTGTAACCGACCGGGAAACTCTCGATGTAGTCACGATGGTTTATGCCGGATTGGTCAACAAACGGATTGTCGCAGCGCTGCAGGCGCTGGGATGTGACGCCATCGGGCTTAGTGGAGCCGACGCAGATGTTATCCGTGCCACGCGACGTCCGGCAACGCCTGTTGACTTCGGCTACGTAGGTGACATCGATGACGAGGATGTGGCCGAAAGTGTTCTTGCAATGCTTCTGCGCAACGGACTCACTCCGGTTTTCTGCGCCATTACCCATGACCGCCAAGGGCAACTGCTCAACTGCAATGCCGACTCGGTGGCGGCTGCAGTGGCTTGTGCGGCTTCGCGCATACATCCGGCCTCTCTGATCTACTGCTTTGAGAAGCCGGGCGTTCTCTCCGATGCCGACGATGACAATTCAGTGATTCCGATGATTACACCTGAAAACTATGCCTCCCTGCGTGAATCGGGCGCTGTCAGCGGAGGGATGATTCCCAAGATTGACAATGCCTTCTCCGCAATAAACCGCGGTGTGAAATCCGTGACAATAAAATCGGCCGCCGATCTGCTTGAACCGACGGCAGGAACCGTTATCAAAGCTTGACAGATGGATTATATCGAACTCCTCAGATCAATGATCCGCATCCCTTCCCTTTCCCGTCAGGAAGACGCCACCGCAAGTCTTCTTTTCGAACATTTCAGGGCGGAGGGCCTTGAACCGCGCCGCCATGGCAATAACGTCTGGTGTGTGCAGAGCAATATGGATTTATCCAAGCCCACACTTCTGCTCAATTCCCATCATGATACCGTGCGCCCGTCTGCCTCATACACCCGGGATCCTTATTCGCCCGTCCTTGAAAACGGAAGGCTGTACGGCCTCGGGAGCAACGACGCAGGAGCCTCAGCCGTATCTCTCGCGGAGATATTCAGCCGATTCAGAGACAAGGACCTGAAATATAATCTTATACTTGCCATTACAGCCGAAGAAGAAGTGACCGGCGAAGGAGGCATGCGTTCCTTTCTGCCACATCTGACCCGGGAAGGCTATCACGTCGATATGGCCCTCGTCGGAGAGCCTACGGGAATGCAGCCGGCCATAGCCGAGCGCGGTCTTGTAGTGCTCGACTGCATAAGCCACGGCGTCCCCGGACATGCCGCACGCAATGAAGGCGTCAACGCCATCTACAAGGCCATAAACGACATAGAAAAGCTCAGATCATTCAAATTTCCTCGCGAAAGTGAAGTGCTCGGCCCTATAGGCATACAGGTAACGCAGATCGAAGCGGGGCGCCAGCACAACGTCATCCCCGAAGAGTGTCGCTGGGTCATCGATATACGAACGACAGACGCGTATTCCAACGAGGAGACTGTGGGGATTCTCCGCGAACTTTTAGAGGCCGACGTCACCCCACGTTCTACTCGCGTCAGAGCATCGGTCATTGACCGCGATCATCCTCTGGTGAAGGCCGCGACAATGAGCGGAGGCACTCCTTTTGTTTCTCCGACGACCTCCGACATGTCGCAGATGTCGGCATTCCCTTCTTTAAAAATGGGGCCCGGCGATTCGGCCCGCAGCCATAGCGCCGACGAATACATTCTGATTTCTGAAATAGAATCAGCAATAGAGATTTACAGCAATTTCCTCAACAATTTAAATACTATCTTATGAAACCTTCCAAACTCTGGAGCAAAGACTTCGAGCCCGATAAAATGATTGAACGGTTCACGGTGGGCAACGACCGTGAGCTTGATCTGCGCCTTGCCCGCTACGACGTACAAGGATCTCTCGCCCACATAAAAATGCTTGAAAGCATCGGTCTCCTGACCGCAGATGAACTCGAAAAACTAACCGTCGAGCTCCGGAGGATTGCTGAAGTGATAGAAAACGGCGACTTCCGCATTGAGGAAGGGATTGAGGATGTTCACTCCCAGGTTGAATTCATGCTTACGGACCGTCTCGGCGACATAGGCAAGAAAATCCATTCAGGGCGATCGCGCAATGACCAGGTACTTGTCGATCTGAAGCTTTTCATGCGCGATGAACTGAAAACCATAGCGGCATCCGTCAACAACACTTTCGAATCGTTCCAGCGTCTGAGCGAGCAGTACAAGGATGTACTCATGCCGGGCTACACCCATCTGCAGGTCGCAATGCCTTCATCTTTCGGACTGTGGTTCGGAGCATACGCCGAAAGCCTCGTCGATGACATGGAAATGCTCGTCGCAGCCTATAACATAGCTAACCAGAATCCTCTCGGATCTGCTGCAGGCTACGGCTCCTCCTTCCCGCTGGACAGAGAGATGACCACCCGGGAGCTCCATTTCGCCACTATGCACTACAATGTAGTGGCCGCGCAGATGAGCCGTGGAAAGACCGAGAGGGCCGTAGCGATGGCCATCGGATCGATAGCCTCCACCCTCGGACACTTTGCGATGGACGTCTGCATGTTCATGTGTCAGAATTTCGGATTCATATCGTTTCCCGACGAATACACTACCGGCTCGAGCATAATGCCGCATAAGAAGAATCCCGACGTGTTCGAGATAATGCGCGGCAAATGTAACCGTCTTCAGTCGGTTGTCAATGAAATCAACCTGCTTACCGCCAACCTTCCTCTTGGCTATAACCGTGATCTGCAGCTTCTCAAAGACATAGTGTTCCCCGCGACGACGGAGATAAAGGATTGCCTTGACATGTGTACCTTCATGCTGGAACATATCCGGGTTAACCGCGATATAATAGACGATCCGCGATATGACTATCTGTTCACCGTCGAGGACGTCAACCGTCTCGCGTTGTCGGGCGTTCCGTTCAGAGAAGCCTACAAGACTGTCGGCATGCAAGTTCAACATGGCGAATACAAGCCCAACCGTTCAGTCCACCACACTCATCCGGGCTCAATAGGAAATCTGTGCAATGACAAGATCCGCCTAAAGATGCAGAAAGTCATGGAACGTCTTAATTAATGTGAACCGGGCTGAAATTACGGGAGTGTGATTAAAATGCAAATAAAAAAACTGCGTACATTTGCGTATCACATTATTAACCCCTTTTTAACCCAAATCATATCATGACCGACTCTTTATTCTGGCTTGTTCCCGTTTCCTCGGTGATAGCCCTTGTCCTGGCCTGGTTTTTCTACGTCAGGATGAAAAAGGAGAGCGAAGGTACCCCGCAGATGGCTAAGATCGCATCATACGTGCGTCAAGGCGCCATGTCGTATCTCCGCCAGCAGTACAAAATCGTTTCCATCGTTTTCCTCTGTCTTGTGATCCTTTTCGCCATAATGGCATACGGATTCCATCTTCAAAACGCATGGGTCCCCGTGGCTTTCCTCACGGGCGGTTTCTTCAGCGGTCTCGCCGGTTTTCTCGGCATGAAGACCGCCACCTACGCATCGGCCCGCACCGCCAACGCAGCCCGTTCGTCGCTTAACGCAGGACTCCGTATCGCTTTCCGTTCAGGAGCGGTAATGGGACTTGTCGTCGTGGGCCTCGGACTGTTTGACATTTCGTTCTGGTACGTGATCCTGCAACTTTTCGTCGATAACACTTCGGAACTCGAAAAAATGTGCATGATCACCACAACGATGCTTACGTTTGGAATGGGTGCCAGCACTCAGGCACTGTTCGCCCGTGTCGGCGGCGGAATCTATACCAAGGCTGCCGATGTTGGCGCCGATCTCGTCGGCAAGGTCGAAGCCGGTATTCCCGAGGACGATCCCCGCAATCCTGCCACCATTGCCGACAACGTAGGCGACAATGTAGGCGATGTGGCCGGCATGGGTGCCGACCTTTACGAATCCTACTGCGGTTCCATACTCGCCACCTCCGCGCTTGGAGCGGCCGCTTATCTGCTCAAGGGTGATGCAGAGATGCAGCTTAAAGCCGTTATGGCTCCGATGCTGATCGCGGCGGTTGGCATTCTGCTTTCCATCATAGGTATTTTCTGTGTCCGCACAAAAGAAAATGCCACCATGAAAGATCTGCTGAATTCACTCTCCGTAGGCACCAATCTGAGTTCCGCGCTGATAGTGGGCGCGACATTCCTTATCCTCTGGATACTTCAACTTGACAACTGGGCTCTCATCGGCTGCTCGGTAGTGGTTGGATTGCTCGTAGGTATCGTCATAGGCCGCGCCACGGAATACTATACATCCCAGTCATACAAACCGACAAAGAAACTGGCTGAAAGCGGCCAGACCGGACCGGCTACCGTCATTATTTCCGGTGTTGGTCTCGGAATGATCTCTACGGCCATACCGGTCATCGCCGTAGTTGCCGGAATCATACTCTCCTACTGGTTCGCCTCCGGCTTCGATTTCTCCAACGTTGCGATGGGACTGTACGGAATAGGCATCGCGGCCGTCGGAATGCTCTCCACGCTCGGGATAACACTCGCCACGGACGCATACGGTCCAATCGCCGACAATGCCGGTGGAAACGCCGAAATGAGTGAACTCGGAGAAGAAGTTCGCCATCGCACTGATGCACTCGACTCACTCGGCAACACCACAGCCGCCACCGGAAAGGGTTTTGCCATCGGTTCAGCCGCTCTGACAGGACTTGCATTGCTTGCCTCCTATATAGAAGAAATCAGAATCGGCCTGACTCGCCTCGGTGAGACAATGATCCAGATAGGTGACAAAGCCATTCCCATTCATGAAGCCACTTTCACAGATTTCATGGCCTTCTATGAGGTGAATCTGATGAGCCCTAAAGTTCTGTCGGGCATGTTCATCGGAGCCATGATGGCATTCCTCTTCTGTGGACTTACAATGAATGCCGTAGGTCGCGCCGCAGGCCACATGGTTGATGAAGTGCGCCGCCAGTTCCGGACCATCAAAGGAATCCTGACCGGAGAAGCCGAACCGGATTATGCACGCTGCGTACAGATCTCCACCCGCGGCGCACAGCGCGAAATGGTGTTCCCCTCGGTTCTCGCCATAATAGTACCTATCATCACCGGTCTGATTTTCGGAGTACCAGGCGTCATCGGACTGCTTGTCGGCGGCCTTTCGGCAGGTTTCGTGCTCGCAGTGTTCATGGCAAATGCCGGCGGTGCGTGGGATAACGCGAAAAAATATATTGAAGAAGGTAACTTCGGCGGCAAAGGCAGTGATGTTCATAAAGCCACCGTTGTCGGCGACACAGTCGGTGATCCCTTCAAGGACACCTCCGGCCCGAGTCTCAACATTCTAATCAAACTCATGTCGATGGTATCGATTGTCATGGCCGGTCTTACTGTCAGCTGGAGTCTCTTCTGAGGCGGAGTTTGCCTGAAACCTCTAAAAAATCCATTGCAGAAGGTCTGCAATGGATTTTTAGTTTTCACAAAGCCCGGCATGAGCTGTCAGGAAAGATTAGCCATATATGATAATTCAATGCGGTTGAGTTAAGAAACCTATGTCATATTTTCCCATCGGAGCCGTCAGGGCGTACTGTGTCCTGAGGGCTTGTCCATCAAGCCTTTTCAACTTAACTCAACCGCATTGATTGGACGGATGGGAGAAATCAGACGGATGGTGAAGAGGGAGTGATTGGCTATTTTATGGATTTTTTGACCAATTCTATAGAAAAAAGTTCTAACTTTGCAAGCGATAATTAAACGCGACCTAAATCACAATTAAATAATATGGTTGAAGAATTCAAAGAGATATCTGAACAATACTCTATAGCGGAAGCTATCAAGGAAGCGCAGAGATGCCTCCAGTGCAAAGTGCCGGGATGTAAAAAAGGCTGCCCGATCAGCAACGACATACCTCTCTGGATCGAAGAGCTTTCAAAAGGTAACTTCGGAAACGCGATGGAAATAATAAATACTCGAAGTAATCTTCCGGCGGTATGCGGCCGCGTCTGCGCCCACGAACGCCAGTGCGAGGGCAATTGCGTGCTCGGGAAGAAAGGAGAGCCTGTCCACATAGGAAAACTCGAGCGTTTTCTTGCCGACTTTGACTGCGAGGCCGGATGGAGGCATGAAAACATACCGGAAAAAACGAGAGGAAAAGTGGCCGTTATAGGGAGCGGTCCAGCCGGTCTCACAATTGCCGGCGACCTTTCCCGACAGGGATTCGCCGTAGAGATTTTCGAAATGTCTCCCGAACCCGGAGGCGTCCTTATGTTCGGAATTCCCGAATACAGATTGCCGAAGGAAGTGGTCAGACATGAAATAAAGAAAATAAAGAATCTCGGCGTGACGTTCCACACCAATGTCACAATCGGCAAAGATCTCACTGTCGATGATATTTTCAACCAGGAATTTGACGCCATTTTTATCGGCACGGGCACCGGCCGTCCGAAAAAACTTGATATTCCGGGCATACAACATCCCGGAGTGCGTCAGGCAATATGGTTTCTGAGAAGAGTCAATCTCTATAACAACGGCAGCGTCTCACGCAATGAAGTTGTCGTTTCGGAAGGAGACAAAGTGGCGGTCATTGGCTGCGGCAACACGGGTATAGACGCCGCACGCACGGCCTTGCGCATGGGGGCTTCGGAGGTGACCATCATCTACCACAAAGGCCACGAACAGATGACAGCCCTGAACTCCGAATATGAGGACGCGCTTAAAGAAGGTGTTAAATTTTTGTGGAACAGTTCGATAAACGGCATCGAAGGGAGTGAAGGAAATCGGCTCAGGTCCATCACCGTCATGACGGAAAATGGCGAAGAGCGCCGTCCCATAGACTGGGTAATAATGGCTGTCGGTTCTTCGCCGGCCTCGAGAATTGTCTCCACCACCAAAGGGATTGAAGTCGATGAGAAAGGCTATGTCATCACCCGCGATTTCCCTTACGGGATGAGCACACGCAAAGGCGTTTTCGCCGGAGGAGATGTCACAAACCGGCCTGCTACAGTGGTTCACGCGATGCGCGACGCCAAGAAAGTTGCTGAAGGCATTGCCCAATATATCGATGCTGTCAAACTGATGGATTCCATAAATCAGAAGTAACGGACAAATCTTTCCACCCGACAGAGTCAGGCGGATTCCAACAACGACTATCATAATTGGTTAAAAATTGTTGGATATTATGGAATTTATTTGCTACCTTTGCCCGAAGTATGACCGATGAAAAGGCAAAGGCCGCAGCCGCCACAGCTTTTACGCAATATATGACATCGAGAAAATTGCGTAAGACACCCGAACGCTATGCTATTCTTGCTAAAGTGTTCGAGACGGCCTCGCATTTTTCAATCGACACGCTCCATTCCCTTCTTGAGAATGACGGCTATCACGTGAGCCGGGCGACAGTCTATAATACCATAGAACTCCTGATCGACGCCGGCCTGGTACGTCGCCACACATTCGGCTCCCAGTCGCCGCAATATGAGAAAATTGCCAATGTGTCGCGCCATTACCATATTGTCTGCACGACTTGCGGTAAGGTAAAGGAGATTAAGGAGCCTGAAATAGACGAAATACTCGCCTCGCGTCATTTCGCCGGCTTTCATCCGGCGTATGCCGATCTGAATGTCTATGGCACTTGTGCCGCCTGTATGCGCCGTCTGAGGTCAAAGAAGAAAAATACTGTCAGGAAAAAATAAACAAAATATCACACAATATACAAAATCAGAAAAATAAAGAGTATGAAAGTAGATGTATTGCTCGGCCTCCAGTGGGGCGACGAAGGTAAAGGTAAAGTTGTTGACGTACTTACACCGCGCTATGACGTCGTTGCACGTTTCCAGGGAGGACCCAACGCCGGTCACACCCTCGAATTCGAAGGAAAGAAATATGTTCTCCGTTCCATACCGTCAGGCATATTCCAGCACGGACAGATAAATATAATAGGCAACGGTGTGGTCCTCGATCCCGTTCTTTTCCGCGAAGAAGCCGAAAGCCTCGAGCGTTCGGGAGTGGATCTGCGCTCGATACTGAAAATTTCCAAGAAAGTACACCTTATCATGCCTACCCACCGACTGCTTGACGCCGCCAACGAACACGCAAAAGGAGGCGCTAAGATAGGCACTACTGGAAAAGGTATCGGCCCGACATACACCGACAAGATTTCACGCAACGGCCTGCGCCTGGGCGACACTCTCCATAATTTCAACGAAAAATATACGGCCGCCCGCAACCGCCATCTGGCCCAGCTGCATGCCATGGGCGAAGATCCTGACATCACGGAACTCGAAAAACGTTGGATGGAAGCGATCGACTATCTGCTCACTTTCGACATCATCGACTCGGAACACTACATCAACCGCTGCCTCAAAGAGGGCAAATCAGTACTCTGCGAAGGCGCGCAGGGAACCATGCTCGACATTGATTTCGGCTCATATCCTTTCGTCACATCCTCCAATACGATCACGGCCGGCGCATGTTCCGGTCTTGGAGTAGCGCCTAACAAAATCGGCGAAGTATTCGGCATCTTCAAGGCTTATTGCACCCGTGTGGGCAGCGGTCCCTTCCCGACGGAACTTTTCGACGAGACTGGCAAGGAGATGCGTGACAAGGGTCACGAATATGGAGCAGTCACGGGCCGCGAACGCCGCTGCGGCTGGATTGACCTCGTCGCTCTGCGCTACGCAATAATGATCAACGGCGTCACACAGCTTATCATGATGAAGAGCGATGTCCTTGACGATTTCGACACGATCAAGGCATGCGTGGCCTACAAAGTGCAGGGCGAGACCATTACCGATTTCCCCTTCTCCATAGAAGAAGAGACTATAGAACCGATTTATGCCGAACTTCCCGGCTGGAAAACCGACATGACAGGCATGAAATCCACAACGGAATTCCCCAAAGAGTTCATCGACTACATCACATTCCTTGAAAGAGAGCTCGCGACCCCCATCACCATCGTATCGATAGGTCCCGACCGGGAACAGACAATTCTGCGCCAGTCCCCGCTCCAGGAAACAACCGGAAAATAAAACACAATTCATACCGTAAATCTAAAAAAACAGATACCATGGCAAAAATCCGTCCATTCAAAGGATTGCGACCCCCGCGCGAATTAGTGACCGAGGTCGCATCGCGGCCCTACGACGTACTCAACTCCTCTGAAGCCCGCAAAGAAGCCGAAGGAAATCCGCGTTCGCTCTACCACATCATAAAGCCCGAAATCGATTTCGAGCCGGGAACTGACGAGCACGATCCCCGGGTCTATGACAAGGCCCGCGAGAATTTCGACATGTTTCAGCAGCAAGGCTGGCTTAAACAGGATTCGGAACCGGTCTATTATCTCTATGCCCAGACGATGGACGGCCGTACACAATATGGTTTCGTCGTAGCCGCGAACGTGGATGACTACATGGAGGGACGCATCAAGAAGCACGAGCTTACACGCGCCGACAAAGAGGAAGACCGCATGAAGCATGTCCGCGTCAACGACGCGAATGTGGAGCCGGTGTTTTTCGCCTTTCCCGACAATGATGTTCTCGAAGAGATAATCACATCTGTATCTGAAGGAGAGCCGGAATATGATTTCGTGGCGCCCGACGGATTCGGACACCATTTCTGGGTCATCGATTCCCCGCAACAGATCGCAACCATAACCGAACAGTTTGCTGCGATGCCGTCGCTGTATATTGCCGACGGACATCACCGTACTGCGGCCGCCGCCCTCGTAGGGAATGAAAAAGCGAAATCCAATCCGGACCACACGGGAGAGGAAGAATACAACTATTTCCTTGCGGTAGCTTTTCCCGCCTCCCACCTGAAGATCATCGACTATAACCGCGTTGTCAAGGATCTCAACGGACTTACTCCGCAACAGTTCCTCGAGGCTCTCGCCGAGAATTTCACTGTGACTGACAAGGGTGAGAAAATCTACCATCCCGACGGCTTGCATAACTTTTCGCTATACCTTGATGGCCGGTGGTACTCTCTGACTGCAAAAGAAGGACGATACGATGACACTGATCCCATAGGAGTGCTTGACGTAACCGTCTCTTCCAATCTGATTCTGCACGACATTCTCGGCATAAAGAATCTGCGCACCGACAAGAGAATAGACTTTGTGGGCGGAATACGCGGACTGGAAGAGCTCAAACGCAGGGTTGACTCCGGCGAAATGGCCATGGCCCTCGCTCTCTATCCCGTCACAATGAAGCAGCTCATGGATATAGCCGATTCAGGCAACATAATGCCGCCGAAAACCACATGGTTCGAACCCAAACTCCGTTCCGGTCTCGTGATCCACAAACTCTCTGACTGATGGAGGAAATAGAGGTCACCACGGATTGTTTCCGGATAACTCCCACGGTTTATCTGCGTTACATAGCCCGCTCGGTGATTTTCCGTCTGCTCCTGCTCATAATCATCCCTTTGACCGGCTGCCTGATTGCAGCTCTTTGGGATATACGCTGGGCCTTCGTGGCTCTCATTATCCTGTTTCTCATAGCTCCGGGTCTGATAACCTACATCTACTTTTCGCGCCTCCTGACCCGGGAGGCGCAAAAAGCGCTTTCACCGAAATATGTCACATTCCGAATCGATACATGCGAAAACACGGAGCACTGGGATATGACAATAACCTATGTCAGCGCCGACGAGGAAAACACCCCTCCCCGCCCGATCAGCATAGATTGTGACTCGATAGACAAAATTTCGGGGACAGGCCGCCAGTTGGTTTTAGAGACGTCCCGTCTTGGCTATCCTCTCATAATTCCGACGGATGCACTCGGAAAAAATTCCGACAGAATTAAGGAAATTCTTTTCAAAAAGAGTGGGGACTATTATTGCAGTTAAACGCAAAATTTAGTAATTTTGCACTTTCTCTCACTCAATAGAAGTCAAATCCAATCACTTCACAGACAACAACCGTTCCCAACCCTTATGGTAATTTATTTCAAGAAAGGAACTTCTGAAGTAATAGCTGTTGAGTCAACCCACAAATTTTCCGAACAGGAAAAGGAGAAACTCACATGGCTCTTCGGAGGCGCCAGACCTTTGGCATCAACTTCAGTGAAAGGGCGTTTTATCGGCCCGCGTAAAGAGATGATCACTCCCTGGAGCACAAACGCCGTGGAGATAACCCAGAACATGGGCCTCCAAGGTATCACGCGCATAGAGCGATTCCGCCTGACCCGAGACGAGGAGCCCCGTTATGACAGGATGCTCGAACGTCTTTATGACGGACTGAACTCCAAAGTGTTCGACATATCCCGCGAGCCGGAACCGATCGTCTATATCGACGACATATCGGAATATAACCGTTCAGAAGGCCTCGCCCTGAGCGAGGATGAGGAACAGTATCTCCGTGGCCTCGCGGACAAACTCGGACGTCCGCTTACCGACAGCGAAGTTTTCGGTTTCTCCCAGGTCAATTCCGAACATTGCCGTCATAAAATTTTCAACGGCACTTTCATAATCGACGGAGAGGAAAAGCCCCTTTCTTTGTTCAAACTTATAAAAAAGACCTCACAGGAAAACCCCAACGGACTCGTATCGGCATATAAAGACAATGTGGCCTTCGTCAAGGGTCCGCGTGTCGAGCAGTTTGCGCCGAAAAATCCCGACCGGCCCGACATGTTTGACGTGCGCCCCATCGACACCGTCATATCTCTCAAAGCGGAAACCCACAATTTTCCTACAACAGTTGAGCCGTTCAACGGAGCCGCCACAGGAACCGGTGGAGAAATCCGCGACCGACTCGGCGGAGGCCGTGCATCGCTTCCGATTGCCGGAACGGCCGTCTATATGACTTCCTATCCCCGCATGAGCCCCGATCACCGGTGGGAACTCATGTGCAATCCGCGAGTATGGCTCTATCAGACTCCCTGCGACATCCTCATAAAGGCTTCTAACGGAGCATCGGATTTCGGAAACAAATTCGGACAGCCACTGATCTGCGGTTCGCTGCTGACGTTCGAACACGATGAAAACGGCCGTCTCTACGCCTACGACAAGGTCATAATGCTTGCCGGCGGCGTTGGATTCGCAGCTGAAAAAGACGCTATCAAAGGGACGCCCGAACCCGGAGAGAAAGTTGTGGTCATGGGTGGCGACAACTACCGCATAGGCATGGGCGGTGGAGCGGTTTCCTCCGTAGAGACCGGACAATATGACAACTCCATAGAGCTCAACGCCGTGCAGCGTGCCAACCCCGAGATGCAGAAACGTGTCAGCAACGTGATCCGCGCGCTGGCCGAGGCCGAGGAGAATCCTATCGTCTCCATCCACGACCATGGAGCCGGCGGCCATCTCAACGCTCTGTCGGAGCTCGTTGAGGAGACCGGCGGAAAAATCGAGCTTGACGCGCTGCCTGTCGGCGATCCTACTCTCTCGGCAAAGGAAATCGTTGGAAACGAAAGCCAGGAACGCATGGGATTCGTTATAGACGAGCAGCATATCGAATATGTAAAGCGTATAGCCGACCGCGAACGTGCGCCGATGTATGTTGTCGGTAAAACTACCGGCGACGACCGTTTTGTGTTCGAACGCAAGGACGGAGTCAAACCTATCAATCTGGCCATGGCCGATATGTTCGGAAATTCTCCGAAAACCGTGATGAAAGACTCCTCCGTCAAAATCGAATATCTCCCCGTCAGCACCGACGAGGCTGAAATAGAAAACTATCTGCGCGATGTGCTCAGTCTTGAGGCTGTGGCCTGCAAGGACTGGCTGACCAACAAAGTTGACCGCTCGGTGACTGGAAAAATCGCCCGCCAGCAATGTCAGGGCGAGATCCAGCTTCCGCTCTCCGACTGCGGAGTGGTCGCTCTGGACTATCGCGGCAAAGAAGGTATCGCCACTTCTATAGGCCATGCACCTCAGGTTGCCCTCATTGACTCGGCCCGGGGCTCAGTCATGGCTGTGGCGGAAGCGCTGACCAACATCGCAGGAGCTCCCCTTGCGGAAGGACTCAAGAGCGTATCGCTGAGCGCCAACTGGATGTGGCCGTGCAAAAACGCCGGAGAGGACGCCGCTCTCTACAAGGCCGTGGAGGCATGCAGCGATTTCGCTTGCGCGCTCGGTATCAACATTCCTACCGGCAAGGACTCCCTGTCCATGACTCAGAAATATGGCGATGACAAAGTCTTCGCTCCCGGAACCGTCATAATCTCCGCTGCCGGAGAAGTCAGCGATGTCCGCAAGACCGTCAGTCCGGTGCTTTCCGCTGTATCATCGCGCCTTTATTATATAGACTTCTCTTCAACCGCCCTGTCTCTGGGCGGATCGGCGCTCGCGCAGTCTCTCAACCGACTCGGCGACGAAGCGCCGACTGTTGTCGATGCCGACAGATTCAAAAATGCATTCAATGCCGTGCAGCAGCTTGTCAAAAGAGGCTCTCTGCTTGCAATGCACGACGTCTCGGCCGGCGGTCTTATCACCACTCTTCTGGAAATGACTTTCGGAAATGTCAACGGAGGTATCGAACTGTCAACTGACGCTTTCGTGGAAAAAGGAGAGGAAGACCTCGTCAAGATTCTGTTCGCCGAGAATCCTGCGATTGTTATTCAAGTTGCTGAAAACAAAGCGGAAGCGGCCGAACGCCTTCTTGCAGCTGCCGGAACGGATTTCCGTCTCATCGGTCGTCCGACTGACGAAAGGGCGCTTATAATCAACCACAAAGGAAGCGAACGTCTAATTGGCATCGACCATATACGAGATGTCTGGTTCCGCTCGTCATATCTTCTCGATTCAGTACAGAGCGGCGAAGAATGCGCGCGCATGCGTTTCGAGAACTACAAGCGTCAGCCCCTGCGCTATCGCCTCCCTAAGGGCTTTGACGGTTCGCTTGCCTCACGCGGACTCAAAAACGGCAACCATGGCACTACCGGAGTGCGTGCTGCAATCATACGCGAAAAAGGCATTAACGGCGACCGCGAAATGGCCTATTCGCTCTATCTCGCCGGATTCGACGTCAAGGACGTCCACATGACCGACCTCATGAGCGGACGCGAGACGCTCGACGATGTGAACATGATCGTATTCTGCGGTGGATTCTCCAACTCCGACGTGCTTGGCTCCGCCAAAGGCTGGGCCGGTGGTTTCCTTTGGAATGAAAAAGCACGCCAGACTCTCCGGCGTTTCTATGACCGCAAAGACACCCTTTCGCTCGGTGTCTGCAACGGATGTCAGCTCATGATGGAACTCAATCTGATATGTCCCGATATGCCTAAAAAGGCTACTATGGAACACAATATCAGCCACAAGTTCGAATCTCAGTATGTAGGCGTGACGATCCCAGAGAACAACTCCGTCATGTTCGGTCCCCTTGCCGGACTGAAGACCGGTATATGGGTAGCCCACGGCGAAGGCCGTTTCCAGTTGCCTATGCCCCTCAAAGACTATAATGTCGTTCTCAAATACTCCTACAACTCATATCCGGGCAACCCCAACGGTTCGCGTGGTGCGGTTGCCGGCCTCTGCAGCGCCGATGGACGCCATCTCGCAATGATGCCCCATCTGGAAAGAGCCATCTTCCCCTGGCAGTGCGCGCATTATCCTGCTTCTCACAGACGTGATGACGTGACACCCTGGATTGACGCATTCATTAATGCCAGACGCTGGATCGAACAGCATTCTGAAAATAAACAATAATCCGAAACGTAACCGCGGGAGCATGTGAGGGATTTTTTCTCAAACATGTCTCCCGCTAAACATTTATCAAAAACTATAAAAGATATTCCCTATGGGCGGTTTTTTCGGCGTAACAGCCAAACACAAATGTATCGACGACCTGTTCTACGGAACTGACTACAACAGCCACATGGGCACCAAACGTGCCGGAATGGTCACAGTCAAGGACGGCATTTTCACCCGTTCCATTCACAACATCGAAAGCACTTATTTCCGCACTAAATTCCAGGATGAACTACACGAGTTCACCGGCAACTCAGGAATTGGAGTCATTTCCGACACTGACGCACAGCCTATCATAGTCAACTGTCATCTCGGCAAATTCGCTATAGTGACCGTGGCCCGCATCAACAATATATCCGATCTCGAGAAAAAAATGCTTGCGAAAGGCCATCATTTCTGCGAACACAGCTATGACATCATCAACCCGACCGAAATGATCTCATCGCTCATCAGCGAGGGTAAAGACATTATCAGCGGAATCCGCAATGTCTATGACCATCTGAAAGGATCATGCTCGATGCTTCTGCTATGCGAGGACCGCATAATCGCGGCACGTGACCGCTACGGACGCACTCCTGTGCTCGTGGCGAAAAAAGAAGGGGCTTACGCAATCTCCTCGGAATCATGTTCTTTCCCGAATCTCGACTACGAACAGTGCTATGAACTCGGTCCTGACGAAATAGTTGAAATCACTCCCGACGGAATCAAACAGCTTCAGGCTCCCGGCAAAGAGATGCAGATATGCTCTTTCCTCTGGACCTACTACGGCTACCCCGTCTGCTCATACGAAGGCTGTAACGTTGACCGCATGAGATACAAGGACGGCTACGATATGGCCAGGGAAGATGAGGCCGAAGTCGATTTCGTCAGCGCTATCCCCGACTCCGGAATAGGCATGGCTCTGGGTTATGCCCAGGGAAAGAACGTCCCCTATCTGCGCGGAATAGTCAAATACACACCGACATGGCCCCGCAGTTTCACTCCGAGCACGCAGGAACGGCGTGAACTCGTCGCCAAAATGAAACTTATCGCCAACAAAGCGCTGCTTGACGGAAAGAAAGTCATATTCTGCGACGACTCCATTGTACGCGGCACCCAGCTCCGCGACAATGTCAAGGACATGTTCGAGGCCGGAATCAAAGAGATCCACATGCGCATCTCATGTCCCCCTCTCATCTATCCCTGCACATTCCTTAACTTCACTGCCTCCAAGACAGAGATGGAGCTCATAACCCGCAGAGTGATCAAACGACTGGAAGGAGACCACGAGGCTCATCTTGACGAGTACGCGACCTACGGCTCGGAACGCTATAACAGGATGGTCGAAGAGATCCGCAAGGAACTCGGACTGACAACACTCAAATTCAGCTCCATCGAAAACATGGTCAAAGCAATCGGACTCCCCAAATGCCGTATATGCACCCATTGTTTTGACGGAACCTCCCATGATTGACCTCCGTTAACTTTATTTAAATCTAAAAACCAAATATTTATCACCGAAAACTGCACACAACGGCTCGTTGTGTGCAGTTGTGTTTTAATCCGTTTGCTCATTTGCGCAGAATTATGTACCTTTGTGGTGCTAAATCCGCGTTATCAGGGACTAAGCCTCTGTCAACCGATCAAATTACACTTAACCATCCATAATTTATAATCTTATGAGTTATAACATCATTGTGCTCGCCAAGCAGGTGCCTGACACCCGCAATGTGGGCAAAGATGCGATGAAAGAGGACGGGACAATCAACCGCGCCGCCCTTCCGGCCATCTTCAATCCCGAGGACCTCAACGCTCTCGAACAGGCCCTCCGCATCAAAGATGCTAATCCGGGCACTACCGTAACGATTCTTACCATGGGATTGCCACGTGCCGCCGAAGTGATTCGTGAAGCTATGTATCGTGGCGCTGACGCCGGAATTGTACTCACCGACCGCGTGCTCGGTGGTGCTGACACACTGGCGACTTCTTATTCTCTGGCACGCGCCGTCAACAAATTCGGTAAATACGACCTTATCCTCGGCGGACGGCAGGCCATCGACGGCGATACCGCGCAGGTTGGCCCGCAGATCGCCGAAAAGCTCGGTCTGCCGCAGATCACCTATGCAGAAGAAATCCTCGATATCACTCCTGAAAACATCACCGTCAAACGACGTCTTGAAAACGGAGTCGAGACATTGCGCTCGCCGCTCCCCTGCGTTGTGACCGTCAACGGATCCGCTGCCGAATGCCGTCCGCGCAATGCAATGCGTCTGCAGAAATACAAATACGCGGCCTCCACATCCGAGAAAGCCAAACTGAGCGAAGATCGTCAGGCTCTTCTCGAAAAGCGCGAATATCTCAATATTCCCGAATGGAGCGCCGCCTACGTGGAAGCTGATCCCGAACAGATCGGACTTCCCGGCTCCCCCACAAAAGTAAAGGCTATCGAAAACGTCGTCTTCACCGCAAAGGAAAGCCGCTGCATCGAAAACAACGACCAACAGATAGAAGATCTCATCCGGGAGCTCATCGCAAACCATACAATCGGTTAATCACCTCTCACACCAATTTTCAATCATGACTGACAACAACAACCTTATAGTTTATTGCGAGTATGACGAAGGCCGCATAGCCGACGTCAGCCTTGAGCTTCTCACCAAAGGACGCCAGCTCGCCTCGAAACTCGGCGTCAAGCTTGAAGCCATTGTCATTGGCGACAATCTGGACGGAATAGAAAAACAGCTCTTCCCCTACGGAGTTGACACCGTCTATAAAGTCTCCGACAAACGCCTCTATCCCTACACTTCAAATCCCCATGCTGCAGTGCTCATAAATCTTTTCCGCGAAATCAAACCGCAGATCTGCCTTATGGGCGCTACTTGTATTGGCCGTGACCTCGGTCCCCGCGTCTCTTCATGCCTCCACAGCGGCCTCACCGCAGACTGTACTTCGCTTGAAATCGGAGACCACAAGGATCCCAAGACCGGAAAAGAATATACCGACCTGCTCTATCAGATCCGTCCCGCTTTCGGCGGCAATATCGTGGCAACGATCGTCAATCCCGACTGCCGTCCGCAGATGGCCACAGTGCGCGAAGGCGTCATGAAGAAGGAAATTTTCGATGAAAACCACAAAGGCGAAGTCATTGAGCTTGAAGCTTCCAAATATGTGAAACCAGAGGATTTCGTCGTCGAGATCATCGACCGTCATATAGAGAAGTCCAAGATCAACATCAAAGGCGCCCCTATCATCGTTGCCGGCGGCTACGGCATGGGCTCGCGCGAAAACTTCGATCTGCTCTATCAGCTTGCCGAGACTCTTGGCGGAGAAGTCGGCGCATCACGCGCAGCTGTCGATGCCGGCTTCGCCGAACACGCACGCCAGATAGGCCAGACAGGTGTGACAGTTCGTCCGAAACTCTACATCGCATGCGGTATCTCAGGCCAGATCCAGCACATCGCCGGCATGCAGGACAGCTCCATCATCATTTCGATCAACAATGATCCGGACGCACCCATCAACACGATCGCCGACTTTGTCATCACCGGCAATGTGGAAGATATCGTTCCGAAACTCATCAAGTATTACAAAAAGAACTCCAAGTAACATCAGCCATGGCTAACTTTTATACAGACAATCCCGATTTGAAGCATCACCTGACTCATCCCCTGATGCAAAAAATCGTTGCGCTCAAAGAACGCGACTTCACTGACGCAGAAAAATACGACTATGCACCTCTTGACTTCGAGGATGCCATGGACTCCTACGACAAGGTTCTCGAAGTCGTAGGCGAGATTTGCGGCACAACTATCGCCGACAACGCCGAAGATGTTGACCACCAGGGTCCCAAAGTCGTTGACGGTCATGTCGAATATGCCGACGGCACCAAGCAGAATCTTGAACTTTGCCGCAAGGCCGGTCTGATGGGCATGTCGATGCCCCGCCGTCTGGGAGGTCTCAACTTCCCCATCACCCCCTACATCATGGCCGCCGACATCGTTAGCCGCGCCGACACCGGATTCGAGAATCTCTGGGGTCTTCAGGACTGCGCCGAAACAATCTATGAATTCGCTTCCGACGAGCAGAAAGACCGTTTCATCCCCCGTGTATGCCAGGGAGAGACAATGTCTATGGACCTCACCGAGCCCGATGCCGGTTCTGACCTCCAGTCAGTCATGCTGAAGGCAACCGAACAGCCTGACGGCACCTGGCGCCTCAACGGAGTGAAACGCTTCATCACCAACGGCGACAGCGACATCCATCTCGTACTCGCGCGCTCTGAGGAAGGCACCCGCGACGGCCGTGGTCTCTCGATGTTCATCTACGACAAGCGTGACGGCGGCGTGACCGTTCGTCGCATCGAGAACAAAATGGGTATCAAGGGCTCTCCCACATGTGAGCTTGTATATAAGAACGCAAAGGCCGAACTCTGCGGTTCACGTCGTCTCGGTCTGATCAAATATGTGATGGCTCTGATGAACGGCGCCCGTCTCGGCATCGCCGCCCAGTCAGTCGGGGTCAGCGAACGCGCCTATCGCGAAGCACTCGCCTACGCGAAGGACCGCAAGCAGTTCGGCAAGGCAATCATCGAATTCCCTGCCGTCTATGAAATGCTTGCCGTGATGAAAGCCAAGCTCGACGCCTCACGCGCACTTCTCTACGAGACATCACGATTCGTTGACATCTACAAGATCTACGAGGATATCGCAAAAGAACGCAGCCTGACTCCGGAAGAGCGCAAGGAAATGAAACAGTATTCCAAGCTCGCCGACGCATGCACTCCGCTTGTCAAAGGCCTCGGCAGCGAATATTGCAATCAGAACGCCTACGACTGCATCCAGATCCACGGCGGTTCCGGCTTCATGAAAGACTACGCATGCGAACGCGTCTATCGCGATGCCCGCATCACCTCGATCTATGAAGGAACCACCCAGCTTCAGGTTGTGGCCGCTATCCGCCACGTGACTACCGGCACTTATCTGAGTCTCATCCGCGACTACGAATCACGCGAAGTGACTGAAGCGCTCAAACCTCTGCGCGAAAGCCTCATAGCCATGACCGCAAAATACGAGACCGCAGTCAACACCGTGCTTGAAGCAAAAGATCAGTCAATGACTGATTTCATGGCGCGCCGCATGGTAGAGATGGCCGGCAACATAATCATGGGCTATCTCCTGCTCCAGGATGCAACACGCAACGCCGAGTTCACCAAATCGGCTGAAGTATATTGCAAGATGGCCGAAGCCGAAGTCGCCAAGCACTCCGATTTCATAGCCAACTTCACTCCGTCGCAGATCGATGCCTACAAACCGGCATGACAATAACGTGAACTAACTTATTTACATATCTCGGAGCGACCGGTTGCTGACATCAGAAACCGGTCGCTTTATTTTGCGGAATCAGCTTTTTTCGTTAAGTTTGCATTAGTTCCACTCTATTTTCCACCTACATGAAATTCAGCGAAATACCGGGTCACATAAACATAAAGAAACGTATGAGACAGATGGCGACTTCCGACAGACTGCCCCATGCAATCATCATAGAAGGTCCGGAAGGAATAGGCAAACTGGCAATGGCCAGAGCTTTCGCCCAATACATTCACTGCGAGAATCCCGATCCTGAAGGTGACGCATGCGGAGTGTGCCGCTCTTGCCGTCTGCATCGGTCCATGAACCATGTTGACACCCACTATTCATTTCCGGTCGTGAAACTTGACGGTATGAACTCGGCTCCGGTTTCAGAGGACTTCTATCAGGAATGGTCGTCGTTTGTCAACGGTCGGATATATACCGACATTAACAGCTGGGCCGACACGTTCAACAAGAAGAACGGTCGCCCTATAATATATGTCACTGAAAGCGAAGCCCTTGTCAGAAAACTTGCTTTTACTTCACATGTATCCCGCTACAAAGTGGTGATTCTCTGGCTTCCGGAGCGGCTCAACGAGAACGCGGCCAACAAGCTGCTCAAAATGATCGAGGAACCTTTTGAAGATACCGTCTTCATCCTTGTCACCAACTCTCCTGCGGAAATATTGCCCACTATTTATTCAAGAGTGCAACGCCTGACAATGAAACGGCTGCCCGACGAAATTGTGGCGGAAAATCTGATGCAACGCGGTAATCTGAGCCAAAGCGACGCCATGTCTATCGCCCACAACGCCTCAGGAAACATGATAAAAGCTCTCAAACAGCTTGAGGCCGACGATGATATCAGAACCTATTTCGACTCCTTCGTCTCACTTATGCGTCTGGCCTACAAACGGGATGTCAAAGCATTGCGGGACTGGGCCGATGACCTCGCCGCAACAGGCAGGGAAAAAGAGCTGGCATTCTATGAATATTCCTCACGGATGATCCGCGAGAACTTCATGCTTAACTTCAGGGTGCCTGCACTTACATATCTTTCTGATACCGAACTTGCATTCGCTTCCAAATTCGCCTCCTTTATAACTGTGACCAACGTCGAAAAGATGATCCAGGTGTTCAACGACGCTCAGCGTGACATCGCCGGCAACGGCAACGGCAAGATTATCAACTATGACGTTGCTATAAAAACAATCCTCTTGCTGAGAAAATGAAAAAGCCGTTTCTCAGACAGGTGGCGGAAATCTACGCTTCGCAAGAGGCCGGGTCGCTAAGCGACTATTGCTTCGTATTTCCAAACAAAAGGAGCGCCACTTTTTTCTCCCACTTCCTCGCCGAGTCACTTGACAAACCTGTGCTCGCACCCGCCACGACCACAATCTCCGAATTCGTGGCCTCGTTCTCGCCATACGTCGAGGCAAACCGCTATGAACAGCTTTTCACTCTCTTCAACGCCTACAATAGTCAGCCGGGAGTGGAAATAGACTTCGATCATTTCCTCTTCTGGGGAGAAATGCTTATCAACGATTTCAATGACGTTGACCGCTATCTTGTCTCTCCGGAGGCCCTTTTCGTTAATGTCAGGAAATTGCGCGAGATTTCTTCCAATTATCTCACTCCCGAACAGCAGAAAGTAATCGAACGCTTCTGGGGCGACCAGAGTCCCCACAGCTATGTCGAGCATTTCTGGAATCATCTTGAATATGGTGACGAGACGAGCGGAAACAAACTTAAATTCATAAAGCTTTGGGAAGTCCTGCTTCCGCTCTATAACGATTTCAACTCAAAGCTCGCGGAAAGAGGACTTTCAAGCAGCGGCAGGCTTTACCGCAATGCCGTCGAATGTCTGTCGCCGTCGAGCGAAAAGAAACTTCCGTTCCGGAGGTATATCTTTGTTGGATTCAATGTTCTTTCCACCTCGGAGATTGAAATTTTCTCCCGCCTCCAGCGCCGGGATATGGCGGATTTTTACTGGGATTTCAATTCCCCCGCTTTTAACATAACGGAAAACAAGGCCCGCAGATTCATATCACGCAACATTAAAGAATTCCCTTCGCGATACCCGCTTGAAGAAGAAACCATCACCGCCTTGCCAAAGATAAAGATAATCGGCGTTCCCTCCTCGATGGGACAGGTTAAAGAAGCTTCGGTTCAAATATCGGAATGGATCGAAGAGGGTGAAATAAAGGATACGGCTAACGCGACAGATACCGCTGTTGTCCTTCCTGATGAATCGCTTTTCATTCCGATGATTCACTCCATGCCTGCAGAGATCACCTCGCTCAACGTAACAATGGGATTTCCGATGAGAATGAGTCCAGTAGCCTCTCTTCTGCGTTCGGTAATCAGCCTCCAGCTGCGCATGCGTCTCTACCATGGCAAGCCTTCTTTTTTCTATGAGGATGTTAAGCCGCTGCTGGCCTCGCCTATCATAAACAAAGCCGACATTGACGGATGTCTCCGACTAGGGGAGGAAATAAGAAACCGACGTCTGTTTCAGATAACGGCCGAGGAAATAGCAGCAATTGCTCCGGGAATCGCCCCGGTCTTCACTCCTATAGGAAACATGGCGGATTTTTCAGGACTGAGGGCCTACATAAACCGTGTATGCGACTTCATAAACCGTAACGCGGACGAGAATGACACTCTCGGCCTCCACTTCTCAGAAGCTTACAGAAATGCAACAGAGAAATTCTGCAATGCCGCCGTAAGCTTCGGAATCGACATGAACGGATATTCGCTGTTTCAGATGGTTGAACGTGCTGTCAATTCAGATTCCGTGAATTTTGTTGGAGAACCGCTGGCGGGACTGCAGATGATGGGGGTGCTCGAGACACGCGCGCTCGATTTCCGGAATATCATCATGCTCTCTATGAACGAACGCGTCTTTCCCCGCAAACATTACACACGTTCATTCATCCCCGACGCTCTCAGACGCGGTTACGGCATGGCCACCCTTGACTTTCAGGAAAGCATATATGCCTATTATTTCTACAGGCTCATCTCCCGTGCTTCCAACGTCACCCTGCTCTATGACGCCAGGCGCATAGGTGGCATCAAGTCAAACGAAATGTCACGCTATCTCTCCCAGCTGCTCTATCTTTTCGGGACCGAAAGGATCAGCCACACCCTCGGCATCTATCGTTCAGCCACCTTCTCGCCCCTACCCGTAAAGATCGAGAAGAACGAAAAAATATTGAGTCTGCTCAAGCAATTCACGCCTCAGGGAGGCCGACGGAATCTCTCCGCTTCATCAATCAACACATATATAAATTGTCCCCTCGAGTTTTATCTCAGATATGTCGAGGGCTACAACTCCGAAGACGAGATCACGGACTATGTTGATTTCTCGACATTCGGAACCATCCTTCACGAAGTCATGCGCTCATTGTACCAGTCGATGCAGCCTGTCGGACCGGATGGAAAAAAGAAACCGGTGACAGTCACGCAACAGATGCTTGACCGCACGATCGACGATCCGACCTCCATCAGGCTCGACCGGCTCATAACCCGGACAGTAAACAGATGTTTCTACCGCTACGGCGAAGAAAGACTTCTTACCCCTCTGGCAGGAGAGACTCTGGTTCTGAGCCGCATAATCAAGGCCGCAGTGATAGAGATGCTGAAAATCGACCGCAGCTACGCACCTTTCGAATTTGTGGCTGCGGAATACGAAATGCAGGGAGCGCTCAAAATCAATGAATCGCTTGAGATCAACATAAAGCAGATAGTTGACCGCATTGACATCGTTGACGGCAAAATGCGTTTTATCGACTACAAGACAGGTGATGACCGTATCGACACTTCCTCCGTCGAAGATCTTTTTGACCGTAACGTTTCCAGAAGAGCGAAAGCTGTCATGCAGCTTCTGCTTTACTGTCATGTGTTCAACCGTCTTGAAAAAGATAACCGACCTATAAAGCCGCTCATATATAAAATGCGCACACTGATGACTGAGGGCGTCAAGGAATCCGCTGTCGGTATCCGCGGAGCACGCTCCACGATTCAGGATTACCATGACTTCTACGATTCATTCCAATCGGAATTCAACCGCACGATAGAAGAGATTTTCAACCCCGACATTCCTTTTGTGCAGGCTGAAGATGACCATGCCTGCAAATTCTGTCAGTTCAAACCGATCTGTTCACGCGAAGAGAAATAAAATGGCAGGTATTTACATCCATATCCCTTTCTGTCATTCGAAATGCGCCTACTGCGATTTTTTCTCGCGACCGATCAATCGCGATATAGATGGATATATCGAAACATTACACAAGGAATATGAAAGGAGAAAATATGAACTTGCTGAGCCTGTAACCACCGTCTATCTTGGAGGAGGTACCCCGTCGTCTGTTGGCGTCGGGAATCTCGAGAAACTGATAAAGTGGCTGCCGCTCGACAATGTGACAGAATTCACAATCGAGGTCAATCCGGAAGATATAGACCCTCCGACAGCTCGCTTCCTTGCAGAATCTCCTGTCAATCGCGTCAGCATGGGCGTGCAGTCGCTCGATGACGAAGAGCTCCGGTTCATCGGACGCCGTCATTCCGCATCACAGGCTCTCGATGCCTACAGGACACTACGCGAGAACGGTATTGACAATATTTCCCTTGATCTGATTTTCGGACTCCCCGGCCAGTCAGTCGGATCATGGGAAAAAACTCTTGAAAGAACTCTGGCACTCGCTCCTGACCATCTGTCGGGCTATTCGCTTATGCTTGAAGAGGGAACCCGACTTCGGGCCATGAGAGACAGCGGCAAATTCAAGGAAGCTGACGATGAGACAATCGAACGCATGTATATGCTTCTTTGCGAAAAGACGGCCAAGGCAGGTTTCTCCCATTATGAGATTTCAAATTTCGCCCGCGAAAGCCGTCAGTCACTCCACAACTCTTCCTACTGGAATCTAACCCCTTATCTCGGACTCGGGACCGGTGCCCACAGTTATGACGGTTTCGTCCGTCGGTACAATCCGTGGAACATAAAGAAATACATCGAAACAGGCGGAGAGATAGAAGAAACCGACGAAGAAGACTTCGCAGGCAAAGTAAACGACTACCTACTCATCCGCCTGCGAACCGCCGAAGGTCTTTCGTTAAATGAAACAGAAGCTCTTTTCGGAGCCGGAACCGCCGACACTGTCCGACGCCAGGCTCGGAAATCGATAATGGCCGGCAGTCTCATATACGAAAAAGAGAGACTGATAATACCTCCTGAAAAATGGCTCATATCCGATTCCGTAATCTCCGACCTGATGCTCTGACGTTCAGTTTCAGTCGTGATGATACGGTTCTCCTCGAAGAATAGTCATTGCGCGATAAATCTGTTCAACAAAGAAAAGCCTGACCATTTCATGAGAGAATGTCATTTTTGACAGCGACAGCTTGGCATCCGCCCTGTTATATACATCTTGTGAGAAACCGTAAGGACCGCCGATAATGAAAACCAGACGTTTCAATCCCGCGTTCATCTGGCGGTCTATAGATTGGGCAAACTCTCTCGATGTCATCTGAGTTCCGCGTTCATCGAGAAGAATCACTCTGTCGGAATCCTGAAGAGCGCCCAGAATCATGGCTCCCTCCTTTTCCTTCTGTTGTGTCTCGGAAAGCCTTGATGTAGTTTTCAAGTCAGGGAGTGTCACAAAATCAAAACTGATATAGTGAGAAATACGCGACATGTATTTCTCTATTCCGTCAACAAGATTTCTGTCGCGGGTCTTTCCTATACAAATCAAAGTAATTTTCATCAGGCATCCTATTTGAGCGACAAAATTAATTATTTTAACCGAGATTTGACCGTTATTTGTTAACTTTGCATCAAAATATAACCAATTGTCACAATGAAAACAAAAGACGAACTTATAGATGATCTGCTGACACTTGCATTTGCTGAAGATGTCGGCGACGGAGACCATACCACCCTTTCTACCATTCCCGCCGAAGAAAAAGGGCGTCAGCAGCTGATTGTAAAGGAAGAAGGCATTCTTGCCGGTGTTGACATAGCGAGGAAAGTCTTTGAAAAATTCGATCCGTCTCTTAAAATGACCGTTATGATCGAGGATGGCGCACACGTCAAACCGGGCGACATAGCTTTCGTCGTTGAAGGGTCCGTGAGATCATTGCTCCAGACCGAGCGCGTGATGCTTAACATCATGCAGCGCATGAGCGGTATCGCAACAACTACAGCCCGCTATCAGAAAGAACTCGAAGGACTGAAGACCAAGGTTCTCGACACTCGCAAAACCACTCCCGGCATGCGTCTGCTCGAAAAAGAAGCCGTCAAAATCGGTGGTGGAGAGAATCACCGGATCGGTCTTTTCGATATGATTCTGATCAAGGACAACCATGTCGATTTCGCAGGAGGGATAGACAAAGCCGTCGCAGCCGCCAAAGACTACTGCAAAGCCAAGGGCAAAGACCTGAAGATAGAAGTGGAAGTCCGTGACACGGATGAAATCAAGCAGGCTCTTGCAGCAGGCGTTGACCGCATAATGCTTGACAATTTCACACCCGAACGCACCCGTGAAGCCGTAGAACTCATCGACGGACAGTGTGAGATCGAATCGTCGGGAGGCATCACCCTCGACACACTCCGTCAATATGGCGAATGCGGCGTGGATTTCATCTCTGTCGGCGCACTCACCCACTCCGTGAAAGGACTCGACATGAGTTTCAAGGCCTGCTGAGGCGGCTTGAAACTGCACTCGGGCTACTGATTTCTTGAATCCATCACGCGCATCATGTCTTTGACGCTGAATTCAGTGAATCCGTCAATGACATGATCCGCGAGCGGTTCAACCGCGCTGCGCGGATTGGTTGTCGCAAGCCCTATCACGGTGGCTCCGGCAGCTCTGCCGGCTTTCAGACCCTGTATGGAATCTTCGAAGACAAAACAGTTTTTCGGATCGCATCCCAGAGCTTCGGCTGCAAGAAGATATCCCTGCGGATCAGGCTTCGAAAGCGTTACCTTGGAAGAATCTATGACGACCTCGAAATGATCGCGGAATGAAGGATGTTCCTTAAAGAGAAAATTCATCTTGCGGTTGTCGCTGCTCGTTACTATAGCTGCGGGGATTCCGTTTGCGGCCAGATCCGTCAGGAAGCATTCAACCCCCGGAAACAGAGGATAGGTCATCGTATCCTGAAATTCGCGTATCCTTCTGAGAATATCGGCTCTCACCTCGGGATCGGGAAAATCCTTCATGATCTCCTCAAGGGTGGTCCCTTTTATATGCAGTGCGTAATTGTCTATGCCGGTCGGATAGATCCGTGAAATCTCGTCCCAGAACTCAGTATATTTGCCTTCGGTGTCAATCAAGACGCCGTCAAGGTCAAAAAGGGCTCCGAATCTTGTCATTTTTTCTGTTTTTTTGATTATTCGCGCAAAAATAACAAACAAAAGCGAATAAAACAGAATTTTCAGATGTTAAATATTTATATGCCTATACCCGACAATGAGCAATAATGTAAAAACATCGCCAATGGAATTAGGGAGTATGCCGATAGGCAAACTTCTGGTTCAATACTCCGTTCCGGCCATCATAGCGAGCCTGGCCACTTCCCTTTATAACATCATAGACAGTATATTTATCGGCCGTGGAGTGGGAGCGATGGCCATAGCGGGTCTGGCTATTACGTTTCCGCTCATGAATCTCGTGGCCGCTTTCGTCATGCTCGTGGCTGTCGGCGGTGCGACCATCTCCTCAATTTTTCTCGGTCAGGGCAACATCAGGCGCGCTACTGATACAGTCAACAACGTTTTTCTGCTCTGCATGGTCCATGCCGTCATTTTCGGTGGAGGCTCACTGCTGTTTCTTGACGAGATTCTGATTTTTTTCGGTGCGACTGCCGAAACTCTCCCTTATGCCCATGAATTCATGGAAGTGATTCTCTACGGGACCCCTGTCTCATTCATCCTGATAGGACTCAACAACGTCATGCGAGCTACGGGCTATCCGACCAAAGCCATGATAACGGCTCTCATTTCTGTGGTTGTCAACATTGTTCTGTGTCCCATTTTCATTTTCACTTTCGATTGGGGCATAAAAGGCGCTGCTCTGGCAACCATCTGCGGACAGTCCGTTGGAGCACTATGGGTTCTCGCCCATTTTCTCTCGCCCAAAAGTTTCGTTCGGCTCAGGATACGCGATTCCTGGTTCAACAAAGCCATTATCAACCGAATCTATGCCATAGGCCTCTCGCCCTTTCTCATGAATGTCTGCGCGTGTGTTGTAGTAGTCTTCATCAATAAAGCCCTTCTCGATTACGGTGGAACCCTCGGCAACATGGCAATCGGAGCATTCGGCATTCTGAACCGAGCCACAATGTTCTTCGTCATGATAGTCTTCGGTGTTACCCAGGGAATGCAGCCGATACTCGGATTCAATTACGGCGCATGCCAGTGGCAGCGCGTGCGCAACACACTCAATACGGGTATATGGATAGGGCTTGCCATAACGACCGTCGGATGGATAATAACTGAATTTTTCCCCGACAGCATCAGCCGTCTCTTCACTGTCGATCCGACACTAATTGACATGGCCAACCGTGGCGCGAGAATATATTTCATAGTCTATCCCCTCGTCGGCTGTCAGATAATCATCCAGAATTATTTCCAGTCTGTCGGCAAACCGAAAATATCCATCTTTCTCTCGCTGACGCGTCAGCTCATATTCCTTCTGCCGTTCCTGTTCATTCTGCCACGCCACTGGGGCATCGACGGTGTTTGGGCAAGTATGTCGGCATCCGACGCAATGGCTTTTGTCACTGCGATAATTACTCTTATAATAATGAACCGGCGTCAGAAACGTCAACTCGAACAACAGACCTCGCCGGCTGAAATATCCGATCAAAAATGATACATGACCTTGATTTGCGCCTTGATCCGGCCACTGCCTATACTCCTGACAAACTCAAGTCTGCGGTCAGCAGACGTCTTGGCATAGATCCTGCCGGAATATCCGATGTCATCATCAGAAAGCGTTCAATCGACGCGCGCCAGCGCAATGTCGTGGTGCAGCTTTCCGTAAGAGTCTATATCGGCGAAAAAGCTCCCGCCGTCCAATATACGCCGATAGATTATCCCGTCCTCCCATCCGATGCGCCCTCAGCCATAATTGTCGGCGCAGGCCCGGCGGGACTGTTCGCCGCGCTCGAACTGATCGAATGTGGCGTAAGGCCATTGGTGCTTGAGCGCGGAAAAGATGTCGATTCCCGAAGGAAAGATCTCGCCCGGATTGCCCGCGAAGGAACGGTTGACGTTGATTCCAATTATTGTTTCGGCGAAGGGGGTGCAGGCGCCTATTCCGACGGCAAGCTATATACCCGCAGCAAAAAACGAGGTTCCGTGGATAAGGTGCTGAGGATTTTCCATCAACACGGAGCTCAGGATACCATACTCATAGACGCCCATCCTCATATCGGCTCCGACCGGTTGCCCTCAGTAATAAAAGCCATGCGTGAAACCATTCAGCGTTGCGGCGGAGAGATCCGCTTCAACACCCGGGTGGTCTCTCTTCTGACCGACGGAAAAAAAGTGGAGGGTGTGGTCACGGCCGACGGCAGTTCGTTTCGCGGACCGGTCATCCTCGCTACGGGACATTCCGCCCGCGATGTCTATCACCTGCTCGATCAGGCAGGGCTGAAACTCGAAGCCAAAGGAATAGCCGTCGGCGTGCGCCTCGAGCATCCTCAGAAAACAATCGACTGCATACGTTATCATTCCCGCGACGGACGCGGACGATTCCTTCCGCCGGCGGAATACACTATGCTAACCCGTGTCAACGGCCGGGCGGTCTATTCTTTCTGCATGTGTCCCGGCGGAGTGATTGTTCCGGCTGCTTCAGCTCCGGGCGAGATGGTTGTCAACGGCATGTCGTCGTCTGGACGTCTGGGGCGGTGGGCCAATTCGGGAATGGTTGTGGAAGTTCTGCCGGAGGATGTTGAAGGAGAATCCCCTCTCAGAATGATGCGATTCCAGCAGGAAATCGAGCGGCGCTTCTATAAGGATGCCGGAGGCAGTCAGAACGCTCCGGCCCAACGCATGACCGATTTTGTCAACGGACGTGATTCGGATTCTCTTACGGCGACCACATACGCCCCGGGAATCCATCCGGCAAGAATAGACCGTCTGCTTCCCGAAGGAATTTCATCGCGTCTGCAGGAAGCTTTCGTTGAATTCGGACGGAAAAACCGCGGTTTCCTTACGCCTGAGGCAACACTTATAGGCGACGAGACGCGTACTTCATCGCCGGTCAGGATTCCGCGCGACGGAGAGACACTCACTCATGTGGAATTCAAGGGGCTTTACCCGTGTGGGGAAGGTGCCGGATATGCCGGAGGCATAGTGTCAGCGGCTATGGACGGTATTTCCTGCGCCCGCTCACTGGCGGCGGCATTGCTGACCGGCGTCTGATTCGCAGTCACAGCATTCGTAGTGAAGGAAATGATTATGGGAATGACACATCTCAATCCCGTGATCCACTATGATGTGACGGTTTGCCATACCCGATATGCGGCTCATGTCGTGCGATACGAGTATTACCGTCGTTGTCTTTGCCAGATTCTCAACTATATCATAGATTTTCCGCTCGAAATTACGGTCAACGTAACTCAAGGGCTCGTCGAGCACAAGCGCTTCCGGACGAGAGATGACAGCCCTTGCCAGAAGAGCCCTTTGCAACTGGCCGCCGGAAAGCTTTCCGATACTTGCCGAGGCATAATCGCCGAGACCGACAAGCTCTACCGTTTCCCTGACAAGAGACCGGCGCTCATCTCCACTGAAACGGGTCGCGCGCGGAATTCCAAGTTCAACCACTTCGCTGACAGTGATGGGGAATTTGGAATCTATCATGTTTTTCTGCGGCAGATAGCCGATAGATAGCCGGTCAGTCAGGTTTCCGTCACTGTCGTAATAATCCACAGAGCCATGCGTAGGTTTCAGCAGCCGTAACATTATGCGTAACAATGTAGTCTTGCCTCCGCCGTTAGGCCCGGTTATAGCCATGAAATCGCCGCGGTTTACGGTCAGATCCACTCCCGACAGCACCTTGCGGCCTTCACGGATCATTTCAACATTGTTCAGGGAAATTATCGGAGATACTGCTGATTCCATCTTAATGGTTTGAGATTATGTTGCTTATGCGTAGAAGTTCCTGCGGCAGATCGTAGGAAAGAGTATTGACGGTAGCGCTTCTCGCTCCCGCCCCGGAAGCGATTGCCACGGAACGGCCGGCATCGAAATCAGGCTGCACGAGAAACACCTCGGCCCCCTGCTCTTTCGCATGATCGATCCTGTCGCGGAATGCGCTAGCCGACATCTCTTTATTGTCCATGCCTATCGAAAGCTGATGAAGACGGTAGTCCTCGGCGAAATAGCTCAGAGAGGGATGCCAGACCATGAAAGTCGCGTGGCCCACCGGCTTAAGACGTGATGAAATCACGCGGTCACAGCTGTCAAGAGTGGCGGCAAGAGCCATATAGTTGCGGCGATAGGATGCTGAATCGGCCGGATCGATTTCAATCATGGCGGCGAGCATGTTTGCCGCCATGATTTTCGCGTTCCTGAGCGATGCCCAGACGTGCGGATCGGTCTCATGATCATGATCGTGGTCTTGTTCCTCTTCGTCGGCATGGTGGTGGTTGGCGCAATGCCCGTGAGTGCCTGTGAGTCGCCTGATTCCCGCAGAAGTGTCATATACGGTTGCCGAGGTCTGCGAACGGCTGACCAGCTCATCCTCGAAAGCCATTGTCCCTACCTTGAAATAGGCGCGCGAATCGTGCATTTCCTTGAGGTCGGCAAGAGTGGGATCGAAATTCTCCGGGTCTTCGCCGCGCGAAAGCAATGTATTGACCTTCCATTTCGGCCCGGCTATGCGTTCGAGGAGATACCTCTGAGGCTCTATGCTTACTGAAAGCACCCCGTGCTCGGAGACGGACCGCTTATGTTGACCGCAGGACAACATAAGCGATAGTGAAGCGATCCCGCATACCGCACATATCATTCTTTCGTAAAACTGATTCATTAATGCAAAAATAACAATTTTTCCGATGGCGAACGGCAGTTATTATCAGAATTTATGTAATTTTGTTCCGATGAAAAGATATTTTCTCATATTTCTCCTCCTGTCTGCATCGCTATATGGGAAAGCACAGCAGGAAATTCCTTCGGTCCTCCCCGGAAAAGAGGCCGGGGATACACTTCCTTCCTATCTGAAACCCGTAACAACCGAGTTGCGGGATTCAGCCTCCGCCCCACGTCTGACCCCAGAACATGCAAGGGTGCTCGAATCGCTGCAAGCCACCCTCATGATGCCATCACCCTTTTCGGTCAACGACGATTATGACCGGGCAGCTCCGACACGCGTCTTCACGGCTCCCGGATTCGTGGGCTTCACCCCGTGGCAGAACGCCGTCCTGCATGTCAGCGGAGCGAGGGAGTCGCTTCCCGGACTGATGGGAATCGAGCAAGGGACCATAGGCTTTTCCCAGACATTCGGACGGCTTTCGATGGATGCGTTCGCATCCGCCACCCATTATGGCTATTTCCGCGGAATGCAGACCTCCTATGGCTTCGGAGGGTCCTTGTCATATCAGCTCACAGACCGTCTGAGCCTGACGGTTTTCGGGTCATATTACACCAATACTCACCCGCTGAGCCCTGCCATGGCCGGATACATGAACGCGTCAGCCTTCGGAGGTTACGCGTCATACGACATCAGCGACCACTGGGGCATCAGCGTGGGTGCTCAGACAACGCGCTCCACCGTGACCAACCGCTGGGAAACGCAGCCCATCGTAATGCCTTATTACAAAATAAACAAAAACGCTGCGATCAAGGTCGATGTAGGAGGAATACTCTACAATATGATCCGCTCAAAAACCGGCGGTTATCGCCGGGGAAATCCGACGATAGGCCCTCCTGTCGGCGGCCCACCTCCTGTGGCGCCACGTAAATGAATATCAGTAGGTTATATCCATCATGACTCAGCAAACATTTCCGGCGACTGTCATCACCCTCTCTTCAGGACTCCGTCTCGTATATATGAAAGACAATTCCGAAGTGGAATATTTCGGAACCATTGTCAATTCAGGAAGCCGCGATGATCCCGGCGATCGGTTCGGACTGGCACACTTTGTGGAACACGTGATTTTCAAGGGAACCGCCCGCAGGCGGTCGTGGCACATCATAAACCGCATGGAATCCTGCGGCGGCGAACTGAATGCCTATACAACAAAGGAAACGACGGTCGTCTATACGATTTTCCCGCGCGGCAATTTTTCCAGAGCCTCCGATCTCATTGGCGATCTTCTCTGCAACTCCATATTTCCGTCGCGTGAGCTCGAAAAAGAGCGTGAAGTGGTGGCCGACGAGATCGACCAGTATCGCGACATGCCCTCGGAAGCGGTGTTCGATGACTTCGAAGACCTCTTATTCAAGGATTCGGGACTTGGTCACAACATCCTCGGATCGGCGGATGACCTTCGGGCTTTTGACTCTGAACTGTGTCGCGAATATCTGACAGCGAACTTCACCGTTGACAACATGGTGGTTTTCTACTCCGGTTCGCTTTCGGCCGCCGTAGTGAGCCGCTCGGTCGAACGGAATTTCTCATCCCTTCCCTCAGCATGCCGAAGAGAAAAACGTATAGTGCCTCCTCCGGCTGCTTTTTTCGACCGCGCGGTGAATCTCGGAAATCATCAGGCCAATACGGTCACCGGTTCGAGGATCCCGTCGATGTATTCTCCCGCACGCCATAGCTTCGCGTTATTGGCCAACATACTCGGCGGTCCGGGAATGAACTCGCTGCTAAACGTGGAATTGCGCGAGCGGCGCGGCCTCGTCTATGCCGTCGAAGCAAGCACTGCTTTTCTGACCGACACCGGACTTCTGACCATATATTTCGGATGTGATCATGACGACACCCGGCGTTGTCGCCGCATAACGGCCGGTGTCATCCGCAAGATTGCCGACAATGGTGTGTCCGATCGGTTTCTTTCAACCGCCCGACGCCAGTTCATAGGACAGCAGACTCTTGCGGCCGACATTCGCGAGAATGCCATCATTTCCGTTGCACGGGGCGTCCTCTATTTCGGAAGAGTCTCCTCGCGGAAAGAGAGAGTGGAATGCATCGAGGCCGTTTCGGCCGACGATCTGCGCCGATGCGCCGCCACTTTGCTGACTGAAGGACTTTCAACACTAACGTTGGAGTGATTCGGCACATTTTTTCCGATACTGGCTGTTGGAATGCCTGACGTTATTTCGTATTTTTGCAGAAAGATTGGTAATCTATGAAAATCGGAACAATCGACCTTGGTGAACGGCCTGTGATGCTTGCCCCGATGGAGGATGTCACAGACCACTCTTTCCGCCTTATCTGCAAGGAACAAGGCGCTGACATGGTATATACCGAATTCGTTTCGGCCGATGCCCTCATACGCAACATTACGGCGACCACCCGTAAACTCCACATAAGCCCCGAGGAACGCCCAACCGCCATACAGATCTACGGCCGCGAGCCCGACACGATGGCCGAAGCCGCACGGATTGTGGCCGAAGCGCGACCCGATCTGATCGACATCAACTTCGGGTGTCCCGTCAAAAAAGTCGCGGGCAAAGGAGCCGGAGCCGGACTGTTGCGTGACATTCCGAAAATGCTCGAGATCACGAAGGCGGTTGTAAACGCCGTGGACCTCCCCGTGACGGTCAAGACCCGTCTGGGATGGGATCATGAAAACAAAATCATAGTAACTCTGGCCGAACAGCTTCAGGACTGCGGAATACAGGCCCTGACCGTACACGGCCGCACACGCTCGCAGATGTACACCGGTCAGGCCGACTGGGACATGATAGCCCGCGTAAAGGAGAATCCGAGGCTGAACATCCCCGTAATAGGCAACGGCGACATTACCACTCCGGCCCAGGTAGCCGATGCGTTCAGGAAATATGGCGTCGATGGAGTGATGGTCGGACGCGCATCCATAGGCGCCCCCTGGATTTTCCGGCAGATGAAAGCTGTGGCCGCTACCGGGCAACCCGCTGAAGAACTTTCAATCGCCGAGAAATTCGCCATTCTCCGCCGTCAGATTCATGAAAGCATAGACCGCATAGACGAGTACCGCGGCATTCTCCACATACGCCGACACTTGGCGGCATCTCCGCTTTTCAAGGGTATTCCGAATTTCCGCCCCACACGCATAGAGATGCTCAGGGCCGACACAATCGACGAACTCGAAACCATTCTATCACATATCGAGAGGGATATCATTCCCTCCGTCACTAACCAATGCGACATACAATCATGAAAAAATTTCTATTGCTCGTTTTCTCTTTTCTCTCCGTCTGTGGCGCGACCTTAGCCGAAGTCCATCCCTATCATCTTGATTTCAATGAGTTCCATGAACTTAAGGTAGTCGATGGAATCAACGTTGACTACATTTGCGACAAATCAAAAGCAGGCAGAATCGAATTTGAAGCAGATTCATCGGTTGCCTCCGCGGTTATTTTCACTCCCGGCAAAGGCAAACTGACCATCAATCTTGCAGTGCGCGACTCGGCCTACCGCAATCTGCCTACAATCCGCGTCTATTCCTCCTTCCTTTCTTCCGTCAAGAACGAAGGCGATTCGACAGTACGCGTCATGACTCCCGCTCCTTGCCCTAAATTTCAGGCAAAACTGATCGGCAACGGGCGCCTGATTGTCCGTGATCTTGAAGCTACCGAAGTTTCAGCCGAGATAATTTCTGGTCACGGCACAATGGTTCTTTCCGGAACGGTGACTATGGCAAAACTGAGCGTGACAGGCGCTGGCGACATTCAGGCCGACAACCTCAAAAGCCGCGAAGGCTCGGCCACGGTTACAGGCACCGGAGCAATCTCCTGCTACGTGACCGAGAAACTCTCTGTCGGCGGACTCGGCTCCGGAAAAATCAGTTATCGCGAAAAACCGGAAATCAAGAAAAAATTTCTTTCGAAGGTTAAACTCATTCCGCTTGACTGACGTCAGAACAGCCGACACTGAAGCCCGATGGAGAACGGAACAGACATGAAAAACCGCGTCGCGCGCACGCTGAAATGGAACACGCTCGACAAAATCGCCACGCAATGTCTCTATGCCGTGACAGGCATCATCCTCGCCCGCGAACTCACAGAAGAGGAATTCGGTCTTGTCGGAGCCATCCTCGTGTTCCAGTCCTTTGCGACCCTGTTTGTTGACAGTGGATTCTCCTACGCGCTTCTGCAGCGAAAACGCCCTACGGAAGATGACTACAGCACCATCCTCTGGTTCAACCTCGGCGTAGCCACTCTTTGCTACATCGTCCTCGCCCTCTGCGCTCCCCTCATAGCCGACATTTTTGAAAATGACGAGCGCATCATTCCTCTTTCGCGCGTCATGTTCCTGACTTTCATTCTCAACGCCGCGGCGATAGTCCAGACCAACCGCAGGATAAAGCTTATGGATGTCAAGATGGTCACCGTCAGCAACACCCTCGGACTCCTTGCAGGCTCCGTCGCGGGAATCTATATGGCGCTGACCGGCTGGGGAGCATGGGCGCTGGTATGGCAGGCTGTCATAAACTCCGGAGTGAAAACGCTCATTCTTTGGGTAGCCGACAGCTGGCGCCCGAAACTCGTGTTCTCCTTCTCCATTCTGCGCTCGTTTTTCCACGTAGGGAGCGGAGTGTTCGGCACTTCTTTTCTGAATGTCCTTTTTCAGAACATCTACTCTTTCTTCATCGGAAACCGGGTCGGGCTTTTCTCACTTGGCTATTATTATCAGGCTGACAAATGGAGCAAAATGGGCGTTGCTTCGCTTTCTGCCATTTTCACTCAATCCTTCCTGCCGTTGCTCTCCGAATATCAGGACAATCCCGAGCGCTACGCCGCAACCACGAGCCGCATAAACCGCTTCGCCTCCTACATTGTCTTTCCCGCCTTCGGACTTCTGATTGTAATGGCAACTCCCATTTTCCACGTTCTGTTCGGAACCAAATGGGACCCATCGATCATTCTCTTCCAGCTCTTGCTGATCAGGGGCATCTTCACTATTCTCGTAACGTTATATCACAACTACGTCATGTCGCTCGGCAAGTCGCGACTGATGGTTGTCAGCGAGATAATCCGCGACGGAACAGCCCTTCTCGCAATCTTCATCACCTTGCCATATATCGCCCTGACCACCCCCGACGATATCACGCTCGGAGTCACCATTTTCCTCTGGGGACAGATCATAGCATCGGTCATCGCTTGGGCCGTGATGCTCATAATCGCCGCACGCACCTCCTGGAGCACGCCCTGGCGTTTCCTGAGCGACTCGCTCCCCTACGCCGTGCTTTCGCTACTGATCGTATGCGCGCTCTTCTTCATGAGGCCATGGCTCGGAGGTCCGTGGATGCAGCTGGTCATCATGACACTCCTTGGCCTCAGCGCATATATCGCCGTCAACAGGCTGCTCGGCTCACGCATACAGCGCGAGGTCCTCGCCTACATCGGCGCACGCCTTCCCCGCCTCAACCGCCCGTAGAAGATATTCTCACAAAAAGGTTGTGCCAAAAATCATAATCCGACTCTATATATAAATCTACTGTTTTTATTCCAGTGAATTTCCTTTATATTTACCAAGTGTAAAAAACCATTGTAAAAAATAAGAGCCATGATTTATCTTGCTGTGTCACTTCGCGACTTCATCATTGAACACTGGTTGTTCTCTCTTATTATTGCCGCGATTATTATTTGCGGAATATTGGTTGGTGTAGGTCTAAATAAAGTTCACGGGATCTTTCCTTTTAGGAAACACACTGAACACACTGTCCATGTCATTATTGAAATCAAAGAATCGAAAGACAGTTAGCTTTTCTAAAAAAGAAGAGACTGTCTAATAACCAAAGTTAGGCAGTCTCTTTCTACCGTAAGCTCAATCAATGAGCCGCAGGTCAGAATTAGTTAGTCCTTTAAAATTGAAGTACAACGCATCACGCGCAGAAGTTATTAAAATGCTGCAGCGAGCATGTCCTTTGCGAGGGCCTGCACGGCAGTATGGAGTTTGTCATATTGTTTTTGTCCGGCGCGGGCTACCCCGGAGGTGTATTTACGCATCAACGAAGGATTGATGCCGGCCTTTTCCGCGATCTTGGACTGATTAAGAAAATTGAATCGGTTGAAGAACGATGGCATATCATAATGAACCACAAATTCAAGATCCGGAAGATCTTTTCCCTCGGCTTTCAGGTCTTCTTTAAGTTGTGTGTAAGTGGAGATAAGATCATCGATAGCTTCCTGGGAAGAATCACCATAGCCAAGAAGACCGACATAAGGCAGCTCCTCTTCCACGAAGCAAGAGAAATATCCGCCCTTTGTCTGTTCAATGATTATATTTGCTTTCATAAGGCGTAAGTGTTTATTGATGTCGCTTTGGAAAACGAGGCTTTTTACACCTCGTTTTTATTATTAACAAACAAAAGTCTTTAAAGGATGAAGTAAAGAAGCCGGGGCCGAAGCCCCGCGCTTCTGCGAGTGGTCCGGATTCAGGATTTAATTGACGCCTGAATTCTTTCTGATGTAACGCTCGGTTGAAGGAGGGATCTCCTTGGAACCGTGGTTAGGAACCGGAAAGCGCTTCCCGGTGATAGGAGAAAACCACATTTCGTGTTTCCCTCCGCCGCGAAGCCGGAAACAACCGGCAGCGGAAAGCTCCGCTTTTAATTGGTTGTACTTCATAATTTAAAAGAACTATTGTTATTTAATAACAATGCAAAGGTAGCGATTTTGCTCCAAATAACAAAACGAAAAGGTAACAAATTTGCTCCAGGAGAATAAGAAATTCTGGAAATTATAGGAGCGCATGAGCGGTAGCGGTTAGCTTGTGTGTTCCTTTTTCTTATTGTTTCTTTTATTAGGTGTTGAAAGTTGCCTGTGGATAAAGGTAAATCCCTTGTAACTCAGATAGTTGCAAGGGATTTTATGTGCGCACGAAGGGACTCGAACCCCCACGACGTGAGTCACCAGATCCTAAGTCTGGCGCGGCTACCAATTACGCCACGTGCGCCTTTAAGACGTTGCAAAGATAAACCTTTTTTTTCAATCCTGCAATTCCTGCGTCTTAAAATGCAGGGCTAGCGCATGAGATTTAGCAAAAATTCAGTCAAAAACTTGGATATTTATG
>OFFY01000018.1_pt1 | contig 163830 bp, 144 predicted proteins | sample 1521481 | NCBI WGS metagenome assembly OFFY01 (sample SAMEA3504117, study PRJEB24116) | mouse gut metagenome | biome: mouse gut; feature: mouse-associated habitat; material: faeces | place: Denmark | collected 2011
TGCCGATACGATTGGACTAATATCAATGTCCAATCAAGTGGATCATGATAGCCAAGAAGAAATGTATATCGAGCATGAAACCACTCCACAGTTTCCTGGAGGTTATGCTGCGATGTTGTCTTATATATATGATAATCTTAATTATCCACAAAGTGCTTATGATAAAAATATACAGGGTCGCGTAGTGCTACAATTCCTTGTTCGCAAAACAGGAGAAGTTGATTCCGTAAAAATAGTAAAAGGCAAAGACCCGGCTCTTGATGCGGAGGCTATGAGGTTGGTTTCGGGGTTCCCACGATTTATGCCTGCAACATTCGACCTTGTGCCAGTAGATAGATGGTTGACACTTCCCATAAAATTCATTATAGCCGATTATGATGAAAGGCAAAGCAAACGGTATCCCGCTTTCCATTTTGACAACGGCGATGATTATGTGAAGGATGGTATGTACCGCATAGTTGATGAACATGGTCGGATTGGATATGCCGAAGAAAATGGAAATACCGTTATTACTCCACGTTTCAAATGTGCATTTCCTTTTGAGTATGGTAAAGCGAGAGTATCAGATTCCGGTGAAAAAAGACGTTATGATACAGAACATTGGTATTGGGAGAGTGACGGTTGGTATTATATTGATAAGACTGGTCGGAAAATAGACTGAACATATCATCGTCTTATTCATCTGCGCTGTGGCTGTTCAAGTTCTTCCAAGACAGCAGGGAAAGAAGAAGTGAGGCGGTCGAAATCCTTACAGCCTTTGTCAAATTCCTTGAACTTTTTCTCTCAGTCCTCTCGTTTATCTCTATTAGTACATTTTAATGTACGTTTTTGACAACATAATAGATTGATTATCAGTAATTATATTCTATATAGCCGAAGCGCTAAATGTGATGATACCAAAGTCGGATAGCGCAAGGGCTTCGTCCCTTGCACCCTCTGTCTCTGCAAAATAGACAAATCCGACCTCCCCACTTTCGAATTCTGAACCAAAATCAGCGATACATCTGACGAAAGTCACATTTGACCCAGCTGAGCCTTAGGTTTTTAGTGTTTCTTAATGTTATATCATGGTTATTTTGTAAATTTGCTGAAGAATAAATTGATATCATGGGAAAGACCATAACCACATACTTAATAGATGGGACTCCACAAGGGCCTCGCATGGTATATGTCAGCAACAAGAATTGCATGGCAATTGTAGTGCCACGTTCTAAAATGGCTGACATTCTTAATCGCAAGGAACTCCAAAAATACGCTCTTTATATTCTATTGGGTGAATCTGATGAAGGAGAACCAAAAGCATATATTGGTGAGACCAATAATTTTAGCAAGCGCATAAAAGACCATGAGCAAAAGAAGGGTTTCTGGTCAAAGGCTATGGTATTCATTTCTCAGAATGAGTCCCAGATAGATAAAGCCGATGTGCTGTATCTTGAAGCAAAAGCTATAGCCTTGGCACTTCGCAATAAGCAGTATCTTCTTGATGAGAATAAGCAAAATCCCGATCTCCCTGTTCTGCCTGAACATAAGCGGGACCCTGATGATGAGTTCTTCGAGGACATTATATTCCTTGCGTCCTTTATCGGATGTAATATCTTTGAAGGGTCTGAACATAAGACCAATAAGCATCAAATCTCCATTTTTATTACCGGACGTGGTGCTGAAGCGAGAGGTGTCTACGATGACAATGGGCTGACGATTCTTGCCGGAAGTATTATTGCCTCCACTTGTACCAATTCATGCCCCTCTCCTAAAAAGAGAATTAAGCAGATAGAAGAACTCACAGAAGATGTTGATGGGAAACGTGTGCTGAAACTCAACAAAAGATTTGATAGTCCGAGTGCTGCATCAGTGTTCTGTCTCGGGCGAAGTTCCAATGGATGGCAAGATTGGCACAATGCCAATGGAACTCCACTGAAATCATTGTTGAATACGTCCGATAAATAATCCGCATCCACCTATGAGTGAATTTGACGAATACATAGTTCACGATGAACTGGAACAGAGGGAGATGGTGATGCTCGGCAGACGGATATTGGCCTTTAGGTTGTACTTTGGAAGAAATTGCCGTACTAAGAGAGATATTGCGAATAATCCCCAAATTACTCAGACGTAAATAGTTAAAAACATAAAAAAACGCATCCATCTTTCCGAGTGAAAATAATAGGAATCTCTCGTTACACGAAAAATTATTATTGTTTTTTGTGTCGTTGATAATGAATTGATAGCATTGTCTTAATCGTCTAAGTGTTTAGAATAAAGAATTTTATTATGAAAGCGCTAACTTATATTGAGCGAGGCCGGTTTGAGGTGACGGAGAAGTTGAAGCCGGTGGTTGTGGAGACTACAGATGCTGTGGTGAAGGTGACTATGAGCAGTATCTGCACATCGGATTTGCATATCAAGCATGGGAGTGTGCCGAGGGCTGTGCCTGGCATTACTGTAGGGCATGAGATGGTTGGCGTGGTGGAGAGTGTCGGCGAGGCTGTCTCCAAAGTAAAGCCGGGCGATCGTGTGGCTGTGAATGTGGAGACGTTCTGCGGTGAGTGTTTCTTCTGTCGGCATGGATGGGTCAACAATTGCACTGACCCGAATGGCGGTTGGGCGCTTGGTTGCCGGATTGACGGTGGACAGAGTGAGTTTGTTCGTGTGCCGTTTGCTGATAATGGGTTGACGAAGATTCCGGATAATGTGAGCGATGAGCAGGCGCTGTTTGTCGGCGATATTCTTGCCACCGGTTATTGGGCGGCTAAAATTTCGGAGATTGGCGAGGAGCATACGGTGCTGATTATCGGTGCCGGACCGACCGGGCTTTGCACTTTGCAGTGCGTTCGGCTTTATAATCCCAAGCAGATTATTGTCTGCGAGAAAGATGCGGTGCGTCAAGAGTTTGTAAAGAGCCATTATCCCGATGTGATTGTTGTTTCACCAGAAGATTGTCTGGAAAGAACGCTGCAATTATCGGAACATGGCGGTGCCGACCGTGTTATTGAGGTTGCAGGAGCGGATGACACATTCAAGTTGGCTTGGCAGACGGCGCGACCGAATGCAATTGTTACGGTTGTGGCTCTTTATGATAAGACGCAAGTATTGCCGTTGCCGAATATGTATGGCAAGAATCTGACGTTCAAGACCGGCGGCGTGGATGGTTGCGACTGCGACGAGATACTAAGACTTATTTCGGAAGGTAAGATTGACACGACTCCCCTTATCACCCACACATTCCCCTTCTCTCAGATTGAGGAGGCATACGACCTGTTTGAAAACCGCCGCGACAACGTCATTAAAGTAGCGATTGGATTTTGATAAATAATTTAAATACATGAAAACAGACAAAGAATATCCTGCTACCCATTCAATGTGGACTGCGTGGTTTGCGATAGATATAGATGGCAATGTGGCCATAATGGAATGTGACGATAATGGGCCTGCTCCCATTGAAGCGCCTAAGGATGAAACATCAGACAGCCTATTGCTTGAAACACTTACAGATTCAGAGAATAGAATAAAATACACGGACGAACAATTGTTGCTCATGATGAAAAGCAGTATCACCCCGAAAGAATATACACGGGATGACTACAATTTTGAGAACATATGGGGGAACATATGTCAAATCAATCCAGAGAAACTGCCTTTGCTCAAGGAAGCAGCTGCACAGAATTCTGAAAACGTGTTGATTTGTCTGTCTGAGAACTTGAATTTGTGGTATGTATCTTTTTCAATTCCTCATTACTTGGACAATAGTGGCGACTCTCGATATCGACCTACAAAGGAAAGAGTTGAGGAAAACAAAAACGCCAAACGCCTATATAAAAAGATATTTGATGATAGTGTATTTAATCGAATGGTAGATTTATCGTGGCCATTGGGCTATGATAACGAGGTCGAAATTATGGATGGCCGTATCCAAAAATCGGATTCTCCATTGACTCTGTACTTTCAACAATACGACTATCGACAACCTTCAGAAAGGATGCACACACTACCCGATAATCTATCAGTTAAAGAGTCTCAACTTTCGGAAAATTTGCGAACTAAGGCCATCCGCTTGCCATTGCGCTTCAGTGAACATGATAAGATTCAGATTGGCGAGTTCGTCGCTTCCAATTATATGGATAGCAATGATGACTGGATGGTAGACGGCCAACGTGCCACTATTGCGAAATTGCCAGACGGGAATTATTATTTTATTGGTAATGGATGCCTGTTCAACCCAATCCCAATGGAAGAGTCTTTTGATTCTCACGAAACGAAGTTTATACCATATTACAAGGATTATTCTGCCGAATATAGAATCAACGGTAAGCGAGGGTTCTTAAAATATGGTACCGGCCCTTTTGTCAAAGCAGGAAGTCTTGAAGTCTATGAGCCTAAAGACACTGATAGAACTGAAAAAATTGAATCTGGCAATGATTGAACTTCTTTCCATCGATTTATCCAACTTCTGCTCCAAGGAATGTAATTTTTGCTATAACCACAGCAATATGGAGGGTAATGTGGAGTGGACTCCGGATGAAATCATAGAGTTTGCATCAGATTGCATTGCCAATGGCGTAAAGGCTATATCCCTTGGCGGTGGAGAACCATTTGAATATGACGGTGTTTTCGAAATCATTGCCAAATTGCAAAAGCTGGCTTATCTGTCGTTGACAACAAATGGTTTACCTTTGGAAGATTCCAATGTTTGGAGTCAACTTATTCAACATACTCCGGATAAAATTCATATTACGATACATCATCCTAATGAAACTCAAGAGGTTAAGCGAGTAAAAAGACAAATCCGTAAATTAGCAGCAACTTCTATCAAGCCGGGGGTGAATCTACTTGTAGCAAAAGACACGATTGAGTATTGTCGTGATGTGTATCATCAACTTTTGGATGATTTATCTCCTTCACAGATTATACTTGTTCCGCATAGATATTCCAATACCCCGACACCCAAACAGATTGCATATGTCGCGGACAGCAAACACTTCCAAAGCGCTTCCTGTCTTCTTGGATGTGAGCCACCGACTAACTTCGTGTCTGTATCATGGGATAAAAAAGTGAATCGTTGCAGTTACGCAGGAGGGAAACAACCATTGGAAGCCTTGTCATACCAAGGAGTCATCAATGCCCTGAATAAGGTTGTCTTCCAATCTTGCATGAGATTTCAATCTTCAGATTGAGTGAACGTTATGAGCGAAGTAACAAGCAGCAGAGCCAATCAGATTTCAATGACGGCGGAGCCAGTGAAGGTGGCGTGTTCGCCGGTGAAGACGTAGCCGAGAGGGGTGCTGACGATGTGGATACCACTTATCAATATCTAATTACCAATTTTTGTAGAATACTACATTTTTAGGTAATGCTAATTAAAGTGCCAGGTAATCATATTACTAAAAATTGAAGTTTATTGCAAGTTCAGGTAATGTAAGGTACATGTAACTTGTGCATAAGATATTACTAAAATTTGTGGTTTTACCACATTTTCTGGTAATATGAACTAACCCGGAACAGTTTAGAGGTATAACATATCATATTCAATGGGCTTTCTTTAAACTTCCTGGCATCAAGCACGCTGAAAAGTATACTACTTTATGCTTTTATTTGGCAGCTTGTGGTTTTATGATCATCTTTGTATATGTTTAAAATCTAAAGAAACACAAATTTCGATATCAATACAATAAGAACTTTATGTCAGATATAAAATTAGAAACACGCCTTGTAGGCAATATTACAGGCAACTTCATTATACCATCTTACCAGCGTGGGTACCGCTGGACTGAGAAGGAAGTGAAATTGTTGCTTGATGATATATTATATAATGGAGCAAATCCGTATAGCCTTCAACCCGTCGTCGTGCGCAACCATGACGACTATTATGAACTTATCGATGGTCAGCAGCGACTAACAACAATATATCTAATCTACAAATACTTCCACAACGCCAGCAATGGATTCTTTGACGATGCCAAATTCTCTCTTTCCTATGAAACGCGAGAACACTCTGAGCGATACCTAAAAAATATCGATATGGCTCGACGCGATGAGAATATTGACTTTTGGTATATTGCCACCGCATATAGTACTATCGAAGAGTATTTCAAGGACAAAAATAAATCTGATTGGACAGAACTCAACAGCTATTTCGATAAAAACGTCCGCATAATCTGGTATGAGGTCCCTGAAAATGAAAGTGCTGTTGATTTATTCACGCGTCTAAACATCGGCAAAATTCCTTTGACAAGTTCTGAACTTGTCAAAGCATTGTTCCTCAGAGAAACCGACAATGAAATTAAGAAACATCAGGAGGAGATTTCATTGCAGTGGGATAATATCGAACGTGACTTACACGACCGACGGCTCTGGTCATTCCTTTCAAACGAAGACGGCACTCGGTATTCAACACGCATCGACCTTCTTCTTGACATGATGGCCAAAAAGAACCCTGCTGAAAGAGATGAGTATTTCACATTCTTCTATTTTGATGACCTTGCAAAGAACTCTGGCTCGCTATATAAGGTGTGGCAAGAGATTCATCATACGTTTCTGATACTCAAGGAATGGAGATATGACCATGACCTGTATCACTATATTGGCTATCTGATTGCATCCGGGACTATGAGTCTGCGCGACCTATATCATGACACCAAAAATTTGAAAAAGTCTGAATTTTTGAAATACTTGAAAGAGAAAATAAAGGAGAGCATTGCCCTGGTTAATAAGACTTACGATGAGCTGAATTACGAAAACGGTCATCAACAGATTGAGACTTTATTACTGCTTTTCAATGTGGAGTCTGTTCGTACTGTAGATGCTGGTAAACAATGGTTTCCGTTTGACAAGCATAAGGAGTCTTATTGGAGCCTTGAACACATTCATGCTCAGCAATCAAAGGGTCTAGATACCAATGAGAAAATTCGTTTATGGCTAAAAGACCATATTTCACCGCTCTCTATGACCATGAAAGACCAGACAGAAGTTAGTGCGCTAATTGAGAAAATGAAAGCATTGATTTCTGACATTGATGAAAATCCTAAGAAGGCACAGGTGAGAGGCAGGTTTGAGGAAATTCAGGATACAGTCATAACTCTGCTTTCCCCTGCCAGTGGCGAATATATCCATTCTTTAGGAAACCTCGCATTGCTTGATTGTGGCGACAATGCAGCCCTGAGCAATTACGTATTTGATGCAAAGCGAAATATAGTAATTGATTGGGACAAGAATGGCAAATATATACCCTTCTGCACCAAGATGGTTTTCTTCAAATACTATACGCCTTCCAGTGATAACCAACTCCATTATTGGGGTGCCAAGGATCGAATGGCTTACCTTTCTGCCATCAACGATAAGTTGGAAGAATATCTCGAATCACCAATCACCCTTTCTGAAAAAACTGAATGACATGGAAACTCTTCATATAAATTTCCGGCAACTGTTTGATACCGAGCAAACCCAAATCAAAGATGTCGTAATTCCCAAAATACAAAGAGCGTATGCACAAGGGCGTATTGATATGCGTACTACTCGTACTCGCACAAAATTCCTCGAAGCTATTCATCAAGCTATAAGTGAGAAAAAGCACCTGACTCTTGACTTTGTCTATGGCAAGAACGACAACGGAATTCTTGTACCTCTTGATGGGCAGCAACGTCTTACTACTTTGTTTTTGCTATATTGGTATGCAGCCCGTAAAGCAGGAATGGATTGCGAGTTTCTCTGTCATTTCTCATATGACACTCGCTATAGTGCCCGTGACTTTATCGAACAATTGCTCAACTATTACCCCGATTTGACTGTAACGCTATCTGATTCTATAGCAGATGAAGCTTGGGTTCCACTCGATTGGAGGTTTGACCCGACAATTGAAGGTATGCTTGTCATGCTTGACAACATTCAGCAAAAATTCGCTGATGTTGAAAACCTTATTGAGCACCTTGACAATATAAAATTCTACTTTCTGCCGATACAAGAGATGGGCCTCACTGACGACATCTATATCAAGATGAACTCAAGAGGTAAACCCCTTACAGATTTCGAGCATTTCAAGGCTGAGTTTGAGAAGGCGCTGAAAGCCGTGGATGATGGTATTGCCGAGCGTATAATCCACAAGATTGATATTGATTGGACCGATTTCCTATGGCCATTCAAAGGGGGCAACAATATCATTGACGACGAGTTTCTGAGATATTTCCGATTCATCTGCGACATCATTTGCTATCAAGCCGGTCAGAGTCCGAAACTGAACGATGAATTTGAGTTGATTAAGCTCTATTTCACAGGAGAAAATGCTAAAGAAAATATACTCACACTTGAACGATTCTTCGACTGCTGGCTTGGATGTGATGTCGAAGAAATATTCAATCAATTTATCAGTGCGGATTGTCATGAGGAAGGAAAAATTCGGTTGTTCCATAATTACAATCGAAATTTTCTCAAAGACTGTCTCGACAACTATGCTGATGTGTTCGGCAACCGCAACCGCAAATTCAGACTTAATCAAATTATCATTCTATACGCCTTCACTCTGCTCAGAATGAACCAAGACAGTATCTCTGATTCTGATTTTGCCCGCAGAATACGTGTTGTTTACAATCTTGTAAACAATTCCTCAGATGAAATAAGCGACAGTGAGACCCGTGTGGGAGGCAATCGTATGCCGGCAATTTTGAAACAGGTGGATTCAATTATTCTTAATGGCATAGTTGCTGAAGATATCCGTCTTGTTGACGATGATGCACCTAAGCCAAATTTCAATGCCAATCAGCTTGATGAGGAACGTGCCAAATTGTTATTTACCTCTTCTCATCCAGAAGTGGCCGAACAACTATTCATTCTTGAAGATCACAATATCTTACAAGGTAAAATTGATGTGGTAGGACTTGACAACCCCGATCGGTTCACAAAGTTTAAGCAGCTGTTTGATTGTGACTGGGACCTTGTGGATTGTGCTATGCTGGTAACTGGCGACTACTTCCGACGAGATAATGAGTGGAGAATCCAGATAGGCTCAAAAGGAATCGAAAAGGCATGGAGAGAACTATTTAATTCAAGCAGCCAATCAAAAGGCTATGCTCAGACCAAAGAGGTTTTGGCTCACCTGCTGAGACGGCCAGAAATATCCAATGATGCGTTGGCTTGCATAGTAGACAAATATATCCGTAAATGCGAAGATGAGTCGATATTCCCTTGGCAATACTACTATCTGAAATATTCTTCATTCCGCCCGGGACGTTATGGAAAATACACCATATATGAGAATAAACCTTATCAAATGGGGGTAATTTGGGCTCCCCAGTATGAGTCATCAAACACGTACCAACCGTTCTTAAGGGAATTACATGAAGTAGATCGCAACCACAATGGCTGGCGAATCACTCTCAACGATGATGGTGATTACCTTTGGTGCGACAGTGATGCTTATGTCCTGTCAAACAGCGAAGGAGAAGTGATTAATAAGTATCCGGTACCTCAAACTGTAAGCGGCATTGACACAACTGATAGAATACATCTCGGTAGAATGGTTTTACAAAAGTATTTGTATAATCTATATTCAACATCAACAGATGCAATATAAACATCTTTCTTCGTGGCAATGGAATTTAAATCATACATGCATAATTAACGGCATTTTGAAAATATGTCGTTAGTTTATGATTTGTAAGATATACCATACACATATAGGAGCATAATGTTTTTGCATTTCTATAATGGTAAAGTACACTGATCTGTACTTTTATTTGATTGCTTGGGATTTTACGATTATTTTTGTAGAAAAGTATAGCATATTAGACTGTGGAGCTGAAAGATTTGATGAAAGGGAGGCGCGAGGTGCTTTCGCTGACTCAGCAGGATTTGGCTGAGATGGCGCAAGTCGGTGTGGCCACGGTCAAGGATATTGAGCGTGGTCAAGGGAATCCGTCGCTGAGCACTATCAAGAAAATTCTTGATGTACTCGGCATCGAAATTGAATACAGGGTGCGTAAAACCATTTAATTCGGATTGAGTCATGAGAACTTTAGATGTTTATTATAATGAGACACAAGCCGGAATTTTGACTGAAATAAATCCGGGGGTCGGTTATACATTCAAGTATGAGTCGGAATATATTTCGTCAGGCTTGCCCCCGATTTCAGCAACTTTACCCAAACAAGAGGATACTTTTGAATCCGATACGCTATTCCCTTTTTTTTCCAATATGATTCCTGAAGGAGCAAACCGTGGAGTGATATGCCGGACACTCCGAATTGACGAGAAAGATTTTTTCGGGATTCTGGCGGCTATGGCTGACAAGGATTTCATTGGTGCAGTTAATATTAGAACTTCAAGACATGATTGAGATAAAGAATTGCCCATCCTCTCTTCAAGAGGGATTTGACACATACCGTCCAAAGGCCTCCAAACTGCTGTTTGGGACCAACAAGATTTCTCCGATATTGGATTTCAACATTGATGAGTTTAGGAATGTCGGAGATATTGTCAAAGCGATGCACCGCATATCCGTGTCTGGAGTGCAAGAAAAGTTTCCGGCTATAATAGAGAATGAGAAGATTCGCATTGCCCAGGATGGTGAGCGCTCCACCCATATTCTTAAACCGGCTCCATGGGATAAGACTTTGCGCGACCGCAAACAAATTCCGGCAAACGAGCACCTGACCATGCAGATAGCCTCTCAAATCTATGGGATTCAGACGGCAAGCAACGGATTATGTTTCACACCCGATGGCCACGCCGTATATGTCACACGCAGATTCGACATTTTGCCTGACTGCAATAAAACGCTGATGGAAGATTTCGCTTCGGTGGTTGGTAAAAATGAGCAGGTATCCGGCAAGCAGTTCAAGTACAACGGAAGTTATGAGGATATTGCAAAGGCAATACGCAGCAATGTCGCTGCGTGGATGGTGGCTATGGAGCGGTTCTTCACGCTTGTCGTGTTCAACTATATATATGCTAATGGTGACGCTCATCTCAAAAACTTCTCGTTGATTCTTGATGGGCAGGATTACAGACTTGCTCCGGCGTATGACCTATTGGACACGAGCCTACATGTGGATGGTGATGATTTCGGACTTGACGGCGGACTGTCACCAGATATTGAGAAGAGCGATGTCTATGACCGTACCGGTCACCCATGCCGACTCGACTTCGAGAGATTCGCCACCAAAATCGGATTGGTCAGCAAACGAGCCAACAAAATCCTTGACCGCTTCATGACACTGCCAGACGAAGGCCGACAATTGATAGACCGCAGCTATCTCAGAGCAAAGATGAAGCGCAACTACTTACGCATCGTCAATGAACGTATCAGCCACTTCACCCGTACCTCCGAGTAACATCGTCGATAAAGTAACACCGAAAAATCAAATTGTATGAACACGATTGACATTCTCAATAAGCACATAGCCTTGTGTTTAGACATACGAGCTAAATCATATCATACCATCACTTTATTTGATGCATTAAATTCTATCAGAACGGGTAAATATAGAACTCAAATTGAAAATATTCGAAGACTATATCATTTAGGCAAATCCGCCATTGCCGGATATAAATCGAAAAAGAAACAACTATCCTCTTTTATTTTCAGCGGCACTCTATTTGATACAAGATTCAAATTTGACATTTGTGGCTATACCTCACTTATGATTGTCGACATAGATAAACTTGAATCAGTAGAATCTATAAAGGATAAGCTGAAAAACGACTCCCATATAATCTCGACTTGGCTTTCTCCGTCCGGCAACGGACTTAAGGCGCTGCTGTATCTCGAATATGACAAGGAATACCCTTACGCCAATACCTGGATATACCATGAACATTGCGCTTTTCCTCAAATAAAAAAATATTTACGAGAAACCTATGAAATAAATATCGACCCATCGGGAGACGACATCACTCGTCTGTGTTTCGTCTCTTATGACCCTGATATTCATTTGAAGAAAGAATTCAAACCCTTCAAAGTATCCTGCAATTTATCCAACAATCAAATCAATAAGATTCGTTGGAGATACAATTATAGCAGGAAAAATGTCCGCAATGCACTAAAAGAACAGAAACGAATTGCGAAACTTCTGAAAGATTCAGCTCAGAAGGATTCGGATGATAACAATTGAAGCATTAACCGTATGCAACAACACCCTATGAAGATAACCGCAGACGAATATGAGGCGGCTCTCAAACGAATTGATGAACTAATGCCGCTGGTGACTGATGACACACCCAACAATGCCCCCAACCTGATTGAATTGTTGAAGGTCTCAGACATCGTCGAGGAGTATCAAGACGTGCATTATCCTATCCCCGATAATGGAAACTAAAATCATTTGCAATCGGTGGAGCCACCGTTAACAACTACATTCAAAACTAATAGGATATGGAAAAGTCTGTAGATATAAAAAGTCCTTTTACCGGAGGGAGAGTTAGGGAAGTCTGTACAATGGAAGATGTGGAATTCCGAAATGAAATATTTCATGTCCATGTCCGCTATTATATTTGTGAAGATACCGGCGAACAATTTACGACAGCAGAGCAGGACACACTGCAATTCGATTACCTTTATTCTCGGTATCGCATCCGCCATGGCATTTTCCCCGATGAGATCAAAGAAATCAGAACCAGCTACGGGTTGAATTATTCCCATATTACAAGGATTCTTGGATTCGGAACAAATCAGTATGCAAAATAAATATGAGATTGGAGAAGTGCTGTCTGAGTCCAATGGTAAAATGATTGCGGCTATACGCGATAAGAATGTTTTATTACGACTGCTGATTGTCTGCAAGGATTCTTTTGAGCCGACAGAGTATGAGCACATCCGAACTTCTATCAGCATGAGTGAGATGAAATAAAGCATTTGAGTCCAAATTTCCGGCTTACCCTTGAAAACGCGAGAATACGCCTCACACCATACTCTTTAAAACGTGGAGTTTTTACTTGAAGTGAAGATACAAATCATTGAATCACGCCAAATGCGGGAGCGTAAGGGCTAAGATCACGCCATAATGTCGCGATTATCCTCGTATTTTTATTAATTTTGTCGCGATAAACAAATCCAATATGAAAACAAAAATAGAAATTCTGCAATACCTGCATTATAATCCGCAATCAAAACGAGCTGACATTCTGCCGTCACTGTCCAAACAAGTCAGTGATAGGACACTCATGAGAATGTTGTCGGATGCCGTCTCAAACGGTAGTGTAGAAGTTGTTGGGCGCGGACCTGCCACAAGATATAAACTGACTCCACAGGCGCACGTCACGATGGAACTTAATCTTGACACGTATTTCGACAAGGACATAGACGAGCGTCAGGTACAGACCGCCTTCAACTTCGAGTTGATAAACGACATTTTGCCCCATGTGAATTTATTCACCAATGAGGAACTTGAAAAATTGGATGAGGCGCAGACATTGTTTCTGAAGCATCTATCTGAAATGTCTGATTTAGAATATCGCAAGGAGATGGAACGGCTCGGAATTGACTTGTCGTGGAAGTCTTCTCAGATTGAAGGCAATACATATTCACTGCTTGAAACTGAGCGACTGTTAAAAGAAAAACAAACAGCAAGCGGCAAAACAAAGGAAGAAGCCGTAATGCTGCTGAATCATAAGGATGCCCTCGATTTTATCCTTGACGTTCCGGATTATCTCAAAGACCTGACTGTAGCACGAATTGAAGAAATCCATGCCCTACTCACGAAAGAATTAGGCGTGGAGCGAAACATACGGCACAGACGTGTGGGCATCACCGGTACAAACTATACTCCACTCGATAACGAATTCCAGATTCGTGAAGCTCTTGAAGATACAGTAACGCTGATAAACCGTAAGACTAATATATTTGAAAAGGCGTTACTTGCTCTTGTTTTGCTGAGTTATATTCAAGCCTTTACTGATGGTAACAAACGTACTGCAAGAATAGTGAGCAATGGCATACTTATTGCCAATGGATATTGTCCTATATCTTTTCGAACGGTTGATTCAGTTGATTACAAAAAGGCAATGCTGATGTTCTATGAACAGAACAACATAGCAGCATTCAAGCGTATCTTTATAGAACAATTTCTTTTCGCAGTCAAGACATATTTCTGAAGTTAAAGAAGTTGGCTGTCTGCCGTAATTTTATTAACTTCGCACAAGGTCAACGACCGCATGTCCGATAAAGGCACCAAGCATGTGTTGCGGTGAATCAAGTTCACACGCGAGCCCTTCGGGGTCTAAGTCCGCAGACCGATCGCAGAAACACCCCAATTGAGACTCTTGTACGACTCTTGTACGGTTTAGATTTACACTTCGTTACAAATCAGCAAATTAACTATTTATGCATCAAAAAAAATAGCTCATTAATATATAATGAATTACAATGACTGTTATTGAGCAGGGAAAATTGAATACATCGAATAGCGAGACTGTCAGTTTAGGCGGTCTCGTTTTTTATAGCGGTCCACGGAATGTTTTGACGGGATTGCCTCTGATGAGCAAATCGTGATGTGACCATGCGTCATCACGGGCTTTGTTTTCGGCTTCGGTTTGTACTTCTGCAAGTTTCAGAAGAAGTCGCTCTTTAGCTCTCGCTTTGTTTTGGAATTGGTAACGTTCATCGGAGCATTTCACCGCTATGCCTGAAGGCTTGTGAATTGCCCGGACGGCCGATTCAACCTTGTTGACATTCTGACCGCCTTTGCCTCCCGACCGACAGGTTTCATAATCTATGTCGGCATCATTGATTTCAGGCAGTGTCAACGGGTCAATGAAATGAACACCTGCAAACCAGTTGCTCCGCTTATGCCCCGGTCGATACGGATTTTTGGTTGAACGCCACTGCACCGTGCCCTCCCATTCATTTATGACAGACTGAGGAATATCTTCCTCTGAACCGAAGGTTATAGACATAAAGCAACCGGACTCTGATTTGTGTTCTTCAAAACCAACAATTTGAAGATTCGGCAGTTCCTTCAGTAATTCTTTGGCTACCAAAGCAACGGCTCGGGCACATTCCACCGGGCCTCGTCCGGCCGTCAGTTGGATATATTTCTTCATGATTTGGGTATGTCTTTGATATTGAGACGAGGTTTCACCATACCGATGACATCTACAGTAGGATCAATGAGAGAAAGAATCTCATCCATCGGTTTGTAGGCTTGTGGTGATTCGTCAAGAGTACGCTCACAGACTGATGTTGAGAATATGCCGCTCATACTACTTTCAAATTCTGCCATTGAAATCTGTTTCTTGGCTTGGGCTCTCGACATGATACGTCCGGCTCCATGCGGAGCAGTATTGAGCCATTGTTCATTGCCCTTGCCGACGCAGATTGCAATACCGTCGCGCATATTGAACGGAATGCAGACCTTGCGCCCCTCAGATGCATCGATAGCACCCTTGCGAAGCATCGGTTGCTCTTCATCTACAGTAATGTAGTTGTGGGTTGTCACTATAGACTCAACGCATTTTGCCTTGTTGAGTTTCTTTATAATTGCAAGGATGCGGTCGCGTATAATCTTATGATTATAGAGAGCATAGGCTTGCGCTATAATCATATCGGAGAGATAGCCGTTAAGTGCATCGCCCCACAGAAAACCAATGTACTCGGCACGCTTCGGGTTATTGGCAATGTTATGCCAGTGATTGGCCACTTTCACGCCGAGGTTTCGTGAGCCACAATGGATTGTCAGCCAACCATCTCCGGTTACGGAATCTTCACCATATTCGATGAAATGGTTGCCGCCACCAAGCGTGCCTATGCTTTTGTAAAATATGCCCTCCTGCAATTTTATCCTCTTGCAAAAGTCGGTAATAAACCGAGCATCTATTCTCGGAGTATCATTTATTAAATCGGGCGCGGCAGAGCGAGCATTGTTGTACCGAGCATTGAGAAACTTAAAAAAGTCCTTTTCATTAAGGCTGTTCTTCGTGCAGACGTCAGTACCAGTCGGCACAGTATCGCGGATACGGTGGTCGAGCAAAGCTAAGTCATTATGATTGATTGGTGCGGAAATGCGGTGCATTGATATGGTGCAACCGATGTCAACGCCCACATGGTCGGGATTGACGAATGCTCCAATGTGATATGCCGTACCTACATTGCAGACGTTGCCGGCATGAACATCGGGCATCTGTACGATATGGACACCCTCAAAGGCCGGATGGTCGCACTGCGCCTTGACCCAATCGAAGGCCGTCTCTTCAATGTTGTCTGTGAAAATTTCAGCCGATGCATGTTTGCCTTCAACTATCATGGTCTTAAAGAAATTGCTTGTTTGGAATCTATTAGTAGTCTATTACCACCCTTGATTTCTGTATATTTCGAGAATTCAACGGCATAACTTTTCTTATAATATTTGCGTGCAAAACGCATCGTATGCATTGAGCCACTTTGCTCCGGGCATTGAGCAAGAATTACCGATTCCGAAAGAGCCGCTTGCAATCGATTACGAGCTACAAGACGTGACGGATTAGCCTTTACGCTAAATGGTTGCTCGGAAATTAACAATCCGTTGTTATCAAGAATCCTCTTTTGTAATGATATGTTTTCTTTCGGGTGTGTAATGTCCAATCCAGAGGCCACAATAGCAATTGTTTCACCGCCCACGCTCAGGCAACCTTCATGAGCGGCCTTGTCGCAACCAACCGCCAAACCGCTGACAATCACCTTGCCTTCGGAAGCATATTTCGCTCCAAGAGTGAAAGCTGCGTCCAATCCTTGACGGTCGGCTGCGCGTGCGCCTATTATTGCCACAGAGTCGGTTCTTTCAATAAGTTTTGAATTTCCCAATAGATGAATCAGCGGAGGCGCGTCATCTCCGATTGCCGACAAATTAGCCGGATAACTGTCTTCTTGAATTGATATTACCTTAACGCCGATTTCATACTCCTTGTCAAACAGATGTTCTGCTTTATCAAGCCATTCGTCAAACTTCTCCTGATTTTCGTTGTACATAGCATCGAAAGCATCAAGACTCGTCTTTTTGATTTGGATAGAAGTCAATCCATGCCACAAAAGGCATTGGACTTCTTCTATTGTAAGCTTATTGTCATTCATAGTCCTCTCTTAAATTTGAGAATTTGGCAAATTTAGCATTGAAATTCAATTTTATAAGTTTAGTATCGCAATGTACATTTTTGATGAAATGAATTTCCGCTATATTCTTGTCCCTGTAGGGAGTTTCTGACTTTTGATAAAATTCCGGATAATGTATCACACTGACTATATCTGCATATTTAGTATATGAATCATCCAATATTTGTTTAGAGATGCCTGTATCTAAGGAACCGTCAGGCATAATTATCATCTCAGACCTATTAATTTGAGAGAGAGCGACAATAGCTACCTCGTAATCTTCAGCTATCTTTTTCAACTTAATTAATGACAACTCTTTATCCTCTTCGAATCCATCAAGAAGTTGCATGTAGTCGATTATGACAATTCGTACACCGTTGTGTCTGAGCTCTGCGATTTTGTTTTCAAGTTTTTGCAATGATAATCTTGCCTCATCGTCCAGATAAAGTGGAACATCTGCCAGAACCTTTGGAGCTAACGCCTCAATATCATCAGCCTCATCAAACGAGTTAGAGCCAATGGGCGCAGGAGTCCTACAATTGAAAATATTAGCAATAAGCTTTCTGATTATTTGATGATTAACCATCTCCATGGAAAAGTATGCAAGAGGGATATTTCGCACAATAGCAATTTTCTTTGCCAAAGTGATGGAGAAAGCAGATTTACCCATGGCGGGTCGAGCGCAAATTATGACAAATTGACCGGGGACAAAGCCTCCAATGGCATCATCCCAATCTTTCAGTCCTGACAATATTGGTTCTTTAACATTATTCATAATGAAATTTCATTTTAGAGATTAGTTCAGTGATTTCGTCGCGGAGAGATTTAGGTTGGAGGACTTCAAGCTGGTCACGATGAAGAAGAAGTTCTTGAATGAAGTCAAAGGTGGGAATAAGACGAAGCGAGAAATCGGTTTGACCATCTTCCGATTCCAATTCTTTTTGACTGTGATGTATAGGGAGCGACCGCAGATAGCCGGGAAGTTCAGCATATGCGCGGATTACAATATTCTCAACTTTTCGGTCAACACCGGCAATGATGCCGAATACATCATGGAAATACTCTTTGGGGGAGAAGTCTTCAGGGCAATTGAATTTTTTATTGGTCAACTCCAATGATTTAATCCTATCTAATGAGAATATTCTTTTGCGTCCATCGGATAGTTGCGCCAACACATACCAACGCCTCTTGAATAGCTTGACACATAAAGGCCGAACTATCCCGGAAAATTTGATTCCGACAAAATTCTCATATGTAAGATCTACTTTCCGGTTCTGTTGCAACGATGTAAGGAGTGGTTCAAGCCATTCACGACCCGATGGAATATCTTCAAGAAGAATTTTGTCGGCTATGTCGGCGTTACCCAGCAATAGCTCTCCGAGCGAAAAACTGTCAAGAGCCCACTTTGTGAGTGAGTTTTCTTCAATAGTCTCTGGATTGACAATCCTATAAAGATTCAATCCTCGTCCTCGGCGACACTCTATGTCGATTCCGAAATGGCGTGCAATAGCCTGGCAATGATTATAGAATGTCCGTTTGGTCAAAACAGAGCCACTGTCGTTGACAGAAGAAGTGTCCCATTTATCAGCAATTTCATCAAAAGTCAGTTCGCCGTTGCGCTTCAATGTATCAATCAGCCAAAGATAGCGCTTCAAAAGTAATTCTACCATTCTCCAGTCTCTATTATAGATTGAACAGCCTCTTTAATGGTAAACAGCGTCAGGTCATCATCCAGAGGGAACCATGCGGCATGGGGATATACCGTTTGGAACCGCTCATAATCCTGCTCATGACGGTCGTCGAAGAAACCGAATGTGTTCTGCCGAGTGTGTTCAGAGATGCAGTTAAGGTCATCAAACGCGACCTTGGGATTTATCAGTACCTTCTTCTGATTTTTCAGTTTGAGCGCGGCTGTGGCGCACTCCCCTACTGCCACAATCCACTCCGGATGATGCTCGGCAATGGCTTGGCTGATAAATTCCGCGATGTCCTTGCCGTGCATATGCTCGTTAGTGTAGAATTTACCGAGGTCGGAACATTCCACCTCGTTCACTATCTCGCGCATCATGTACGAGTTTTGTTCCTCAAACGTGGGATTCTTGATGGTGAACGGTTTCAGAAAAATCAGAGTCTTTGTTTTCATAACAATCTGTTTTTATTTACACTGCAAAGTTATGACGTTAATCGGCAATATCATTTCCGATTAAGACAAAATCGGCAAAATTAATGCCGATTTTGTCTTTAGTGTACGGTTCAGAGTTTTTCTACGGTGAAATATCCGGTGCTCACGGATATACCTTTGATTTCGATTCCATGTTGCCGTTTGTAGGCTTCAAGGATTGTCTTGATTTGCGGAGAGGAAATTCCGGTCTCCACACATTGTATACTCAGCCCTTTGGGGATACCTTTGTTCCCACCGATGTTCTGCTTAGCAGTAACCTTAAATGAATATGGCATAGTTGTATTGGTATTGGTTCAGTGGCAAAGGTATAAGAGTAATCGGCAACATCCGTGCAGATTAAGGGTCAAATTTCCAAAAGATTGGGCAAGTTGAGAGTTGTGTAGTCAGCGTTCATTATCGCTCCGTTGGAGAAGGTTATACCGTGTTCGGTAGTTATTCCATGTTGGGCGTGGATATGACCGAATAGATGCAGTCGGGGTTGTATCTCCATAACTTTGGCAAGGAGTAGCTCGTCTCCGTAGTTGATGTTATCATCAAAGTCAAGGATGCCGTATGCCGGAGTATGTGTTATCAATACATCAATGTCAGCAGGAATTTTCGCGATATTTTTCGCTTGGCGGTCTGTTACGCAATCGCCCATAAACATTGGTACACCATAAAATTTCACTCCATCAATCTCAACACCCGAGTTGCAAAGATAATGCACATTAGAGTCAAGACCGTCAATATTCGCTCCATAGAGACAATCGTCGTGATTGCCACAGATGAAAATCTTATGGGCAAACGGCAAGTCGCAAAACCAATTCAAGAAGTCGATAGCCTCCCGCTCTGACCCCGTCATGGTGAAGTCACCGGAATGCACCACCACGTCGGCATCGGACAAATTCCTAAGCCGACAATGGCATCCGTGCGTGTCAGAAAGATGGAGTATTTTCATAAATCGTAATATTTCTTTATATTCTTAGGCAACTCGAAATCCTTAAAAACATCTTGATACAAATATACAGCTGGAGCGACCTCAATATGGTCGGTATGATTATCCTTAATTTCAGGAATTGTCGCAATTGATGCTTTCAAATCCGTGGCCGTTATCCTACCTACAGTATTTGAATAAAAATCCCTATATGCTCTGAACTCATCACCAGGGAAATAAAATAGAATAGTGGCAAATCTTATTTTACCCTTAAATTTGCCCCACTGCAGACAAGAATCATCATCTGGTCCTTGGCACAACCCAATTAAATGCGAAAAGCACTGCTTTATTCCATTCATATACAAATGAGAATATAATTTCGCATCCGAACTCGCCTCCAACCCCATTCCATCTTTCCCGTCGTATTTTCGAGGATATAGCATCCTAAGAGGGTATCCTTCAATCCTCGGAAGAATGTTCGCATAGAAGTTTAAATACTTCTTTGCAAAAGAGCTATTATCCGGAAAGAGATATTCCGTGAATTTTGATTCTATAAAAAGGAGATCTTCATCTTCATTCCCCAATACCACATCGATATTAGAGGGTTTGTCAAATACTTTGTTTTTCACTTCAAACCAAACTTTTGTATAGCCTATCCCATCAATGTACAAAGGAGACTCTTTCGTAACGTTTGAAAAGTATAAGAGAGCGAGAAGGGAGGAAGAGTGCAATGTCGAGATTTTTTCGGCCTCCTGACCTAAACCCGAAGTTGCCTGTTTAAACAATTCATCCCAATTATGATTAGATATCCCGAAAATAGATTTTAAATATCCACACAATGAGTTTCCTTCCGGAATATCTATTTTACGCGACCATTCTGATTTTTTCTTTTCACCCCTCCAGGTTACGACTGTAGGAGACGTCTTGATATCTTTACAAAAACTTAGTAAATTTTTTTCTAGAGAATGAATGATTTGTTCTTTTGTCATACTTCAAACTTTTTGTATGGGAATAAATAACCGCGGTTTACCATAACAGTGTCGCCCATTTCCTCGTTCCAAGTATTCTTGAGGCGAACAAGAGGTTTGATGATGACAGAATCCCAATTCCAATCAAGCCATCCCTTGACGAGGTTGTCTACTGAATCATATCCTTCTTGCATAACTTCATCTATTTCGTATTGGGGTCGAAGATATTCTTCTGAGAGTGGTCCGACAACAACTCCGGGAAAGACCGCATCGAAACCTTCGTGCATCAAACACAAAACCCTTTCTCCAGCCTTGAAGCGGCACGGCTCTTGATATCGTTCGCATCTGGGCGCATGATGGCCACATTGGTATTCTGCGTTCATATGTTTGTCAGCAGTAAAAGTTTCGAGAACATACGGCATTAAATCGCATTCACAGTCGAGTTCAAACCCCAGGGTATTATGGGAAACCGGAGCAATCGCTTCAAGTTTGGCTTTTTCTTCGGAAGGCAGTCTTATTTCTCCATGGTTTATACACTTCAATCCGAATGCTATTTCACCTTCTTCAGCCCACACAACCTTTTAGAGGTCGATGCGTTCAAGGCAGAATTGCGTTAGGACGGTATCTTCTATCATGATTATTTGGGGTTGTTTGTTAGTCAACAAATATATAAAATTTAGCTGAGATATTGGCGATTATACCATTCAGTATTGTGTTATGCGCTAAATTCGCCAAGCGGCCATTTAAAATGTTTTCTACTGAAACTCGGGAGAGTAGAAGTTGCTCCCATTCTGCATAACTTAAGCCCGGATTCCGGGCTCCTACAATGGCTAATTTCATCATAGTTGTTCTTAAAGTTATACTTCTTTAATACGAAGAACGAATCCAACTAAATATTATGAATAGTTAAATTTAATCTATTATATCGCCCACTTGTGTTCTTGATGACATATTTTGTATTACCGTTTAAGCAATTGGGGGTTATAATTATTTAACATTGCGGAATGAGGTCTTTCGGTCGAAACCGGCAGATTCAGCTTTTTGAACGTCTGTGCGGTTATCTACAATGTCCTTGTCATTTAGAGATGATAGGTAGGCATAGAGGGCTTTGAATATTTCTTCGGCCGGTATTGACGATGCTATGAAAGTTCCCTTTAATATTGGGTTGGATATAACATCAGCTCTCTTGAAATTGAATCTGTCTCTGGGCGAATGCCTATGGTAATATCCGACTTCCTCTCCCAAGAAGAAAGACATCGGAGCCTCTCCATAATGATTCTGTCTCTCTCTTTTTTCAAGCAATGTCCAGTCAATCATTACAACATCTTCATCAGAAAGATACCTTTCAAACAAGAAGTAGTAGTGAACCCTTCCCACTTCAAGCAAGCAGCGGAAACGCTGACCGACATATTTCTCTACCCTGCGGCTATGTCGTGACTGCCACTCATAGATTATCATTTTTTGTTTCTTTCTATCTTGCGGCAATTTGTTTGTATTGAAAGCTATGTAATTACTGCCTGACAATACATTGTATTGTCGGCGGTCATATACCACTTTTTCGTCCTCGCCATAGATGCCGACGAGATAATCATAGTAGTCTTTGTTCCCTCTTGGTGTTATTATCTTCATAAGCTTTCGTTAGCAATGCAAATTAATATTCATGGTGTATCAATATTCGATACGACTTTGAAAAAAGGTGAATTTAGTGAGAATTTTTTTGCTGTATCGCAATCTGCGCCATGTGTGGGTTAATTTTGCCGATGCTACGCAGAATGTTTGCGTAGAGACTTTCTAACGTTGCACCCACATTATAATATACGATTATGAAAACAATAGACGGATATGACGTGAAGATATTCACGGACAACATTGAGGAAAAGGCATTGGGACAGATAAAAGAGCTACTTTCGATAGATGTCTTCTCCGACAAGAAAATACGTATCATGCCCGACGTTCACGCCGGAGCCGGGTGTGTCATCGGGTTCACCGGTGACCTTGGAGACAAGGTAATCCCCAATATAGTAGGTGTTGATATTGGTTGCGGTATGCGTATTCTTAATCTTGGAAAGGTTCAAGGCATTGACTTTCACGCTTTCAACGAACATATCAGGGCAAACGTACCATCCGGGATGATTGTTCGTGAGGATAAGTTCGGTTTCAAATCGCTTGTGCATGAGGAGATGGACATCTACCGTGAGGCAAAAAAGTTGGTGAATGAACTCCGCTGTTACCGCGAGCTAAAATACTCAGACCGAATCAACAAGAGTATTGGCTCACTTGGCGGCGGTAACCACTTCATCGAACTGGATAAGGACGATGAGGGTAACGTATATCTCGTTATCCATACCGGTTCACGCAACCTCGGCAAACAGGTGGCAGAGATCTACCAGAACCGCGCTATCAAACACATGACAGATGGTGCTGATGAGTTTGAGGAAACAATCAAACGCACAATCGAGGAATATAAAGCCGCCGGGCGTCGCTCTGAACTTCAGGGCGTAATCAAGAAAATGCATAAGTCTCAGCAGGAGACAGAACCCAGCCTACCACGCGATCTGTGTTATGTCGAAGGCGAGGCCCGTGAAGACTATCTCCACGATATGCGAATCTGCCAGCGTTGGGCTATCCTCAACCGAAAGCTTATCTCGTTGCTTCTCTTGAAGTTCTTCCCAAATGACAGCGTCATCGAAGAGTTTGAGAGCGTCCATAACTACATCAGCGATGACAATATAATCCGCAAGGGTTCTATCTCTGCGGCTGAGGGCGAGCGTTGCATAATTCCTTTGAATATGCGCGACGGCTCATTGCTTTGTACCGGTAAGGGGAATCCCGATTGGAATTACTCCGCTCCCCATGGTGCCGGACGTGTTCTAAGCCGCACTCAGGCTTACGAACAAATCAATATGGAAGACTTCGAGGCATCAATGGTCGGAATCTATTCCGAAAGCGTTAACGACTTTACGCGCGATGAATCTCCAATGGTTTACAAACCGGCAGACGAGATTATAGCCAACATAGGCGATACAGTTGCCATCGACACAATCATTCGTCCAATCTTTAACTTCAAAGCATCAAAATAAAATCAGTAGAATTTGTGAATTTTTTCCACTACTTGTATCACCGAATGATACAAGTGACATATAACTTTGCCGATGTAACTTAATCACCATGCAAATTCAATCGAATATGGAAATGAAATCTATACAGTATCTCAAAGCAGCTGCAAGCAAACTTAGAGACGGCAAACTCAAACGTCTTGGCGGAAAGGAAATATCTGAGGCACTCAATGGAATGATGTTGTCTCTTGACCTTGAATCCAAGGATGAAGCGATCGTCTTTTCCGCTCTGTTTGATAGAAGCTGTGGCGGTCGCTGTTCCGACCTTGATGACATCGCTTCGTATTTCGGTGCATCGCAACTTGATGTGATGGAATATGTGCCGGCTCTCAGAAGCCTTGAGAAAAAGGGTCTCATAGTCCAGACCGACACCAGCGAATGCCGTATCGGACGCCAGAATTTCATGGTGACAAACTATGTGATTGGCTGTATTATTGAAAACAGCAAGCCCGACCATTGCAAGGCAAAAATTCTTGAAAAGGAATTCGACAAGTATGACTTGTGCAAGTTAGTCAGTTCTCAGGTACAGGATGACGATGTCACAACAGAAGCCTTATTCCAATTTGTAGAGAGTACGGAGCGCGACTACGCCACAATGCCGCTGGTTAAGAATCTGAAAGAGATACTTCCTTCATTGCCGGACAGAACACTGTTTTATGAAATGTGCAACGATTTTGTTGAACAAGACGGGAGCGGACGTACCGATATTTCCCATACTCTCAGCGATATATACAAGGCTTATGGGGTAAGATTCAAAGTACGTAAATCGTTGATGGATGGCAATAATCCGCTCATTACTTCAAAACTTATTGAAGTGTCGAGCGATCGCGAGGATTTAACACTGACCACAACAGGTCAGAAACTTTTCTTGGGTGACGACTTTGGAGCTTTCGGTCAGCAATATTCGGGTCTGAACTTATACTCATTCGCTCGTCAGATAAAAGAGTATGTCCATAGCAAGGAGCATGATGCTGAAAAGCCAAATGCTGTGTCAAAACTGGCTGAAAAGATTCAGCTTATCGAAGAGTCTAACCGCTCGTTGGAGGGACTTTCCAGGATAAAAGAGATAATCGCAGAAGAGGATTTTCGTGCTCTTTTCTACATTGCCTGCGATGCTTGCGCTAATGGTGATTTCCTGAGCATATCACGTGAGATGGGCGAACTGTATCCAATCAAGGAGCGTAACAAGTATATAAAGGAATTTAAGGAAGAGACCCATAAGTTGCAGCGGCTCGACATTATGGAAATGGTGACCCAGTCATCCATCTTCGGCGAATACACCGTCCTGCAATTAACCGACAAAGGTAAAGAGCTGTATTTCGGTGAGGACGCCTCGCTCTATATAGAGAAGCCCGAAAAGAAAGACCTTATCTGCGCTTCCGACATCAAGGAGAAACATCTTTTCTTCTCCAATAAAGAGCAATCGCAGTTGACCCTTGTCGGTGAATCACTTCAGGATGCCAACTATAATAATATGGTAAGCCGTCTTGAAGAGAAAGGTCTGCCCAAAGGAATTGCGATACTTCTATACGGTGCGCCAGGCACGGGCAAAACCGAATCAGTGATGCAGTGGGCTCGCTCCACCGGACGCGACATTATCCATGTGGATATATCCGCGTCAAAAAGCATGTGGTATGGTGAATCCGAAAAAATCATCAAGGAGATATTCACAAAGTATAAGCGTCAGTGCAAGCGCTCCAAACTGAAACCGATTCTACTTTTCAATGAGGCCGATGCCATCTTTGCCTCGCGCAAAACCGGCAACAACAGCAGTATAGACCAGACCGAGAATGCTATCCAAAACATCATACTTGAAGAAATGGAGCGACTGGATGGAATTCTTATTGCCACAACCAACCTCGCAGACAATCTTGACAAGGCATTTGAGCGTAGATTCTTGTTCAAAATTCGTTTTGACAAACCTTCGGTTGAGGCAAAGACCAACATCTGGAGAGACAAACTTCCAGTTCTTACTGTTGAACAGGCACAGTCTTTAGCTTCAAGATTTGAGTTCAGTGGCGGCGAGATTGACAATATCGTCAGAAAAGTTCTTATGTCTGAGGTACTTGAAGGAAAGACTCCATCAATCGCAGAGATTGAAAAACTGTGTTCAGAAGAGAAAATCGGTAAATCGTCCGGCAAAAGTGTCGGATTCAATATCTAAAAAAATTGAACTTGTATCGCTAAATGCATCAAGTCTTGATTAAATTTGCAACCGGAAAATTCAATTGTGCATGACTCAACTACAGAAATACACTTGGCTGATAGAAACTATCAGACGTGCAGGAAAAATCTCTCACAGGGATTTGTCCGACAAATGGGAGCGATGCAAAGACCTAAGCGACTGCAAGCCTCTTCATCGCGCCACGTTCAACCGTTGGCGTGACAATATCTTCTCTCAGTTTGGCATCATCATTTCCTGCCAACGTGTCGGCGGATACCTCTATTATATAGAGAATCCGGAGGATATTGACGAAGATGAACTGAAGAAGTGGATGCTTGACTCATTCGCAGTAGGCAACCTGATTGGTGAGAATTTGTCGCTGAAAGGACGAATACTTGTTGACCAGATTCCATCCGGTCGTGATCACTTGACCACGATACTGGAAGCAATGAAAGAAAACCGGGTGGTGAATATCGTGTATAAAGCATTCCGATATTCCCGTTCGTTTGAAATTCCGGTTGAGCCATACTGCGTGAAGTTGTTTGAAAACCGCTGGTATATGCTCGGCCACAATCTCAGTAAAGACACCATCCGTTTATATGGGCTCGACCGCATTGAGTCAGTTGAAGTTACCAATCTGGAATATAAGTTGCCCAAAGACTTCTCTGCCACCGACTACTTCTCCAATTATTTCGGCATCGTCACCGATGATAGAATTAAGCCGGAACGCATAGTGCTTCGTGCCAACAAAGACCACACTCCATATCTCAAATCACTACCGTTGCACCATAGTCAGGAGTTGATTGAAGACAATGGCGAGTATGCAGACTTTGGTCTCTATCTCGCACCTACCTACGATTTCATAATGAAGCTCCTTCACTCCGGAGGAATGGTGGAGGTGATTTCACCGGCATCATTGCGCAAAGCTATGAAAGGCTGGACTTCAGATATGTATATCCTCTATGAAAACGACTGACAATGCAGGATTTTGCAGCAATAGATTTTGAAACAGCCAATGGCCGACGTTCAAGTGTATGCGCTGTGGGCATTGTGGTTGTAAGAGGTGGTAAAATTGTAGATAAATCTTACAATCTGATTAAGCCGTCGCCCAATTATTACACTTACTGGACAACAGAGGTACACGGCCTGACAAGAGAAGATACCGACGGACAACCGCAGTTCCCGGATGTATGGGCGCAGATAGCACCACGCATTCAAGGACTGCCTTTGGTGGCACATAACCGATCATTTGATGAAAGTTGTTTGAAAGCCGTGTTTAATGAGTTCGGGATGGAATATCCCGATTATGAATTCCACTGTACCCTTGCTGCATCTCGACGCAATATGGATCTGCCATGTCACCAACTCCATGTGGTAGCGGCAGCTTGTGGCTACGACCTCGAAAACCATCACCATGCACTTGCCGATGCTGAAGCTTGTGCAGCCATTGCATTAAAAATCTTATAAGCTGACACCGAATCTGATACATCGGGGGCATAACTTTGCTGCGTAACCTTTAAATAAAATCATATATGGCACTTTTCAAAGTAACCACTAAAAAGCTGTTGGTCAGCAATGGCAAGCGTCTCGAGGCAGGAATGACCGCCGAAGTATCGTACAATGCAAGCACCCTCCCTTGGTGTACAGCGACAAAGGCTGAGTTTAAGCGTCAGTTGAAGATGAAGTATAACGTCGATTTCCCCGACGGCTATATCAATGGCAATAGTCTCAGCGTTGAGAAACTCTAACCCGACCGCTAACTTGGATAGCGGCCAACAATGATGTTGACCGTTATCCTATTCAATCAAAACATCAACTATATGACTGAAGATTTATCAAACGGCTGCACCAACAATTTTCCTGTAAGTTTTCACGTATTCGGGATTGGCGAGAGTTTCAAACCAATCATAGACAAAATTTCCGCTTTAGGGTATGAGGGCGTTTCGGCAACAACCATAAAACCAAAGCAATTGCCATCACCGACAGAGGAAGACAGGATGGTCATTATATTGACCGATGAGGGCAACGATTTGGTTGTAGATGCAGCAAAAAGCTACTATCAAGCAGGAGTCTTAACTCTCGTAGTTTCACATCAGCAGATTGGAAGCCAATGCAAATTTTGTGATGCGCAATTAGAAGCTGACACAGAAGCGATATATAAGCCTGTCAAGGCGATTCTTGACATGATATTCAATAATGGACTCATTCCCCTTGACTTCAATGACATTCGCTCATGTCTAAATGATTCAGGGTTCTTCAAAGTAGTAGAGTCGACCGGCAAAGGCAGTGATGAACGGGTGGCAGATGCCATTTCCAAAATTGAGAATATTATATCTCATAAAGAGAAAAGCGCTATAGAGGATTTTATAATCTCAATATCTTTTAACCACGATATTCAGCCGCCAATAAGTATGCGTGAGATGAAGACTCTCTCGGATTTCCTTTCAAGCCTTCCTGAAGGGATCGATGCAATATTGGGAGTGTTCCATGACGACAAAATGCCTTTGGATGAAGTTAGATTGACCGCAGTCATCTCCGGAAAGGAGCTGAAGCCATGATGCGTGGAATCATGAGGATACAGTTGAGGTTAATGAGGTACGGCGCATTCATCGGAATTATTGGAGGAATAGCCACATTTGTCGGCCCACCTCATCATGGACTCATCAAGGCAATGATAGGAATAGTAATAGGTTGTATGCTTCTTGGGAAACGCTTACCTACGGCATTGAAAGAAATGTTCGATGCCAACAAGCCAATCATGGATGAGACTGAAGATTATTTCAAAAGTTGATTCAGAAATACCAATCCTGTACCGAAAACTGATACATGGCGATATTACTTTTGCACCTAAAGTAATATCGTCTTTTGTTTATGGCTAAAAGAGTAAGGACTAAATCAGTATTTCCCGAAACGCAGAGGGAACATATCAAGCAGCTTATCGAATGGATGTCACAAGGCGTCTATGAGAAAGAGCATATTATAGCTGTGGCACTACTATGTGCTGTGTCTAGAGAGAATCTGTTCTTGCTTGGACCTCCGGGAACCGCCAAGAGTATGGTGGCAAGTCGCTTGAAGATGGTTTTCAAAAACGGAAAATCATTCGACTATCTCATGTCTCGTTTCAGTACTCCTGATGAGATTTTCGGGCCAATTTCAATATCTCGTCTGAAGAATGAGGATCGGTACGAACGACTTGTAGCCGGATACCTGCCCGAAGCTGACGTTGTATTCCTTGATGAAATATGGAAGGCAGGGCCTTCGATTCAAAATACATTGCTTACAGTCATAAACGAGCATATCTTCCATAATGGTGGACAGATTCTTCATACCCCTATGAAAGTCCTGATAGCCGCCAGTAACGAGCTGCCGGCAAAAGACGGAGGTCTTGAAGCCTTATGGGATCGCTTTCTCATGAGGATGGTGTCAAACTGCATTGAAAATGACACTTCCTTCTTCAAGATGCTCCAAAACGAACAAACAGAATTAAAACCTCTATCTGAACAATTATATATCACTGATGAACTCTATGACAAATGGCAGTCCGAGACACGGTCTGTCACTTTGTCGGAGAGTGTGACTAATGCCATCAAATCATTGCGCAAAATTCTCTCCGCACACGAAAAGGAGGACGGTAACCAACTACGATATTACATCTCCGACCGCCGCTGGCGAAAAGCATATCGTCTGATGCAAACATCGGCTTATCTGAATGGAAGAGATGAAATCGACCTGACAGATTATCTGCTTCTCATTCATTGTTTCTGGAATGACGTTGAAGTCATCCCAAACGTGCTTGCCGCCTTTACTAAAAGTATCTCTGAGCCGGTGGTCAAACAGATGAATAAGATTGACAAGGCAATCCGTCAGATGATGACTAACTCATCTCAACCGGCACAACCACAATCGTCCAAAATCAATACAGAGACTAACGATTTCGCGGAGTTTGACTACTTCTATTATATTGTCGAGAACTATCCGGATGGTATTACTTACTTCTCCAAATGGGATTATGCGTCATTGACAACTACACCTCGTGATGGTGTGAGATACTATGACTCCAATCGAAAGAAAATTATAATTCATACACTGATTCCGGGCAGACCGTTTGACGCAAAATCCCAAAATGCCTCCAACCTTACCAAGGTTAGAGTTCAGAAATGTCAAAATGGTGCCATAATTGACGGTACTCCGTACTCATTCAAACGTAAGAATCAGCCTTCTCAAATATGTGAGGGTATACAGACCTTGCCGGTATATCAACGCATCGGAGTTATCCAAGATATTTTCAAGGAGTGTGTGAAACAATGGGATTCACTCGTTGAAAAGAACTGGACCAATTGCGACAATATCTTCTTGTCTTCAGCAGACTTGACGCTTGTGAACAAGATGGTTAAAGAAGTGAATGAGTTGATTAAGACAACCGAAGTTAAACTCAATAACGTTGTGATGCTGATAAAATGATTGATTACACCGACATAGACGCACGGCTCGACGAATACAGCGAAGCCTTTGACTTCTACATGGAGCATGGCGAGATGCCACCCACCATGAGTAGGGATGACTGTCTCGCCGGGTATATGCAGGAAGTTATAGACAACAATCCTCAGATTGATGGGGCAGATTCAATATGGGTTGAGGTGTTGAAAGAGGATTTAATATACTTCTTCACCGCACTATTGGAGCAGTTCAGGGCTATGCAGTTGGAAACTATGAAGGAACTTGCTCTCATCGCCAAATTTTCAGACGCACCGATAGAACAGAAACGGCTCATGTGGCAACAAGTGAAGGACGTTATTGAATTAGGTTACTCAAAATATGATGTCAATCTCCCTGGTTTCACTGCCCAATTCAAGTCGGATTACAAGAACGCTGTTTTCTCGGCATTGACCAGCGACTGGGAGAATGCCTGCAAAGAGAAACTGAATCGAAAACAAAGGCAGATGCTTGAACGCTCAAAACAACAGTTCGAGCAAATATGTAGCGATGCCGGAACCGCTGACTATGAGGATAAGAAAAAGATTGACAATTATATTCACCGTTATCCTCAGTTACAAGAGATTGTTGACATGATTGGACGTGACAAGAATCCGTCGAAAGAAGAGAAGGATACTGTCATCTATAAATTCATTCCTACAGCGATTTCAAAAAGCAGTTCTGTTGAAGAAATAGACAGGGTGGAGAATGGGGATAATCTGGAGCGTATTTTACCTGTTGAAATCGCTATGCCCGAAGATATGTTTTTCAAGCGTTATGCCACAAAGGAATTACAACAATTCAGCAGTCCTGGGAAGGATTCGCCGAAAAAAGTTGAAGAACACCGCAAAGATTCTCGTCTTACGAAAGGCCCGATTATAGTAAGCATCGACACAAGCGGCTCTATGTCGGGACGGCCTGAAAAGATTGCTTTTTCATTGCTGAAACAACTGTTACGGATGGCGAAGAAGCAAAAGCGCCCATGCTTTTTGATAAGTTTTTCCGTTAGGTCAAAGTCGATTGACTTATCTAAACCGCGCAACTGGGGGCAAGTTGACAACTTTCTTAAAAATAGCTTCAGTGGTGGAACTGACGGCGAACAGATGCTCACCGAAGCTATTAGGGTATTGCAGAAAGGGACATTTGAAATGGCAGATGTTCTTATAATCTCCGACTTGCAGTTTCCCAAACCCCTTCCCAAAACGATGGAGAATATTGACAAGGAGAAAACTTTGGGTACACGGTTTTATGCTCTCCAAATCGGGCATTGGAGTCACGAATATAAAAACGTAATGGATAGAATATGGGTAGTGTGAAACAGCCGACATTCAAAATCAATCCTAACTTCCGTCTCACGACAAAACATCGGTCTGTGGGGTGGCACTTGGTTGATGTCGAAACATTGAAATTCGAGTCCTCAATAAGAGTACCTGACCTATCTTACACGAAATAGCTCACTACAAGCATGAGCATCACCGAAAGTCATTTTGGGATTACCTGTCAGCGCTTCTTGGACAAGATTCTGGATACGTAAAGGATTTGCACATAGCCAAGGGAAATGTCTCTGAGCCATTCCTCGGTCTTTTGTCTAGACTTCTGAATGCAGGGGCAGATACTCGTCTTATTCATGCCAAGGAACCGGTGCCGGAATGGGCATGAAAAGTCCCAACCGCCGCAACTTCGAGACTGGAATCCTGACTGATGACCCTCATCTTGTAGAGTCTGTCATGGAACATTTCGACAGCGTATGGCGGGGCGAACACTGCAAAAAATGCGGCCGCCGCCAGTACTGCACTGACCCGATAAAATAAAAGGTGTATGCAAAGTTGAGTCACCACTATATTATTTTTGTGGCTGACAGCCTGTGAATATGTTGTGTAACATAAGTCCCATGTCGATAATTTTCGTTAATTTTGCATTTAGACAAGTAACTAAAGCAAAAAACGGAAGAAACAGACATACGACATAACTATTTGCATTGACATGCAATGATAATCGCTCGATTCGGTTAAATCTGGTAAATTAAACAAGGGTCGAAGAAGATTTTCAGAGTATGCCGTGCGCTCTCCATACGAGGGCACAGGCTGCTTTTTTAATCTTGACCCAACGGCTTACCAGAGCCTAACCGAAGAGATGAAGAAAAGAGTGTTGTGTCCTCTTTTTTTGATACAACCGGATTAGCCGAAGCCCGATAGCCGGAGGCAGAACTTAAATAATAAACCAATATCATGGCAAACTTCTATTGCGAATACTGCGGGCAAAAATATTCATCCGTCTCGGCTCTGACAGCTGGCACATGTTCGCGTCACCCTGAGGGTAGCGGTCGGGGAAAACACAAATTATATGAAGGCCCGGAGCAGTCAAAGTACATATGCGAGTACTGCGGTCAGACATACTCGTCTATCTCCGCGATGGTCGCAGGAACTTGTTCTCGCCACCCATTAGGCTCATGTAAAGGGAAACATCATCCTTTTATCGGCGGTATCAAATCTCGATACACTTGCAAATACTGCGGTCAATCATACACTTCTTTATCGGCATTAACCGTGGGGACATGCTCGCGTCACCCGCAAGGCTCCGGCAAAGGTAAACACGAACCCTCTATGTAAAAAATAATCGACTATGACAACAATACAAAAATCATCGCTTTCCGATATGCCTTTCAGTTCTGAAATCAATGACTTCGGAACAGAGAGATACGTAAATGGTCTTATTAAATTCATCGAGAACTCTTCCGCACCCATTACAATAGCACTCCAAGGAGAATGGGGAAGCGGTAAGACCTCGTTGATGAATCGTCTTGAACGGGCCTTGTGCTCTGAAAATGGTTCTTTTGTCGGAATAGAAATCAACACATGGGAGTATTCAATGTTGTCATCTCCTGAAGTGACAGTATTCCGTATAATGGAACGGCTCATACACTCTTTGGCCGGTAACAATGAAAAGGCTAAGAAAGACTGGGCATTATTCGCCAAGAAAGCCGGAAATACCCTTTTCCGAGGTCTCAGAGAGGGTCTGAAAGTAGTCCCCGTTGTAGGAAGCGCAGCTGCCGTGGCCTTGGAAACAGCAAATGTGCCAACAAAAATATTCAATGAGGAAAGCGAAGATGTCCAGATAACCTTGAGCGATTTGAAAAAATCCCTTGAAGACTCCGTGGCACAATCACTCGCAGGTGGGAAACGCGGTGTTATAGTCTTCGTGGACGACCTTGACCGTTTGAATCCACCGGTTGCTGTCGAGATTCTTGAACTCCTGAAGAACATCTTCAGTATAAAAGACTGCATATTCGTTCTTGCGATTGACTATGAGGTCGTGGTAAAGGGACTGGAACCGAAATTCGGCAAACTTACGGATAAAAACGAACGCGAGTTCCGTTCATTCTTTGACAAGATAATTCAGGTGCCCTTCTCTCTACCCGTCAGCAGTTATCGTCCTATGAACTTTGTTCTTGACTCCCTCGCCAATATCGGATATATTACCGGAGTAGAGAAAGGGGATTCACGATTGAAGACACCTTTCCAAGAAATCGTTGAATATTCCGTTGGTAAGAATCCTCGCTCTATCAAGCGACTCATCAATACACTGTCTCTTCTTTCGTGCATTGCTCAATGCGGCAATGACAAGGATGCTGCATTTACCTCATCAATAGAGGGCCGCATAGCTAATTTTGCAATTGTTGCAATGCAAGTGTGCTATCCGAAAATATACCGGATGCTTGCCACATCACCCAATTTCACCGAATGGGATGAAAATCTTGCCCAGCGGTTAAATATTCAATTGCCCAAGGAGGATGATGTCAGACCAAGCTGGGAGGAAATTCTTGAAGCGGCCTGCTCAACGGATAAATATCTTGAACAGCACTTCAATGATATACGATCACTTCTTCTTTTGGCCCAACATACAATTGAAAACGGCAATACCCGCGACGTGTCATTTGAAGAACGAATCCGCTCAATTATTGATAAGTCGTCAGTCACCGGCGTTTCGGAACCGAGCCATTCTGTCGAAGTCGACCAGAAACGCATGATTGCCAAGTTGCATCATGCGGTATTCCACCGAATCAAGGAAAAACGCAAGGACATAGAGAGAATGCAGTTGAAGAAAAATACCGGCAACGGCGGCTTCTATGTATTCTTACCGAAGGAAGGTTCCGTAGAGGTTATCCTGCGTCCGAAAGTTCTCCCTGACAAAATCAGCTTGGAACTCGTGTTGTCAACACAGGTTAAGCGCCCCGATACTCTAATAGGCAAGAGCTTTGAGGAGATGCTCCAAAATGACAAGGTCGCTAAGATGTTGGCAAATTTCGACAAAATAATCTCTCCCCTGCTTAAGGACGTCTATTATTTCGAGGGACGTACCTATCCGGAGACCGGCATGGACACATACTTCAAGAGTTTTTCCGACGAGCAGGCATATCGTTGCAGTCAAGGCTGGCATCCTGAGCACATAAGCCAGAATGTACAATACTGGATAAACCTTGCCAACGAAAACCTATTTGAAGACAAAGCAGTTATCGAAACATTAGCCGACGTAGTTATCGCCAACTACGACCTTCGCTTAACTTCGTTAAATCTATAAATCTACATAAAATGGCTTGGATAGATTACGATACCGAACGGTTCGTGAAAAATACATATCCGGATAGATGGCATCCAAAACAAAGCCATCTATACAGAATATGGCAACCGAATCGTTACATCCAAATTAAGACATCCATTCCTGATGATACATTTCACTATGAAATCATCAACGGGCGTATAGAACTTCACATTGAGTGTGATGATTATGAGTCGAAATATGGAGACTTGGTTGAATTCCTTATTGAATCGACTGATAATGTGCAAGAATATCAATGGGGTTCTTGGGGAAACAACGGCTATAGATGTTCCTTTATCGGAGAGACTCCAGATGCGGAGTTTGAAAACATTGTCAAGGAATTCATTGCTAAATTTGACGAATTAATCAATACCTACCGTTTGGGTAATACAGCAATATCTCGTATTTTTATAGGTCCCGGTGGTTTAACTACATTGCCTTCCGGTAAAGTGGGGTTGGAATTGCTTACGCTCAAAGATGTTCTTTCATTGTCACTAAAAATCCCGGATTATCAGAGAGCTTATTGCTGGAATAAAAGCAACGTCGATTGCCTTTTGGATGATATTTTAGAGCATTTTGAGAGTGGCTCAACTGTTCCATATCGTCTGGGGTGTATCATATTACATAGTCATAATGAAGTGTTCGACATAATTGATGGTCAACAGCGTCTTGTAACACTTGCTTTATTATGTGATCAGCTTGGTGTGGACTGTTCACTGCTTGATGAAAAATTTGAAGATGAGGAGTCTTTAGCCTATATAGCTTACAATAAGTCATTGATTAAAACCTTCTCTGATAAATTAAAGACGAACAAGGCTTCATTTGCAAGATTTATTCTCGAGAAACTGGAATTTTCAGTTCTTATTCTGCAAAACGCATCTCTTGACCTTGCCTACACTTTCTTTTCCCATCAAAATTCGAGAGGCGTCTCTCTGACGGACTATGACCTTTTGAAAGCGCACCATCTCCGTTATATTCCCGGAGTTTTTGAGAAGCAGGCTTATCGTGCAGCTCAATCTTGGAACAAGATGATTGAAAAAGGACATTTTAAGGATTCAGACAGTTCTCAGAATACGGAGAAACCTGACCACGAAATCGTTCTTGATATATATCTCTACAATCTAAGAAAATGGATGAGACATAATCCGGGTGGTGATGATGGCTCTGACCATCGTATAAAAATCGAATATGAAGCTGCTCCGATTATAGATGAGATTCCTCCTTTTGGTGAAAAATTTTATTACAATGAACCCATTCAAGGAGGTGTACACTTTTTTGAATGGGTAAGAAGACATGTCTCGGAATATTATGAATTTTCTGAGATGGATTTAATTAAAAATCTAAGGCGAAGCTTGTCCTATGGAAGCGACAATCACTATCGCAATGTCTTGGAGGCACTCCTGTTTGGATATTATCTAAAGTTCGGAACCAACTATATCGCCGAGGCATTTGTATCTCTGTTGAGAATAGTTACCGACCACCGATATAAAAATAAAAGGGCAAGCATAAGCTCCGTGTTGGAATATGCTTCGCGTCTGAACTTGATTCAGATGATAGATCAAGCTACCTCTCCAACCTTTGTGTTAGCGGAATGTAAGAATATGGCAAAAAGTATGACATATCCCAGAAGAAAAGATATGCGTCCTATCCAGAAATCTATGAGAATTAAGGCTGAGAGACTCAGTCGCGATGCTTATCAAATGCTCTTAGTTGAATCTTTCAAAATGCTTAACTCATGAAAACTGCATACACACCATCATTGATTGTAAAAGAAAACCGTTCTTATTCAATTCCTCTTTATCAGAGACTTTTTGAATGGAACACTGAAAATATAGAAATCCTTCTTGACGACCTATATCGTGCTTTCAAAAGTAATCCAAACGAAGATTACCATATCGGGCTACTTACTGCTACATCTGGTGGAGACCTTGTTGATGGACAGCAAAGATTCACGGTACTTACTCTCCTCGGTTGCATATTGCATGACGAAAAATATGATTCACGTTGGTATCAGTTCCTGAATCCGGATTCACCTCGTCTTAAATTCCAGTCAAGACCACAAGACGCAATCTATTTGAAACAGATAATGAAAGATGGTATCGAAAATTTCAGTGGAACTTATGTAAATCAGAAGATGCAAAACGCACTGGATACAATAAGTAAAACAATGGATGGCATTGATGATACTGAAAAACACCCGTTTGCCTCGTTCATGTATGAGCATATAAGCTTTTTCATATCTGAACTTCCTTCAAAATACTCGCCAAGAGATTTGAACAAGTATTTTGAGAGAATGAACAGTACAGGTAAAAACCTTGAGCAACATGAAATATTGAAGGTTAAACTTCTCCGCAATCTTGACGGAGACATAACTCCATTATTGAAACTGTGGAATAAGATTGCTGAGGTAGATACCGTATTACTTCATATAAGAAAACATCGCAACGAAACAGAATCGGAGTTTCTTCAACGCCGTCTTGCGATATTGAAATCAGATTTGGAAACCATTATCCGTAATGAATACATTAATGGAATCAGCAAGAACCCGAGTTCTGATGAAATATCGAGCCTATCTATACGTCAGATACAATTATCGGATGTTTCTCCTAAAAAAGAGGGTATGGTGATACGCAACAGCAAATCTCTCTTGTCATTTCCAATCATTCTACTGCTAACCCTTTACTGGAAGATTAAAGAGGATGCCAAGACAACCGATACTCCCCTGAGAGACTTTTTCAATCCGGCCAATTTACTTGAAACCTTTGAAAGATATTTACCGTATCAAGGTACGGAAATGAATAAATCAGACATTTCAGATTTTATGACCAGACTGCTGAAAGTCCGGTTGGTGCTGGACTACTGTTTTGTTCGTTCGTCAGAATATGGCTATTCCCTCGAGATGGCTTCTGAAGAGTCAGAAAGTGGCAAATCTCTCATTATGTTGGAGTCTATGCTCTTTGTTTCGTCAAACAGATATTCCTACTACAAATGGTTCACTGTGTTGATGGAATCAATAAAAACAGAATTCCCGTCAGAAACTGAATTGTTTAAAACGCTTAAGAGCCACGACGATGAAAGCAACCCGCTGGAAGACTTTGGCAAACTGACTTATGGAGCTGATATTAGGTATTGGTTTTGGCGTCTTGATTTCTATATATGGAGTAACCGTTCCCAGTTATTCGAAGATAATCAGGAAGCTCTTCAAGTGGCAGAAAAATATCGTTTCGTCAGGAATAGAAGTATTGAACATGTGGCTCCGCAACATCCTTTGCAAAATTCTTCACTCCAATGGGAGAATACCGACTCTGATGATAAGCTACGAGACAGTTTTGGAAATCTTGTAATGATTTCCAACGGCCTAAATTCTGCATTGAAGAATCAGCCTTATGAGGTTAAGAAAGCCCACGTTCAAGCATACGTTAATGGCTCCATGACTGGAACAATTGAGAGTCTAAGTTTGCTGCTGATAAATTCCATCTATGACAGATGGGACAAAGAAAGTATAAAAGAGTATGGACAGAAAGCATACAGTATGCTCGTACAAAGTTATGAAAATGTAAACTGAAGATATTTCAAAGATAAAGAATGTGAGTGCCAGACAAAGCTCATAACCGAAAGTGACATCTTCGAGGGAACAGCCGGAGGTGCTCGGTTTATGTCAACCATTTGACAAATTCACGCTTCCGGCAAGGGCAATACCCGCACAACCGCTGTGTTCTTGATAAAATACCTCCGCAGTTTCGGCTTCTATGCTAACAATGAGAGCTTTGCCAAATATACATAGTTGCAAGCGAACGGTTGATTGCGCTATCGCCTCCCTTAAAGAGAAAGCAATCCCCTCACGTATTGGAGCTAAGAATAACGCCATCTGGATTATAAGCAAGCTGAATCATGAACAAGAAGTCATACCCCTTTCTTATCTCTCCCATTCAGATACTTACACCACTCAAATTGTGATAGATTTACCATCTGCATATTAAAGCGTTTGGCATAAATACTACTTGTTAGAAGCATATCCTTTAATCGGCCGTACACCTCTTGAACACCCATAAGACTTCCGCTCATTAATTCAAAAATAAACTCCAAAAAACTTTCAGACGAATCATCCGAATATAGCTTATCTTTTATTAACTCGATGTCTCCTAACATATATTCAGAATCTCCTATCGATTTTATTGAATTTTCTATTAAGGAGTCTATGGTTTTCCACTATGAGTTCAGATTTATAATCTTCCTGTCAGTTTTCTGACTGTTCGTACATAATGCGGACATTGGCACGCTTGTATGCTCGGTGACCCAAGATTTACATATCTTCCAACGTCAACAGGCGTGTCACGATGTCATATTTTGAGAGAATGGATGTCTTGATGTGCTCAACCTTCTCCATAAAGAGTTTATGGTCATAGTTTCGACTCTGGCGCTTGACCTCGGCAACTATGGCATTCTTCCCATCGACAGACAGGGCTACAATATCAATCTCGTTTGCTTCTTTTCCCTTCTTGCGTTCCCACCATGAGCCAATATCTGAGTATTGATGACTCTCCATCATCTTCAGCCGGAACCATTTTTCAAGTGCAAAGCCTGAAAATGTAGGGTAATCAGAAGAGATGATATGACGTAGATGCTCGAAGTTGCTCAGTTCAACCAGTGTCTGGTTACGGTCAAAATAATTGAACCAGAAGCGCATGAAATTATCAGCAATCTCATATTGGACGTTCTTGGAACCGAGCTTAGACATGATTGGGCGCACTCGCTTGATGAGCGCGTAATCCTCAATCAATCGTTTTAGATGTCCAGCTACCGTAACGCCTCCCAATGCACTCTCAATCGCTCCCTGTGTGTTAATCCCGGATGCAATACAACTCAACACCGAGAAGTACAATCCGTAGTCTTTTCCAAATTCCTCTATAAGAAGATTACGGCCCTCGCCGACGAACGGTGAATTTTCCCTGACAACATATTCGAGCATCCCTTCTATTGATAAGTCGGCATCTTCGCACAACAATTCAATATATTTAGGTACGCCTCCTGTGATTGTATATAATGCCAGCAATTCATCATTGGTATAGTCCGGACGATAGTCACGCATGATCTCCTTCATGGTCTCAGTCCCAAATCCGGAAAGACGGATCATGGCGTCCGCCCTACCAAAGAGAGGTTCGTGGTAACTTTCAAATATCTTATGCATCATGGAATACACCGAACCCATTAGCAGCAGATTCACCTTAGTGTCGTTTCGGTATGAGTCCCAAATATTCTGCATATCACTGAAAACTGATGGATTGATATTGAAAAACTCCTGAAATTCATCAATAATCAAGTTGAACTTGCGCGTCTTTGCAAGCTCCATCAACATCTGGAATAATGACTTGAATGATTTAATCTCCGATGGCACATAACAACCGAGAGCCTCAGAAATAAGTCCGGCGAACTCCCCGCACAACGCGGCCTCATTCTTTCTGCTGACAAATAGATACACCGTCTGATACTCTCCCTGCGTGGCACGCAGAGCAAGCGATGTCTTTCCGATACGACGCCTCCCTGTTATGACAGTCATCCTCGACCGTGAGTCAAAGGCACGTCTTTGTATCCGCCTCAGCTCCTCTATTTCCTTTGTCCGATTATAGAATTTCATGTTTTATTACCATCGTAATTATTACCACGGTGACAAAATTAATAAATTTCATCTGAACGCACAAATCAAATCTGGTAATTTGTCTGACAATGGCTAACTTTACCATTGGAATAAGCAACTGATACGACAGTATTTAATCAAGCTGAGACATCCACGGATATTATGAAACTGCTACTGCATTCACTCTGCGGTGGATAACTTCATCTTTGGTTTCGCTGACATGCGAAAAGTCTCCACCCGTAATTCTAAACGTCTCCCCACTTTACAAACTGCATCGAGGTAAACATATCCCTGACTTAGAATTCCAATCGGGACGAGACAGTTCAACGCATTCACCAACATTGAACAATTGTGGATTGAGTGGAGTTAATGTGATAGGACATTCATCCGTTATATTCACTATTCATCATGAGACTTTTATGGCTGTAGACAATATTCTTGAAACCATCGGGCACACCCCGCTTGTGCGAATCAACCGGCTCAACCCTCGACCCGGCGAAATTGAGATATATGCAAAAGTAGAGGGGTTCAATCCTACCGGGAGTATCAAGGACCGTATTGCGCTGAACATGATTGAACATGCCGAACAGAATGGTCTGATTCATCCGGGGCAAACCATCATAGAACCGACTTCGGGAAACACCGGTATCGGTCTCACCATCGTCGGCATAACACGTGGCTACCCGGTTGTGATAGTCATGAGCGAAGGCGTATCGGTAGAACGGCGCAAAATATTGCGGGCTTTCGGAGCGGAGGTCATTCTTACGCCGGCAGCCGATGGTACCGACGGAGCCATACGGTTAGCCCGCCAACTCGCCGCCGAAAATCCCGAAAAATATTATATGCCTGACCAGTTTGCCAACGCCGCAAACTACATGACGCACTACCAACGTACCGCCCTCGAGATATGGGAACAAGCCGATAGCCATGTCGATTACGTAGTCAGCGCCATAGGCACATCCGGCACCATAATGGGAGTGTCTAAGTTCATGCGTGCTCTGAACCCTGACGTTACCATAGTATGTGCCCAACCCGTACGCGGACACTACATACAGGGGCTAAAGAACCTAGAGGAAGCCATCGTTCCCGCCATTTACGACCCTACACTCATCGATGTACAGGAAATGATAGAAAGCGAGGAAGCAATAGACATGGCGCGACAGATTATAGCCCGTGAAGGCATCTTCGTAGGGATGAGCAGCGGAGCCGCCATGCTCGCAGCCATACGCACTGCACGTAAAGCTCCGTCCGGCTCCAAGATTGTGGTTATATTCCCCGACCGAGCTGAAAAATACCTTTCCACAAGTATGTTTGACCCTTACTCCGATTAGCATACACAGCTTCACAAGCCCTTATTGCACGGCATATTCAACCCTGAAAAGTTGCGCGTATCATATTATTGAGTTAGCTTTGCATGAACCGCAATATTTTTAGCGAACATCTTCTATGACCGATAGCACCGCACACTACTCCATATCCGACGAGATTCCTGCATTCTTAACCGGAGAACCCGACTCCGAGTACCGCAGCCCCAACATGGACATGCGCACCGCATGGCGTATCATAGAAGAGACATCACAAAGCCTGTTTTTAACCGGACGCGCCGGCACCGGAAAGACCACCTTCCTCAAAACATTGCGTAAATTATCATCCAAACGAATGGTAGTTCTTGCACCGACGGGCATAGCGGCAATCAACGCAGGCGGCATGACCATCCACTCTTTTTTCCAACTGCCGCTGTCACCCTATATCCCGGGGATAGGATCCGCCAAAGGCCAAAGACGTTACGACCGTTTCAGCCGTGAGAAACGCCGTATCATCAGGACACTCGACCTTCTCGTTATTGATGAGATCAGTATGGTGCGTGCCGACCTTCTTGATGCCGTCGACGCTTCATTGCGACGTCATCGCGACCCCTCGTTACCATTTGGTGGCGTACAGTTGCTGCTCATTGGCGACCTACAGCAACTCGCACCGGTAGTTAAAGCCGATGAATGGGAATTATTACGACCCCACTACACCACCCCATTCTTCTTCTCAAGCACTGCACTTGCACTCAAAAGCTACGAAACCATAGAACTACGCACCGTCTATCGCCAGTCTGACTCAAAATTTCTCGACCTACTCAACCGCGTACGCGACAACTCCGCAGACTCTACGGTAATCCGGACACTCAACAGCCGTTATATCCCGGACTTCAATCCTCCGGCATCGGAAGGCTACATACGTCTCACCACCCACAATCGTCGCGCACACGAAATCAACGAAAACGAACTTGCCAAACTACCTACAGCACCCGTTACATTCACTGCCCGCATAGAAGGTGACTTCCCGGAATACTCCTTCCCTACCGATATGCAGCTCACCCTCAAAGAAGGCGCGCAAGTTATGTTCCTACGCAACGACCCCGACAAACGATACTTCAACGGCATGATGGGACACATCATCAGCATATCTGACAATGAGATTATAGTACGTCCCATCGATGGCACCTACAACATCGAACTTGAACCGTCAACTTGGGAAAATGCCAAATACTCGCTCGATGACGAATCGGGCGAAATTAAAGAAGAGATTCAGGGAACATTCACCCAGTACCCGCTGCGACTCGCCTGGGCAATAACGATTCACAAAAGCCAAGGTCTTACATTCGAAAAAGCCATTATTGATGCCGCGGCATCATTCGCCCATGGACAAACCTACGTGGCACTGAGCCGTTGCAAGACACTCGAGGGCATGGTTCTCGAACGCCCGCTCAACACATCGGCTATAATCACCGACAGCAATGTCACCTCATTTACCACACATCACTGTGGCACTACGCCAACCTCAGAACACATATCCAGACTAAAACAGCAGTATTGTACCGACTGTCTCGACGAGTTGTTTGGAATGACCCGACTCAATCGCGCATTCGACACACTTCATCGTATCATAGACGAACATCTCCACTCCTCATACCCCATCCTATGTCGGCAATATTCAGAAATCACGCCACTGCTTCACGACACACTCTCCGGTGTAGCCGACAACTTCGCACGACAATACCGTAGCATATTATCCGAGCAGGAACTATTAAACCAACGAATACAAAAAGCCTGCGAATATTTCATTGAGCAACTTTCGCCACTTACTAAACTTCTCAAATCAACACCCACTCAAACCGACAATAAAGCCGTAACCGCTAAACTGCAATCCGCACACGCCGAACTTTTCGACAGCTTAATTATCAAGATAAGGCTAATGAGATATTTTATATCACAGCCATTTAACACACAAGCCTATATCAAAGTCAAAGCCCAAAGCCTGCTCGCACTTGAAACTGGAATAGAGACACAACATCCCGCAACTAAAAAATCCAAACGTACCGACGTCACCACAACGGAAAGCGACATCACCAATCCCGAGCTATACCAACGATTATGCCAATGGCGCACCGCCATGGCATCCGCCCAAAAACGTCCCGCTTATACTATATTAAGCAATCGCGCACTGATAGCAATAGCCAACACCACACCCGGCACACCCGCCGAATTATTGGCTATACCCGGTATAGGAAAAGCAAAACTGCAACACTACGGCACCGATATTCTCAACATCATCACTCACTCCGATTAACAGTCCATGGCACACACAAATAATGCTGCCCCAAACCTTTTGACTCTATGCACGTTCTAATAAAAAACGCATTTATCTATCTATGACGGTCAACTGGACACTTTTTTATATCGGGATATCAGCTTTTATAATCGGTATTATTATCCGGTTATATTTCGACATGAAGCTGAAATCCATGATTCAATCATACATCCCGGACGACAATCCTAATATCAAACTCTACAAACGATTAATTTTCATAGGCAAAATCATTTTTTGGAGCGGCTCATTTATTTCAATAATCGCCATATAGCAACCATTTCTTTTAATCTAAAGTGCAAATTCGCACGGATAATAGTTGTCCGTTGACTATCTTTGTACTCGGAATTAGGAATTGGAACAAAATCAGGAATAGCATGGGCATTATTGAGATTGAGGATTTAACACACCCCGGAGTAGAGGTATTTGCCGGACTTACCGAAGCACAACTGCGCAACAGGCTCAATCCCGAACGTGGCTTGTTCATTGCTGAGAGTCCCAAAGTGATACGAGTGGCAATGGATGCAGGATACGAACCGGTGGCATTGCTGTGCGAACCGCGCCACATCACAGGCGATGCCGCTGATATTATAGCACGTGCCCCCGGGATTCCTGTCTACACCGGTAGCCGTACTCTTTTATCCAAGCTAACCGGCTACACCTTGACCCGGGGCGTATTATGTGCCATGCGGCGCAAGCCATTACCCACCGTCAGAGAAATCTGCACCGATGCACAACGCATTGCCGTAATTGACGGAGTGGTCGACACCACCAACATCGGAGCCATATTCCGCTCCGCTGCGGCATTAGGCATGGATGGGGTATTGCTCACCCCCACCTCCTGCGACCCACTTAACCGGCGTGCCATCAGAGTATCCATGGGCACGATATTCCTTGTCCCATGGACTTGGATTAACACACCATTGACCCAACTTCACCAATACGGATTCCGCACGGTAGCCATGGCACTTACCGACCAATCCGTACCACTCGACTATCCTCCGCTATGCCGCGAACCACGATTAGCCATCATCTTAGGCACTGAAGGCGACGGATTGGCAACAGACACTATTGCCGACGCTGACTACACAGTGCGCATACCTATGTCCCACGGAGTTGACTCCCTCAATGTTGCGGCAGCCTCGGCAGTCGCTTTTTGGCAATTACGCGTAAATCAATAATCCAGAATCAAATCATAATTAGGGATTACACCTCATCAGGCCACGGGCAAGGATTTCCGGTAGCAGTCACCGACGGACGTTGCGCGTCCATCTCCCGCAACCGTTCACCCAACCGATGCGAAAGGAATGTCACCACATCCGGATATTTATCCACCAGATTTTCCCGTTCGCTTATGTCCATAGGTATATTGTAGAGTTCCTTCTCTCCCGTAACATAATTGTATATCAATTTCCATGGACCGCGGCGTATCGAGCAATTCAGATTTATACCCGGTCCGTCATTACCCCAGATATTGGGAAAATTCCATATCAGTTCACGTTCAGGATTAGCCACCGGTTCACCCTTGAGCAGCGGCACGAAACTAACCCCATCCACCGGACGCATGGAATCGGTTTCCGTTTTCACGCCACCAATCTCCAATATGGTCGGATAGAAATCCTCTATCATCACATAATCATCCACCACACTACCGGGTTTTGTCACGCCGCTCCAGCTCACCAACATAGGCTCGCGTATGCCACCTTCAAGCAACGAGCCCTTGCCGCTACGCAATGGGGCATTCTGGGTGTACAGTTCACCGTCACGCCATTCAGGCTGCGATGCCAACCCTCCATTATCGCTCATGAATATCACCACGGTATTGTCAGGTCGCCCGTTGGTCTCCACCCAATCCAGAATATCGCCAAGACTCTTGTCCATACCTTCGACCAACGATGCATAAGCGGCATCCTTGGGCTGCAGACCCTTGTCAATATATTTCTGATAGAAGCGCTCATCACGGTCCACAGGTATATGCACTGCATATTGCGCCATATACAGGAAATATGGTTGCCCATACTTCTTAGCTTTATCCAATGCCTTTATAGCCTCACGTGTCAGAGCCTCTGTGGCAAACACACCTGTCCCCCAATACTTCTCCAGTCCGGGAACGGCAAGCAACGAGTAAGGCGTACCGTCATCATTATGACCATAATTCTTTTCACTTAGATAAGTGGCAAGTCCACCACCTGCATGTCCGGCGATATTCACCTCAAAACCCCAGTGCTCGGGAGCCTCCCCGGGGGTATCGATGGCACCAAGATGCGCCTTGCCGCAATGTATGGTATGATAGCCATTCTGCCGCAACAAATCCACAAACGACCTGCCTACATACGTGCGCGGAACTCCTGCCACCTGTGAGATTCCATTTACATTCCATTCCGGAAGCGTGATACTATCCACCTCCATATCCGTAGACACATCCCGTTGGAGAGTCCAGTTGGTCACACGATGGCGGGCGTTATTGGCCCCGGTGAACAGGCTGCAACGCGACGGCGACGATATGGCACATGCATATGCCTGAGTGAATTTTGTACCCATACGCGCCAACCGCTCCATGTTCGGAGTCTCAAACATTCTATTATAATATGTAGTATCATTCCAAAACGGCACGGATGTATCCTGCCATCCCATATCATCGACCATAAACAATATTATATCCGGAGCGGTCGATTGTTCCGCACTTAACGCCGCAAGTGGCGCCAACGCAAGTGAGAATGCAGTCCATGAAGGTCTATGGGTACTCATATTATTTTTCTGTTTAATGGATTCCTAAATATTATTCAAACAAGGACATTGGCTATGTTATGACAAACATCAGCCATCACCATTCAAGGGCTATAGCCACCGATTGCATCTGCACCGCCGGGATGGGTGGTTTCAGCTTAGCCACACGAACCATCCCGCCGGACACCATAGGATAACCGTTGCGGATAGCATCGCGCAGACGGCCGCACACATGCTCAAGCAACTGCGACGGCTTATTCATCACATCACGTATCAGAGTGCATACCTCGGCATAATTCACCGTTGCCGACAGATCATCCGAATCCACAGCACCGCACTCATTCAGATGCAGATGCACCGTAACCTCAAACTCATTGCCTACAATGCGCTCCTGCTCCAGCACACCATGACGCGCATAACACCGCAGACCATTTATCTCTACTGTCATTGCCATGACGCGAACTGTTTAGTGACGACGCGAACGAGGCTTTTTCTTATCGCCACGACCTATATGTTTTTTAGCCGGCTTCTCATTCAATGCCTGAGCTACAGATACGTCACGACCGCGATTATCCGACTGCATCGGATTTCCCTTGTCATCAATCAGCACAAAATCGAGCTGTTTTTTCTCAAGTGAAGCACGTGCTACCTTCACCTTCACCTCATCGCCCAAACGATAGCGGACTCCTCTACGGCGGCCTATAAGACAATAATTCTTTTCGTCGAAATCATAGTAATCATCGGCAAGGTCACGAACCGGAACCAGCCCCTCGCACATATTATCCGACAATTCCACATAAAGCCCCCATTCGGTTACACCGGATATAACACCGTCGTACACCTCACCCATGTGGTCGCCCATGTACTCCACCTGCTTGTATTTGATGGATGCGCGCTCGGCATTTGCAGCAAGCTGCTCCATATCGCTCGAATGCTTGCACTGGTCCTCAAGTTTAGATTGGTTCACCGACCTACCTCCCGACAGATACCGTTCGAGAAGACGATGCACCATCATGTCGGGATACCTACGGATAGGCGATGTAAAGTGCGTATAGTAATCAAAAGCCAATCCATAATGCCCCACATTATTTGTAGTGTACACAGCCTTGGCCATCGAACGTATGGCAAGTGTTGACAGGAAATTCTCCTCTCCCTTCCCCTTTACATCCGCAAGCATGCGGTTTATTGACTTATTAACCTCACGCGAATTACCATGTTCGCGCACTTTAAATCCGAATGTGCGCGCAATCTTTGACAAATCGGCAAGCTTTCCCGGATCCGGCATATCATGCACGCGGTACACAAACGCTTTAGGCTTCTTATGTCCCGCCGGTTTGCCTATAGCCGTAGCCACAGTCTTGTTGGCAAGCAACATGAATTCCTCGATAAGTTTGTTGGCATCCTTGGACTGCTTGAAATACACACTCACCGGATGTCCTGTCTCATCAATCTCAAATCGCACTTCGGCACGGTCAAATTCCACAGAGCCGTTATCATAGCGCTCCTTACGCAATATCTTAGCCAAACGGTCAAGTGTAAGTATTTCCTCAGCATAATCACCCGCACCGGTTTCTATCACCTGCTGAGCCTCCTCGTAGGTAAATCTACGGTTTGAACGTGTGACAGTGCGAACGATATCCGACGACAGCACTTCAGCCTTGTCATTCATTTTAAACACACATGAGAATGTGAGTTTATCCTCATCCGGACGCAACGAGCAGATTCCGTTTGACAGATGCTCGGGAAGCATCGGCACCACACGGTCTACAAGATACACGGAAGTAGCTCGTTTCTGAGCTTCCTTGTCGAGCAGACTGTCAGGCTGTACATAATGTGTCACATCAGCAATATGCACACCTATTTCATAAGTGCCGTCCGACAATTTACGTAAGGACAAGGCATCATCGAAATCCTTAGCGTCCTTAGGGTCGATTGTAAATGTGGTCACATCACGCATATCGCGACGTTGAGCCACTACTTCATCAGTAATTCCCGCACCTATACGCTCAGCTGCCGCATTCACATTCTCAGGATAACGGTAAGGCAATCCGAACTCAGCAAGTATGGCATGCATCTCCGTATTGTTTTCGCCTGTCTGACCAAGTATATCCACCACCTCTCCGATAGGATTCTTGGCTTCATCGGGCCATGATGTGATACGCACTATGGCTTTCTGCCCTGTTTTACCACCTTTAAGTTTTGCACGTGGAATTATAATATCCGTGGCAAGAAACTTGGAATCGGTCTGCAGATACGCATACTGGCGCATAACTTGCAACGTACCTATGAATGTCTGCTCCTTCTCCTCTACTATTTCTATCACTTCAGCTTCAGGCTCAACACCCTTGCGGCGCGCAGCTATGATGATACGCACTTTATCACCGTTGAGTGCATGCATGGAATTTCGTTCTGCCACGAATATTGACTCTCCATCCTCATCCGTCACCACGCTATTCTTACCATTGCTGCGACGCACAAAAGTTCCGGTGGTGACATTGCTGCGCTGCGGTGCCTTATATTTGCCGGGCGACACTTCTATAATATCGCCGTCAAACGCAAGTTCCGCCAAAATCAATGCTATGGCACGATGTGCCGTGGCATTGTCGGCACCGATGGCATGAGCCACCTGCTTATAATTAAAAGTATTATTTTTTTGTTGACTTATGTAATTCAACACCTCGGCATGCAAATCCTTTGCCGGAGCCTTACGCTTGGAGGTCTGTGGTTTCTTTGCCATAATATGTATCTCGAATTTATGGTTTGTTTATTCTTTACAACGCCTTTACGGCATTGATTGTTATGCAAAAAACGTGTCGGAAGTGACTATACATCACTGTGCCGGCACGTTTTTTCTATGTATTAGGTCATCGAAGCATCACACCGGCATGGTAGCCGGCATGATTAGGCATCGATATTGGCGTAGTTGGCGTTTTCCTCTATGAAATCGCGGCGCGGAGCCACATCCTCACCCATTAGCATGGAGAAGATACGGTCAGCTTCAGCGGCATCGCTAATATGCACCTGCTTGAGCAAACGGTGCTCGGGCGACATGGTGGTATCGCGCAACTCCTGTGCGCTCATCTCACCAAGACCTTTGTAACGTTGCACCTTGGTTTTCTCGCCGTACTTCAATATAAATTGTTGAACCTGTTGGTCAGTCCAGCAATATTCCTCAACCTTACCGCGCGTACACTTATACAACGGCGGTGTAGCCAAATACAAATATCCGTTTTCTATCACAGGACGCATGCGACGGAAGAAGAATGTCATCAACAGCGTGGCGATATGGCTACCGTCCACATCGGCATCGGTCATTATTATAATCTTGTGATAGGCAAGTTTGGAGATATTCACCTCTTTGGAGTCCTCCTCGGTTCCGATAGTGACACGCATGGCACGGAACAGACTGGTGATTTCCTGATTGTCGAATATCTTATGGTCCATAGCCTTCTCCACATTCAGAATCTTACCACGGAGCGGGAGTATAGCTTGGAACTGACGGTCGCGGCCCTGCTTGGCGGTACCACCTGCCGAATCACCTTCGACCAGGAACAACTCGCAATCCTCAGCCGTACGGCTTGAACAGTCAGCGAGCTTTCCGGGCAGCCCACCGCCACTCAACGGCGACTTACGCTGAATCTTCACACGGGCATTGTATGCCGCATGACGTGCCTGCGCAGCGAGAATCACCTTCTCCACAATAGTCTTCGCCTGACGTGGATGCTCCTCAAGATAGTAACGCAATGCCTCGCTCACGGCAGTCTGTACCGCACCTATCACTTCGTTATTGCCAAGTTTGGTTTTGGTTTGACCCTCAAACTGCGGCTCCATCACCTTTACCGAAACCACGGCGGTAAGACCCTCACGGAAGTCATCGCTCGCTACATCTATCTTCACCTTTTCAAGCATCTTATTGTCTTCGGCATACTTTTTAAGGGTCGAAGTCAAGCCACGACGGAAACCGGTGAGATGGGTACCACCCTCTATGGTGTTGATATTATTCACGAACGAGTACACATTCTCATTGTATGTGGTATTGTATGTCAACGCCACCTCCACAGGTATACCCTGACGTTCGGTATTGAGATGTATCACATCGTCGATAAGAGGTTCTTTATTGGAATCGATATATTCAACAAACTCACGCAAACCATCCTTGGAATAGAACACCTCGCCGCGCGGCTCACCGTTTTCGTTTACCTCACGCATATCCTTAAGGGTAAGGGTGATACCCGCATTTAGGAATGCGAGGTCACGCAAACGATTTGCCAGAGTGTTGTAATCATATACCGTAACAGTGAATATGCTCGAATCGGGCAGGAAGGTTATGGAAGTACCGGTATGGTCACTCTCACCTGCCACGACAAGTTCCGTGGTGGGTTTGCCACAGGAATATTCCTGCACGTAAGCCTTGCCATCGCGATGCACTTCAGCCCGTAAATAAGTGGAAAGCGCATTGACACACGACACACCTACACCGTGCAGACCACCTGACACCTTGTAAGAACCCTTGTCGAATTTACCGCCTGCATGAAGAACAGTAAGTACGACCTCAAGCGCACTTTTATGTTCTTTTTCATGCATATCCACAGGTATGCCGCGTCCGTTATCAACCACAGTGATTGAATTGTCGGCATTAATGGTCACATCTATATGAGTAGCATAACCGGCGAGAGCTTCGTCAATGGAGTTATCCACCACCTCATATACCAGATGGTGAAGACCTTTTACCGAAATATCGCCTATATACATGGCCGGACGCTTACGTACGGCCTCCAAACCTTCGAGCACCTGAATATTACTGGCGCTATATTCTTCTTCTTTTTCTGCCATTTAACTGACTTATTGATTGTCGTTAGTAAAACATTGCTTAAAGGCGCGTTACAACAGGGCAAAGCCACACCGCCAAAAAGCAAACAAAGTTACTAATTTTCCGTGGTATACGCAACACCGGCAACAAGCTTTTTCGTTAATTTTAACACGGATTCAGCACTATGACCGAAGCACGAAATCAAATATCCAAATGTGAAAAAATGCAAATTAAATACCCCAACTCTTGCATATCTAAAAAATACCCCTTACCTTTGCAACGCTTTTCAGAAATCGGGGTGTAGCTCAGTTGGTTAGAGTACGCGTCTGGGGGGCGTGAGGTCGCTAGTTCGAGTCTAGTCACCCCGACTGAATCAGAGAGTCTGTGAATATTCACAGACTCTCTTTTTTCTCCAAACTTTCCATCCCCGCGATGTGTTTAGAGTACATATTAACTCAACTATTCATTTAATATCTACTCTAACATTATGGAATGGCTACTTGATACTTTCCGCAACAACCCGTCCATACCCATATTCCTCACTATCGGGTTAGGTTTCTGGATTGGACAATTGAAGTATAAGACATTCTCACTCGGCACAGTAACATCGGTTTTACTCGTGGGTGTGCTCGTGGGACAACTTGACATTGAAATACCCGGCCCCATCAAAAACGTATTTTTTCTGATGTTCCTTTTTGCCATAGGATATAGCGTAGGGCCGCAATTCTTTCGTGCATTGCGTGGCTCGGGCATCAAACAGGTAATCTTCGCAGTAGTAGTGTGTGTACTATGCCTTGTCACAACCATTGCCATGGCAAAAATCATGGGCTACAACGTTGGCGAAACTATAGGATTGTTCTCCGGAGCACAAACTATTTCCGCAGTAATCGGCGTCGGTACCGACACAATGAGTGCGGTAGGCATGTCGGCAGCCGACAAAAAAGCCATGACCGATATCATTCCCGTTGCCTATGCCGTGACGTACGTATTCGGCACAATAGGTTCTGCATACCTGCTTGCCAACTTAGGTCCGTTAATGCTTGGTGGTCTCAAGAAAGTCAAAGCCGATACCGCTGCTCTTGAAAAAGAGATGAATGAAAGTTCCATTAAGGACGACCCGGCTTATATCACAGCCAATCGTCCGGTAGCATTCCGTGCCTATAAGGCAACATCCGACTTTTTCAAAACACCGCATTCCGTAGACGAAATCGAGAAGCATCTTGCCGGTCAAGGACGACGCCTATTCGTTGAACGCGTACGCACCGACGGTAACATTGTATCGCCAACCCCCTCCACCATCATCAATCAAGGCGATGAGGTGGTTCTCAGCGGTCGACGCGAGTTTATCGTAGAAGATGAAAGTTGGATAGGACCTGAAGTCAACGACGCCGAACTGCTTAATTTCCCGGCTGAGCAAATCAACGTGATGATTACAAAGAAGACTGTAGCCGGAATGACAGTAGATCAGCTCCGTGGACAGAAATACATGTACGGTATATCCATCAAAGCCATTGATCGTGGCGGCGTTGCCATTCCGGTATTGGCAAAGACCATGCTTGAACCGGGCGACACGCTCACCATCGTAGGATTACCCCAGGATGTCAACTCTGCAGCACCACAGATGGGCTACGTAGACCGTCCTACTACAAAGTCCAACCTTATACTTGTAGGACTTGGCATATTCATAGGCTGTATTATAGGCGTGCTATCGGTCAAGATAGGCAATGTTCCTGTAAGTTTGAGCACAAGTGGCGGAGCACTCATATCAGGACTCGTATGCGGATGGTTACGCTCCCGTCGCCCGTCATTCGGCGGCATCCCCAGTTCTTCGCTATGGCTCATGAACAACCTTGGTCTTAACATGTTTATCGCCGTAATAGGCATCACATCGGGGCCATCGTTTGTAAGCGGCATCGAACAGGTAGGCTTGTCCATGTTCCTTGTAGGCATCGTATGTACATCACTCCCCCTTATTCTCGGCGTGATTATAGGTGCCAAGATTTTCAAATTCCGTCCGGCTATAAATCTTGGATGCTGTGCAGGTAGCCGAACCACCACCGCTTCACTCGGAGCTATACAGGAAGCTATCGGCTCAACCCTTCCTGCCATGGGCTATACCGTAACATACGCCATCGGCAATACCTTATTAATCATGTGGGGCGTAGTACTCGTTCTCGTTATGGGTTAACTGTCACTTCCTAATATAATCAGATTTAATTTTTCTTTCCCTTTAAAACAACCGAATATACAATGAACAACCAAAATTCATCCGTAAATCCCGAAAATAAGGATTACGAACTGCGACTATCGAAAATGAGCCCGTTTGAAATCAAGAACGAACTTATAACCATGGCACAGGACGATGCACGCGAATCCACCGCCACGTTCCTCAATGCAGGTCGAGGCAACCCCAACTGGATTGCCACATATCCCCGCGAGGCCTTCTTCCTCCTTGGCAAATTCGGCATCAGCGAATGCCGTCGCGTTGCCGACAGCCCCATAGGCATAGCGGGTATCCCCTCAATAAAAGGAATTGCTGAACGCTTTAAAGAATTCCTGGATGAAAACAAGGATGAGAATGGGGCTGACCTTCTGCGCGGCACATTCGACTATCTGGTGACCAAACATGATTTTGACCCCGACACTCTCGCTCACGAATGGGCGGAAGCAGTGGTTGGTGACCAATACCCCACCCCCGACCGTATACTACGAAGCACCGAAATCCTTGTGCAAGACTACCTGCGTATAGCCATGGGCGGTAAGGACGATAAAACCGTCTATGATTTATTCGCCACCGAGGGCGGCACAGCCGGTATGTGTTATGCGTTTGACTCCATACAGGAGAACAAACTGATTCAGAAGGGCGACAAGATGGCTCTTATGGTGCCGGCATTCACACCCTATATTGAAATTCCGCAACTTGACAGATTTTCGTTTGATGTAATCAACATCAACGCCAACAAAGTACAGCACGATGGATATCACACTTGGCAATACCCACCCGAAGAAATCGATAAACTGCGCGACCCTTCCATCAAAGTTCTGTGCATCACCAACCCGAGCAATCCGCCATCCTACACACTCGCCCCTGAGGTTCTCGACCAACTCGTAGACGTGGTGAAAAACGACAACCCCAACCTGATGATTATCACCGATGACGTGTACGGTACATTCGTAAAGGATTTCCACTCACTGATGTACAAACTGCCGTACAACACCATGTGCGTATATTCATTCTCCAAATATTTCGGTGCTACAGGATGGCGTCTTGCCGTAATAGCTATACGTCAGAACAATGTATTTGACGACCTCATCGCCCGTCTACCCGAAGCCGACAAGAAAGACCTGCACAACCGCTACTCCTCTCTGTCGCTCGAACCCGATAAAATCAAATTTATCGACCGAATGGTAGCCGATAGCCGAATGGTGGCTTTGAATCACACTGCCGGTCTTTCCACCCCGCAGCAAATGCAGATGTCGCTATTCGCCGGATTCTCGCTACTCAACGACGGAAGCTATAAAACAACCATGATGAACACCATCAAGGACCGTCTTGAAGCCCTTTGGAGCACCACCGGTTTCACACTGCTTGTCGACCCGTTGCGCGCAGGCTACTACTCTGAAATCGACATTATGGTATGGGCAAAGAAATTCTATGGCGATGATTTTGCAAAATATCTGCAAGACAATTACGTACCTCTCGATTTCGTGATTCGCCTTGCCAACGAGACTGCCGTAGTATTGCTCAACGGCGATGGATTTGACGGTCCGGCGTGGTCTGTGAGAGCCTCACTTGCCAACCTCAACGAAGCCGATTACCTAAAAATAGGCACAGCTATCCGTAAGATTCTCGATGAGTACCATACCCGATACATGGCTCAGAAAAAATAAACTGCAAATACAATTTTTCAATTCTCTCTGAATCCCCCCGATGCCAAAATTCTGGCGCGGGGGGATTCCTCGTCATATGCCGTACCAAACATTTTAACGTTTGCGTTGTTAATATTGTCGTAAGCTTGGATATATACAGCTAATACTTGTGTTAATAATACATAATTGACAGCGTGTACTTCTGTATAATATCTACCTTTGAATCATAAAATCACATTCATCACCCAACAATCAATGAAATACATAAGCAAATTTCTGGTGATTCGTAAACGCACCGTATTGATATCCGCAGTCGTAATTCTGGCTGCCGTAGCCGTATATTTCGTAGCCAAACATTGGAACAAACCTGTCGAAGAACTTCCTGCGGTTGTAATCCAACCCGTCGTACAAGACGATGTGGAAATCTACGGAGAATACGTAGGTAGAGTCCGTGCGCAACAATTTGTAGAAGTACATGCCCGTGTCGAAGGATATTTGGAAAACATGCTTTTTGCCGAAGGAACTTACGTTGAAAAGGGTCAGACGCTATTCGTGATAAACCGTGGTCAATATAAGGCAAAAGCCGACAAAGCCGCCGCTCAGCTGAAGAAAGACGAAGCACAGGAACAACAGACTAAACGCCAACTCGAACGCATACGCCCACTATACGAACAGAATGCAGCCAGCCGGCTTGACCTTGACAACGCCATAGCCGCCTACGAGACGGCAAAAGCAGCCGTTGCCATGAGCAAAGCCGACCTCGCACAGGCGGAATTGGAATTAGGCTACACCACTGTGAAATCACCACTGTCAGGACAAATTAGCGAACGTCACGTCGATGTGGGCACATTGGTGGGACCCGGTCGTAAATCGCTGCTTGCCACCATTGTAAAAAGCGATACCGTATTAGTTGACTTCAGCATGACCTCTCTTGACTACCTGAAAAGCAAGGAGCGAAAAGTCGATATCGGGCAAAAGGACGCCAACCGCTCTTGGCAGCCCAACGTAACCATTACGCTTGCCGACAATACTATATACCCATTCAAAGGGCTTGTTGACTTCGCTGAACCTCAAGTTGACCCACGCACAGGTACATTCTCAGTACGCGCCGAGATGCCTAATCCCGACAGGGTATTATTGCCCGGACAGTTCACCAAGGTAAAACTTCTGCTTGATGTTCGCGAGAAAGCCACAGTAGCACCTTTGAAATCGGTTATAATTGAAAAAGGTGGAGCCTACATCTATGTTATGCGCCGCGATTCTACCGTAGAGAAACGATTTATCGAACTCGGACCGGAGTTCAACAACAATGTAGTGGTGGAGCGCGGATTAGTCGCCGGTGAAAATATCGTTACCGAAGGTTACCACAAGCTCGTACCAGGCATGAAAGTCCGTGTGACCGATGCCATAAAAAATCCCGAGCCCAATGAATCATCTGACGAAACCGCGACCATACAAACACAGCCACAAACCAAGCAATGAAAGTAACATTTTTCATAGACCGCCCGGTATTTTCAGCGGTAATATCCATACTTATTATTATAATCGGGGTTATCGGATTGTCGATGCTTCCCGTCGACCAATATCCGCAGATAACCCCTCCGGTAGTTAAAATCAGCGCCTCATACCCAGGAGCGAGTGCGCTCACCGTTTCCCAGGCTGTGGCAACTCCTATCGAACAGGAACTCAACGGCACACCCGGCATGCTCTACATGGAATCCACAAGCTCCAACTCCGGTGGATTCTCGGCTACTGTAACATTTGACATCTCGTCGAGTGCCGACCTTGCTGCTGTCGAGATACAGAATCGTGTAAAACTTGCGGAATCGCGTCTGCCGGCTGAAGTGATTCAGAATGGCATATCCGTTGAAAAACAAGCTCCGAGCCAATTACTAACGCTCTGCCTTACATCCACCGACCCTAAATTTGACGAAATATACCTGAGCAATTTCGCCACGCTCAATGTTCTTGACCTACTTAGGCGCATCCCGGGGGTGGGACGCGTATCCAACATCGGTAGCCGTTATTATGCCATGCAGATATGGGTACAACCGGACAAGCTTGCCAACCTCGGACTTACTGTAGCCGATATACAAAAAGCGCTCAAAGACCAAAACCGTGAATCGGCAGCAGGCGTTCTCGGACAGCAACCTGTGGAAGGGCTCGATATCACCATTCCTATAACCACACGCGGACGTCTGTCGTCGGTAAGTGAATTTGAGGATGTAGTGGTACGCGCCAATACCGACGGTTCTCTTATACGCCTTCGCGACGTGGCACGAATATCGCTCGAAGCTCAAAGCTACAATACCGAAAGTGCCATAAATGGTGAAAATGCAGCCGTTCTCGCCATATACATGCTACCCGGAGCCAACGCCATGGAAGTAGCCCGCGAGGTAAAAAAGGCAATGGAGGAAATCAGCTCCAACTTTCCTGAAGGCATGAGCTACAACATTCCATTCGACATGACCACTTATATTTCCGAATCAATTCACGAAGTGTATAAAACACTTTTCGAAGCCTTGATTCTGGTAATTATAGTAGTGTATCTGTCACTGCAGAGCTGGCGTGCAACACTGATTCCACTTGTAGCCGTACCCATATCGCTGATAGGTACATTCGGCTTCATGCTCATGTTCGGTTTTTCCATAAATATGCTCACTCTACTCGGATTGGTACTCGCTATAGGTATAGTGGTCGACGATGCCATAGTGGTGGTAGAGAATGTGGAACGCATCATGCATGAGGAGCACCTTTCACCATACGAAGCCACAAAGAAAGCTATGGAGAGCCTTACAAGCGCCATCATAGCCACATCACTCGTACTTGCAGCTGCGTTTGTACCGGTAAGTTTTCTTGGAGGAATCACCGGACAGCTTTACCGCCAGTTTTCGGTAACGATAGTAGTCTCTGTCCTGTTATCAGCTATTGTTGCACTGACCCTGAGTCCGGTCATGTGTTCGCTGATTCTCAGACCTGTAGATCAAGACAAGAAGAAAAACATCATATTCCGTAAAATAAATGAATGGCTTGCCGCCGGTAACTTGAAATACATTGATATCATACGCAAGGCAATAAATGCCAAACGTCGCATAATCATAGCGTTTTGTGTGATGATAGGTGGCATATTCATTATCGGCAAACTCATGCCGAGCAGCTTCCTTCCGGTTGAGGACCAAGGTTATTTCAAAGTAGAGCTTGAGTTGCCGGAAGGAGCCACCCTGGACCGCACACGCATAGTCACCGAAAGAGCCGTAAGCTATCTCATGGCAAACCCGGCTGTGGATTACGTACAGAGTGTTGCCGGCAGCAGTTCACGTGTAGGAAGCAGCCAAGCGCGTTCTGAATTGACGGTCATTCTAAAGCAGTGGGGCGAACGCGACGGACAGACAGTCGAAAGCATAATGTCGCAGGTCAAAAAAGACATGGCGGATTATCCCGAATGCAAGATATATCTGTCGACACCGCCTGTCATACCCGGACTCGGAAGTTCCGGCGGCTTTGAGTTGCAACTTGAGGCCCGTGGCGACGCTACGCTTGACAACCTCACTGCCGCAGCAGACACACTCATGTACTATGCGTCACGACATAAGGAAATAACCGGACTGTCATCTTCGCTGCAATACGAGATACCACAATTGTATTTCGATGTGGACCGCGACAAAGTAAAATTTGCCGGAGTGCCGATGGCAGACGTATTCTCGACCATGAAAGCATATACCGGAGCTGTGTATGTCAACGACTTCAATATGTTCAACCGAGTGTACCGCGTGTACCTTCAAGCCGAAGCTCCTTACCGAGAACATAAGGAAAGTATCAATCTCTTCTTTGTGCGCGGTGCCGACGGTACCATGATTCCGCTTACATCGCTCGGTACCACCTCTTACACCACAGGACCGGGAAGCATACGGCGGTTCAATATGTTCAACAGCGCGGTGATTCGCGGAGAAGCGGCACGCGGCTATAGCTCCGGACAAGCCATGGAAATCATGGAGGAGATAGCATCCGAACATCTGCCTGACAATATCGGAGTCGAATGGAGCGGGCTATCCTATCAAGAGAAAAAAGCCGGTGGACAAACTGCCGTGGTGCTATTGTTGGTATTCACGTTTGTGTTCCTGTTCCTGGCTGCCCTATACGAAAGTTGGACAGTTCCGGCGGCAGTACTGCTGTCCCTGCCTGTCGCTGCTTTGGGTGCATATCTTGGAGAATGGTTATGCGGATTGGAGAATGATGTCTACTTCCAGGTCGGTCTTGTAATGCTGGTGGGAATGGCTGCCAAGAACGGTATCCTCATCGTGGAATTTGCCAAAGAACAAACCGCCAAGGGCGTCGATGCCTTACACGCAGCCTTACACGCCTCAAGCCTTCGTTTCCGACCCATACTCATGACATCGCTCGCCTTTATCCTCGGCATGTTGCCAATGGTTCTTGCATCAGGAGCAGCTTCGGCAAGCCGTCGAGCCATTGGCACAGGCGTATTCTTCGGCATGATATTCGCCGTAACATTAGGCATTGTACTTGTGCCATTCTTTTACGTATTGATAATCCGTGGTGTGGCAAAATTCCGTCGCAATAGCCACATGCCAAACAAATCCACACAATCATGAAGCCAATTGTAGCCATAATAATCGCTGCCACTGCCCTATCGCTTGGGTCATGTAAACTCGGTCAGAAATATGTGAAGCCATCCAACACCGGTATGCCTACAGCGTTTGACCCCACCGTTCAGACCGATACGATATCCATAGCTGACCTGAAATGGCAGGAAGTCTATTCCGATTCAATACTTCAATCACTCATTGAAAAGACACTGGCAAATAACAAAGACCTTCTTGCCGCTGATGCCAGAATCAAGGAACTTGCCGCACAAAGCCGTGTGGCTAAAGCCGACTTATTTCCCTCCATTACAGGAAACGCTTACACCCAGAAGGAAGCCCTGAATTATGGAGGCGACGGATTCTCAAACGATCCCGAGATAGGAATAAAACTGTCGATAGGTTGGGAAGCCGACCTCTGGGGAAATCTACGATGGGCAAAAGACCGAAGCATTGCCCAGTTATTGGGGAGCATAGAAGCTCAACGAGCCTTAAAAATAAGTCTTATAGCCCAAGTGGCACAAGCTTATTTTGAATTGGTAGCGCTCGACCATGAATATAACATCGTAAGCCGCACGCTTCAAGCCCGCAAAGAGGGAGTACGCATAGCCAAACTACGTTTTGAGGGCGGACTTACTGCTGAGACATCCTATCTTCAAGCCCAGGTAGAATATGCACGTACCGCCACATACCTTCCGGTTCTCGAACGCAACATTGCGCTCAAAGAGAATCAGATTTCATTACTTACAGGCTCTTACCCGGATCACATCGAACGAGCTGAATTCAAAGCCGACGTACCATTACCCGAGACGCTTCCGGTAGGATTACCATCAGCCTTGCTCGAAAAACGTCCCGATATTCGCCAGGCAGAACAACAGCTCATCGCCGCCAACGCTGAGGTAGGAATTGCCTATACCAATCGGTTTCCCCGGCTTACGCTGACTGCTCAAGGTGGATTGGAGAGCGAGGAATTTGCCAATTTTCTCAAATCGCCCATGTACTTCCTTAGTGCAGGACTTATAGGTCCGGTATTCGACATGGGACGCCGACAAGCGGCATATCGCGCCAAACAAGCGGCTTACGAACAAGCGAATTTACAATACGAGAAGACTGTACTCCAAGCCTTCACTGATGTAAAAAATGCAATAGTCACATTCAAAAAAGTTGAGGACATATATACAAAATGGCGCGAACTCGAACAGTCAGCCAAAGCAACCATGGACCTTGCCCAGCTGCAATACATAAATGGTGTGATAAGCTATATCAATGTTCTTGACGCCCAACGTAGTTATTTCGATGCACAGATAGGTCTGAGCAACGCTATACGCGACAAGCGCCTGTGCCTTGTCCAACTTTACAAATCACTTGGCGGTGGCTGGTAACTAATGAAGCTGGATATCAGCAAGGTCCGAAGGTTTTAACAATTCTTTGTCCTTATAGGCTAATCTATCAAGTACCCCACTGCGTTATAGCTTAGAACATATCCTCAAGCTATGACTGACAGCAACACCATATTCACGCGACTGCTTTCGGAACTGGACGTAAAGCACACTCACGCATTCAGCAACAACCAGTTCCTGTCCATGCCGTTTCAGTCACTTTTTGGTCTGGAGAAACTCCTCAAGGAGTACGGCATAGATAGCTGCTGCTTCAAAGTAAAATCCAATGAACAACTCACCTCCCTCCCCACTCCGTATCTAACCCAAATCAACGATGGAATCAAGATGGTGAACGGATTTTCTTCTGATTCAGTTTCCTTAAGTGACGGCAATGGCATTACAACAATATCTCTTAGGGATTTTAATAACGGATGTACCGGCATTGTTATGGGGGTCTACCCCACAGAATCCGCTATTGAACCCAACTATACAGCCCACCGCATCACAGAGATAGGCACTGCTGTAAAGAGATGGCTGCTTCCGGGAATCCTGTCACTGCTATTCCTATACTTTTTTATAACCCGTGGTCTTTACAGTCAAATCCATACCGTATTATTAACAGTCATAGACTGCCTGGGACTTTACTTTTCATATTTGCTGATTCTCAAACAGCTGCGCATCCACACCCGCGCCGCCGACCGTGTATGTGGAATTATCCAGAAAGAGGGATGCAATAAGGTACTGAACACTGATGCATCAAGTTTCTTCGGATTGTTCCACTGGTGCGAGGTAGGATTTGCATATTTCAGCGTCAGCCTGCTCATAATGCTCATCTTCCCCGGACATATACCGCAATTAGCTCTTATAAATGTATGCTGCTTGCCATTTACCTTTTGGAGTATATGGTACCAGCATTTCAAAGCCAAGGCTTGGTGCACGCTATGTGTAAGCATACAAGGGTTGCTGTGGTTGCAATTTCTCTGTTACCTGACAGGTGGAGTTTACCAATATGCCTTACCATTGACATGGGGAATATTAATAACAGGATGCTGCTATATAGTAGCCTTACTGCTGCTCAACAGATTTCTTCCCCAACCCAAAGATGAAGATTCAGAACCATAATCCCTCCTGCGAATCATGAAAAAGATACCAAAGACCATACCTGAAGGCAGCTCCATATTGTCGGCTTACGAAATGGAGCACATACATCTCGTCTCCGGACAACAGTCACAGTCCACGTCCAGTAATGCCAATGTCAGACCATAAAAGTCTCATCAGCAATTTCCATAAGCGGTTTGTCCGATTTGTTGTCAGAATACACCGTGACGTAGCAACCGTTCAACTCCGGTTCCAATTCCCTCAGTCTCTTTAGCTTTTCGACTCCCTTGCAGTTCGCTGATGCCAATTCACCGGTCAGCACACCGTCGCGTACCTCAACCCTCGTCGACAGCACTTTTACCCCGGGGAACTTACGCGCCCATGGTTCTATCCATTCCTCTACGCTTGCCGATATTATATACACTGTATCACCCCGCCGCACACTTTCCATAAATGCCGCGAATATATCCTGCCGCAAATTGCCATCAATAATTGCCGAAAATTCCTCTCCTGATTTTTTGAATGACGCATACGGCATTCCACGATATAATCGGCGGAAAAGATGCATTTTAGCATCCGTTCCATCAATCAATCCCAGTTTCCATGCACACAATCTCATGGCACAAGCAGCCAATGCCTGAATAAAACGCAGTTTCCCCACAGCTTCCACTGCAAATTTAGGGAAACTGTCACACGCTATCAGCGTACCGTCGAAATCAAACAGCGTAACACGACGCTTACCTTTATCATGCATCTTTCAAAAATATATTATAACCACAAATGAAATCAACCATCCGGCAGCGCACAACAACAACGGATAATCGGTGAGCATCAGCCGAACCGGATTATCCCCTGCGCCATCCACGATAGCAAGTTGCAGATACCGCAGCAATCCAAACAACACAAACACCGAGGTACCATACACATAGGGAGAACCTAAACGTGCGGTAACATCAGGCGTAACAGTATAAATCATGTAGCAGACAATGGTAGCGGTTGCCAATATTCCAAGCACTGCATTGACAAATGCCAACGTATATGATTGTGTGCTGCGGCGTCCGGAATGACCCGCCACACTCTCACGAAGCACCACATCACTGCGTCGTTTTGCCATCGTTAAGAACATCGTGAATAGAAACGTGACAAGCACTATCCACGGTGACAGGACTACTCCACAGGCAACACCTCCGATAAACAGACGCAGCACATATCCGGATGATACGATGAATACATCGAGTACCGCCACCTGCTTCAACCGCAAACAATAAGCGATATTCAGCAGCATATACGCGGCAACTATTGTTACAGCGTATGTACGACAGTATTCCATTCCCCAAAAGGCTATAACCAATGCACCAATTCCACATATCACCCCTATGGTAAGAGCCGACGATACCGAAACACGTCCGGAAGCCACCGGTCGGTTACACCTATGCGGATGTTTTCTATCGCTTTCGCGGTCCATGACATCGTTCAGACAATATACGGCACCCGAAGCAAGGCAAAAACAGCAAAATGCTACTATGCAACGTAGCCATATCACGGCATCGGACATTACCGCTCCGAAAAACGGCGGCATGAATACCACCAGGTTCTTAACCCATTGTTGAGGACGCAGCAACGATATAATTGGAATCATAATTAAAGTCTTATTATTGTAAATCAACAAAATGAAAATCTTTGCTAAGATGCCGTTCAGGGTGCATACCGAAAATACGGCAACGCTTAGCAAACTCGGCATACTGTCCTTGAGTTACATCCACCATAGGATATACCCATGGTGACTTATCGCCGAAAAATATCAACGAGGTTTCACTCAGACTATCCACACCGACCTCTTGGACACTGATACCACGTTCCTCAAAATGACGGCGGCACTCAAGAGTGAGATTAGCCACTCGCGCACCATCATCCCGTGTGAACTCATACAGCATCTGTCGTCTCACTGAAAGAGTAGCACTCCCCTTTGCCGCACGGAACCCGACGCCCGCCATGGTAAGAACAACGCATACTATTATTCCTGAACGCGCATACTTGCTCCATCTCGACCGGGAATAGCATGTGGCAAACACTGCTATGGGCACCAACAGCCAAAGTTGACAAATGTAACGTGCCCACCACGATTGCTCATAAAAGAAACAACTCGCCAAGACAAATCCGCCAATGGAATAAATAGCCATGGGAACCTTTCGCCACATGAATATAGCTACCGCAGCCACTATTGCAAGCAGCAACGGCATCAGCGCACCGAAGCCACCGGCAAATTCAGCATAATACGGCACCCTCGGCGTAAGCAATGAGCTGAGAAAATTGTACACCCTGCCATGTTCCCGAAATATTTCAGGAGTAAGTCCGGTCATAATGTCTATGGCACCATCCCCCAACAAAGGATAAAGCGGATGTCCCGCCATTAAACAATTCGTAACATAAGGATGGTACCCAAGCAGTAGTGCCCCTGATACCAAAGCTGCGACAGCAATGACGAATATGGTTCTCAACAATCTCCAATCCTTATGCCACATAAGCCACAGCATAAAAACCGCCACGGCAACACCTTCTTCAAAGAAAGCGGTGAACTTCGTCCCTATAGCAAGGATTATAACAGCAAAAAGTATGCCATACCAAACAGTGCGTCGATTCCTGTCGGACCGACATATCGACACTGCCGAGATTATGGTAATCAAAAGATAATAGTACTTTGCAAAATCATTGTAATAGGTGATGGATTGCGCCATACCTACAGGATTGGCAACAGCAATTACAGTAAGCCACAACCGGCATTTAACCGACAGCCGGACTCCACTACGACACAAGAAATCATATACCAAGAATGCTGAAGACAGTATTAATATGAAGTTCACACTTTTACCGCTCTCAATGTATCCTGTAGCCGCAGCTACCGATGCAGCAGACATCTCTAATGATTTGGCATAATGCCATACCCACGGGTCGTAATAAATATCCCATATTTTTGTCGGATGATATGGATTCCATCCGTAAAGCAACAATGCCACAACCTTCTGATGATACACATTTCCATCCCACGACGCATCCTCCATGAATGTGCATATCACCGATACTAAAGCTACGATACCCAATGCTGAAGCAATGTCAAGTAACGCATGCTTGTCCCTATCGATACCACATACTATCAATGCCGACAACAATATGGCAGAAGGATAAATCCATCCGCCTACCGCCCCTCCGCACAAAAGCACCACGGCAGTAAGAGTATATGCCGTGGCAATCAAGCTTAACAAAAACACGCCTATGCAGAACGGGCGCGACCACCCGCGCACTATCTGTCCGGTATTTGGTATCATTATGCAAAAATCGGTATAATTTCCATCATATCAAAACCACACACATATTCTTCGCACAACATGTGCATAAAAATATCTAAATCAAGTTAGCAAAAGTATCGGTGTATATGTAATCAGACCTAAAATTAGTAATTTTGCAAGTCATGTCAACACGAAATCAGAATATCATCATAAAAGGCGCCCGCGTCAACAATCTAAAGAATGTGGACGTGGAGATTCCGCGCAATGAACTTGTAGTTATCACCGGGCTCTCAGGCTCAGGTAAATCATCGCTTGCTTTCGATACACTTTATGCCGAGGGACAACGCCGGTATGTGGAAAGTCTCAGTGCCTATGCCCGTCAATTCCTCGGCAAAATGGCAAAACCCGAATGCGATTTCATAAAAGGATTGCCACCGGCGATTGCCATTGAGCAGAAAGTAAACACGCGCAACCCACGAAGCACCGTGGGCACATCCACCGAGATTTATGATTACCTGCGACTACTTTTCGGCCGCATCGGCATTACATATTCACCGGTAAGCGGTGAACCTGTAAAAAAACACTCTGTGGAAGATGTGATTTCGACAGCACTCACATATCCGGATGGTACACGTGTGGCAATAGTAGCCCCCATATCTATACCTGAAAACCGTAAATTTTCCACCCAACTCGAAATATTTCTCAAGGAAGGCTACACCCGTTTAGTCAAGGATGGCAACTTCATAAACATCACAGACATCACTGAAAGCGGCAATATCCCGGAATCTGCCGATGGATATGACCTGCTTATTGACCGTCTTGCAGTAGCTCATGAGGGTGATGAGTTGAGTCGTCTTGCCGACTCCGCCGAAACTGCGTTTTTTGAAGGTCATGACCGGGCATCCATGCTGGTATGGGACACAGATGGAATACATCGACATGATTACTCCACACGTTTCGAAGCCGACGGCATCACATTCACCGAACCGTCGGAACAGATGTTCAATTTCAACAACCCTTACGGCGCATGTCCACGATGTGAAGGATTCGGACAAACCATCGGCATAGATGAGCGTCTTGTCATCCCGGATCCATCGCTATCGGTGTATGAGGATGCAGTAGTGTGCTGGCGCGGAGAAAAAATGAGCGAGTGGAAACGTGAATTCATACACATAGCACCACAAATTGGATTTCCCATCCACAAACCCTATGCTGAACTCACACAGGAGCAGAAGGATGCGTTATGGCACGGAAACGCCATGTTCACGGGTATTGACGGCTTCTTCAAGATGGTAGAGGAAAACCTATATAAAATCCAATACCGCGTGATGCTTGCACGATACCGAGGCAAGACACTGTGCCCTGACTGCCATGGAACCCGCCTGCGCAAAGACGCATCCTATGTAAAGATTGGCGGGAAGAATATCTCCCAACTGGTAAGAATGCCGATATCCGAGCTCACACACTTTTTCGACAATCTAACGCTTACCGAAACACAGCAAGCAATTGCCGGACGGTTATTGGTAGAAATTCGCAACCGCTTGTCATTTCTATCGGATGTAGGGTTGGGATACCTCACACTTGACCGACTGTCTTCAACATTGTCGGGCGGAGAGAGTCAACGTATCAACCTTGCCACCTCACTTGGAAGTAGTCTCGTAGGCTCATTGTACATACTCGACGAGCCAAGCATAGGTTTACACTCACGCGATACCGAACGTCTTATAGGAGTGTTACGTAAACTTCAAGGTATAGGCAACACAGTAGTCGTAGTGGAACATGATGAAGAAATCATGCGTGCCGCCGACTACCTTATCGACGTTGGTCCGGAAGCCGGACGCCATGGTGGAGAGATAATATACCAGGGACCGGTTGACAAACTCAAGAAAGCCACTGACAGTTACACCGTGCGTTACCTCAACGGTGAAATGAAAATTGACACCCCGGCGCACCGCAGGAAGTGGCGCAACTACATAGAGGTGAAAGGAGCCAGACAGCACAATCTAAAAAACATTGACGTTCGTTTCCCGCTCGAAGCTCTTACCGTTGTAACCGGAGTGAGCGGTTCGGGGAAATCGACACTCGTACGCGATATCCTTTATCGCGGATTACTGCGACATTTCGGAGAACCGGGTGATGCACCGGGATTGCACACAGCTTTGAAAGGCGACCTCGCATCCATATCCGCCGTGGAATTTGTCGACCAGAACCCCATAGGTAAGTCAACGCGAAGCAACCCCGCCACCTACCTCAAGGCATATGATGAGATACGCCGGCTGTTTGCCGACCAACAGGGAGCCAAACAGATGGGATTCGGCCCGGGATATTTTTCGTTTAACGCCGAAGGAGGTCGATGCGAGGAATGCAAGGGAGAAGGCACCATAACCATAGAGATGCAATTCATGGCTGATATAACAATCCCTTGTGAGGAATGCCATGGACAGCGGTTCAAACGCGATGTTCTCGATATCCAATATCGTGGCAAGAACATAAACGATGTACTGAACATGACCATAAACGAAGCCATCGAATTCTTCGGGGCATCTGACGGCACCACTGAGAAAAAGATAGTGCGCCGTCTTACTCCGCTTAAAGATGTGGGGCTTGGATACATAAAACTCGGTCAAAGTTCATCAACACTTTCAGGCGGTGAGAACCAACGCGTGAAACTTGCCTACTATCTGGCTATGGACAAGCCCAAACCAACGATGTTCATATTTGACGAACCTACCACCGGCTTGCATTTCCATGACATCCGGACACTCATGTCTTCGTTCGACAGACTCATTGCACTCGGTCACACCGTGATAATAATCGAGCACAACCTTGATGTCGTTAAATGTGCCGACCATGTAATAGATATCGGACCTGAAGGAGGCGATGCAGGGGGTATGGTAGTAGCCACCGGTACCCCGGAGAAGATTGCGGAGTGTACAGAATCCTATACCGGAAAATTCCTCAAAGAGAAGCTCGCATAATCCGCCGGCAATCAAACATGGTTATTGGTACCTATCTCTGACCGTCTTCACTGATAAACGAATCCTTGAACCCAAGGAAATAAAGCAGTCCGTCAAGACCGATTGTAGATAGCGATTGGTCGGCATTGGCTTTTACCTTGGGCTTGGCATGGAACGCAATGCCAAGTCCGGCAGCAGCCAACATAGGCAAATCATTTGCGCCATCGCCCACAGCGATAGTCTGCTTGATATTGAGATTCTCTACCTGGGCAATAAGTCTCAGCAGTTCGGCTTTGCGCTTACCGTCGACAATTTCGCCCACATACCGACCGGTAAGCTTGCCATCCACTATCTCCAGGTCATTGGCATATACATAGTCAAATCCGAACTTCTGCTTCAGGTAATTACCGAAATATGTAAATCCACCCGACAATATAGCCGTTTTGTAACCCGTGCGTTTCAGCACAGTCATCATTCGGTCGACGCCTTCTGTTATTGGCAGATTTTCAGCGATATCACGCATCACACTTTCATCCAATCCCTTGAGCAACGCCACCCGCTCAGTGAAACTTTCGCAGAAATCAATCTCGCCGCGCATGGCACGCTCGGTTATAGCACGCACTTGGTCGCCCACGCCTGCCCGTTCGGCAAGCTCATCTATCACCTCTGTACCTATCAGTGTGGAATCCATATCGAAACATACCAAACGACGGCAACGGCGGTACATAGTATCCTCTTGCAGCGAAATATCCACATCCTCCTGCGCGGCAATCTGCATGAACCGTTGTTGCATCTCGCTATGGTCAGTAGGATTACCACGTACCGAAAATTCCACACATGACTTACGCAATGACTTTTCCTGAGCTGCAAGCGGCATACGTCCGGTCAGACGCTGTATGCCATCTATATTAAGTTTCTGGTCGGCAATAACCTTGCTCACCAATGCTATATGCCGGGCAGTAAGTTTACGGCCAAGAATGGTTATAATCCACCTGTTTTTACCCTGCATTCCCACCCACTCATTATAGTCGGACTCCTCAACCGGCGAAAAACGAACTTTCACATTCATTTCATAACCCTTGAAAAGCAAATCTTTCATTATGTCACCTGACACACTGCTATCGGTCTTTATCAGCAAACCCAGCGTAAGGTTGTGATGTATGTCTGCCTGACCGATATCCAATATCTGGGCGTCATAAGTAGCAAGAATTTCTGAAAGTGCCGCCGTCACACCGGGGCGGTCATAACCGGTGATATTTATCATTATAAGCTCCACTTTGGGCTGCTGAGATTTCAAAAGTGACATATTACCTGAATATTTGGATTTGTATATAATTAGCATTGAATTTAATCGGTATGGTAATCTATCATACCATAAATCGGATTCTGCATTATCGACCCGATGGTGATACCTGTCTGGAGGGCTGCTTCCCGAAGTTTTTCGGCAAACACCATTGCTACAGATCCAACAAAATGCACAGCCATACTGCGATATCCGGGATACGAAGCAACATTACGCTGAAAGAATCTTACAAACTCATCAACCAGTAACGCATGGACATGAGCGTCAGCCTTGTTATCTGCTAAGAAAGGCACAAATGACGCCATAAACCTATTGGGTTCAGGACAGCGATACACCCGATTTATTATTTCTGCCGGAGTGAGGGAATACCGACTCATAAAAGCATCGCAGATGTCCGGTGGAAGCTGACTCTTCAAGACATCGCCTATAAAACGTCGTCCTAATACGGCTCCGGATCCTTCGTCACCCAATATATATCCCAACGGCGAGACATTTGACAAAATACGCTCACCATCGTAAAGACAACTGTTAGAACCTGTCCCCAATATACATGCAATCCCCGCATTGTGCTTACATAAGGCTCGTGCAGCTCCAAGCATGTCAGATGCAACCTCTGCATGCGACGCTCCACATACCTCCATTAGAGTCTTGCTTACCACGGGACATACATGTGGTAAACATCCGGCACCATAGAAGAAAATTTCATCCGGAATCTCATCTGCCAATTGCGGCAAAAGTTCCACCGCCAACCTTTCGCGCAATTGCTCAGGAGTCAGCATAAGTGCGTTAATACCGGGTGTGACGAAAAGCCTTGGCTCAACTAACCCGTCGACTACCGCCCATTGGGTCTTTGTACTTCCGCTATCTGCTATGAGTATCATACTACAATGTTTTACAATCTAACGTGACAATGTTCCGTCAACTGATATTTTCAATGGGGAATCAGGAAAATCAAGCATGGACAATCGGCGAATCTGCCGGATTACGGCACCTGTCTTATCCTCCCTTGGACCTACACCGCGACTCTGCACAAACGGATATATCTTACCGCCGGTAAAGCGTCCTGAATCATCGACCTTGACGGTCACCAACGGAGCATGACCATTTATGCCCTTGAGATTAACCCTATAAGGAGTACAGAAATTGCCGAGACTGTACATTATAAGCCTATCCCGGTAAATTTCCATAGCGCGTGTCACATGGGGTCCATGCCCAAACACCACATCCGCACCGGCGTCAATGGCAGCATGGGCAAATTTTTCCACATCACCGCGTTTCTCGCCAAAACACGCCTCCATAGTATGCGGCACACGGGTGTATTTAGCTCCCTCACCCCCGCCATGAAATGACACCAATACTATATCCGCACTATCCTTAAGCTCATTTATCACACGGCGTACCTCTTCCATATCCATGATATTCAAGGTGCCGCGATTATGGGCAAATGCCGCAAAGCCTATTCTTTTCCCGGCACGCTCTATTATAACCGATGGTGCTGATGAGCGCATACCCGCATAAGATATTCCGGCATCACGCAGATTTTTCATGGTCAAGTCAATGCCTTCTTTACCAAAATCATTGACATGATTATTGGCTATGCTCACCAAATCCACACCCGAATTAACAAGATTTGTCAGATAACGCGAAGGTGTACGGAATATATAACACAGTGTGGAATCCTTACATTCCTTTGGCTTACCACCTTCATCAAACACCGTACCTTCGAGATTAATAGCAGCCACATCAGCTGTCCTCAATAGCGAATCCACATCTTTCAACAAATATCTGCCGTCATGAACAGGGAGATATTTCCCGCGCGACGATTCGGGATAGTCTGTACCCATCATCACATCACCGGTCAAGGCAAAAGTGAAATCCCTGCCCTGCACCGTCTCTATCATAAAAGACATAAGCGCCATCAACGCCACCATTGCAATACGTCCCATACGCTAAACCAAAAATATAATCCGGCAACAAGACATGACGCCTTATCACCAATTACACAATATGGGCTTAAAGGTATTGATAATTTTTGGATTTAAAGCAACTCGGATCAATTATTGGCACCATACATCCAATTCAACCGGATTTTATAATCCCGCCAACTCGCTAATTCTGCGCAACGGCTTCCGACAAATCCAGTTCAGTACCCAAAATACGACGTGCGCCGATAAAATTACGCTGATAGTAACCTCCATCAGGAAATGTCTGGTACGTCACACCCTTCTTAACAGATGCATGTATAAATTTGCAAGTTTGGGTTGAGGAATCCACCGACACTACCATAGCCACATGCCCCACATTACCCCTGCCACTGCTGCGGCTACTGAAGAACAGCAAGTCTCCGGGGCGCAAATTCTCTACACCAACGTGCTCTCCCTGAAGAAACTGCTCGCGGGATGTGCGGTCAAGATTAATACCGAAATTACGGTAAACATACCCTGTAAATCCGGAACAATCAAATGCCCGTGGTCCCATAGCTCCAAGACGATATCGGGTACCTAAAAATCGCTTTGCATAATTAATCATCTTATCGGCAACCGATGACAATACCTCACGTACCGGTACAGCATGCTCCATGCCGAAGAACGGTGAATGCTTGCGTGCTTCCTCCATTGCCTTAGCCATGACCGAAACCTTATCGGCAGAAGCCCTTTCAACCGCCTCATCGGCAATCATTGCATGACGCGCAGGCAACCGAAATGGCACCTCAGCAATAGCCGGATGCGACAAAATGCCACACAATGACAGAAATAAGATTACTTTTTTCAAGACCATAGCAAAATCAATTCTTAAAAAGGCTTTCACGCAAACAAACTACGCCTTTAATATTGACTATGCAAAGTTATGGCTTTTTCATCAGCAAAACAAATCACAATCCACTACACATCAATACATTTTGCAATTTTAAACATTTACTGCAACCTTCAAAACATTATTTAGCAAAATGCACATCCGTTAAAAATATGCGCAATACAACTGATTAAAATACATATATTAACCTTCGTTAACACCACAACTATCATCACCACGTGCTTCTGATAACATTTCCTGCATTTCTCTAAGCATACCGCGCATTCTCATATCTGAAATCATACCAATCACACCTCCCAATATTGCTCCTACAACACCCCCAATGAGCATATATTCACTGATACCATAAAAGAAATAAAACATCATTGCCATTACACACACAGCCATTGGAATACCTAACCATTGATGACGACGGCGCTTAACCACTACCACCTTTACACATTTAAGCACCTCGCAGACACCCATTCTACTCAAATCGATGCGCTGGATAGAAGCACGTATAGACGCACAACTCAGCGCCATTATTCCGAAAAATACGCTAATCAATATACCTGTCCACAAAGGTAGCCCGCAATGGTACAATGCAAACGGTGACAACACCAACCATACCAACGACAATATAATCAGAATAGTATAATCACGTATTAGTCGTTGCGAATAGGACCGGACCTTCCCTGCGGTTATACCATCCGGTTTGATTCGGTCACAACGCCCCTCCGGAGGGAGATTGTTCAAGCCCTGCCAATGCTGTTTCAATTTTTCCAAATCATTATCCATATAGCGCACGGTATTATTCATCATTTAGTTTCATTAATCTCTGTTTAATTCGGTACAACCGCGATGCGACATTATTTCGCGACAATCCGGTAACATCCGAAATCTCATCATAACTATGTTCATCGAGCCATAGCATAATGATAGCCCTGTCAAGTTTCCCGAGTTGAGCTATCATCTCATACATCTGGCGCAGCTGTTCGGCATGTTCATGATTTTCATCAACAATCCCGAGCATGGCTTCATCGATACGCGCCACATCGGAGTGTTTGCCATGCCGACGAAAATAAGTGATGCACGTGTTAATAGCCACACGATAAATCCAAGTAGATGGCTTGGCTCGGTTCATATATCCATCAAGCCCTTGCCATAGATTGGCAAGCACTTCCTGATATAAATCCTTAAGATGCTCGGAATCCTCGGAATACATGTAGCATACCTTATAGATGAGAGGACTATGCTCATCTATAAGACGGAGATACATGTCGGTTTGGCTATGCGAAATTTCGGGCATCGATATCTGCGGTTATATTATCCTCACCTTATTTGACTCAAGATTATTGAAAAAGTTGCATACCGGTAAAAAAAATGGCGCAGCAGAGATTGGTCATCCCATACTGCACCATATATGATTCAAAACAGTAATCAGAATAGATAAGCAGCCGTAATGGTCCAATAACGGTTGCGGCCATTGATATTCGACGTGCCGGTAGCACCTACTGTCTTCAAAGCTTTGGTCAGACCAAGACCATAGCTCGCGCCAACCTGAACCTTTTTAAAAAGCTCGGCACCAAAACCGAAATTCCAGGCGGTGTCAAACTTACGGTTGCGATAAGCCTCTTCTGCCGACCTACGGCTCGTGAGAATCGAGAAGCTCGGTCCCGTAGCAAGATACGGACGTACTATGCTATTAATCAACGGAATATTTATCTTCCATTTGAAGTTCAAGGGTATATCTATATAATCACGATTATCTTTAGACACACCATTTTCAGTCATCCAGCGGGAATTGCGACGCACATACATCACCGAAGCATCAAAGCCCCATCCTGCCACAGGCACCGTGAACTCCATCATGGCACCTGCGGTAAATCCCGCGCGGTTATTACTATCGAAAGTCGACGAATTGAAATGCAACTCACTGACAGTGACACCTAACTTCGGTCCGAAACGGAACTGAGCCTGAGCCGGCATCAAAGCTCCTACAATTGCCAATACAGCCACTACTGCGATTAATCTTACACTTTTCATATCTAAATTCTTTTGGTTATTAATTTCAATATCATAAAACTAATCAGATTAAAATACTTAATCAGACAACTTTTCTCAATGCAAACCTACAAAATATCCACCATCCTCACAAATCCACTATACAAAAACAAAAAAGGTTGAATACTTTAACAGCATCAACCTTCGTTTAATCAATCGGAGCATCTACCTCCGACGACCTTTATCTCTGGGTTGCATTGGTTTTGCATCCTCCGTAAGCTTGAGCTCAGTACCATTGGAAAGTTCAACTTCATACCCGCCACGTTTGCGTGAAATCTCCACGATGGTCAATCCCTTAAAATTTGTGCTGACATATTTAGCGATGGCAGATGGAACGATTTCCGACGGAACAGATTTCCCTCTCGCTGACTTGACCTCTTTCCAATTCCCGTCGGATTTGAAATCGACTTCAGCACCGCTTGCGAAATCCACTTCATATTCCGTACCTCTGTAACCATTGTCCTTTTCCACTTTTCTAACCTGATCGTTCGAAAAATATTTGGAAATGAAAGCCTGAGCTGCGTTAGGCAGATCAGCCTGTTTGATTGGTGTACCTGCAAACATAGTTACAGATACCGATGCCGCAGATATTACCAGCATCAAAGCTAAGATTCTTTTCATTTGTGTTTGTTTTTACTGTGTTTTAATTATGTTATTCAAATTATTGAATTCGGATATATATTTTCTACCGGCAGGTATGGGGCGGGGGAAATCATACAGATAAACCGTTCTGTTTGAATACTTCTCTATAAATGGAACCGCGATAATGAACGACCGGTGAATTCTTATAAAACTATCATCGGGGAGCAATGTCTCAATCTCTTTCATTGTAATCTGAGAAATAACTGTCGGTAGATTCTTCCTGAAAATCTTAACATAATTATCCATTGCTTCCACCAGTATCACATCCTTTAAACAGACAACTATATTCTTATGTCCGGCTTTAAGTGTTATATACCCCGACGAGGATTCTTTTTCCGCTAATTGAATATAACGTTTTGCCTTTTCCATTGCCTTTTCAAATCGCGGATAAAATATGGGCTTATGTAGAAAATCAATTGCGTCAACATTAAATCCATCCAACGCGTAGTTTGCGTAAGCAGTAGTAAATATCAGACACACGCCCGAAGGAAGCTCCTTAGCCAACTCCACTCCATTATGAGAATTCATCTCTATATCAAGAAAAACAATATCGGGGTTAGTCTGCCGGATACAATCCATTCCGGCTATCGGCGAGGAAAAACATTTGAGGTCTATATTCCCATAACGATTACAATATTCCTGTATTATGCTCAATGCAATCGGCTCGTCATCTATTGCCACACACTTAATCATAAATCAATCTCTAATTTTACATGATAATATACTCCGTCGCTCTCAATATCCATAGTATGGGCCCCGGGATACAGCAATTCCAAACGTTTCCGGCAATTCTCAATACCCATGTGCTCACCGATACGCTTTACCGGAAATATCCTATTGTCTGTAGCGAAGTAAAGCTTCCCTTTTTTCTCCACAAGCATGATAGAGATATTGCTTTCTTCCACAGGTGATATTCCATGCTTAAAACAATTTTCCACAAACGTAACCAATAACATGGGCGGAATTTGCAAGGTAGCGTTTTCAATATCTATGTTCATGGTCACAGTCGTCATTCCATTGAGTCTCAACGATTGTAGTGCAACATACTGCTGTATATAATCCGCTTCATCCGACAACGGCATAAAATCACGTCTTGAAGTATTATGTACATACCGCATCATCGATATATATTTCTCCAATGACTCCAACGCCTTGTCATCATGGGTCAGGAACAATCCATATAGCGAATTGAGTGTATTGAACATGAAATGTGGTTTGATTTGGGCCTTATACAACTCTATTTCAGCCTTATCGCGCTCTGCTTCCACTGCCCGGCGGCGCGATTTTTGTAAATTAGCTTGTGTCAAAAGTCCGACTGCAAAACTGAAGGCTTCTACAATCATGAACAATGACCAGACAGCCTGTTGATATTGTTGTATCGAAGGAAAAATCCTGACAATTCCCTCATCATGAACATTGGGTTTTGGGGTATAAAGGCTTATTTGTGAAAGCAGATATGTCACTATAAGTGATAGCAGAATCAATACGATACCCTCCCACCTACATCTTGCGCTCCGGAATAATAACGGAACGGTAAGCATCCTATTCACGAAGTACAATGCATAAAGCCACAATCCAACGGTAATCACATACCATTGAAAATTATGGAACCACCTCTCCACCGGAAAAATCATCACCATCATAGGCAATACTATCAGGCAGAAGGCTACATCAATATATCCGGACACATTCTTCATGCTGCAAATCCCATTGAATTATATCTGCAAAGATAACTGTTTTACAACGACCAATATATGTCGTCATTTGCCGTTAGCCACCACATCGGAGCTGTTGGTCATTTTATAATATGACATACATTCCGGCTAAAGGTTTAATGGCTTACTTTTGCTCAAAATCTCAATGACATGACGGTAAAGACATTCATAGACCGACCGATTCTTGCGGGTGTAATCTCAGTATTAATTGTTATTCTCGGCATCCTCGGATTAGCACAACTTCCTATCGAACAATTTCCAAATATCGCCCCTCCTACGGTAAGGGTTCAGGCATCATATACAGGTGCCAACGCCGAGACTGTAATGAAAAGTGTCATTGTTCCGCTGGAAGAGTCACTTAACGGAGTTGAGGACATGATGTATATGACCTCAACCGCAACAAACACCGGTACTGCATCAATCACCATATACTTCAAACAGGGAACCGATGCAGATATGGCAGTCGTAAATGTACAGAATCGCGTGGCTTCGGCACAAGGTCTATTGCCTGCGGAGGTAACCAAAAGTGGTGTGACTGTGAGAAAACGCCAGAACAGCACATTGAAGTCTATAACATTGTATAGTCCGGATGACACCTATGACTCAAAGTTCCTCACAAACTATATGAAAATTAATATCGAACCTCAGATTTCACGAATCACAGGTGTAGGTGAGGTTAATATTTTCAGCTCCGAGTATGCGATGAGAATATGGCTCGATCCGGTAAGAATGTCGCAATACGGATTAGTTCCCGCCGATATTGACAAAATGCTTGCCGAACAGAATATAGAGTCTCCAACAGGGACACTTGGTGCAGAATCGTTGAACACTTTCCAATATGTACTGAAATACCGTGGAAGATATGAAGATGCGACAGAGTATGAAAATCTTGTGGTAAGAGCATTCGGGGATGGAAGCGTTCTAAGGCTTAAAGATATTGCCACGGTAGAACTTGGCACCGTCAACTACGCGATGATAAGCGAAACCAACGGACACCCTGGAGCCAATGCCATGATTGCCCAGACAGCCGGATCAAATGCAAATGAAGTCATAACGGAAATCGACAGAACACTTGACGAACTAAGGGATAGATTGCCGGCAGGTATGATTTTGACAGACATCTCAAGTACCAAAGATTTCTTGGACGCATCTATCGGCAAAGTTATCGAAACTCTAATCATAGCGTTGATTCTGGTAGTACTTGTAGTGTACCTGTTCCTTCATGACTTCCGGGCTACATTAATTCCGGCAATATCAATATTAGTATCACTTACAGGTACTTTCGCATTTATCTACATCGTAGGATTCACACTGAATATGCTCACGCTATTCGCCATTGTTCTCGTTATTGGAACGGTTGTTGACGATTCTGTAGTGGTTGTAGAAGCCGTTCAAGCTAAATTTGACGGCGGAGAAAGAAACCCGTACCAAGCAACAGTATCGGCTATGGGCGGACTCTCGGCAGCATTGATTACTACCACTATCGTATTCATGGCTGTTTTCATACCGGTTTGCTTTATGGGCGGAACCTCCGGGACATTTTATAAACAATTCGGTCTTACCATGGCTGTAGCCGTTGGCATATCACTGATTAATGCCATGACTTTATGCCCTGCATTAAGTGCCATATTAATGCGCCCAGGCGACATGAATGGACATAAAGCATCATTCCCTGTACGCTTTAAATACGCTTTCGACAGATCATTCACGACAATCACCGTACAATACAGCAACGGAATCAAGTTTCTTTTCAAGCACCGCTGGATTGTCATCTCTTTATTAGCCATATCGATAATAGCCTTAACATGGCTTGTTTCAACTACTAAAACGGGGCTTGTACCTCAAGAAGATATGGGCACTCTTAGTTTAAACATACAGGTTGCGCCCGGTAGCAACCTCGCTGAAACAGAGCGTGCAATGGATCAAGTTGAGGATGCGATAAAGGATATCCCTGAAATCTACATATATTCCCGTGTTACCGGAAAGAATGCCCGTCATGACCAATCGGCATCAGCCGGCTCATTCAGCATAAGACTACGGGACTGGAACGAGCGTAAAGGCCGGGAACATGACATAAATGCTGTAATCAGCGAGATATATCGCCGGACGTCCGATATTTCTTCGGCTCAGATACGGGTATCACAATCCCCTATGATTTCCGGCTATGGCACCGGCAGTGGTTTTGAACTATATATTCAGGATAAATCAGGAACTACAACAGACGAACTGCTGCAAATAACCCGTTCTTTCATAGACTCGTTAAACACCCGGGCTGAGATATCCCGCGCCTATACCACATTTGATACCAAATATCCGCAATACATGGTTGAGGTCGATGCAGTGAAATGTCTCCGGATGAATGTATCACCGGCAGATGTCCTATCGGCATTGTCCGGGTATATCGGCGGTAACTATTCGTCCAATCTCAACAGATTCACAAAACTGTACCGTGTTATGGTCCAGGCAACACCTGACAGTCGTCTTGACATAGAATCATTGAAAAGTATGTTTGTCAGGACATCTACCGGCGAAATGGCTCCGATAGACAATTTCATAACCCTTACAAAAGTTTACGGCTCCGAAAGCCTGTCACGCTTCAACCTCTTCCCTTCAATCGCAGTATTCGGAGAACAAGGAGAAGGTTACAGTTCGGGGGAAACAATAAATGCCATCAAAGAAATTGCCGCAAAATGCCTGCCATCGGGATTCGGCTATGAATTTGGAGGAATGTCAAGAGAGGAGGCTTCGACAGGCAATACGACAATTATTGTATTCTGCTTATGCCTTGCATTTATATATCTTATTTTATGCGCGCTTTATGAAAGTCTTACCATACCGTTGGCTGTTATTGCCGCAGTTCCTATGGGCCTGGTCGGGAGTTTCATGTTTGCACGATGGTGGGGACTTGAGAATAACATCTATATGCAGATTGGACTAATAATGTTAATTGGACTACTGGCAAAAACGGCAATTCTGCTGACTGAGTATGCTACTGCACGTAGAAAAGAAGGAATGGGGCTGGTCGCTTCCGCCATCTCAGCAGCGAAAGCCCGCTTCAGACCTATTATCATGACATCAGCAACTATGATTTTTGGAATGTTGCCGCTGATGTTTGCTACAGGAGTTGGAGCCAATGGTAATATATCGGTAGGTGTTGGAACTGTGGGCGGACTACTATTCGGAACACTCGCGCTGCTTTTTATGGTTCCTGTGTTTTATGTCATCTTCCAATACATACACGAACGCATAATGCCTAAGCGTAAAATCAAACCAACCAAATTAGATTGACTGCACCCAATCTAAGCATCACATAAAAGACATTCGCCACTACCATCATGTCGTTCGCCAATTTAGCGGCAATTACCAATACCTGTATCACACTACTAATCAACACACTACCCCAAATATAATCACTATTGGGTATTTAATGGTGTGACTAAACTTCCGAACTTTGCAGTGATAAAAAAGATTAATTCATGGCTATTTGGAGAAAATATTTCATCTGCGCAATTGCAATTCTGACATCAACAGCAACAATGCATGCAAGTAGTGGTAATGGTATGATTTCAGGAAAGGTGCTTTCAATTGATGGTGTACCGATTGATTTCGCCACCGTACTTTTAAAGGGAACCACATTATCTTGTCCGACCAACGAGAAGGGACTGTACCATATTTCCGCACCGGCTGGAGAATATACTATAATTTTCTCTTCCGTCGGATTTGAGAAATATGAAACCAAAATCAGGATTTCCGCAGATGAACGCCGAAAATTAAATGTAAAGTTAAAACCCTCCACACAGCTTGCTGAAGTTATAGTCGTAGGCAATCCCCTAAGTAAAGTCAAAAATTCGGCATACAATGCAACCGCAGTTAATACCAAAGATATGGTTAACACCACAAAAACATTAAGCGAAGCATTGAACAAAGCTCCGGGAATGAAAATACGCGAAAGCGGTGGCGTGGGGTCTGACATGGCTGTTACTATGGATGGGTTCAGCGGCAAACATGTCAAAGTTTTTATTGACGGAGTTCCACAAGAGGGTGTAGGAAGTTCATTCGGACTCAATAATATACCTGTTAATTTTGCAGAGCGCATAGAAGTTTACCGAGGTGTGGTTCCGGTCGGATTCGGTGCGGATGCAATCGGCGGTGTCATAAATATCGTCACACCTCGACGTCAACGCCGATGGTTTGTTGATGCCTCATACTCTTTCGGTTCTTTCAACACTCATAAATCCTACATCAATTTCGGACAAACACTCAGCAATGGGTTCAAATATGAAATCAATGCTTTCCAGAACTATTCCGACAATAATTATTGGATAGATACTCCAGTTGAGGATTTCACAACCGGAGCAATCAACAGAAAAAAGCTCGAACATGTGAAACGCTTCAACGACACATATCACAATGAGGCTATTATTGCAAAAATCGGATTCGTCAACAAAAGTTGGGCCGACCGGATGCTACTTGGATTCACATACTCACACATGTATAAGGAAATCCAGACCGGTGTGAGACAGGAGATTGTATACGGACAGAAACATCGTCATGGCTTCTCACTTATCCCATCATTGGAATATTCGAAACGTAACCTCGGAGTGAAAGGACTTGACGTTTCATTCAATGCCAATTACAATCGCGACAACACAACCAATGTCGATACAGCATCTGTAACGTACAATTGGTTTGGAGAGACATCCCCGCTCAACGCGCCGGGTGAACAGTCCTACCAAAACTCAAAAGCCATTAACAATAACTGGTCTGCAAACGCAACAATCAATTATAGACTATCAGAGAACCATGTGTTCACAATCAACGATGTTTTCAACACGTTCAACCGTACTAACGAGGATTTGCTAACCATTCCCCACAGCAAAGAGGAATTTTCAAAAGTTACCAGCAAAAACATAGCCGGTATCTCGTACCGTTACATGCCTAACTCTAAATTCAATATTACAGTATTCGGTAAGCAATATCACCAATACGTATCCGGACCGATGGCAACAACCTCAGCCCAAGATGTCTATGAGTTGACATCACGTTCCATAGACAACTTCGGATACGGGGCTGCCGGCACTTGGTTCATGCCAATGGGCTTCCAACTCAAAGCTTCTTATGAAAAGGCATATCGCCTTCCTACAATTGAAGAGATGTTCGGCGATGAGGACCTGGAAGTGGGAGACATATCCATAAAACCTGAATCAAGCCACAATGTAAACCTGAATCTAAGTTACAACGCAAAATTCGGCCACAGCACCATATACGCTGAAGCGGGCTTCATCTATCGCGATACCCGTGATTATATCCAACGCAACATCATGGCATTGAGCGGAGGGAAATCGGCAGCTACGTATGTCAACTACGGCAAGGTAGCGACAACCGGAATCAGTATCTCGGCACGATACAATTTTTCACGTTGGCTAAGCCTTGGAGGTAATTTCACACAGATGAATGTGCGCGACAATATGCGTACAGCCCAAGGTAGTACCGTCAAAAACATTGCATACAAAGAACGCATTCCCAACCTCCCATATATGTTTGCTGATTCAGATGTCAATTTCCATTGGCACGGCTTGGGTGGCAAAGGCAATATCCTGACTATCGCCTACGACAATCAATATACTCATAGCTTCTGCTACTATACCGAAAATATCGGTTCCAACAACAGCGACTATATAATCCCTAATCAATTTGCACATAACCTCATAATCTCCTATGGCATAGGACATGGACGTTATAACCTGTCGTTTGAGTGCAGAAACTTCACCAACGCAAGACTATACGATAATTTCAGTCTGCAGAAAGCCGGCAGGGCTTTCTACGGTAAATTCAGAATCTATTTCGGCAACTAATTCAAAATTCATTATAAAATATGACACGTAAAAAATCAATGTACCGCGCACTTGCCGCCGCGGTAATTCCCACCATGGCACTATGCGGTTGCTCAGACAACGACGCACCAAACGCGCCCGATGAAAAATGGGACGGAAATGGAAAATTCGTATTTGCCACCACAATCAAAGGTTCAAACGGAACCACCTACGACCTGATAACCGGGCCATCGCTTGACGAAGGTAGCCTTACAACAATCGACAATGGTCTTATAAACAGTGGAGCCACACAGTGGGTATTCCACAAGAACTACCTGTATGCCCTGACATACAACCAAGGCAATGAAGCTACCACAAGAAGCTATATTCTCGGAACCGACGGTGAAATGAAGGAGCGCAATATGGCGTATCGCATAAGCCGCTTCTCTTCTTATGGAACTTACAACAACGACATCATCACATTGTCAACCGGAGAAGGTCCGGCATCATTGGCGGACAGCAATGGTTATAAACCTATGACATTGCTCATAACATATCTTGATGTCGTAAACGAAACATCACGCAAAAACGACACTTCCACAGGAGCATACTCAATGGAAAATTTTCTTGGCAACGGAGAGTACGTAACTCTTGCAGGTGCTGAACAGAGTGGTTCTAAACTATACTGTGGCGCAATTCCTATGGGACTTAGCCAATATGGTGTAGCATACGAAAACCGTAAATGGGTACGTCCCGGATTTGAACACCTTGTGCATGATGAAGCCGGTGGAACAGGTTCCGGAGCTTATAAAGCCGGGGAACTTGTCGGGACACAATATCCTGACGAATGTTGGGTTGCGATCTATAACAATGAAAATATGACCAATCCCACCCTCGCCAAAACCGACAAAATCAGCACCCCATGTGGACGTTTCCGCTCCCAATATTACCAGACGGTATGGGCCGCTGAAAACGGAGATATATACGTATTTTCCGCAAGTTACGCAAAAACCATGAGCGATCCGAACCAACAGACCACACTTCCTGCAGGTGTGTGCCGTATCCCGGCAGGAAGCACATCGTTTGATGACTATTATTGCAACATTGAGAGCCAGACTCCTGGCGGTAACCGATCATTCATGCGGTGCTGGCCGGCAGGCGGCAATAATTTCCTCATGGTGATGTACGACCGGGCATTGACTGAAAAGAATCCTGCCGCCACAGAACTCGCTATTTTCGACGCCGCATCAAAGAAACTGACATACGTCACAGGGCTTCCGGCTAATGTATCCTCAATTGGTAAAACAGTATATGTGAAGAATCGCAATGTATACATTCCTATAAATGTAGAAAACGAATCCCCCGCTATATACGCCATAAACACGAATACCGCCAAAGCCGAGAGAGGTGTCGTCATACAAGCCAATGATATCACCGGATTCGGGTATCTAACTCCTGCTAAATAGTACTCTCATGATTAAGTTTTTCAGAAAAATACACCTGTGGTTATCAGTGCCATTCGGCATAATAATTACGTTGGTATGCTTTTCAGGGGCAATGCTCATATTTGAGCCTGAAATCACCCGTTCGGTAAAAAGCGATGTTTATTATGTTGCCGCTGTCAAGGAAAGCCCAATACCGATGGGGGAACTTATGGAAACTGTAAAAGCGACACTTCCTGACAGTGTATCAATTACAGGAGTAACTGTATTCAATGACAAATCCCGCGCTTATCAGGTAACACTTTCAAAACCCCGCAGGGCTTCGCTTTTCATCGACCAATATTCAGGAGAAATCACAGGACGATATGAACGTCTCGGCTTTTTCTCCACGATGTTCAAGCTTCATCGTTGGCTTTTGGATAGTGCCAATCCTCATGGTGATGGTGTCAAAATAGGCAAAACGCTTGTTGGTATCTCCACTCTCGTATTTGTCATAGCACTAATTTCCGGTGTTGTAATCTGGTGGCCACGTGCACGCAAAAATCTTGGAAGAAGTCTCAGTATATCTTTCTCAAACGGATGGAAAGGATTCTGGAAAGGACTTCATGTCGCAGGTGGCATGTATGCTTTGATTCTTGTTCTTGCGATGGCTTTGACCGGGCTTACATGGTCATTCAATTGGTATCGCTCCGCATTTTATGCCGTGTGCGGTGTAGAACATACTCCTCGAAATTTTGGACAACCATCCGTTTCGGAAAATAATCAAGATAAAGGCAATCGAGGTCGTAACCGTCATAATTCAGAAAAGCATCATGATGGAGAAAAAAGACATCACGGTCAAGACCGTCATGATGGCAGACGGCGACACTCTGAATTCGGCCGTTGGCAACAAGTTTACGATAATCTCATAGCACAGAATCCCGACGCACCACAAATAACCATCGGTTCAGAAAAAGCATCTGTAACCATAAGTACAACGGGTAATGGGCGTGCAGCCGACCGTTACGAATTCAACCGACGCTCCGGAGAGATAACACCGCTTACAAAGTATGCTGACACAAATGAAGCAGACAAGCTTCGTGGTTGGATTTATTCAATCCATACCGGAAGTATCGGTGGAATATTCACTCGTATTTTATGGTTGCTTGGAGCCTTATTTGGCGCATCGTTGCCCTTGACGGGATATTATATCTGGATTAAACACCTTATGAAAAAGAAAGAACCACATCCGGAACACCGACATTAATTTTGATTCTTAAGAAACGCTGAGTGAGCTGAATAATTTACAATGGATACATCCTGTAAATAATTCCGCTCACTCACTTAAATATCCGATGGTATGATTGACAATAAAGCAGTTTTTGGCAGAAAATATCTTGTGTTTCTCATGGTATTTCTTGGAATGTTATCAGCATTCGGACCATTTGTCACAGATATGTATCTGCCCGTTCTGCCTGACATGGCAGAAATTTTCCATTCCTCAGCTTCAACCGTCCAGTTCGGACTGACCATGAGCTTGATAGGACTCGCCGTTGGTCAACTGTTTTTCGGACCGCTGAGCGATAAATATGGTCGCCGACCGGTACTCGCAGCATCACTGTTCATATTCACTGCCGCCACAGTAGCCATATTGTATTCACACAATATGGACTGGTTCAATATGTGCCGCCTGTTTCAAGGTATTGGCGGAGCCGGGGGGATTGTCTTGTCTCGATCAATAGCGACTGACTATTACTCTGGCAGAGAACTTGCCAAAACCCTTGCCATTATTGGAGCTATTAATGGAATTGCACCGGTGGTATCACCTGTCTTAGGGGGTGTTGTAGCAACCTTCTCCGGTTGGCACGGCATATTTATGGTATTACTCGGCATTGGCGCGATAATAATTGCCATGTGCTATATTTTTAGGGAATCACATCCTGTTGAACGACGAAATACCATAGGAATATTCCAGACATTCACATCGTTCTGGCAACTAATCCGCATGCCATATTTCACTATTTATGTAATGCTGTATGCCTTGTCCTGCGCAATATTATTTGCCTACATCTCCTCCGCATCATTTATCATCCAGAACCATTACGGATATTCACAACTGATATTCTCCATTTGTTTCGCAATAAATTCCGTTTTCATCGGAATCGGATCCGGACTATCAGTTAAAATCAAAAAAAGCGCAAATGCAGCGATGATTGGAGGGGTATTGCTGTTAATTACATGCATATCGCAACTTGCCATATACACTCTGTTTGATTCATTTGCCGTATATGAAATCATGACACTCTTTATCCTTACCGGAGTAGGATATATCTTCACAGCATCCACGACGCTTGCCATGACCGAGGGACGAGCCTATATCGGAGCTGCTTCTGCGATATTCGGAGCGCTGGGATTTCTCTTCGGAGGTATTGTATCACCACTCGTCGGTATCGGCAATATCCTACATTCAACAATGACTACAATGCTCGTATGCGCCGTTTTGATTCTAATCTTAGCTACAATTTCTACATGCCGCAAACAACACATTGAAAAATAACACCATCTGCACTGAATCAACCCTTTATTGAGAATTAGAATTCAGCCCCCAATTTCTGAAACAAATTGGGGGCTGAAGTTTTATATATCCCTGTAATCTATCTCATTAGTACATATCTTAGTACATATCGACCGATCATTTTGCCCCACCGCCAAGAGCCTTATAAAGTTTCACCACAGCTTGCAACTGACTCACTCTGTCAGCTATAAGATTCAACCTTGAGTTAAGAAGATTCTGCCGGGATGTCAGCAACTCAAGATATGTGGCATTATTTGTGCGGAACAATAATTCGTTTGACTTCACAGTCCTTTCAAGAGCACTACATTGATTTTTATGAAATGAATAATCATTACCATACGATTCTATTGCATATAGCGCGTCATTCACTTCCTGACCTGCGTTTATAAGCGCCTGCTTATAATTAAGCAGAGCAATCTGTTCTTCATCTTTGGATATCCTCAGATTAGAGATAAGTTTTCCACGTTGAAATATCGGTTGTGCGAGCGACCCCAATGCAGATAGAATCCATCCGCCGGGATTAGTTACAGCCTGACCGAGCGCATTTGTCCACCCGACAGACCCTCCGATGGTCAATGACGGATAAAATGCCGCTCTCGATTGATTTGTTGCATAATATGCTGAAGCCAGATTCATTTCTGCCTGAATCACATCGGGACGACAAGACAATAGATGTAATGGGAGTCCGACAGATATTTTTTCCGGAATATTTTGATTATCAATTGATAGACGTGGAATATCGTACGACACAACGCCCAATAAAGTACACAATGAATTCTCAGTCTCATGTCGTTGACGGATTAGGGTATTATGCATTGAAAGCAACTCTTCAAGATTTGCTTTGGCTTGAGACAGCGCATTTTCCCTGATATCGCCGACTTTTAATTGTAACTCCATAGTGCGCACCTGCTCCCGCCATAGGTAAATAGTCTGTGTACTTATTTCTATCTGGCCGTCAAGCATTAATAAAGCATAGTAACTATTAGCGATTGAAGCAATCAGCTCTGATTGAACAGCACCGGCGTATGCTTGCTGCCCCAGCAACTGCATCTGTTGTTCCTTCTTGGAATTGCGCAGTTTTCCAAAAATATCGATTTCCCAAGTCAACGATACCGGGATTTCATATATTTGGGATGCCTTGCCGCCATTAACGGATGTGATTGCGCCATTGGGAGAGAAAGTCAAAGATGGTAAAAATGCCAGTTTTGCTGCAGAGAGTCCGGCTTGGGCTTCATCAATTCTAAGCATTGCTATCTGCAAATCAGTATTGGACTGAAGTCCATCCTCAATAAGTGATTGCAGACACGAATCGGTAAAAAGTTCGCGCCAAGGCATAAATCCGAGAGATGCCAAGCTATCGGAGTTAAGCATTGTTGATTCATTATATAGCGCATCTATTTGTATCTCTTGAGGACGGCTATAATTATTGTATAGACTACAGCTTGTCAACAGCAATAAGATTGTTATACTGAATGGTATGAATTTCATTTTAAAATAGTTTTTTCTTTTTCACGTTCTTTACGACGTCGTCCCATTACTTTTTCCTCAATCCATTGGAATGTGATGAAGAATGCCGGGGTGACAAACAAAAGTCCTACTGTACCTATAATCATTCCCCCAACCACGCCCACACCAAGCGAAGTATTGCCATTTGCACCCACACCGGTTGCAAACATGAGAGGAAGCAAGCCGAAAATCATGGTCAGTGCTGTCATTAGAATTGGGCGTAATCGGACCGATGCTGACGAAATCGCAGCCTGCGTCAGGGACATCCCGGACTTTCGGCGTTCTGTTCCGTATTCAGTAAGCAGGATTGCAGTCTTAGCCAAAAGCCCTATGAGCATAATCAGACCGGTCTGAAGGTAAATATTATTTTCAATGCCCCATAGTTTTGCAAAAAGGAAACTTCCCATTAACCCAAACGGGACAGACAATATCACAGCCAGAGGTATGAACAGACTTTCATACAAAGCGCACAATATCAAATATATAAACAATATACATATTCCATATATGATAATTGTTGTATGGTTGTTACCGGTCTGTTCCTCCTCACGTGTCATGCCTGAGAATTCAAATCCAAAACCAGTTGGCAGTGTTTCTGCGGCAACTTCATTGATGGCTTTGATCACATCTCCTGAACTGTATCCCTGTGCCGGCATACCTTGCACATTTATTGCAGAAAACATATTGAACCGCATTAAAGACTCGGCTCCATAAGTTTTGGAGAGTGTCACAAACTGGCTGATAGGTGCCATACCCCTATTTGTCCTTACATATATATTGTCAAGCGCTTCCATTCCATCGCGATAATTATATGGAGCCTGCACTATGACACGATAGATTTTTGTAAACCTGTTGAAATTAGAGGCATATATACTGCCAAAATAGCCGGAAAGCACATTCAATACATCAGAAGTCGTGGTTCCGGCACGCTGACATTGAGCTTCATCCACGTCAATGGTATATTGCGGGAAGTTAGAGCTGAAAGAGGTCTGAGCCATCTCTATCTCTTCACGCTTATTCAATGCTTCGAGGAAGGCAGCGGTAACCTTACTGAGCTCGTCATAACCTTTTCCGGAGCGGTCTTGCACATATACATCAAAACTATTACCCGATCCATAACCCTGAATCATAGGTGGTGCGAAGATAAACAACCGGGCATTCTTGATATGAACCGTACGCCTGTAAATTTCGTTGCGTATTGCATCAACATTGTCGTTTTTACCGGTACGCTGATCCCAAGGCTTGAGTTTGATGATAAACATACCATGTGATGACCCGTTTCCGGACGCCATGCCGAAACCTGCCACCATGTTGAAGTTGTCAATCTGTGGCATCTCTTTAAGCTCCGCTTGAATCTGCTGCATTATCGATTCAGTCTCAGCGAGTGTACTTCCAGCCGGAGAGTCGAAACTCATGAACATGGCTCCGGTATCTTCATTAGGGACAAGACCTGTTTTAGTAGTACTCATCAACCAAACAAGAACACCACAAGCAATCGCCAGAATAGACCAGCCAACCCATTTATGCTTTATAAAAAAGAACACACCGTAAACATACTTGCGTACTATCTTGCTAAAACCGCTATCAAATGCCATGCGAAAACGTGTCGAAAACTCAAGTTTAGTCCCTTCCTTTATCTCTTGATTGGGTCGTAGAAGCAATGCACAGAGTGCCGGAGAAAGTGTAAGAGCGTTAATAGCGGATATTCCCACCGCCACAGCCATCGTTATGCCAAACTGCGTGTAGAATACACCTGAGGTTCCCCCCATGAATGAAACAGGCACAAATACTGCCATAAATACAAGTGTGGATGTCACAAGGGCAGATGACACACCACCCATGGCATCGACTGACGCTCGGTACGTTGACTTGTAGCCATCGTCAAATTTAGCCTGGACAGCCTCCACCACAATTATGGCATCATCCACGATAGTGCCTATAGCAAGTACAAGAGCAAAGAGGGTAAGAAGATTGATACTGAATCCGGCAAGATACAATACTGCGAATGTACCAATGAGAGAAACGAATATACTTATAGTAGGTATCAGCGTGGAGCGTGGATTCTGCAAGAAGAAATAAACCACGAGAACCACAAGGATAATGGCCTCAAGAAGGGTCTCAATTACTTTATCGATGGAAGCATCAAGGAACGTCTTGGTGCTCATCAGCTGCACAAGCTCCACATCATCCGGCAATGATTTTTTCACTTGCTCAAGGTAATCTTCTATATTGATGATGATTTCATTGGCATTTGACCCTGAAATCTGATTAATCATACAGGTTGCCCCAGGTAATCCATTGACAAATCCTTTATAGGAATAGCTTTGCGCACCAAGTTCAACATCCGCTATATCCTTGAGTCTAAGGATTCTTCCATCATCAAAAGCCTTTATAATGATTTCTTCGAATTCACTCTCCTCTTCAAGACGTCCGCGATATTTAAGTGTGTACTGAAATACATTTTCGGAATTTTCACCTATCGCTCCTGTTGATGCTTCGATATTTTGGCTTGAGAGAGCAGCCGTGACGTCATCAGGCACCAGATCATATTGAGCCATTACATCAGGTTTTAACCAGATACGCATAGCATACGCTCCACCCATGACATTAACCTCCCCCACACCGGTGATGCGCTGTATACCCGGTTTGACATTTATATTCATGTAGTTCGTGAGGAATGTCTCATCGTATGTACCGTTAGGGCTAAACAAGCCGAATACCATCAAGGTACTGTTCTGTCGCTTGCGCGTAGTAACGCCGACCTTTGTAACCTCGGCAGGGAGAAGTGCGGTGGCTGTAGAGACGCTGTTCTGTACATTTACTGCCGCCATGTCCCCGTCACTACCCTGTTTGAAGAAAATAGTTACTTCACCACTACCGGTATTGCTTGCTGTTGAGGTCATATAAGTCATATTCTCCACACCGTTGATAGCCTCTTCCAATGGTACGATAACACTTTTCTGCACAGTCTCCGCATTCGCACCACTATAAGTCGCAGATACCCGGACAGTAGGCGGAGCGATATCCGGATATTGCTCTACAGCGAGAGAAAAAAGGCCTATAAGCCCTGCGACCACAATTACTACTGATATGACAATAGATAGTATCGGTCGGTCAATAAAACGCTGAATGTTCATTTTTTATCCTCCTCAACTTTTGATTGCGGTCTCATCGCGACTACTTTTATTCCAGCTTTCAGCAAACCGGCGCCTTCTGCAACTATAGTGTCGCCAACCGAAAGTCCGGATGTAACGATATATTCTTTACCATCATTAATCTTGAAGACCTCGATTGGAGTGGAAACCGTGATTCCATCCATTACCTTATACGTAAATATTCTGTTTTGAATTTCATATGTTGCTTCTTGCGGTATCACAAGAGATGCAGGACGGTTATATGTAAGAATGACATTGGCGGCTCCTCCGCTCAGCAATTTACCTTCGGTGTTTGGGAAATTGGCTCGTAACGACACTGTACCCGTTGTCTTGTCAACAATACCGCTTATCACATCTATACGTCCCTCATTTTCGTATACGCTGCCGTCTTTTAGTCCGAGAGTTACAGGAGGATAAGATTTTACCGCGTTATCGATTGTTCCATACTTGGATACGAGTTCAAGAGCTTGTCTCTCATTCATTGAGAAATAAGCGTACATCTGAGAGTTATCCGATACAGTAATCAATGGTTCTACCATAGTAGGTCCAACAAGGGCTCCCACACGATACGATGTCATACCGGCTACTCCATCTACCGGACTTTTCACCTCTGTATATGACAAATTGTTTTGCGCTTCTCTAAATTGTGCCTTTGCCTGAAGCAATGCGGCATCGGCTCTTTTGTAAGAATTCCGGGCTGTACGAAGCTCATAATCGGAAATTACTTTTTCCCTATACAGTTCTTCCTTACCATCCAATAACAATTTTGCGTTAGCCACTTCTGCAGCGGCAGTAGCTACCTCAGCTTCAGCTTTCTGTAAAGCAGCCTGATATGGCACCTGGTCTACAATGAAAAGGACTTGACCTTTTTTGACATGAGCACCCTCATTTATACACACCTTAGTTATTTGACCAGATACTTCTGGCCGTACCTCAACATCCTGACGACCTTCCAAAACGGCAGAGTACTTTACTGACAAATTCCTGTCCTCCGGCTTGACTACAGATAGTGGATATTCTTTCGGAACATCAGCCGTTTGCTCTTCGTTACTTCTGCTGCATGAGACAACAGCCATTCCTATCATAGCCACACCTACGATACTTTTGATATATGACATATATTTGAAATTTTTGCGCAAAAATACGTCCAAGCATCCATTAATATATTATTCATAAACGACCAAAAATTGTCCATTATGCGCATAAATAATACTAAACAACATTTTATTAAGCCTATATTTTTCCAAATTGCGCATTAACACTAACTTTGCGCCACCATTTTTCTACATCAATGACACAGTCTGAACTAATTTCAATCTTTCCTCCTGAGAATGCAATTCAAGACAGAGTTTTGCTAATCACCCCCACCATAATACGACGTATTCTTAATATATCCATTCGGGAATGTAGGGTATTTCTTTTGGTTTCAGCAGGAAAAATTACCGTTAAAGTTGGAAGTTCAGAAATCGAAATTGAATCCAATTCTCTCGTTGACATTTTGGCATGGGAGCCTATCTCGTTTATTGGACTAAGTGATAATTTGAACGCATGGTGCATGCTCCCAAACTATCTATTTACAAATGAATCCCTTAATGGATTGAAACCGGCCGACTCTGAATCATTCAAGGACCGGCACGAAATTCCAGTCATGGTATTGACTTCAGATGAAATAGCCCGACTGGAGAGACAGCTTGAATTGCTCAGTGAATCACTTGCCGATTTCGGAAACTACTACCGTACCGAACTATGCCGGAGTTATTTCCGTAATTTTATGCTTGAGACCGGCAACTTGGTTCAACACAAAAAGATGGCGCTGGACGACAGCGACAGTGTTGAAAGCCGACAAGATACGATATTACGAAGTTTCCTGAAATTAGTTTGGAAACATTATAAATCCGAGCACAATGTGGATTTCTATGCTAAACGCCTTTGTCTATCATCCAAACATTTGTCAAGGGTAGTCAGAAATAGTCTCGGAAAAACACCATACGCCGTTATTCGTGATGAATTGCTCCAAAAAGCAATGGAGTTGCTCAAAACTACCAAAAAACCGATTCAGGAAATATCTTCAGAACTTCATTTTTCAGAAATGGCTGCCTTCTGCAAATTTTTCAAAAAACACACAGGGCTATCACCTACTACATATCGTTTGCAGAAACGGGAGTTATCGAGCTGATGTTTTATTCAATGATATAGTTCGGTCGAGCAATATCTCTTCCATGTGATCTTTTGCCCACTGAATCAGTTGGTTGATTACCGGGAATAGGGAATGTGACCGCTCGGTAAGGCTGTATTCCACTCTCGGCGGAACCTCTGCATAAACCTTTCGACGCACAAAACCATCAGTCTCGAGTGTCCGCAGTGTCAGTACCAGCATTTTTTGTGATATATCTGGCAATTCCGCCGACAGATCTTTGAAGCGCATGGAATCGCGCCCATTCAACGTATATAATACCAGTAATGTCCACTTGTCACTGATACGATTGAGTATATTACGTATAGGGCAATCCGGATAGAGTTCGTTTTTATTGAAATTTCTTTCCATATATCATTAATATTCAGCATTAGTGTACAAAAGTAACAATTTATATTTAAGAATGAAACGATATAAAATATCCCTTGTTAAAAATAGCTAACCTTTATATTCATATTGCATATCAAATCATTTGGAAATCAGCAATACTAACATCAAAGTAAGACTACTGAAATTTTTATCAGCGAAATTTCAGATTAAACTTTTATCTATTTTTGTGGTATATAAAGTATAGTAATTTGAATAACAAACAAATATGAATAAGAACGTAGCACTTATCGGCGCCAGCGGTTTTGTCGGCTCCGCTATTCTTAGAGAACTTCTCGACCGTGGATATCAGGTCGAAGCACTCGTAAATCATCCCGAAAAAATTAAAATTCAGGACAAAGCACTGACCGTAAAGAAAGTCGATGTCTCTGATGAGAAAGCGTTGACGAAAAGCCTACGCGGCTTCGACAATGTAATAAGCGCATATAATCCGGGATGGTCAAATCCAAATATCTACAAAGATACCCTTACCAACTATCCTAAGATTCTTGATGCCGCCAAAAATGCCGGAGTCAAACGCCTTCTTATCGTTGGTGGTGCCGGTACTCTCTTTGTTAAACCCGGAGTACGGCTCATTGACACCGGCACATTACCTGAAGCATGGGTACCGGGGGTTAAATCACTCGGTGAATTTTACCTCAACACTTTGATGAACGAAAAAGACATAGACTGGGTATTCTTTTCTCCGGCAGGCAACCTCGGTGATATGGGGGCAAAAGGATCTGGCAAACGCACCGGTGTATACCGTCTTGGAAAGGACGATATGATTTTTGACAAAGAGGGCAACAGCTTTATCTCGGTCGAGGATTACGCCAAGGCAATGGTTGATGAGCTTGCCACTCCCGCGCACCACAAAGAGCGGTTTACTATTGGATATTAAGCAGGTTATGGATAATAAATTGTTGGAAATATTACATAAGAACAAAGAGGTCGCTTTCGCTACTTCAGTCGACGGAAAGCCACACGTGCGCATTTTTCAGATTATGAAAATCGATGCCGACAACAATTCAATCTATTTCGCCACCTCTCCTAAAAAGGAAGTATACGCACAACTTAATATTAATCCCTATGTGGCTATTATTGACCTGAAAGGCGCAGAATTCGCACGCATCAATGGAACTATAGATTTCGACATCCCTGATGAAATACAGCGGGAGATATTCGATACCAACCCCGTGCTCCCGCATCTATACAAGACATATAAGGATTTGGTGTACATGCGCTTGCCGGCAAAGAGTGCCGACTACTTCGACCTGCGCACCACACCTCCTACACTTGTTCATTATGACTTCTGAGAAAAATAGGCTAAATAAATTACTCAGGGCACTTCTGGCGGAGCGCCCTGAGTATTCCGTCATATCCATTCCCGACTCCATCGACAGTAAGCGCAATCTGCTCCGTTCGCTAATGAATGTGCGGATGGCATCACCGTTGCCCGACAATATCCTGACTCTACAGAATGAAGAACTTGCAGAGCAATGCCGGGAGAAAGGTATAGTCAGACTCGATTCAATCCCAGTATCTCCGTTAAATCCGCTAATCCGACTCTGGCAAGGCGACATTACGCGTCTTAAAGTAGATGCCATTGTCAATGCAGCCAATTCGCAGATGCTCGGTTGTTTCATTCCATTGCACCGTTGCATTGACAACGCTATTCATTCGGCAGCCGGAATGCAGCTGCGCGAAGAATGTGCGTCCATTATGCGTGCGCAGGGACATGACGAACCGACAGGTCACGCCAAGATTACCCATGGATACAATCTTCCGGCTAAATGGGTTATTCACACCGTGGGACCTATTGTTTATGGAGATTATCCAACGGACGAGGATTGCCGATTACTTGCCGATTGTTACCGCAACTGCCTGGAACTTGCCGACAACAAGGGACTTGAGTCGCTTGCATTCTGTTGTATTTCGACAGGCGAATTCCGGTTCCCACATGAAAAAGCAGCAGAAATAGCGATAACAACAGTCTTGGATTTTTTGAATTCACACCCTGCCGGTTCTCTTACAGCCATAGTATTTAATGTATTCAAGGACCAAGATTATAACCTGTATAAGAAACTGTTAGGATATGAATAGTTTTAAGGAGAGAATCCATACAGCCAGGAAACGGATGGAGGAGTCAGATGCCGTTGTCATTGGAGCCGGTGCCGGACTTTCAGCCGCAGCAGGGCTTGACTATTCCGGACAGGAATTTAAGAATGCATTTGCTGACTACATAGATAAATATAATTTCCCTGACCTATACACATCAAGTTTCTACGACTTCCCTACAGAAGAAGAACGTTGGGCTCGCTGGGCACGTCACATTGACTATGCCCGTTTTCGTCCGGAAGCATTCCCACTCTATCGGGAACTGTTGGAACTGGTCTCAGATAAGAATTATTTTGTGATTACCACAAATGTGGATGCTCAATTCCGCAAAGCAGGATTCGATTCAAAAAAGATATTTGAAGTACAAGGCGACTACGGACTTATGCAATGTGCGGTAGGATGTCATCCGACAGTCTACTCCGATAAGGATACTGTGGATAATATACTACGACATTCTCACAACTTGACGGTTGCCCAGGAATACATCCCCGTATGCCCTGTATGCGGGGGCAATATGGATGTACATGTACGCAAGAATCAGTATTTCGTCCAGGATTCCAATTGGAACAATGCAGCTGAACGTTACGAAAACTTTATCGCTCGCTATGCCGACAATAATCGCATTGTGCTTCTTGAACTCGGAATCGGATTTAATACTCCGGCAATCATAAGATTCCCGTTTGAACAGATTACGTATCGAAATCCTAAGGCAACGCTAATCCGTCTAAACTCAGAGTTTCCTTACGGACCTGCCGAAACGGCTTCCCGCACGATTTCGTTTACAGAAAATATGGAAGATGTAATCAACAAACTGAAATAATACAACATGATTTACAAGATTACAAACGCCGCCTTGATTCTAATGGCAGCGACATCGGGCGCAATGGCGCAGACTGACCCGCTCAGGTTTGATCCTGACGATTTTACCCGACAGACCATCACGATGCCCAACGGAGAATCAGTAGCTTATAAAGCCTACGAGGGTATCCCTTATGTAAAAAACATCGAGGACTCCACATATCAGACACTTAACATTTATGTACCAGAGACACTTGCCGATATTACACGTGTGCCAATCCTGATGCGTACATATGTCGGTGGATATATGGCATCTACAGCTAAGTCTCCATCGCCATCTGATGCTACCGGACGAGCGTTGCGGGAAGGGTATGTCGTATGTATTCCAGGCTCAAGAGGATCCAACTCAACAATTGACCGCGACGGCAAAACGGTATATACCGGCATAGCACCTAACGGGCTGCTTGACCTAAAAGCAGCAGTACGCTATCTGCGATATAATGACGCACTCATACCGGGAGAATCAGAACTCATATTCACCGACGGGACAAGTGCCGGAGGGGCAATGTCATCTCTGCTTGGTGCCACAGGTAACGCCATCGAATATGAACCATATCTTAAAACGATGGGAGCCGCCGATACTCGGGATGATGTGTTTGCCGCTATATGCTACTGCCCTATCACAGACCTCAACCATGCCGACATGGAATATGAATGGTTATATGGTTGCACTAACACAGGAGTACGGCATCTTAGTGAAGAGCAGATTACAATTTCCAATGAGCTATCTGCCAAGTGTCCGTCATACATCAACTCACTTGAACTGAAAGACAAATCCGGCAATATCATTACTGCCGACATATACAAAGAGTACCTCAAGACATTTCTTATCGCGTCGGCACACCGCGCTCTTCAAGAGGGTTGTGAGATTCCCGATTCCATAGGATTTGCTTTTTATCAAGACAAAAGCGGTCCGATGGGAGCCCCGGGCAATATCCCGCGTCAAGGGATGCGACACCGAATGGATGATAATCGCGACGCACCGTCATTCGGTCCGGGGAATGCACCGCGCTTCAATAAAACCAGCGACTTCGTCTCAGGGCTCGACCTTGACAAATATTTAACCTATGTGGCAACAACTACACCACTAAAGACACCGCCGGCATTTGATCAGATGGGCGTGTTGATTCCAACTCCATCTCCAGAAAACAAAGTCTTTGGCAATACATACGGTGATGCTGCGAACTTCACTAATTTCAGCCTGCAACACCGTCTGGACAATACCTCGGCTACACTTGACGCTGAAATGGTGGAAAGGGTTGCATTGATGAATCCGATGAACTTTATCGGAAATGATAAGGCATCCGTTGCACCGAACTGGTACATACGCCATGGAGCAAAAGACCGGGACACCTCATTCCTTGTGCCGGTCAACCTTGCCACAAAACTGATGAACGCAGATAAAAATGTTGATTTCGCTTTGCCATGGAATCGTCCGCATAGCGGTGATTACAACCTTGACGACCTTTTCAATTGGATAAAGACCACACTAAGCGAATAACACACCGCTCAGGACGAGAGTAAGAAAAATAAGACAGCACCCTAAAAGTCAAATATCTAAAACTTTTTAGGGTGCTGTCCTATTTTTTTCTTATACATCACATGACTTTGGGGTCATCTTACTTTTTCTGTTGGAACAACCACTCCCTTACCGGAGCCAGTTTATAGGCATAATCAAAAGAATACATGTGCTCGCTACCTTTGCCGTCGTCTGGCAATACGGACTTGGGAGTAAAATTGATTATATTTACCGGCGCACCTTTGTCAAGCAAATTCCGGGCGAGAGAATCCTGTTCAATCTGCGGCAATTTTGCACTCCATGTTGCATACTCATATCTCACGCCATCTCTGTCAGCAGCATCTTCCACCGCCTTGATATTACCAAATGAAGTGCCCTCCTTACCCGCCGTAACATAAGTGAATTTATGCTTGACAAGTTCATCAAACTTATCCGTATCCCAATGACAGTCGACAAATAATGATGCTGCAAAAATATCCGGATACGTGATATTATAATACATCGAAATCATACCACCCATCGATTGTCCTGTTGTGTACAGACGAGTTGTATCAATATTCTTTTCGGAAACAATATTCATAAGAAGACGGATCACAATATCCACTTCATCAGTATGTTCGTAAGCATCATTTACCGCCACTCCTGAAAATTGCGGGACAAGCACATAACATGGATGCTTAGATTGAAACTCATTTGTTGCCCAAACCAATGCACCGTACCCCTGCTGCAAAGGTCTGGTTATATCTGTCCCGGGAGTGCTGGCATCGGCAATAAATAGCACTAAGGGATATTTTTCATCCACATCTATATTACGCGGTGAGAACAGATTATATTTCATGCTTTTGCCTGTTTCCGCATCCTTGAATTCCAACTGCCTGAACTCGGGCAGTTCCGCTCTAATCATAGCCTGCAAAACATCATCACCGGTTTTGTCAATTACAGGACCTCCACCGGGAGTGCCAAGTTGCGGACCACCTACTTTACCAAACTTACGCTCATTACGCTCAGCAATCGGAGCATTCCCATCAGAAGTATGGCTGTTGACTCGACAAGAAGTAACCATTACAGCCACAACACACATTGCTACAAAAGGGAAAATTACATTAACCAGTCTACTTTTCAAATCCATATTATATCTTTTATATATTGTAGATATAAGACAAATCTGATTAAAAAAGTTTATTGACCATGGACGAACAGCCACAAATCAATGGTAAAACACGACAGGACTCAATAACTCAAGTTTAGTTATATACCATGCACTCTTGCCAAGAGATAGCAATCACAGCGAGTAGGCTGTATGACAGACAATTACACATCACGAAGCCTTTATTTTACCAATTATTCCAAAAGACCGTCGCAAAAAAGATAACAGTATTTTATTATTTCTCATATTTTTTATACTTTTGCAACGCAAATAAGTATCTCTTGGCAAGAGATACCTAAATATACAGGAATAAATAACGTCTCCATTGTTTAAGCACTCACTAAGGGACTGCTCTATGTAATGGCGGCACATGATAGGTTATAAATACATATACATGCTTGGCTTGCAACTAATTACAGCCCCAGGCAGGATTAGAGGTATTGCACAAACATACAGCACATCATCATACGACTATGACTACTCTCCCCAATAAGAGCGCTTGTAGCAACGTTGGTGTCTCGAACATAGATTCGAGTAATCAGGACACATTAACATGGTTTGTAATGCGCGACCTCAAAAGGCCCAACGCAAAGCTCCCCGCCTACAAATTCCTATCTGACATAGGATTTGAAGTTTTCACGCCCATGCGGCAACTCATATCTACACGATTAGGCAGGCGCACCCGCTGTGAAGTACCGGTGATTCCGGACATTCTTTTCGTGAAATCAACGCGCAATTCTCTTGACCCCATAGTCCAGCGGACCGCAACGCTTCAATACAGATTTGCCAAAGGCGGCTCCTACTGTCAACCCATGACTGTCAGGCATTCCGATATGGACAAATTCATAGCCGCAGTCGCATCCACAGATACGCCGGTGTTTTACCACCCCACAGAATTACTGCCCAATATGGTGGGCAAACGCATACGCATAGTGGGAGGAGCACTTGATGGTTACGAAGGAGCGCTGTTATCAATCCGTGGCTCCCGTAAAAAAAGGATCATTGTGGAAATTCCCGGAATTATGGCAGTGGGCGTGGAAATAAACCCCGATTTCATTCAACTGTTAAGCTAATGCCCGACGAAGACGAATACCACATCCTCTTAGCCGGACCAAACATATTATATCAATGAATTTAAAAAACATCCTGCTTGTCTCTATTATTGCCATAATGCAGACTATGGCATATTCCTCATGCTCTACACCCAAAAACATTGCTTACCTGCAAGGTTTGTCCCAAGGCGAGATCCAAGCGCTTTCCGAACAGCGTCGGCTTACGATAAAGCCCGACGACAAGTTGTCGATACTCGTTAGCTCCAAGGATCCCGAGCTATCACAAGTGTTCAACCTCACCGTTTCACAGCAGCGCATAGGTCAAGCAAGCACATCCGGCTCCGGCAATTCTGGACAGAATGTACCTTTTACCGTCAATCCCGAAGGGGACATAAATTACCCGTTTATTGGTAATATACATGTTGCAGGGCTAACACGCAACGAATTGTGCAAAGTAATAGAAGACCGCTTGCGCAACGAAGGCTTGCTCAAGGATCCCATCGTCATAGTTGAATTCCAGAATGCCACCATATCCGTATTGGGCGACGTTGGAGCACCTGGGGAATACCCCATTGACAAGGATAACCTGAATCTGCTGCAAGCCATAAGCAAGGCAGGTGACCTCCAGATTACAGGACAACGACAGAACGTAATGGTACTGCGTCGGGATGGCGACAATGAGATAGCATACTTCGTCGATCTCACCAATCCGAAATCAGTAATGGAATCACCGGCATACCACCTACAGCAAAACGACATAATATACGTGGAGCCTAACAGCATGCACAAACGCCAGTCGACCGTCAACGGTACCTCCGTACTCACACCCGGTTTCTGGTTCTCCATTGCATCATTCATAGCGTCCATGTCAGTACTTATATTCAAATAAGCACCACTCATTATTATCTCCATGGAAGAAACTACTGAAAAGGAAGTACAATCGACATCCACACAAACTGGAATAAGCGATGTCATATTCATAACCTTGCGCCGATGGCCTTGGCTCGTATTATCCATCGCCCTATTTGTCGGAGCCGCCGTTTTCCATATTTTGCGCACAGTGCCCGTTTATACCCGTACTGCATCCATTGTCATAAAAAGCAGTACCACCGGCAACTCTATATCCGACATAAGCGCATTCTCCGAAATGGGATTAGGGCAAACAAGCTCCAATATCAGCGACGAAATCAACAAATTGCAATCGCCTGATGTAATGGACGAAGTGGTACGACGTCTCAACCTCGACAAGAACTACTTCATCGACGGCAGATTCCACCGCGAAGTACTATATGGGTCATCACTGCCTGTGACCGTCGACTTCCCCACACTAACCGAAAGTGAAAGCGGGTCTGCCACAATAACGATTGACAGCAACGGAAATATCACATTAGCCGACCTTGTACTCCACGGCGAGCCGGTATCTGTTCCGGCATCCAAAGTAATATCCGGAGACACGATACGCACACCCAAAGGTAATATCGTAATCACGGCAACCGGTAGAGGTAACGTCCGAGACACACAAATATTCATCGACAAACAACCCATACGCACCACTGCCGCACGATTCTTAGGAGAGCTATCTGTTGACTTAAAAAGCAACACAGGCAACACCGTCAACCTCACAGTTGTGGACTCCTCGCCCGAACGTGCCGTGGACCTGCTTAATGAAGTCATAGCCGTTTACAACGAGAAGTGGATTGAGGACCGCAACCAAGTATCCGTATCCACAGCAAAATTCATCACCGAACGTCTTGCTGTAATCGAAAGTGAGCTCGGTGGCATAGACAAAGACATCGCTACATATCAGAGCGAGCATCTAATCCCCGATGTACAGCAGGCGGCATCCATGTACATGAGCGAAAACCAAGCATCGGCAGTGCAGATACGCGAGCTCAACAACCAGTTGCAGATGACACGTTACCTGCGCAACCACCTGAACGGGACAGCGCCGAATGAGCCAATGCCGGCAAATACCGGAATAGGTAGCTCAGCTATTGAAAGCAACATTGCACAATACAACGACAAGATGCTCGAGCGTAACAGAAAGGCAGCCAACTCATCCGAGACACATCCTGTTGTGGAAACCCTTGACAATCAACTTGCATCCATGCGCGCATCCATCATGTCATCGCTCGACAATCAACTCACAGCACTCGAGACACAGATGCGCAATCTCAAATCATCCAAATCTACCATCACCACTCAACTGGCTGCGGCTCCGAAACAAGCCAACCATCTCCTATCCGTCGAACGTCAGCAAAAAGTAAAGGAATCCCTGTACCTGTTCCTTCTTCAGAAACGAGAAGAAAACGAACTATCCCAGGCATTCACAGCCTACAACACTGAAATTATCAAACGCCCTACAGGCTCATCCTCCCCCACCGCACCCGTTCGCGACAAGATTATCCTCATTGCATTCGCCATTGGTCTTATACTCCCATTCGGCGTAACATACCTCCTGGAAACCTCCAACACACGCATACGCGGACGCAAGGACATCGAAAACCTCACCATCCCATTCCTCGGCGAAATCCCTGATGACAAGCCCAAGAAAGGTGAGCGCAAAGAATCAAGAATCGTAGTACAGCAAGGCAAACGCAACGTCATCAATGAAGCCTTCCGTGTGCTTCGTACCAATCTCGGGTTCCTGACATCCAACACATCAGGCAACGTAATTATGATTACCTCTTTCAACCCTGGCTCCGGCAAAACATTCATAACCATGAACACAGCTGTGAGTCTCGCGATAAAAGGTAAACGCGTCATTGTAATCGACGGTGACCTTCGACGATGCTCAACATCCGCGTACATCAACACCCCCCAGATAGGACTGAGCAACTACCTCGTAGGCGAAACCGACGACATCGAAACCATAATCCACGCCGACACCCTAACACCGGGATTGAGCGTGATACCGGTAGGCTCCATTCCACCTAACCCCACCGAACTACTCGAGTCGCCACGTCTACCCAAACTCATCCAGACACTCAAGGCTGAATACGATTACATTCTCATTGACTGTCCTCCGGTAGAGATGATGGCAGACGCACAGATTATATCCACCATAGTCGACCGCACCATATTTGTGATTCGTGCCGGACTGTTTGAACGCTCCATGCTCCCCGAGCTCCAGCGTCTATATGACCGGAAAAAATACCGCAACATGACTCTCGTCCTCAACGCCACCGCCACCGAAGGCCACCGCCGCGGCTCCCGCTACGGCTACGCCTACGGTTACGGCTACGGCAACTACTCCCACTACACCACCAAATAACATCAAATGTCCGAAGATTTAAGAAAAAAAACTTTTTGGGGCATTGTTTGGAGCTATATCGGACGTTTTGGATCTCAAATCATAGCCATAATACCCGCTATGATTTTAGCCCGAATGCTTGGACCTGAACAATATGGGCTTATTGCAATGGCCGGGGTGTTTACCGGCATTGCATACCAACTTGCCGATGCTGGATTTGGTAATGCGTTGGTTCAAAAAAGGGATGCTGACAATATCGATTTTAGTACGGTTTTCTATTTTAATATCGGTATTTGTGGTATCATATATCTGATAATATATCTCTGCGCCCCATTAATCGCCGAATTTTTCCATGAAAGGTTACTTATACCCATAATTAGATTTTCATCACTCGGCATTATAATATTATCATTCGGGCAAATACAAACAATAATATTCAAAAAGGAAATAGATTATAAACGGCAAGTAATTATTAATCTCACATGCCAGATTATATCTGCCGTAATTGCCATTATAATGGCTATCAACCGCTATGGGGTATGGGCACTTGTCGCACAAGGACTAATCTATACTTTTTGCACAACCATAATGAATTGGATTATATCTTCATGGCGTCCGATGCTTGTATTTTCAAGGAAACGGCTTTTAGGTTTATTTAACTATGGCTCAAAGACTTTAGCATCCAGCATTATAGATTACGGCTTTTCAAAACTTTATGATATAATAATCGGACGTGTTTACAACCCAACCAGTCTCGGATTATACAATCGAGCCATTTCCACCTCAAATATATTTAAAGACACATTCTTTGGTGTGTTCAGTGGGGTGACATTCCCTGTATTTGTAAAAATGCAGCATGACAATGAACGATTCAGAAACAATATCATAAAATTCATTTCCATAGTAAGCATGCTGATATTCACTGCTATGATATGGTTGATTTTTATGGCTCATCCCTTATTCATTTTCATGTACTCATCAAAATGGGATGGCGCAGTTACATTTTTCCAACTTGCATGCGTAATGGCCATGCTTACACCGATAATCTCTATTTTAGAATCAGTCATTCTTGCAAAGGGCTATTCAGGGAAATTCTTAGCGATATCTATCATACGTAAAATATTTGTAGTGACAATGCTTGCCATAGCTTGGCGATTTGGAGTACTTTGGCTATTAATTGGACAGATTATTGTGAATATTTGCGAATGTCTTATATACTCATTTGTGACGAAACGCATAATCAACTATTCCTTCCTGAATGTTATCTCCGACTTATATCCGTCATTATTATTAGCGTTGGTCTCGGTCATACCCGTTGCCATAGTGGATTATGCAGTTTCATTCGCATTAATGAACGCAGATTTAGATATCACATTAGCCGCAATCATTAGATTAGCAATTGGTGCGATTGTTATTACTTTTAGTTTTTTTACGATATGTAAATCAGTGAAACTCAACAATTACAAAGAGCTCATTCATTTCCTCGAGCACTCTATCGGTAGCAATAAAATTGTAACATGGTTAAAGGTATAAAGATGAAACAATCATTAATCAACAAACTGAATTTCACTCTATATTTCATATTGAGACAATTGTTTGATGCAAAATTCAAGCAATTCCGGAAGATTAAAATTGCATCCAGCGAGGAAACATTACAACAAATTATAGACAACCGTCTCTCCATCGCCAGATTTGGGGATGGAGAGCTGACATTGCTTGCCGGGAATAATACAGGCTTTCAAGATAAAAACGAACAGATAATTTCCAAACTTAGACACATTCTAAAATCTGATAATTCAAGAGTCCTAATAGGGCTACCTTATGTATGGAAAAATTTATGGCCATTGAAATATAGGGCATTTGAATTCTGGGGAGGGTATCTAAATCGAAGTATTACACAGCATATTCTGCCATTCGTATCTATAGAGAAACAATATTATGACACCAACTTCACACGATTTTACATTGATTACAGAACAGATTCCAATGCAAAAAAATTAGTACCAATAATAAAAAAAATTTGGCATAATCGTAACGTATGCTTTATAGAAGGTGAATTTTCACGACTTGGTGTCGGTAACGATCTTTTCAACAATGCAACAGATATAAAACGAATATTATGTCCGTCAAGAAATGCTTTCCAGGTATACGATGAGATTATGTCAGAAGCAAAACAATTGCCTAAAGACACTCTTATTTTAATTGCGTTGGGCATGACAGCCACCTGTCTTGCCTATGATTTAAGCATGTACGGTTATCAAGCTATTGATATCGGACATATTGACGTGGAGTATGAATGGTTCAAGATGAAAGCAAAAGATAAGGTGGCTTTAGATACTAAATTTGTTGCAGAAAGTTCATTCAATAATCCCGTTAAGAATCTTCATGACGCTAAATACCAATCTGAAATTATTGCCAAAATTGGAATATGAACAATCCTTTCATATCTGTAATCATTCCTGTCTACAATGTCGAGAAATACCTGCACAAATGTTTGGTATCAGTCAAGAATCAGACATTCAAGGATTTCGAAATAATTATAGTCAATGATGCATCGCCCGACAATTCCTCGCAAATCATTGAATACTTTAAATCAGAAAACTCCGATTTAAAAATTTCTATTTTAAATTTGACTCAGAACCAAGGTATAAGCTCCGCACGAAATCATGGGCTAAAAATTGCCAGAGGAAAATATATATACTTTCTTGACAGTGATGACGACATAACGTCGGATTGTTTTGATATATTGAGTAAAAAAGCATTTGAATACCCTTATGATGTAGTTATTGGTGAGAATTTCATAATTTCAGATAATTCTCAAAAAAAGGTTGCATTAAAAATAAAATCGCAAACAATCGAAAATAATGATTGTATCAATTCTTACTGCCGCAGAGAATGGTACAATCAAGTCTGGAATAAACTATACCGTCTCGACTTCTTAAAATCTCATGATTTGAAATTTGCATCCGGCCATATCCTTGAAGATGAATTATGGAGCTTCCAAATAGCCGCATTGGCTAAAAAAATAAGTTTTGTAAAGAAATGCACCTATAACTATTATATCCGGCCAAAATCTATAATTTCGACAATCAAAGGCAATAGCCATAGATGGTTTGCATTTCTCAAAATAAACAAATTAATCCGAGACGAAATTTTAAAATACAATCTCGCGATTAATCCATATGTCGGCAAATATTTCTTAGAGAACCTTCTTGTCACCATCACCGGATTTCATAGTTGCAACGCCTTAAATTCTGAATTGCTAAACGATATTGTCCGACTAAATATAATGTCTCCATACAAACTATTCAAACAGAATCAATTATCCATAAAAGAATGCATTGCATACTCATTTCTCAACTTACCTCCAGTCCTATCTCATTGCTGGTATAAACTTTTACCTCATAAATAATGAAATCGGTTGTATTCGTAATATGTACAATGAATGTCGGTGGCGTTGAGAAAGCCCTGTTAGGAGTTGTAAAGCAATACCTATCTCAAGGGTGGGAAGTACATGTGGCTATGTTGACAATAGGTGGTGGCTTTCTTCAATATCTACCCAAAGAGGTTTGCATCCACCAAATCAAAGGTTTTCAGGAGATACGCTCGATTATACATAATCCTCTTCGCCCTGCAATATCAAAAGCGCTTAAAACATTACGATTATTGGATGCCGTTAAATTAGGCTGTTTCTACTCGCTTCAGAAACTTTGCAATACATCAAAACACCTGTACGCCCACGCATTTAAAAAAGTGCCATTTTTATCAGAACAGATATTTGATTTGGCTGTTGCTTTTGCCGGACCTGATTCTTTTATTGACACATACGTTTCGTCTCGAATAAGAGCCAATGAAAAATGGGGATGGATACACTTTGATATAACTAAATTTGGCATTGACTCTGGAATCATAAGATCAGCTTATTGCAACTTCTCCCGCATCAATATAGTTTCATTGGACGCCAAAGCAATTTTTGACAGGACATTCCCAATGTTCTGTCAAAAAACGTATTATCAACCCAATATAATTGATGTAGAATCTATAACAACCTTAGCAACAGAAACTGTTGACGACTTACCTTCACATAGTGGAAAAAAAGTTATACTCACCGTCGGACGTATCTCGGCTGAAAAAGGACAGTTCCGAGCTTTAAAAGCTATAAAAAAACTTGTCCAATCAGGAGTTAATGATATCCAATGGTGGTTAGTTGGCGATGGTACAGATTTTGACAGATGCAAAAAATACACAATTGAAAATCGGTTAGAAAACACCGTGAAATTTTTAGGAGCAAAGCCTAATCCATACCCATATATGGTCAATTGTGACATATATTTACAGCCATCTGAACATGAAGGGTTCTGTATCACATTAGCCGAAGCCAAACTTTTTAAAAAGCCGATAATTGCAACAGAATTTACCGGAGCAAAGGAACAGTTGACAAAATATTATCCACACATAATAGTTCCACACGACTCATCAAAAATTGCAGATGCAATTATCACCCTACTCTAAATTTCACTTATGTCCGGTAAACGAATTGACTATATTGACTACTTGAAAGGATTAAGTATCATTTGGGTTGTATGGTACCATACCGTACAACCTTGGTTTGTGGATTTCAGTTTCCGCATGCCTTTATTCTTTCTCGCGTCCGGAATCTTTTTTAAAGTTGCAGATATAAAGACTTATGTCCGGAAGAAGACCAACCAATTGATTGTTCCATTCATATTCTTCACCATCATTTACTATGTATATCTTATTGTTCAATACTATCTGGCTAAAGGCAGCTTAATAGACTTTGACTTTGGATGCATTTGGGGCGTTTTCGCACTTCATTCTGGCACCGAATCTTTTACAGTAAATCCACCACTGTGGTTTATATGCGCATTGTTATGTCAACAAATCCTTACTTGGATATTAGTAAAAACATTACGCCAAAGATGGCTTATCTCATTAGCCGCCATTACAATAAGTTCAATAGGGTGTCTGTATATCCAGCAATTATCCACATTGTTTATGTTCGGACGTTCTTTACCATATCTCGTCTATTACATATTTGGACATCTCTATGGGAAAGATCTCTTAAAAATAATTGAATCAAAGTCAACTAAGTCCTATTCACCGCTCATAGGAGCAACAGTTGTGTATGCGCTGTCAATAACACTTAAATATACAACACAAATTAATGAACCATTGTTGACATATTTCGAAACGTTCGGGCTAATCATAATACTTATTTATCTTTTTAAAGGAATCCATTACTTCCGTATAGCATATCCATTTTGGTTTTATGGACGAAATTCATACATAGTTCTTGGTGTGCATGAAATCTACCAAACAATATTTCTGATTATGTTCACTCACCTATATGGCGAGATTAATATCTTGATAGGCATGCTCCAAACCGGATTGACCTTACTTCTACTTTGGCCGACAATTAATCTCCTAAACAAGCATTTACCCATGCTTGTAGGGAAAGCCGAAATAATAAACTTCTCAGTAATAAAAACAAAGCTATGTCATTCTTAGCTTCCGAAATTACCAATTGACATTCGCATGGCAAAACCTAAGATTTTGTTTTTAGTTGAATCACTGAATGTTGGGGGCGCAGAAAAAGCCTTAATATCATTACTGAACTTATTGGATTATTCACAATTCGACATTTCACTAATGTTGATATCTGAATCAGGAACTTTTCTTAACGACATTAGCAATCTAAAGCACTTAAAACGAAAATCAATCATCAAGCCAACTCACAACAAACTTCAACAAGTTATAAACTCTCTGAAAATCAAAGCCGTTTACAAATGGTTACCAACCAATTGGATTGGCAATTATTTATGTAATGGATACGACACAGTCATAGCTTTCTGTGAAGGATATCTAACAAAATGGGTAGCGGCGGCATCTATAGATTGCAAAAAGATAGCGTGGGTGCACACCGATATGGTAACAAATGATTGGCCCGTAAAAACCGGCATTTTCGCATCTTCTACACAGGAAATGGCTGCTTACCATAAATTTAGTAATGTTATTGCAGTTTCTGAAAATGTGGCACAAGGCCTACGAAACATTTTCAATCTAGAGAATGTCTTTACGATTTATAATATTATTGATCCAGACATTATCAAGAAATCGCTAACCCCACATACATTAACCCCTAAAAATAGACTCAATCTTGTTTCTGTTGGACGACTCGAACCAATCAAAGGCTATCACAATCTCATAGAATCTTTAAATATATTAGTTAACAACAAGAAATTAGATATTTCTCTTTGTCTCGTAGGCGATGGAAAGCAACGAAATGAATTAGAGAACGCTGTTGACAAATACGCCCTAAGAGAATACGTACATTTTGCCGGAAGCCAATCCAATCCATACCCTTATATTGCAGCGGCTGACGCATATATCTGCACATCACTTAAAGAAGGGTTTAACATCGCTATTCTTGAAGCTATGACTTTGGGAAAGCCAATAATAGCAACTAATAGTGCAGGACCGGAAGAAATACTAAACAAAGGGGAATATGGCATTCTTATAGAAAATGGTATTTCAGAAATCGTTGACGCAATAACTAATATTTATATGAATCCCGAGGTTCTCAAGCATCTTTCAAACCATTCCATTCAAAGGAGTAAAACATTTGGGACCGAGAATCAATTGAGAAAATTCACGAGCATTATCGATAACTAACTGATGAAACCGCGGATTATCATATTAATACACTACATGGAACTTGGTGGTGCCGAGATGGCTCTCATAGGACTTCTCAATGCACTTTCACCTGAGAAAGTAAACGTTGATTTATTCATATACAGCCATCAAGGACCACTGATGAAATTCATTCCAAAATGGGTCAACATAATTCCTGAAATCAAAAGTTATTCCATGATTGAACGTCCCATGATTGAAGCTCTTCGGTGTGGCTCATTAGGAGTCGTTTCCAGACGATTAATGGCGAAATATGCACATCATAAATATGTTAAGAATACCCCTATATCCGGTGACGATAGTTCTGCACTCCAATTTGTCGCCGATTGCGTGACTCCTATTCTTCCAACTATAAACCCATCCGTGACTTACGACCTATGTATCAGCTTCCTCACACCACACAATATAGGTCGAGACAAAGTCAAGGCTCATAAACGCATAGCTTGGATTCACACCGATTATTCCATTGTAAACGTCAACGCAGAAAAGGAACTACCCGTGTGGCAAGCCTACAATCATATTGCATCAATATCTCCCGACGTCACCCGCTCATTCTTGAGAACATTCCCGACCCTCAAACATAAGATCATAGAAATCGAAAACATACTATCCCCAGATTTTGTACGGACACGGGCGGAAGAGTTTGACGCATCATCTGAAGTCAAAGGCCCAACAAAACTTCTGTCAATCGGACGTTACTGTACAGCTAAAAACTACGACAACCTGCCCGATATATGCCGGCGTATAATTAAAGCCGGCTTTCCAGACCTCAAATGGTATATCATAGGCTACGGTGGAGATGAAATGCTGATACGCACCAAAATAGAAGAATCGGGTATGCAAAATCATGTGATTTTGCTTGGCAAACGCGATAATCCATATCCATACATTAAAGCCTGCGACATCTACGTCCAGCCGTCTCGTTATGAAGGCAAATCCATAACTGTGCGTGAAGCCCAAATGCTATGCAAACCGGTAGTAGTCACAAATTATCCAACAGCCAAAAGTCAGGTAACGGATGGCATAGACGGATGCATAGTCCCCCTCGACAATCAAGGTTGCGCTGACGGCATAATAAGATTCATCCGCGACAACAATCTGCGACAGCAAATCACAGCCAACCTGCAAACACGCGACTACGGCAGCATCTCCGAAGTCGAGAAAATATATCAATTAATATAATCAGAACGTCACAATGCAACCCGTAATATCAAGACCCCAACCTCGACTTGATTACATAGACAATCTTAGAGTATTGGCTTGCTTTCTTGTTCTACTGACACACTCCTCTATGCCTGCGTCCAATCCCGAGACAGAAGGCTCATGGCTATTTGCCCTATCTTTTATAGGCAGCCCATCCTCAGAGCTATTCTTAGCATTATCTGGAACAGTTCTATTACCGGTTAAAACTGGATTTGCAAAATTTTACCGACGCCGTTTTATTAAATTGATACCGCCGTTAGTCATTTGGTCAATCTTAGGTGTGCTACTATACACTCAAACTCACGATTTACCATGGAGTCAAGCACTCCAACGTATAGTACATATACCTGTACAACCTGCAATAGGAGTTTATTGGTTTGTTTATGCCATGGTTGGACTATACTTATTGGCTCCATACATCTCACCTTGGTTAAAAAACGCATCAAAACTACAGATAGAATGGTTTCTCTCACTATGGTTAATTAACATGACCCTACCAATAATTAATTATTTAATCCCAACATTCTCTACCAATTTTATCACGAACGGCAATTATTATTGGGAATTATGCTATTTTGGCGGATTTCTTGGATATTGGCTTATGGGTTACTATCTTAATAGATATCCTATTAAAGTGGGATGCAATTTTAAATTTACTATATTACTCATACTGACTATTAGCTATCCGATAATGATTCTCTGTCTTAAAACAAATGGACATGATGTAACAATATTGACAGATAACCTGCAACTCGGTAGTGCCGTATTAGTAGCAGCATTGTACACACTGCTCCAGAACATCCGATTGTCAGCACAAATACAAAAATCGATCACAGGCATAGCCAAATATTCATTTGGAATTTATTTGACACACATCTACATAGCTCGTGAAATGTTTTGGGGATTATTTGATGGTAGCTCAATTCATATATTTCCAAGAACATTCTTAATCGCTTTGCTGACATTAGCCACAGGCTATTTCCTGACAAGATTACTATCAATTATACCAAATGGCAAATATATCACCGGGGCATAATCCGATTTTTAATTATGAACATACCCAAAAAAATTCATTACTGCTGGTTCGGGCGTAATCCTCTCCCCCTTTCAGCACAAAAATGTATTACCTCTTGGCGTAAATTTTTCCCGGACCACGAGATTATTGAGTGGAATGAGGACAATTTCGATGTCAACTCTATCCCCTACACAGCACAAGCTTACGAAGCCAAGAAGTACGCCTTCGTTAGCGACTACGCCCGTTTCAAAATACTCTACGAGCATGGAGGTATATATTTTGACACCGACGTAGAGGTTATAAAACCATTCGACGATATTCTCTCTAATGGCTCATTCATGGGAGTGGAAGTCGAACCCTCAAAAAACGCACCCATTGCCGTTGCGGCCGGGCTTGGTATAGGAGCGGAAGCCGGAAATCCGATATACGCTGAAATCATAACCTTTTATTCCACCCTTAATTTCTATCTTCCCGACGGAAACATCAATCCTTATGCGGTAGTTCGTATTACCACTGACTTTTTACTACGCCATGGATTAAAACAAATTTCTGGCATACAAACGGTAGATAACATTATCATATATCCATCTGATTACTTCAATCCGCTTGACGATGCCACTGGACGTTTAAAAAAAACATCCAATACACATTCCATACATTGGTATTCAAAAACATGGATGGAAATCAATCCTTGGCGTCAAAAAATCTCTCGACTTATACATCGTATTTTTGGCACTGGATTCTCTTCGAGAGTCAGACGCATGCTTAATATATGATTCCTGCAATCCTATACAAATCCGTATACATCAATATAGTGTTAATTCTGACACTATGCTACATCCTGTCTCTAAAACAACAGACGGACAAGCAGATTCTTAAGGGTACAACCGACTATCTCCCGGCATTTATACTAAGCATCATTGTGGCATTTTACATGGGATTACGCCCGGTTTCAATGGCCTTTGGAGATACAGTAGTATACAATCGTATATACCTGATGAATGATGCAATGTTCAGAAGCCAATTTCATGAAGGAGAAGAGCTTTTTGGATGGATTATGGAAACTTGCAGGCCAATAATGGATATCAAAGGATTTTTCCTGCTGATAGATATCAGCTATCTGGGATTTATGTTCTGGGGATGCAAACGTCTGATGCCAAACAATACAATGGCTGCTGTATTGTTTAATATAGCATCATTTTCATTTTTCACTTTCGGAACAAACGGTATTCGCAACGGTCTTGCCTGCAGTATAGTGATATTGGGATTTGCCTTTATGGCAACAGACAAAAAGTCTCCGATCAAAGGACTTTTAATATGCCTTATAGCAAGCATGTTACACAAATCCGTGGCACTACCTACGGCCATGTCCATAGTCTCAATATACATTATTAAGGATTTCCGCCATGCCTACTTATTTTGGATTTTATCAATCGCTATAAGTCTCGTTTTTGGTAATTCAGTGGCAAATCTGTTTGCCACCATGGGATTTGACGACCGAATGACTGAATACCTCAACAACTCCGAATATAATCATCAATTCTCTTCTACAGGCTTTCGTTGGGATTTCCTATTGTATAGTGCCATGCCCATTGTCTTAGGTTATTACATTGTTATCAAACGCGGAATACGTAACCGTACATACGAGTTTTTACTTAACACTTATGTATTAAGCAACTCTTTTTGGGTTATGGTAATACGTGCCGCATTCTCCAATCGTTTTGCTTATCTTTCATGGTTTCTTTATCCGATTGTAATTGCATATCCCTTACTAAAATTACCTATCTGGAAAGAGAATCAAGGCAAACGTTTGAAACAAATTATGCTTGCTAACGTAGGATTCACCTACATAATGTGGCTTCTTGGCAAATTATAATACGGCTTCATCAAAAATGAAAACGCTCACTATATTTACACCGGCCTACAACCGCGCCCACACAATCGGCCGGACATACGAAAGTCTCCTTCGCCAAACCTGTAAAGATTTTGAATGGCTCATAATTGACGACGGCTCTACTGACAATACCGAATATATCGTAAAAGGCTGGATAGCGGAAAATAAAATATCCATACGTTATATTCGCCAACAGAATCAAGGTATGCATGGAGCCCATAACACAGCTTACGACAATATCCGCACACCTTTGAATACCTGCATAGATTCCGATGACTACATGCCAGACAATGCTGTAGAAAAGATTCTAACATTTTGGAACAAAAATGGTAGCGACCACTACGCCGGTATCATAGGTCTCGATTGCACCTCCGATGGTAATATAATCGGCACGAAATTTCCCGAAAATTTATCGGGAACCACATTGCAAGAATTCTATGCACATGGTGGATCCGGAGATAAAAAGATGGTTTATCGCACCGACATAATCAATAAATACCCTCGATATCCAATTTTCAACGGTGAAAAATATGTTGGACTCGCATACAAATACATGCTGATAGACCAAGACTACAAACTGCTTACTTTAAACGAGCCTTTGGTGGTGGTAGAATACCAACCCGACGGTTCAAGCTACAATATGTACAACCAATACTGGCGTAATCCACGAGGATTCTCTTTTTTCCGCAGAACCGAGATGATTTGCGCACCAACATTGAGACGTCAGTTCATATCTTGCATCCATTATGTCGCAAGCTCTATTATATCACGTAACAAAGCTTTCATAAACGAATCGCCTAAGAAAGCACTCACCATACTCGCAATCCCATTTGGAATTATATGGTATTTGAGAATACGTGCCAAAATACAATCTAACGCCAAAATGAATTTCCATTCTTAAACACATGAAAATTCTGCACGTAATCACATCCCTACGAACTGGCGGAGCCGAGAAACTGATAGTGGATTTGCTTCCGCGCTTCAAGCGCAACGGCATTGATGTGGATTTACTACTATTTGACGGAACTGAAACACCTTTCATGCAAATCGCAAAAGCTGAGGGCATCAATATTATTAATTTCGGCAAAGGTAGCTCTGTCTACAATCCATTACATGCCATAAGGCTCGCATGGCTTATGCGCAAATATGACATTGTACACACCCACAACACCGCATGCCAATTATTTGGAGCATTTGCCTCATTATTTTGCAAGACTAAATTAGTGACCACCGAACACTCTTCATCCAACCGTCGCCGTGGCTCTCGATTGCTAAGCATATTGGATCGATGGATGTACAGCCGTTACCATCGTATCATCTGCATTGCACGCCAAACTGAAGAAAACCTACGCAAACATCTCGGCAATAACAGGATCAATGACCATATTATTACGATACCAAACGGTGTTGATGTCACAAAATACTCCTCGGCGACACCATCTACCGAACTACGGGACATGTTACCCAATGGAGCCAAGGCTATCACCATGGTTGCCGGTTTCCGTTGGGAAAAGGACCAGGATACACTGATAAAGGCCATGCGTTTTTTGCCAGAAACATTCCATCTGTTTTTAATTGGCCACGGTGTGCGAATAAATGAATGCCGCCTATTGGTCGAAAAAGAATCTGTAACCCACCGCACCCATTTTTTAGGCATACGCTCTGATGTTCCACAACTACTTCGTGCAAGCGACTATATCGTCATGTCATCGCATTTCGAGGGTATGTCCCTGTCATCCATCGAAGGAATGAGTGCCGGCAAAGCATTTCTTGCTTCTGATGTCGATGGCCTACGTGAAGTAGTCCAAGGAGTTGGAATTCTATTTCCGCACGGTGATTTTCGACAATTAGCACAGGAAATCATCGCACTCGACAACGATTCTGCTTATTACAATCACATAGCAATGTGTTGCCATCGCCGCGCTTCGACATTCGACATTTATATAATGGCCGAAAACTATCTCAATTTATACTCATCCATTATCTGACATTAATCAATGAAAGTATCAATAATCGTTCCTATTTACAATGCAGCTGTATTCTTGCCGCAAACTATACAATCCATTCGGCAGCAATCTTACCAAGATTTGGAAATCATTCTTGTCAACGATTGTTCCACCGACAACTCTTTAACGATTATCAACGATGCCGCTAATAAGGATAACCGAATAATCGTTGTCAATAAAAAAGTCAATGAAGGAGAAGATTATGCTCGATTCTCCGGTTTGGAAAAAGCCACAGGAGATTATATAGCTTTCCTTGATGCCGACGATTGGCTTACAAAAGATGCCGTCAAAACCTTGCTTGAAATATCAAACACACATAATGTAGACATTGTGTATGCTAACAATATCCGTGTCTTTTCTCAAAAATTAAAGATTAACCGCATCAATACTTTTGATTCCCGATATACAGAACGTACTATTTCCGGAAATGAAAAAGACAATCTTTTCATCTCATTTTTTGGTGTGAATATAGTTCCGGTAACCACGTGGGGAAACTTATACCGACGTAATTTATTCACTGCAGACTTAAAACGTTCCGGACTAAAATTTGGAGCAGACCTTGCACTCGGTATGCAACTGTACCATAAAGCTAAGTCTATATTCGTCACTTCTACTCCGGTTCTGTATTATCGGTGGGGAGGTGTCACGGCCAAATTCCAACCCAATTTTATAAATTCAGTAAAAGCTCTGTTTGAACGAAAGCTTGAATTCATAACCCGTCACAATCTAACAAACGAAAAACGCACAGCTGTAATCGAATTGGCCAACTGCTTGGCAACCCACGTCACACAACTGGCCACATATTATCCAAAGAACCGTGAAGAGAACCTTAAGATTCTCGAAAAGGAATTCCAAGATGCGACCTATGATTCATTTGCAAAATACACATCCGACCCATATTTCCAACCCAATGCGCTAAATACCGCATGCATTAACCTTGATTATCGGAACGCCTACGAAATTGCCTATAATGATTCACGAAAAATAAAGTCAAGAGTCCGTCTGATAATCAAGAAGGCTAGTTCCGCATTACTTCGCCACATAAAATTATAATTCGATTTATGGATATCTGCTTCTTTACACACTATCTTCCCAACCCATATATAGGTGAAGTGGAACGTGTCACGTACAATTTGACACAATACTTCAAAGAAAATGGAATAAATGTCTATTTTCTAACCACGGGAGGGAAACACCACTCAGGACTGATTCCTACAGAATATAATCTCGACAAACGCGCGGCATTCATCAACGAATTCTTGAAAAAGAATAATATCCGTATATTAATTGACCAATATATCTCTGAGCCATATCTCCGTCATCCACATATCGATTCAACTATAAAAATCATAGGATGCCACCATATAGATATCATTGAAAGACATATATTTCGCTCTTTGCTACAAACTTTTAGTATTAATAACTTAAAGTCCAGTTTGATGAATGTTGCATTTTTATTGAATACCCCTCGTCGCAGATTCTACAATAATCGTAAAATCAGCAACTTATTAACAGGTGGAATTGATAGATTGATATATCTGTCAAAGCATTATGTTAACCACATGCAAAAAAAGCACCCTAAAAACAAGAGCTTGTTTTCAGCCATTCCAAATGCTTGTGAAAATCAACTTTCCTCATTATCACCAATTAATTGTAAGAAGAAACAGATTGTATGGTGCGGACGTATTGTCCACAATCCAAAAAATGTCTTATTTCTAATCAAACTATGGCGAAATTTATCCACTGAATTTACTGATTGGGAAATGATACTTGTAGGAGACGGTTGTGATCGTCATCTATTGGAGGACAAAATAAAACGATACCGACTCAACCGAATAACAATAACCGGCTACACAGACCCATACCCTTATTATCGTGATGCACGCATATTTGTATTCCCATCCTTTTCAGAAGGATTCGGCATGTCCCTTATTGAATCAATGGCTCACTCATGTGTCCCGGTAGTATTCGACACATCAATGGTTTTTCACGACATCATAGAGCATGGAACCAACGGATTTATTATTCCCGACTACAACGAATCAGAATTCATCGACACGTGCCGAAAACTCATGAACTCTGATTTATCATCATACGCCGAAAACGCTCGAAAATCAATCAGCCAGTTCTCCATAGACACTGTAGGTAAACAATGGCTTACTCTTTTTAATGAGATAATCGCTTAAATTTTAATATTATGGCATCAAATAGAATCGAGTATATCGACGGTCTCAGAGGTTTCACCATAATACTTGTCGTTTACAGTCACATAGTGTCATTGCTTACTTCTACCCCCCCCTGTTAAGTAATGTTAATTCAATATTCATTACTTTCCGAATGCCACTATTCTTTTTCATAAGCGGATATTTCGTTTACAACTATAAATACGACATCGAATTGTTCCGGAAACGCTCCATGAACAGATTAATACGGCAACTATATCCCACAATTGTATTTTGGATGCTATTCTGCATTTGCTTTATGGGATGTAAGTTTTCCCTGACCGATGAATACAAATCAGGATACTGGTTCACTTTTGTATCCATAGAGATGTTCTTTCTGATTGCACCTCTATTTATAATATTCAGTTCAAAAAAGCTATCCAAATTTATCCAAGTATCCATCTTGATATTAATTGGGATATTGTGTATCGGTATTTTATACATTGCATTAAAGACTGGCTGTGTGCATACTAACGCTATTTGGAAAGGATTCAGTTTATCACTATTATTCTCTTATATGCCATTTCTCTTATTTGGAGCCGTTTTCAAAATCCAATCACATGCATGGTTAAAATATACCACCCATATTTACACCCTAATATCTGCTATTGCCATATACATATTAGCCAAATTCTATCTATTGGGATTTATAGCGACTTTAATCCAAGGATTTACTGGAATTATAATCATACACTACATCTTCTTCCACTTATTCAACATTGATAAGTTCAAACATAGTCTCTTTTCACAAAAACTGCAGTTCATTGGCAAGAAAACATTAGAAATATATCTTCTGCACTACTTTTTCATTAACATATTAAAACAAATTCCACATATTCCCCAACAAATATACGGCATCATAAACACCAATTATGAATTACCCCTCTGCCTTTGTCTATCCTTAGCGATAGCGTATATATGCCTTGGTACAATCAAGTTAATGAAAAAGTTGAAAATTTACAACCTGCTGTTCCCAAGCACTATTGACCGATTTAAAACAATCTATATACTAAGTAAATAGAATCCATTCACAATTTGGCACTTGGATTCCCATGAAAATCATCCGCACATCTACAATTCCTAAATCAATCGATACATTCTGCCGCGGACTGTTACGACAGTTGCAGGATGAGGAAGATATGGAAGTGGTAGTGGTATCCTCTCCCGGCCATGAAATGGACGAGATATCTCAGCGCGAAGGTGTAAAAACCATTTCCGTACCTATGCAGCGCCGTATATCGCCATTCAAAGATTTGCGCAGTCTTTGGCAACTCTACCGTGTGTTCCGGTATGAAAAGCCTGTGATGGTGCATTCCATGACTCCCAAGGCCGGACTGCTGTCCATGATAGCAGCCTGGATAGCTCGGGTTCCGGTACGATTGCACACATTCACTGGTCTTGTATTTCCGACATCCACAGGGCTACAACGCCACATACTCATGCTTACGGACCGTATCACATGCGCATGCGCCACACATATTATCCCGGAGGGAGAAGGCGTGCGTAATGATCTCTTATCCCACCGAATAACAAGGAAACCCTTACGCGTGCTTGGACATGGCAACATCCGCGGTATAGACCTTTGCCACTTTGACCCCACACTACCCGAAATTAGCAACCTCGCAGCCAATATACGACAGCCCGACCGACTTACATTCATATTCATCGGTCGCATCGTCGGCGACAAAGGCATCAATGAGCTCATTTCAGCTTTTACACGTCTACACCATGAGCGACCGAACACTCGTCTACTTCTCATCGGCGGCTATGAGCCTGAACTTGACCCCATTAATCCCGATACAGAACAGACCATATGCCAACATCCGGCAATAGAAGCAGTTGGACAGCAACAAGACGTTCGCCCATGGTTAGCGGCATCCAATATATTTGTATTCCCTTCCTATCGCGAAGGATTCCCCAATGTGGTCATTGAAGCAGGAGCTATGGGATTACCATCAATCGTCACCGACATCAACGGCTCACGGGAGATTATCTCTCATGGCGAGAACGGAGTAATCATTCCGCCACGCAATACCGAAGCTTTGTACTCAGTAATGCACCAACTTACAGACAATCATGAATTACGTACACTCCTTGCATCTAAAGCCCGCGACATGATCGCTTCCCGCTTCGAGCAAGGATTCGTCCGCAACTGTCTAATTGAATATTACAAATCTATACTGCCTACAATAAAACAAAACACCCGGTAAATGGGAATTAAAGCCAACATTATCCAATGAAACCCTATAGTAACTTCTTCAAACGCGCTATTGATATAATAATCGCGTCCGTTGCTTTGATTTTGCTCAGCCCCATTCTGCTGGCAGTAACAATATGGTTGCATTTTGCCAACAAAGGCGCCGGTGCTTTCTTTTACCAACCACGTCCAGGCAAAGATGCTAAAATATTCAAGGTTGTGAAATTCAAGACCATGACTGACGAACGAGATTCTCTTGGCAACCTATTACCGGACGAGAAAAGATTAACCAAAGTAGGACTATTTGTTCGCTCCACATCAATTGATGAATTACCCCAATTGTGGAACGTCCTAAAGGGCGACATGTCTCTCATAGGTCCACGCCCACTTCTCATACAATATCTGCCGCTATACTCCCCAGAACAAGCACGACGACATGAAGTCCGCCCGGGAATAACCGGTTGGGCACAATGTCATGGTCGTAATGCCATTTCTTGGAAGAAGAAATTCGAACTTGATGTCTGGTACGTTGACAATATCTCATTTATTACCGATTGCAAGGTGATTATTACCACTATACGTAAAGTGATTAAACGCGAGGACATATCTTCCGCCACATCTGTTACTATGGAATTTTTCGACGGAAACAACTAACTCACCATATATGTATAAATTTGAGAATATTACGCTATATGGAGCCGGCGGTCACTGCAAGGTTGTACTTGACATTATACGGGCAATGGGACTGGTCGTAGAAAACATTGTCGATGATAATGCCCTCACTCCGACATTCCTGGGAATCCCACTTACGAAACCGGTCGGAAAATACAATCGAGTAGTTGTAACAATAGGCAACTGCTCTGTCCGCAAAAAAATAGTATCTGAGATATCAGCCAACGAATATCCGGTAGTCATCCATCCCTCCTCTATCGTTTCGCCACTCAGCAGTATCGGCTGCGGAACGGTAATAATGCAGGGGGCTATAGTACAGGCTTGTACCGTGATTGGATGTCACTGCATAATAAATACCGGTGCGACCGTTGACCACGACGTAACAATGGCCGACTTCGTCCATTGCGCAAGCGGTAGCACCGTATGTGGAGGTGTAAGCATCGGCGAATGCTCATGGATTGGAGCCGGAGCTGTGATAATCCAAGGTGTCAAGATTGGAAAAAACGTAATGATTGGTGCAGGTGCTGTTGTCATCAGGGACGTTCCTGACGGAGTCACCGTCGTGGGCAACCCTGCAAGAATAATCAAACAAACTAATTGATAGAAAACATATTTTTACTATGGATAAACGTATTTATCTGTGCCTTGCCCACATGGGAGGGCGCGAAATGGAGTTCATACAGGAAGCTTTCGATACTAATTGGGTGGTACCTCTCGGTCCCAACGTCAATGGATTTGAAGATGACTTGAAACATTTTTGTGGCGATGACTGTAAGGAAATCGTGGCGTTGAGTGCCGGTACAGCCGCCGTACATCTCGCACTGCTGGCATGTGGAGTTGGGCCTGGCGATGAGGTCATGGTACAATCATTCACGTTCTGTGCATCAAGTCATCCTGTGACATACCTCGGTGCTACCCCTGTATTTGTAGATTCGGAACCGGAATCCTGGAACATAGACCCCGAGTTGCTCGATCGCGCCATAGCCGACCGTATCGCAGTGACAGGGCGTAAACCTAAAGCTATCATTCCGGTATATCTCTACGGAATGCCCGCCCGAATCGACGAAATTATAGCTGTTGGACAAAAATACGACATACCGGTGATTGAGGATGCGGCCGAGGGATTCGGCTCTTGTTTCGACTGTCGCGTATGCGGAACCTTCGGACGATACGGAGTACTCTCATTCAACGGCAACAAGATGATTACCACATCAGGCGGAGGTGCCCTGATTTGCCCGGACCGGGAAGCCAAGAATGAGATTATGTTTTACGCCACACAAGCCCGTGAATCATATCCCTATTACCAACACGAACGTATAGGATACAACTACCGCATGTCCAACATTTGTGCAGGTATAGGCCGTGGACAGATGTTCGTGCTTGATGAGCATATAGCCCACCATAAGCACATCCAGGATATGTACCGCACGCTCCTTGCCGATGTTCCCGGAGTCACACTTCACGACAACCCTTCGGAACGCTACGACTCCAACTTCTGGCTCTGTACCATAACACTCCACCCCGAATTGAAAGTCAAAGGGCAAGACAACGCTTATGCCACCGCCGTATCCGGAGCCGTAGGTGGGGCTGCAGGAGTGACACACAAAGCATCAGGCACTCACACCGATTGCGAGCCCAATGCCAACGTAGAAGCTATGCGTATGTACCTCGATGCGGCAGGCATCGAATCTCGTCCGCTATGGAAACCGATGCACTGTCAACCCGTCTATGCCAAAAATCCCGCCTACATCAACGGTGTAAGCGAATCCTTATTCAAGATAGGATTGTGTTTGCCTTCAGGTCCAATGGTTACCGACGACGATGTTCGCTACATTGTCAGCCAGATAAAGAGTGCCATTATACCCGGCTGACGTATTCATATACTCATACTTCAATTATAGGTTAGTAACATATAGGTTAGTCACAATTATTAATGTGTTGTAATTTATGAATCCACTACACAAAGTTTTCAACTGGTACTTTTCACGCGGAGCCATGCCCTACTGGAGTGTTCTGATTGTGGATTGTCTAATATTATATGTCTCAGGCATAATAGTGTACGCACTGAAATATGGTGCTTTGCACACACTCACTATATTCTATCCACTTACTTTTACACTCGCACTCTACTCCATAATATACATCATCGGATTCCGCATTTTCCATACCTATTCCGGTGTGATACGGTTTTCTTCTTTCATTGACTTGCGCCGGCTCGGATTGGCAGTACTTATTAGTACTGCACTTATTCTCTCGCTGCAATATGTATTTCAGCTCAATCGCTGGCTCGTAGCACTGAGCACAAGCCGCATCATCCTTTGGGGTTCGTTATCGCTCGTACTCATGTGGACAATGAGAATTTGGATTAAGTCGCTCTACGACACATCCATCTTAAGCCATCGCAATACCCGCGCATTCATTTACGGTGTCCGGCAAGGGGGCATTGCCATTGCCAATAGTATCAACAGCCAGACTGAGTCTCCGTATATGCTTCACGGATTCATTTCCGACGGTCCCGACATACACGACCGATACCTCATGGGCGTTAAGGTTTATCCTAACGACGACCAGTTGGCCGATACCATGAAAAAATGCGGAGCTACCACACTGCTCGTGTCACCGCTGAAAAGCGATATATTCCGACGCAACGACCGGATGGTCAATGCCATGATTGATGCCGGCATAAAGATTCTGATGATTCCCGCCGCACAGGAATGGGACGGCAAGAGCAAACTAAGCTATACGCAACTCAAAGAGGTGAATGCAGAGGATCTTCTTCCGCGTGACAAAATAGAAATCGATATGGAGGCTGTAGGACAACTGCTCCGAGACAAAACCATTCTCATCACCGGGGCTGCAGGCAGCATAGGTTCGGAGATGGTTCGCCAGATTGCTCCATTCAGACCTCAGAAAATGATACTTGTTGACCAAGCCGAGACACCACTCCACGATATACGCCTTATGATGGCACATCGATGGTCTGAGATTCCGTCACGCACTCTCGTTGCCGACATTGCCAACGCATGCCGCATGGAAGAGATATTCTCGGAATTCAAACCTGAGTATGTATTCCACGCAGCCGCATATAAACATGTTCCCATGATGGAGGACAATCCTTATGAAAGCGTTGAGAACAATGTCAACGGTACACGAATCATAGCCGATCTCGCTGTGAAATACAACACTAAGAAATTCGTGATGGTATCCACTGACAAGGCTGTCAATCCCACCAATGTGATGGGGTGCTCCAAACGTATATGTGAAATCTATGTCCAGTCACTTGACAAAGCCATTAAGGACGGACGCGTTGATGGCATAACCCGATTCGTCACCACACGGTTCGGCAACGTACTCGGCTCCAATGGCTCCGTTATTCCGCTTTTTGAAAAGCAGATTAAGGCGGGTGGTCCCGTGACAGTGACACACCCCGACATCATACGCTACTTTATGCTCATACCCGAAGCCTGCAAACTGGTACTCGAAGCCGGTACCATGGGCAATGGTGGCGAGATATTTGTATTCGACATGGGCAAACCCGTACGGATAGCGGCTTTGGCGAAGCGCATGATACAGATGAGCGGAGCTAAGAACATCGAAATAAAATATACCGGCTTACGCGACGGTGAGAAACTATACGAAGAGGTACTCAACGACCAGGAAGTGACATTACCTACCTTCCATGAAAAGATAAATATAGCCCGAGTTCGCGAATACGACTTCGATGAAGTGCGCACACGTATAGACCATCTAATAAACATAGCTCCCGATGCCGATGATATGACAATAGTGAAACACATGAAAGAACTTGTACCCGAATTCAAGAGCCAACACTCTAAATACGCAGCCCTTGATACTCCAACCGCAGATTACGTCGCAACCTCATTCAACGAACCATCTGCATCTGGATTATATCCGGCATTGCAACCGACATAACGCTTTTCTCTCCACTATCAATTATTGTTACTTCATAATCAAATCAATAGGTAAAATTAATTACTATGAACAGATTCTTTCTCAGGCTACTGCTACTGTTGGGAATAGCAGCATGTAGTCAACAGGTAGAAGCTCAGCGACTTGCCGTGAGAACCAATGCGCTCGACTGGCTTACACTGACTCCTAACGCAGCCGTAGAGGCCCGACTCAACCAACGACTCACACTCGGTGTGGGATTTGCCGTCAATCCGGTAACTAAGCCAATCGGTGGCATGAAAACATCCCACTTCCGTTTTGAACCGGAACTAAGATATTGGTTCAACCGTCCCATGGCTCGCCACTTCGTAGGATTCGCTCCGCTGTTCGCAGACTATAGCCTGCGGTTCAACCACCGCAATTATCAAGGCGACCTTTACGCCATAGGCTTCACTTACGGTTATTCATTGGTTATCAATGACCACTGGAATGTGGAATTCACGGCAGGCTTAGGTGCCGGATACACCAAATGCTACAAATATCATGAGGACGACTACCGTCCCGAAAGAGCCAATTACGAAAAATGGATTCCCGTACCAGTAAGACTCGGAGTATCCTTTGTCTATGTATTTAAATAACCGGTCAACATGTCAAGAAAACTACTCACTATAATTGCCGCCGCTGCCATTGTATTAACCGGCATGACAGCACAAGCCCGCAACATCAACGTGCGGGGTAAAGTAACCATCGAGGGCACAGGCGAACCGGCATACGGTGTCGGCATTTACAATGCTACCACCGACAAACTCATTGCAACCACCAACGACGAAGGACGCTATACGGTAAACATCGATGAAAACGGTTCGCTTAAGTTCCGAGCCATGGGTACGCAGAGCCGTACCATACCGGTCAACGGTCAATTGTCGCTTAACGTAACCCTGTTACCGGAAGCTACCGAACTCGACGAAGTAGTTGTTATGGCAAAGGCAATAAACAATAAACTCATTACCGAACCCACCGACATCGACGTAAAAGGCAACTACCTTCACGTCAAGACACACGTGAAGATTCCACATCGCCTGTTCTCCTCCAACGTGCGCATGATTGTCCAACCGGCAATTTACAATGTGACACGCAACGAAATCATGTACATGCGTCCGGTTGTGTTCGACGGTCACCGATATGCCATCACGCAGCAACGCATGCATGACTGGGACAACACCAAGGATCCTTTGACCCCCTACATACAGGTAAAGCACACCGGACGTCGTGCCGACGACGTACTCACACTTCATGATTCAGTGTACGTAAAAAATCCCAAAGATGATTTCCGATGCGACGTGATGAGTTCACTGGAGACATACAATAGTGTAATCTATACCGATACATTTGTGATAGCCCGCGGCACTGTCAACCCATTGCGTTTCTTATCGTACTCATTGAAGGGCTCTCCCGTAACCGATGAACGCTTCTTCCCTGCCCCGGAGATGCAATTACGTGATACCCGCGGCGAAATGCAACTCGCATTCCAAGTAGGCAAATCAAATCTCGACCTCACACTCGGCAATAACCGCTCAGAAATGAACCGCCTGTCGGAACAACTTCGCGAAATCGAAAACAATCCCGACATGGCAATTAAAAGCTTCACCATCTCCGGTACAGCATCGCCCGAAGGAATCTACGAGTCCAACCGCCGTCTTGCCGAGCACCGTATGCAATCAGCGATGGACGTAATTCTTCAAGGACTGTCAGACGATACCCGTCATAACATCGAAGTGGGCACCGAAGCGTCAGTTGCCGGATGGGACGAAGTCGCACAACTTCTGCGTGCCGACAATCTCACTGACGAAGCGGAGACAATAGAGAAAATCATTGACCGTTATCCAGGCAATATCACTCGTCAGGGACGAAATATAAAATCCCTACCGTTCTACACTCTTCTTAAGAATAATTATCTCCCACGTCTGCGCAACGTAAGCTACCGCATTGTCACTCAACGTTACCGCTATCTCACTGATGAAGAGATTGCCGACCTGTACCGCACCAACAGCAGTGACATGACACGATATGAATTTTGGCGACTGTACTCACGTGCCGATTCCACTGAACGCGAGAGTATCATACGCCGCGCTCTTGAAGTCGACCCGCATTTTCTGACTGGAGCCACTGACCTTGCCGACATTCTCATCGAAAAGGGTACGCCTGACGCATCTCTTCTCGAGCAGATGCTCACCTCTGCCAAAAGAGAAGTCCCGAATGAATCACGTCTTAATCATGGTATAGCACTATTGACCGACGGACAATACACTCGCGCGGATTCAATTTTGAGCCTGACACCCGACACCGAGATATACCATAAAGCAAAAATCTACAGCGCCACACTCAATGGTCGCTACCATGATGTGATTGAAGAAATCTCATCCGACTCTCCATTCAACGAGGTTCTACTGCTACTCACAATGAAAGCCAATGACCAAGCATGGGAAAAAGCACAGAAGCTTGGTGATTCCGCCAAAGAAGAATATATAAAAGCCGTAGCAGCAAACCGACTCGACAAATACATGGCAGCTCTGTCGCATCTCAAAAACGCATTTCGTCTTGACCCGTCGCTACGAGAGACCGCACGCATTGACGGAGACATCGTGGATTTGCTCAACGACATAGACGACGAGTCAACCGACTATTGAAATCCCGATAAACAAAAACTATCATTTAACTATAAAAAACATAGAACTATATCTATATGAATATAACATCTCATTTCTTGCGCCATGTGGCAATGCTTATGATGTTGGCATGCGCGCTTCTGGCTTCGGCTCAGTCAGACGCCATCGTATCAGTCGAAGCCGGTGATACGATGGGGGATAATACGGAATCTGTGAGCAACGATACAGTTTCCTCAGGCTTCAATGCCCTTGATTATGTACTCCAACGTCCCAACCGAAACCAATTTTACAAGCCCAAGAAATTCGGTGACCACCTCTTCATAGCCCTCGAAGCCGGAACCGGATGGTTTCATAATCCGGAACGCTTATTCGACTTTGAAGGCACCGATGCCAAATTCGGTATAAATGTGGGCGACTGGGTTACTCCTGTCCACGGATGGCGTGTAGGTATCAATGGAGGCAGCCACCGTCTTGATGGTGGACACAAACCATTTTACGTTGGAATGTCCGCTGATTATATTGCCAATCTATCAGCTCTCGTACGCGGCGATAACCCATCCCGAAAATTCGAGGTCATAGGTACCGCCGGCATCGAATATCAACTCAACCACCACTGCAGCAACAACTACAACATCTTCGGATTACGTCTTGGCTTACAAGGTCGTTGGAATTTCAGCAAATCCATGTTTGCATACATCGAGCCACGTATCGGAGGTTACTTCGGTCCAGGTATCACACACGGCACACAGACACAATCAGACTTCCACTATCGCGTTGAACCATCCATCATGGTTGGTCTGGGCATGCGTTGTCTCAGCCGCCGTGAGATTATCGAAAATTCCGACCCGTTTGAAAGCAAAAGTTTCGAACACAATATGTTCTACGAAGTAAGCGTCGGGTGGATTAATCTCAAGAAACACGACGGACGTTCCGCCATATTCGATGACCACAATATGGAATTCGCCTACTCGGCCGGAAAATGGTTCACGCCCGAATCCGGTCTGCGACTTACAGCTACTTACGGAAAACTGTCTCACCCGCATCAATTCGTTATGGCAGGACTCGACTACGTGTGGAATCTAACATCGACATTCAGTGGCTACCGTACACACGACCACTTTGAACTCGACCTCACCGCAGGTGTCGCCGGCATATATGTCAATAACGCGCGCGCTAAATTATATCCGGCACTGGAAGCCGGGCTTAAGGCAATTTATAAAATAAACCATAACTGGGGTATTTTTATCGAACCGCAACTACGTCTGTTCGGCCGTCACTTCACCGCCGACATCGCCGACAGCCGTCCAATGTCATCCGTCAATATCGGATTGCGCTACACTGTAGGAGATTTCAAATACGATTATGCAGAGAACTTTGCAAAATTCAGTGCCCCCGAACAGAAGCGCAATTTCATCACCGCCACGGTAGGACCCGCCAAATATAAGAAAGGTCCATACGGAATAGGTTATGCCCTTGAAGTAGGCTATGGACGTTGGTTCTCACCCATGTCGGCATGGCGTGTAGCGGTTGATGCACAGACATTCCCGCATGCCGACCTTGGTATGCGCTTCCGCAACATATCCTTAGGCGGCGACTACATTCTGAGCATATCTTCGGCACTTTGCGGGTACAACCCACAACGCTTCTTCGACTTCTCAGGTTCCGTAGGTGCATACGCCGGCGTAGGATACTGTCCGGGAGAATCCGCGTCTGACCCCACCACACGATTCACTGCATCGTTCAAGGCATCTTTCCTTGCTCGCTTCCGTCTTAGTGAATCACTCAGTGCTGTAGTACAAACCCAATCTATTGCAGCGGCACTTCCCCTGCCAACACAAAACTACCGCATGCGCCCGGAAATGCGTCTGATGCTTGGAGCGCACTACTCATTCTGATTACATATACCTAATATAAATACCGACACTTCCTTCAGCGGTGCGACAAATGTGTTTGTCGCACCGCTTTCATTATATAATCGACGATATATAAAGCATATGCATCATATAAAACCACCCGCACACAATTCCAAATCCAAATAACATCCGTATTTGGCGGATTCATAAAAATTGCATACCTTTGCAGTCGCTTTTTAGCATCCCGTGTGATGGGAAATTAAGGAGCAACTTAATTTTTAGTAACACATTTTTAATCAAAACAAACATGAAGCAGTATCAGCTCACAGCCGAGCCCCGTACCGACCTCGGCAAGAAAGCCGCAAAGGCAATCCGTAAAGAAAACAAAATTCCCGTGGTTCTCAACGGCGGCGAAATCATCGAACTCCCCTACAACGGTACTCTCCGCGAAGGTGAGAAGGTGGTTGAAATCGGCAATGGCAAAGGTCTTATCACTACCGACCTCACTGTTACTCAGGATGCCGTCCGTAACCTCATCTATACTCCCGACATCTTCGCTATCGAACTCGACGTTAACGGCGAAAAGCGTATGGCTGTATTGAAGGACATCCAGTTCCACCCCGTTAAGGATACCATCCTTCACATCGACCTCCTGGAAGTAACCGAAAAGAAACCCGTTACCATCGAAGTTCCCGTGAAGCTCGAAGGTCACGCCGAAGGTGTGAAAGCCGGTGGTAAGCTCACCCTTTCCATGAAGAAGATCCGCGTTAAAGCTCCTTACACCCAGATTCCCGAACGCGTTGTCATCAACGTTGACCACCTCGGACTGGGCAAGACTCTTCAAATCGGTGACCTCCACTTCGAAGGTCTCGAACTGATGAACGCCAAGAATGCAGTGGTTTGCGCTGTTCAGCTCACCCGTGCCGCACGTGGTGCCGCAGCTGCCGCAGCCGCAGGTAAGTAATCTAACCTCACCACTAATTCTTAGCCTTATACTCTGTATGAAGTATTTAATTGTGGGTTTGGGCAACATCGGCGACGAATACCGTAACACCCGCCACAACATAGGCTTTAAAATATTGGATGCCTTTGCCGAGGCATCCAATATTTCTTTTTCTACCGAACGCTACGGCGACGTGGCGCGTACGCGTGTGAAAAACAAACAGCTTGTGCTGCTCAAACCATCCACCTATATGAACCTAAGCGGTAACGCCGTGCGGTATTGGAAGGAGAAAGAGGGTGTGGACTTAGACCATATCCTTGTACTCGTCGATGACCTTGCGTTGCCATTTGGCGCCATACGTATCAAGCAACGCGGTAGCGATGCCGGACACAACGGTCTTAAGAATATAGCACAGATGCTTGGCACAGATGCCTATCCCCGTCTGCGTTTCGGTATAGGCAATGACTTTCCGCGAGGATGCCAGATAGACTATGTATTGGGCAATTTCACACTTGACCAACGACAGATGCTGCCCACACGAATAGATGTAGCTATTGAAGCCATACGCACATTCTGTCTCGCAGGCATAGCAATAGCCATGAATACCTTCAACAATAAATAATGCTCTCCACACCTCTCATGTTATGGCAAAATCGGAAGTACGAATCGACAAATGGCTGTGGGCGGTAAGGATTTTCAAGACGCGTACCATTGCCACAGACGCATGTAAGAAAGGTCGTGTAATGCTTGGTGACACCACTGCCAAACCTGCCCGTATGATAAAGGTGGGCGATGTGGTAAAAGTGCGCAAACCGCCGGTTACATATTCATTCCGCGTACTGGCACTTACCGAAAACCGTCTCGGCGCGAAACTCGTGCCGGAATACATGGAGAACATCACTCCGCGTAGCGAACTCGACCTATTGGAAGTGGTGAAGATAAGCGGCTTCATAGATCGCCGCAAAGGACTGGGACGCCCCACCAAACGCGAAGGTCGAGAACTGTCTCGATTTACCGAACAAGCCTATGACGCCTTGGATGACGGTTGGGATTTTGATTTCGACGATGACTTCCTGGATGACGATACTGAATAATAAGCACCATCGACATCAGATTATCCGCGGAACTGTGTCATAACATTTGCCGGTGGTCTGTGAGCAGCAAGTTCAGCAGCCATAAAGTCCATGTAAGGAGCCACATGGTCGAAATACATCCTATAACCCTCGCACAAATAGCATAACCCCGGCTCACCGTCGGCAGTGACCGATATGCGGTTTTTAGGGCACTCCCCGTTGCACACATGTGAGTACCTGCACTCGCGGCACTGACGTGGTAACGAACCTCGTTTCATACTGCCGAATTGCTGTTGGCGCGGGTCTATCATCATCTCTATTATAGAGCGCTGATGTATGTTACCCAGCTTATACTGGGGAAACACAAAATGGTCGCACGAATATACATCGCCATTATGCTCCACCACACCGGCATGACCGCAGAACGATGCCATTGAACACACTCCCGGTTGCTGCCCCACCCATCCAGCAAGAGTGGCATCGAATATCTGTACAAATATCTTGCCCACATCCTCTTTCACCCACTCATCGAACACACCGCATAGAAACTCACCCCATTTCCGCGGCTCCACGGAATGCGGAGTCATCTCGCCATTATCGCCCAATGTAGCAAGACGTCCATCACCACGGCGGCGCTCCACAATAGGAGTAAACTGTATATACTGACAGCCTATCGACTTAAAAAAACGATAGAACTCCACCGGATAATCCACGTTATAGTCATTGACCACAGCCATGGCATTCCACTCCACACCATAACGCTGTAGCATACGTATCCCCTTCATCACACTTTGGAACGTAGGCTTACCGCCGCGCGCACGCCGGTACTCATCATGAAATTCCTCAGGACCGTCAATCGACACGCCTACCAACCACCGCTCCGCACGTAAAAAACGCGCCCATTCCTCTGTAATCAGAGTACCGTTTGTTTGCAAACAGTTCAGCACCCTGCGACCTCGTGCATACCGCCGTTGGAACTCCAAAGCCTTACGATAGAACGATAACGGACGCATCATAGCTTCTCCACCGTGCCACGTAAACATAACCTCATCCACCGTCTGCGCTTCGATATACTGCTTCACAAACTCCTCCAGTGTGCCGTCATCCATCACCTGCTTCACTCCAGGTTCACCCTTTTCCAGATAATAACAATACTCACACGCCAGATTACAAGCCGCCCCTGCCGGCTTTGCCATCATATAAAGTACCGAACCGAAAGGATTGGCATCCATAGCCGGCATACTGTTATTATTAGAATTATTCTCATTCATAATGCAAAGATACTACAATCCTAAATACATACCATGCGAATACGCACTTCTGACAACTCAAAAAAACATTTCCACAGGGAGTGGCGTTGTAGTATAAAACCGATTCACTATTTATTAATCATCGCACAGTCATGAATCCACTACTTATATCCGGTGAGATAATCCCGTCACACAAATTTGCATCCTGGCTACTGACCAATATCGACAACCTCCTCGACAAATTAGGTTTGGCACGAGACAAAACCATTGAGGAGATTATTTATGTAGCCGTGATTGTAGGTGTTGCCATGCTGCTTGGATGGATTATCCGATGCGGCATACTTTGGGTGGCTCGGCGCATGGTACGTTGGCATCACACACATATAGGCGACGAACTACTCAATCAGCATGTACTGTCACGATGCAGCCATATCATTCCCCCATTGGTGATTCTCGGACTGCTGCCATTTGCTTTCGAAAGCAAATCCACCCTTCTGCATATATGTGAAGTGATAGTATGGATTTATACCATAATGGTGATTACCACTGCTATAAATACGGTTCTCACATTTATATGGATGCGCTATAACGAACGTGAAAACACCAAGAACCTGCCCCTCAAAGGCATACTCAATGTAGGTAAAGGATTGGTTTGGATAATAGCAGCAATAGTCATAGGCTCAGTACTTCTCGGAAAATCGCCGGCAGCTTTGCTCACCGGACTTGGCGCGTTTGCCACAGTATTGATGTTGATATTCAAGGACAGCATACTGGGGTTCGTTGCCGGTATACAGCTCTCTCAAAATGACATGCTGCGTATAGGCGACTGGATTGTGGTACCCTCCACCATAGCTAATGGTATAGTAGTGGACATGAGCCTGACAGCCGTAAAGGTTCAGAATTGGGACAACACCATAGTCACACTCCCTCCCTATACACTTGTAAGCGTATCATTCCAGAATTGGCGCGGTATGAGCGACAGCGGTTACCGCTTGATTAGCCGTTCGGTAATATTCGATGTTGACTCGGTGAAACCCGCCACCGACGAACTCCTGCAACGCGTAGCAGCATTGCCGGGCATGGCAGACTTCCTCGCCAAAGTCAAAAAGTCAGGACCGTTCTACGACCCGGGACTCGCTGTGGTCAACGGCACTGCGCAAACTAATTTAGGATTACTCCGAGCCTACATGTGCTCTTATCTTCTGAACCATCCGCTCATCGGCACCGACCAACAGATATTGGTGCGCATAATGACACCCGACGGCAACGGTATGCCGCTGCAGATCTACTGCTACACCACTACCGCATGGACCGCTTATGAAGCCGTACAAAGCGAGATATTTGAACACATAGCCGCCGTGGCTCCGGAATTTGACTTGCGCTTGTTCAACAATCCATCGGGTCGCGATGTCAAATCACTTGCCCCGCAACAACAGCAACCGGCGCAATTGCAACAGCCGGCACCGACACCAAATGTTCAGAATCAGAACAAATAGGCAACACGCACTGACCAAGTGGTATTGCGAGCCGAGAAATTAGTAAGAGTCTTATCCTTCAAAGCATAGGTAAACCCATGATTATAGCTTGCAGTTACCTGCCAGTTGCGCATGATTTCCACACCCAAGCCGAAATCCACGCCTAATTCACCGGCAGCGTATTTCATACAATCTATATCGCTGTGACCGACAAGAAAGCCAAATGAAGGACCAGCAAAAACAATGGGAGCCAATTTATCCTCAAAGCCATTGAGACGCGTATATTTGAACCGCAGGTGTACCGGTATCACGGCATAATGCAGATAAGAACGGTCAACACCGTATCCTTGGTCCGCCCACATAGCCTTCTCACCCAGATGCAATGTGGCACCGCGCTGCTCGTAATAAAGTCCGAGGTCTATACCGAAACCGATACCGGGGAACATCATTTCGGCCACCACGCCGGCTGAATATCCAACACTCTTGTCCACAGTCATCAAATCCTGTTTGAAATTAAGATTAGTCACATCCACTCCCACCATAGGACCGTAGCGGAATTGAGCAGATGCATTGGACACGCACACAAGCGCAGCTATAATTATAATTGCAGAAATGAGTTTACGCTTCATAATTTCTTTATGTAATTTCCGGCAAAGGTAATAAAATAATGTGTAAATTTGCACGTGAATTTACAATTAACGTAATATAACCGATAAAACATAAAATACCGATGGCTAAGAAAGCTTTATTAATGATTTTGGACGGATGGGGAATAGGCAACCACTCCAAAAGCGACGTGATATACTCCACCCCTACCCCCTATTGGGACTATCTACTTGCCAACTACCCTCACTCACAATTGCAAGCGAGCGGTGAAAACGTAGGTTTGCCCGACGGACAGATGGGTAACTCCGAAGTAGGTCACCTCAATATCGGAGCCGGACGCGTAGTATATCAGGACCTCGTGAAAATCAACAAAGCTTGTGCCGACGGCTCCATACTCGAGAATCCTGAAATCAAGAGCGCATTTACCTACGCCAAGGAACATGGCAAGGCAATGCACTTCATGGGACTTACATCCGACGGTGGCGTACACTCCGCTCTCGACCATCTATTCGCGCTGTGCGATATAGCCAAGCACTACGGTCTTGAGCACGTTTACATCCACTGCTTTATGGACGGTCGCGACACCGACCCCCGCAGCGGTAAAGGCTTTATCGAACAATTGCAGGCTCACTGCGCCAAATCATCAGGCGTAATCGCATCCATCATAGGACGCTACTACGCCATGGACCGCGACAAACGTTGGGAACGCGTGAAGGTAGCTTACGACCTCCTGGTAAAAGGAGAAGGCGAACAAGCCACCGACATGGTACAGGCTGTACAGCAATCTTATGATGCCGACGTTACCGATGAGTTTATCAAACCCATCAACAACTCCACCGTCGACGGCACCATCAAGCAAGGCGATGCTGTAATATTCTTCAACTACCGCAACGACCGAGCCAAAGAACTCACAGTGGCGCTCACTCAACACGACATACCTGAAGCCGGAATGACTACTATTCCCGACCTCCAGTATTACTGCATGACACCTTACGACGCATCATTCACCGGCGTACACATCCTTTTCGACAAAGAGAATGTCAACAACACCCTCGGTGAATACCTCTCGTCGCTCGACAAGCAACAGCTCCACATAGCCGAGACCGAAAAATACGCACACGTCACATTCTTCTTCAATGGCGGACGCGAAGCACCCTACGAAGGCGAAGAACGCATACTCGTCGCTTCTCCCAAGGTAGCCACATACGACCTCAAGCCCGAGATGAGCGCATTTGAAGTACGCGACAAACTTGTGGAAGCCATCAAGTCTCAGAAATTCGACTTCATCGTAGTCAACTATGCCAACGGTGATATGGTAGGCCACACCGGTGTATACGAAGCCATCGAAAAAGCTGTTAAAGCTGTCGACGAATGCGTGAAGGACACCGTTGAAGCAGCCAAGGAAGCCGACTATGAAGTAATCATCATAGCCGACCACGGCAACGCCGACAATGCTGTGAACCCCGACGGCACCCCCAATACCGCACATTCACTCAACCCTGTACCTTGCGTATATGTAACAGCCCGCAAGGACGCACAGGTTGAATCAGGCAAACTTGCCGACGTAGCCCCCACGATACTCAATATCATGGGCATTGAAAAACCGGCAGAAATGACAGGACATTCCTTGATTAAATAAAATAGCCATACGGAGTGTGCATTTATGAGGTGTAGCCGTGTTTAATTCGACCGTATCCTCAAAACACTCCTGAAGATATCCCATTTTTTTAACCCCTCCCGCACTCCTGCGACGTGATGTCGCGGGGGTGCTTTCTTTATGTACTAACGAATGTTAATCATGCTGTTTCGCACACCTTACCCGCAAGCGCACCCTCACTATCATTTTGCCATCAAATGCACCATCAAGCAGCATTTTGTCACTCAATCACAACCCCAAGTGGCACAATCAGCAAAATTATGTTAAAACAACATACTTTTTTCATCAAAACGCTTTCACATATTGCAAAATGCCCTTACCTTTGCAACGTGTTTTTCATGGTATTAGATTTAAGGTTAACTAAGGTTGGTTGTCGTGAGACAATCAATTTTTTTGTATATACGCCTCTCCTCCAAACCCATCAATCATCCGACAATGAATGACAGAAAGAAAGTTTTGGAATATCTGCAATCCCATGACATCGCTTATGAATGTCTGGAGCATCCCGCAACCCCCACAGTTGAAGAGGCCATGAAATACTGGAAGAATGCTCCCGGAGTGCAGCACTGCAAGAATCTGTTTCTCAGAAACCATAAAGGGAACCGTCATTATCTTGTGATAATTCCATGGTCAAAGAAACTTGACACTCACCGGCTCGAAAAAACAATCGGCGAAAGCCGCCTTTCGTTCGCATCGGAAAAACGTATGGAACGTTTTCTGGGCGTAAAGCCAGGCTCGGTCTCGCTCTTCGGTCTGATCAACGACGAAAACAATGAGGTCAACCTGATTCTTGACCAGGATCTTGAAAGCGCCTCAGGCATCAGTTTTCATCCCAATGACAACACTGCGTCCCTGATAATCAGTCATGAAGGATTCATGAAATTCATTGAAAACTGCGGCAATTCCTATAAGTTTCTGAATCTTGACTGAATTTATTTGCACGTTTTACAAAAAAAACATACCTTTGCACACGGTTTAGACAATGACAGTGTCAACCGTTACTTGCGGCACGCTCCGGACTCGGATACTTACTTGATGGCACATTAAAGAGCTGCCGCAAACAATAAATTCTAACTAATTGTTTATTTTGTAAACACTTATTCCCGTAAGGAAAACCTGCGTGGCGACAACGCACGCATCCCTCGTGTTTAAGCGGCATTGGGTTGAATCCCGCGGGAAAACAATTATACTCCACCACCTCCTTATACTAACATGTATAACATCTCAGAACTCAGCTCCATGTCTGACGAGCAACTTAAAGGCGTTGCTGAAGCCATGGGCTTGACAAAAATTGACCTTGCGAACCGCGAATCTGCGGTTTACGAGATTCTTGACCAACAGGCGCTGAATTCAGTGGCGACAGCCAAGAACCGCAAACAGCCTTCTGACAAACCGAAGGCCAAACGCGGACGCCCGGCAAAAGCCACCGAAGAGAAATCGCCTGCTAAAACTACTGAAGAAAAGCCTCAGCCCACTCGCAAAGAGCCCGCTGACATGCCTGTAGAAACCGCCAAAAATTCCGCTGACGAGAAATCCGCGCCAAAGCGTCGCGGACGGAAACCTAAAGCTGAGAAGCAGACCGAAAACCCCTCTGCTCCTGCACAGGAGAGACCCGCCGCAACAGAAACGCAGGAGGAACTCACTGCGCAGCCCGACCAGAAACCGCGTCGCGGAAGAAAACCAAAGAACGACAATATGCCCGAAAACGGAATGACTACATCCATTGTGACTGAAGAAACGCCTCTGCTTCTCGAAGCGCCTCATCAGGAAACGCTCCAGGAAAAACAGATCGATCAGCCTTCTGTCGAACCGGCAGTCAACAACAATACCCCTCAGGAGACTCCCGCGCCTCAAATGCAGGATAACCAGAATGCTCCCGCACAGCAACCCGCGCAACCCCGCAGGGAATTCGGACGCAAGGACGCCGCTTTCGGCTCGTTCTTCCCTCGCGGCGAAGGACGCAAATTCACTCCGCGCACCCAGCGCGAAAAAGAGGAGGCCGCTGCTGCAGCTGCCGCGGCCGCCGCTGCTGCCGCAAACCAGCCCATCAATCTGATCGAGCCGTGGGAACAGGAAAAAGCCGAACGTCAGCGCCAGAAAAACCGCAACAAGAAAAACCGCAACAACAATAACAACCAGCCGCAGCCCCAGATGCCCCAATATAACTTCGATGACCTGATCGAAGCCACCGGGGTGCTTGAAGTGGCTCCGGAAGGCCACGGATTTCTCCGCTCGAGCGATTTCAACTATCTTCCCTCGCCTGACGACATATATCTTTCACATCAGCAGATAAAATCCAACGGTCTTAAAACAGGCGATGTTGTGGAAGCTTCCATCCGTCCTCCGCGCGAAAACGAAAAACATTACATGCTGACCGGCATAAACCGCGTCAACGGCCGTTCGCCCGAATTTATCCGTGACAGAGTGCCGTTCGAGCATCTGACTCCCCTCTTCCCCGACGAAAAATTCGACCTCACCTCCGGCCGCTCCGCCAACATATCGACCCGCATCGTTGACATGTTCTCCCCCATAGGCAAAGGACAGCGCGGACTGATCGTGGCCCCCCCGAAGACCGGTAAGACAATTCTTCTGAAAGATATCGCCAACGCCATAGCTGAAAACCACCCCGAGACCTACATCATGATTCTTCTGATCGACGAACGTCCCGAGGAAGTCACCGACATGAGCCGAAGCGTCAACGCCGAAGTTATCGCCTCGACCTTCGACGAACCCGCCGACCGTCATGTCAAAATCGCAGGCATTGTCCTTGAAAAAGCAAAACGCATGGTCGAATGCGGACACGATGTGGTCATACTCCTCGACTCCATCACCCGTCTGGCCCGCGCCTACAACACCGTTTCTCCCGCATCGGGCAAAATCCTCTCCGGTGGTGTCGATGCCAACGCCCTCCAGAAGCCGAAACGCTTCTTCGGCGCAGCACGAAACATCGAGAACGGAGGTTCGCTGACAATCATCGCGACAGCCCTCACCGAAACCAGCTCGAAGATGGACGAAGTGATCTTCGAGGAATTCAAGGGAACAGGCAACATGGAGCTGCAGCTTGACCGCAAACTCTCCAACAAACGTATCTTCCCCGCCGTTGACATCATGGCTTCCAGCACCCGCCGCGACGACCTGCTGCTGCGCGAGGAAACCCTCAACCGCATGTGGATTCTCCGTCGCTTCCTCGCCGACCGCAACTCGATCGAGTCGATGGAATTCATCAAAGACCGCATGGAGCGCACATCGAGCAACGACGAACTCCTGCGCACAATGAACGACTGATCGCTCATTTCGACATAACCTTCTCCAAGCGCCGCGTCCCTGCCGATGCGGCGCTTGTTTTTCCCGCCGTCGCCCCAACCGCCACCCTCCCTCCAGGAATGTCGGTGAACAAAAGAAATGGCTTAAAAAACTAAAACCCGAGGTTTGTCAGAAGACAGGGACACTCGGGGGATTCTAAATTTCAAGTGAATACACTGGATTTCAGCGAAAATGTGTAACTTTGCGTATTGGCATATACGCCATATCTGAAACAATGGCAAAGATTACAGTTCAAAATACCAATATTACAATTATCGCCGTCAATGGGGATGATTATATTTCGTTGACCGATTTGGCACGACATAAAAGCGATGAACCTAACGCCGTGATTGCAAACTGGTTGCGCAACCGTAACACAATAGAGTATTTAGGCATTTGGGAACAGCTTTACAATCCGAATTTTAAACCCACCGAATTCGAGGGGTTTAGACGACAGGCTGGCCTGAACGCATTTACACTCTCGCCAAAGAAATGGACGGATGCAACAAATGCCATTGGTATAATCGCTAAATCAGGGCGTTATGGTGGAACATATGCGCATAAAGACATTGCATTGAAGTTCGCAAGCTGGATTTCTGTTGAATTTGAACTCTATATCGTCAAGGAATTTCAGCGGCTCAAAACGGAGGAACAGCGGTTATTAGGTTGGTCGGCGAAACGTGAGCTGTCGAAAATCAACTATCGCATACATACCGATGCCATAAAACAGAACCTTGTTCCTGCGGAGGTTACTCCGGCACAGGCGAGTATCATCTATGCCAGTGAAGCCGATGTGCTGAATGTGGCAATGTTCGGTGTAACGGCAAAACAATGGCGCGAGGCAAATCCCGACCTTAAAGGAAACATACGCGACTACGCCACAATCAATGAGCTTATATGTCTGTCAAATATGGAAAACCTTAATGCGGTTTTCATCGAGCAGGGCATGACGCAGAGCGAGCGACTTGTGAAGCTGAACCAGATAGCCATTCATCAGATGAGCGTATTGGAAAGCGGCGACAACTATAGAAAATTGCTGAAATGAAGAAGTGGCAGAAGATAGTTGGAATAATAGCACTTGCAGTTTTGGCGATAGTGAATTTCGTTATATACGGGTTGTCATATATACAAACTATGTATATAAAAGGACACCCTTCTGTCGAAAGAGTCCAGTCCGATTTTCATGATGCCTTATTGAATGTCGGGTATCTCGTATTGGCTGATTATCTCATTATAGTATTGGTGTTCATTTGCCTATGGCGGAAAGGAGGCAAGCGATGAAGCTGATCGCTCATTTCGACATAACCTTCTCCAAGCGCCGCGTCCCTGCCGATGCGGCGCTTGTTTTTCCCGCCGTACCCCCAACCGTCACCCTCCCTCCAGGAATGTCGGTGAACAAAAGAAATGACTAAAAAAACTAAACCCCGAGGTTTGTCAGAAGACAGGGACACTCGGGGGATTCCGTTGCAAAGTTAGGAGTAATTTCGTAATTTTGCGAATTGCAATACGTTAAAAATCACGAAGTGAAATATTCTGAGTATGAAAAGGTGTTCTCTCCGGCTCGCCTCAACAAATATTTAGTTGCTTGTGGTGGTCAGAACTTATTGCGTATATTCCCAAATCGGACTTCCGGATTAGGGCAAAGAGCGGTGTTCAACGAGCTTCAGGAGATTAAGACATTTCGTAACCGCATAGCCCACCATGAGGCTATCTGTTTTGATGATAACGGCAACATTGACATGGCAAGAACACAAAGCAAATACGCGCTTATCCTAAAATACATAGACTTTCTCGGCTATCAGAGCAGCCATCTATTCTACGGCATCGACATATTGCCGGATTCGACTATTGCTAAAATCGAAGCGTTGAAATGAAGTTAACTAATAAAATATTTTGGATTGTTTGGGGTGTTTGTCTCTGCTATTTTGTAGTTATTTTATACACGGTTGACCATGGGCGAGGTTTAGCAGGAGGGACTCTTATGCTTTTTAGCCTTTTATTTTTATTGGCAACAACAGCTTTATGCTCATTGAACAGTAAGCGTACGGCTTTAATAAATCTCATAGTAGCAGTTGTTTATAACGCGATGCTATTTTTTAGTTTTAGTGACATACATGGAGAAGGTCGTCGTTTGCTTTTGATGTTTTCAATTTTGTTTATTAATGGGTGTCAGGGAACAGGATTGTTATTGTATCTGCCGATAATAAAAAAAGAAAACGGAGTTAAATCTGTGCGTCGGCGCGGCGCATGATGTTTGGATTAAGGGGAGTTTGCGACTATGCCGATGAAGTCGCAAGATAGTTGTCAAGGAATTATTTTTCGCCGCTAAATAACAGATTATATTCCCCATTGAGCCGACTGGGTATAAAAACCTGAAAAGCTTTTGTCTAAGAAACAGAGCCCTCGAAATAAAAAAATTGTGTTTGCGATGCAATGTTTTTGCATTTTCGGCATTTATTATGTAGAGAACAATTAAAACTTAAAAATATGAAGAAAAAAGACTTTCTCGTAATGCTACTTATGGCATTTTTTACCATGGTAGGGCTAACATCGTGTAATGACGATGATGAAGAAGGTAGGAAGGTAACCGGTTATAAGGAATACACGCTTACGGTAGCTTCTGTAAAACTCCCCGGTGTTTTAACATCGAGTGGTAAATATGTACTTTCAGATGTATATGCTGTAAAAAACGAGCAGTCCACCGATTGGGAGGCTCATGGAAGCATCGGTAAGTTTGAATACGAAGAAGGATATGAGTACCAAATACGCATCAGCGAAACGAACTATCTGGATTATAGTATGGGCGATCCGGCATGGACTGAATACGAGCTATTGGAAGTCATATCGAAAAAACGCAAGGACTCCGAGAATTTGCCTCCTCATTTTATCCCGGACTGGTATTTTGAGCAACATTGCCCATATATCGATCCGGAATTTGCCTATGCCATTGATGCTGATAAAAAGGAGGATATAGAGAATGACCTTAAAACTGATGCGACCTATAAATTCGGAGGCTTGCGCTATTATATTACTTTTACCGGAATACGTAAATGGTTCTTATTGGATGCCGATACGCACACTATTGATAAAGGTACTCTGATTACGAGAACTAAGGATATAACAGAATTCCCCGATATATATAAACTGCTTCCGCCTGAAAGCAAAATTACCTCATATGTAGGATTTTATTTTGTTAAAGGCGATGATATAGAAGACTCTGTAATGCAATATGATGCTTTTATATATGCTCAGAATCGAAGCAGAGGCTTTGCACCCGCACCGAAGAATGTTGATATATGGCTATATAAAGACCTTACAGCTTATTACCAAAACAAATATCCGGAAGCCAATGTCAAGGCTGTCGTGATTCGTTATACGGTGGAGAAATTATAGTGAACGTCCTCGCCCTCTATCAATCTTCCAATCATACCGACCTTCCGCGACATCGCCAACCTCATTGAGTGTGTGGCGATGTTTTATTTTAACAAAGGGCTGTCGGTGTTCCGCATAGTCACAGAGCCATGCACCGACCGCTTCCTGCTGCTCGGTGGTCTCACCGTAGCTCTGCATCACGCTCTTGATGTCGGCGGCTTCGGAGGGAGAGAAGATTGCCGTTTCTGGATTCTTTACTTTTCATCGTTGTCAGAGACCGTTTTTATGCGACATTCATGAGACCATTGAGCAATGGGCACGGCATAATAGCCCTAATGTCTGGAATTTCAGTAACTTTACAGTCTGATTCAAAAATTCCCCAAATATTTTTTCACTTTTAGGGTTAGGTTTTTGAGAGGTTGTGGTTTTAATAAGTGTATGACGACAAATAGCGACATAGAAAAGCTTTTACGAAGCAACTATACGGCCATGCTGACACTGGCGATACGCCTGCTGCATAACACGGATACAGCGAGAGACATTGTGCACGATATCTTCGAGTCGGTGCTGTCGGAAAACCTGTCAATCGTCACTCCTGCCTATCTGCTTACCGGTGTACGCTTTGCCTGTTTGAAGCATCTCCGCAACCTTTCGCTGCGCGAGCGGTTCAACAATCTCTACGCACTCGATCTTGACGAAATTGAGGATGACGAGTGGCCCGACCCGGAGGATGTGGCGCGGTTGAACGAGCTGATAGATCAATCGTTGACTATGCAGGACAGACAGGTTGTGAGGCTGCGCTTCAACGAACGTATGTCTTACGATGAAATCGCCGGGCAATTAGGTATCAGCGAGGTGGCTGTCTATAAGCACTTGCGTCATGCAATGGATGTCTTACGTCAAAATTTCAACCGCAAATGAAAGACAATATCGACCGGCTCCTCGATGCTCTGGAGCACCCTGAAAATTATAACGATACCGAAATTGAGCAGTTGCTTACAGACCCTGATGAACGCGAAGTCTATGAAATGCTGCGAAAGACGGCTGATATTTCCGCACCTGTCCCTGAGATAAATATCGACGAGGAATGGCGGCGCTTTGAGGCAAAGCAGCCCAAACGCAGACCCGTTATCCTCCGTTGGCTATCTTTTATGGCATCGCGCAACGCCGCAGCGGTTGTAACCGCACTTGTCGGCACCCTCGCTGTGGTGGCCGCCACTATCGGCGTGACCCATTATTTCAATGCCAATAAAGAAATGGCGCAGACAGAGCAAACCGAACCGCAGAAACAAACTGCCATAGCCGATTCCAAGGTCGCTCCGACTGATACCATTCCGGCTGAAACAACTCCGCTGCCCGAAACCATTGTATTCAAAGGAGAAAACCTTGAAAGAATCCTTGCAGACATGGCAGGATATTACGGCGTGACGGTCAAGTTCAATCAAGATGCCGCCAAATCTCTACTGCTATATTTTGAATGGGATCAGTCTCTGCCACTCAATGAGGTTGTAGAACAGCTAAACAACTTCGAGCAAATCAACATTACCCTAACAGACAAAGCATTGACCGTAAAATGAAACGCCTTATTATTCTCTTTGCGGTGATGCTTTGTGCCGCTACCGGCTTTGCGCAGAAGTTCAGTTACCGCTTCAACCATACACCTCTCGCCGACGCGCTCGTGCAGATTGCAGGGCAGCATCCCGACATTCACATCAATTTCATTTACAACGAACTCGACAAATATCCGGTTACGGCAACCATACATACAAATGATGCTTACGATATGCTCAGACAGCTGATAGGGCTAAATCCGGTGTCGGTCATCAGTTCCGGCGACAGATACTATGTAGAGGCGTTGCAACACGGCAAGTTTAGCTACCGCGGCCGGGTCATCGATGAGGAATACCAACCTGCTCCGGGAACTACAATATTGCTTCTTGCTTCCAAAGACTCAACAGTCATCACATACGGCGTGGCAGACAATGCCGGTCGCTTCACCATTCCTTGCGACAGCCGAAATGTTATCGCAAAATTAAGCTGCGTAGGCTACAAGACCACTTACCGCCATCTGACAGACTTCAACGTAGGAGACATAATCCTTCCTATTGATGCCGTGGCCTTGCAGCAAGTCAATGTTGAAGGACAGTTAGCCTCCGCATATTCCGACCGCACTGTCTATCTGCCTTCACAGCGTCAGAAAAATGCCGCACAAAATGCCATTGATCTTCTTCGCCACATGGCTATTCCGCAGATAAAGATAAATCCGATTGATAATTCCGTCACCGACAATACCGGAGAGGGCGTTTCCTTGTTTTTCAATTATATGCCGGCCTCAAAAGAGGATATTGAAGGCTTGCGCACGGCAGATGTACGCAAGGTTGAATATATCGAATTTCCCACAGACCCAAGGTTCAGAGGAGCGCAGAGAGTTATCAATTTCATTATTCAGGAATACGAGTATGGCGGATATACGAAAGTTACAGCAGATGAAGATTTTCTTATTGGGCTGTCATCTAACACCAACATCTTCTCGAAGTTCGCTTATAAGAAAATGACCTATGACCTCTATGTGGCAGCCAATAATCTTAACAGCCATCACAGCGGATATGATATCGACGGCAAGTATATGCTGAAGGATTCCGATGGAAAAGATTTTACTTTAAGCCGCAACGAGACCACCGATAACGCTCATTCAAAACAGAATCAATACCCTGTGACTTTCCGTGCTTCTTACAATACAGAAAAAGTTCAGATCAGCAATACCTTAGGATACAGTCATTCGGCTAACCCCATTCAGGAACAGAACGGCTCGCTGACATATTCTCCAGCGGTGGAACAAGACTATTTTTACAGCCGCAGCAATCCATCGCGCAGCAATTCTTTGAGCTATCAAGGAAATTATTTCTTTGTTTTGCCTAAGGATTATTCGGTTAATATCAATCCTCAATTTTCATATTCGCATAATAACAATTCGCTGACTTATACCACTTCCTCAACGGAGCCAATTATCCGTGATGCCAGCGAAAATGCCTATTACTATCGAGTAAACGCCTACATTAATAAACGTTTTGCCCAAAAGCATACACTTATGCTGGGAATTAACACCGGCAATACAATCAACCGGCTGCAATACACGGGCAATGCTTCATATTCTGACCGTTTCAGCAATCCATTTGTGTCCGGACAGCTCTGTTATCAGGCGCAAATACAGAAATTCAGCCTGTATGCAGATGCGGGAGTGTTATGGGAACGAACAAGTATCAACACTATTAAAAATGATGACGTATATCCCTATGTCCATTTCAACATCCGCTATACGCCCAATAATAAAAACGCATTCTCGGCTTATTTCCAGTTTGCCAACAATACACCCGGAATTGACCAGAAGGCTTCAGACCTGTTACAGGACAACGAAGTCATGTATATTACCGGCAATCCGTCACTTGACAATTCCCGTCATATTACTTTCAATGTGGCATACACATGGTTGCCGTCAAACGTATTCAACATGAGTGCATACGGAAGATATTTTGAGCTATTTGACCGTTTTATCACTGCATACGAACCATTTGACAATGGTCATGCCTTGTTGCGTACTTACATCAATAACGGGAACTATGTACAAAGTGAAATCGGTATTGCTGCGATACTGAATCTGTTCAATAAGTCATTGCAATTATACGTCAGTCCCAATCAAAAATTCTACCGTTCTACCGGTGTGTTTGATAAAAGTTCCTATCCCTTTCAGATAACGGCACAGGCTACATATTATCTCAAACAATGGTATTTTCAGGCATACTACCAATCGCATCAAAAAATGATGTTCACCGGTTCTCCCACAACATATAGGTCAAGGGATCTGTATGCTTTGTCTGCCGGATGGTCAAACTCTGACTGGAACATAAGCCTGACGGCATACAATATCTTCAATTCCAATTGGGACACCTCAGACCGCTATATTCAGTCTCCATTATATACCGAACATCGAACAACCTATGGCACAAATTCCCATGCAAGATTGAACCTTTCGGTGACATATACTTTCGGTTACGGAAAGAAGGTACAACGGGGAAACGAGGTCGGAGAACAATCCGGTGCAAGTTCAGCAATTATGAAATAAAATATCTCTAAAATATGAAACCCACCAAATTATTAGGAATCCTGATGGCGTTCCTCTGCTCAATCGCCATTGTCGGCTGCGACGATGACGAAAACCAGGGCAGGAAAATAACTGATTACAAAGAGTACACACTGACCATAGCATCAAGGATGCTTCCGGGAGTTGTTACATCGTGCGGCAACAGCACCCTCACTAATGTGTACGCAGTCAAGAACGAATCGCAGTCGGAGTGGCAACCTCTTGGCTACATCACAAAGTTTGACTACGAGCAGGGGTACGAATATCAAATCCGCATTAGTAAAACAAGTTATCTGGATTATAGGATGGGCGAACCTGCCTGGACTGAATACGAGCTGTTGGAGGTATTATCAAAAGAGCGTAAGGATTCAGAAGACCTACCCGAAGATTTTATCCCGGATTGGTTTGAGAATGAATAAAATCGTATCAAATCTCTCTTATGAGTAGCCGTATCATTAATCAGAGCCAGAATCAGCCAGGTCTGCAATCTTGAAATAATCTCAAATCAAATTAGATGAAGAATCTACTTCTGTTTTTACTTCCTCTCCTTGCACTTACGTTCAGTGCTTGCGATGATGATGCTCCAGACTATCCTGATACCAAACTAATCAAAGGGCAATGGCAATTAGTTGAGGACGGAAGCAATGATAATCCGCTTATATACCGTTTTACTACTGGGGGCGAAAACACTTAGTCGTGGGGTGGACTCGTCACATATTACCTTTTGCCGGACGGAACAGCCGATTTCTATAAGAGATACACATGGCACGTTTCAGATCCTGCGAATGAAGAAGACGGAAAACCGCGTCTTGAACTCACTTGGTATGACGCTCCCGACAGTGACAATTTATGGGATGCAACGGAATATTATATAGTCGTAAAACTGACACCGACGGAAATGTGGCTGAGGCCACACCAGAAAGGTGTCCCCGATGACATCAAGAAATTCATCCGGCGCAATGACCTTCCGATTCCCTCAATACAATTCCCCAACCCGTAAACAGTTTTTTCATACAAACCTCCGGCCCTCGGCAATCGTTGCCGGGGGCTTGTCCGATACCCATGCAAAAACAGACAGGCAACCTCGGCAGTGATGTTCGAGCGTCTGTCATGTGGGGCATATCCACTTGTGTATATCTGAATCCAGATGAACGACAGCTATCGATTTCAGATTGTGGGAACCGGTATTTTGTGTTATCTTTGCATAACGGTATCCGATCCGATATTCCTATGTTTTGAGCATGAACAGGACTGATGATTTTTTCATACCCGACAACGAGATCAGGCTCCCGGAGGAGCTTGATTACAGTCGTGTGGATGAATTCATCCGCTCGGCGGAGGCGTTTTCACGCTCTTCCTATCAGAGTGTCTATATCATCGACTATTTCAGGCAGAACTTCCTCTATGTGTCACCCAATCCGATGTTTCTCTGCGGTCTGACACCGGAGCGCGTGAAGGAATCGGGCTATCGTTTCTATATTGAATTTGTTCCTGAGGATGAACACCCGTTGCTGCTTACGCTGAACAGAGCCGGCTTCGCCTTTTTCAATGATATTCCTGTCACGGAGCGCAAAGACTGGTATATCACCTACGACTTCCATCTTCTCAACAGCGGTCGAAAAATCCTCATCAACCACAAGCTGACACCACTCGCTCTTACATCCGACGGCCGGATATGGCTTGCGTTGTGTGTCGTATCGGCTGCCACGCACGCCGATGCCGGACATATCGAGATGCACCGTGTCGATTCTGCCGAATATTTTGAATTCAGTACCGTTTCACGCAGATGGATAAAAAAGCAGATGCCCACCCTCACTGAGGGGGAAAAGTCAGTGCTGACACTCTCAATTCAGGGCTACACCATGTCGGAAATAGCCGATAAAATCTGTCTCTCACCAGACACCATCAAGAAATACCGCAAGCGCATATTCGAGAAACTGGAAGTACGCAATATCACCGAGGCAATAGCGGCAGCGACTAATAACAAGCTACTCTAAATTCTTGGAGAGATAGAATCTCGGAAAGTGCTTGACCTTTCGCCCTACAGCGATGTTTGAGGCTATCCGTGCGCAGATATGCGCTGCCGTTCTCAGCGCACCATCACTGTTTTTACCGGCGCTTATTGACTGAAGGGCTGTCTGCAACCAGTCGCATCACTCTACATTCCAGAAAGCGCAGTAGCCTGCCATATATTCTGCAGCCCACAAGCGCATATTGTCTTTACGCTGCAATTCGTTGTCATCGCCAGGCATTATTACGATCGCTGCGGCTCCGTCCACAAAATCAAAAGGATATATTATAGGTATCATAAGCTCCTCCTTAATGCAGTAGCGCCCCTCGCCGACACACTCCGCGACCATATCTGCAGATGCCAAGTCAGCCTGGGCTTGCAACGAGGAAACAATGGATATGGAGCTGAATCCGGACTTTATAAGTTCGGCATTTACGTTGTCTATGAAATCCGATGCGCCGATAACCATAATCCGGCAATCTGCGATAAGACGTTTTTCGTCGGTTGTCATATTCGATAATTTTCACTGCGACCTTTAGCTCACAGAACGCATACGACACAATCAGGACAAAAGAGCGGGTATGCGAAGCCGAAGGCAAATTTAACTCTGCAAAATTACGGTTAACGAGCCGGTTGTGCCATACCCAAAAGTGTATGTTTTCACTCCCGGCCGCATTTGTACACTTTTGGGTATGGCACAGTGTTTTTTGAAGCAGTAATTTTACATCAGAAATAATTATATCCTTAAATGTATTGAAATAACAGGTATGAAAACCAAAATCCTTTTGTCATTAGTTTTCGCGATGACATTGCAATGCTTTGCAAAAAACGACCTGCAGCCCTATCAAAAGGCCGCTATAGCCACTCGTTTTGCCTCGGAAGTAAAATACAATTTTGCCGGTTACGACAAATTCGCCCAGAATTACGACAGTATCTGCAGGGCCATCCTCCCCTCCCTTATAGCCACGCAGTCCGACGAGGAGTTCAACAAGAAGCTGCAGCTTTTCGCGGGTATGCTTAAAGACGGCCACACATGTATTGTCACCAACGAGGATGTGACATTTGCTCCAATCAGTCAAAAGAGAATCGGCGATAGGGTTTTCGTCACCAAAGTCTATTCCGACGAATATACCCAAAAAGGAGTCACGCGCGGAACTGAGCTGATTGCCATCGACGATATTCCCGTCATCGAATATGGCAAAAAATATGTTGTCCCCTACGTTCCGTCATCCACGCCCCAGTGGTCGGAGACCTACCCGTTCAGTTCCGTAGTTCTGACATTAGGCGGTCGAGGTGTGCCGGTCAAACTGACTTTCAGAAATGCCGACGGCAAAACAATCGATATTACCGACAGCCGTCAATCACCTTGGAGCGCGGTCAGTCCTGACTTGTCGGTCAAGTTTGATTCTCTCCCCGGAAATATCGGTCTGCTGAGAATACCGAGTTTTATGTCGGACTATTTCGATCCTGAGGCTTTAGCCGAAATATATAAACAGAAGATTCTGCCGACCGACGGTCTTATAGTCGATATTCGGGACAACACCGGAGGCAACAGCAGCATGGGACAGTTTATCATGATGCTTCTTGCCACAGACATGATTCCTCAGGCCTCATGGGAGACTCCGGAATATGTTGCCGCGTTCGCTTCATGGGGACGCAAGATGCAACCCAGAATCGAGAGAAACGATTCAGTTCCGCCCTACTGTCTGGCTCTGCCGAATGAAATAACAAAATATGATAAGCCGATCGTGCTGCTTGTCAACAGTTCCACATTCTCGGCAGCAGAGGATTTCACCGTTCTGTTCAGAAATGCCGGACGAGGCAAGATCATAGGCACTCCAACGGGGGGCAGCACCGGCAATCCGATATCAATAGATCTGGGATGGGGTTACTCAGGCAGAATCTGCACACGACATGAACGGCTTGCAGACGGGACAGAATTCATAGGCATCGGCATTCAGCCCGACATTGTGGTCGAAGAAACCGAGAGCGTGATCACAGGGAAGGACAATGTCATTGAAGAGGCGTTGAAACTTTTGAATTAAAAACAGCTTAATCATATAAATAATCCCGGCAGCTTCGGCAGTTATTGCCGGAGCTGTCTGTCATGTCGGGCATATACACTTGTCTATATCTGAATTCAGAAGGATGAAAGCTATCGATTTCAGATTGCGGGAACCGGCATTTTGTGTCATCTTTACATGATGGGAGATGGCATAGAGGTTTGTGCTGTATAATTCCATTGGCGCCTGATATGAACAACGTTATCCGCATTTTGTCAGGTGCGGGCTACAAGCATATACCCGAAGCCGCGTTGATTTATAATTGAGATTGATGGGTCCTGGCGCAGCGCCCGGCGTAGCTTGTGTATATAACCATGAAGCGAATTGCGGTTGCTTGGTTCGTCACGCTGCCATACCGCAATCATCAGTTCCGATGCATCAACGGTCTTTCCAATGTTGGTTACCAGTCGTTCAAGTATCTTAGACTCGAAGTGCGACAACTCCACACTTTGCCCCTCCAGTGAAAGCGTCTGGGTGGCAACATTGAAAATATATCGACCGATAAAATATTTACTCTCTTCGGCTCGGTTGGTGATATGTCGGCGAAGGAGAGCCCTTATTCTCACTATCAGTTCGCGGAGTTCAAACGGTTTTTTGAGATAGTCGTTGGCCCCGATTGCAAACCCTTCCTCAACATCATCAATCGTGCTTTTGGCGGTTAGGAACAGCAGCGGAACAGTCGGTGACAATTTCCTTATCTCTTTAGCCATGGTAAAGCCATCCATTTTAGGCATCATGACATCAGCGATTACTATATCAGCAGTTATTGTCTTGAATTTCTCAAGCCCTTCCATGCCGTCAGCTGCCGTAATGACTTCATATCCCTGTCCGCGCAATGTATCGGCGACAATCAGAGTTAGATCTTCTTCATCCTCAACAAATAATATTTTATCACCCATCGTTGCTGAATTTGATTGTGAATACCGAGCCTTCTTTTTCTTTGCTCCTGACATCAATGTTCCATCCCATTTTGTCAAGTATGCTCTTCACATAGTACAGTCCTATACCGTACCCTCTGACATCCTGCCGGTTGCCGTGAGGCACGCGATAGAATTTGTTAAACAAATACGGTATAGACTTGGCAGGAATGCCAATGCCGTTGTCTTTGACAGAGATTTCTCTCTCATTGCCGGATAAGGTTATTTCAACGCTGTCGCCTGAGTATTTGATTGCATTGTCAATCAAATTGTTCAATATATTTGACAGATGCGCTTTATCTGCTTCTATCGCAGCAGCCTCATCAACATCTACATTGATTGTTATTTCCTTTTCGCCTCTCATGTGCTGAGCGGCGGCAATTTCCTCAATGAACGGTCGCAATAGAATTGTCTCCGGTTTAAGCTTCATAGTCTTGCGCCTTTCCATACTCATGGCAAGGATATTCTCTACCAGTTCGCCAAGTCGTTTAAGCTGTTTGTTTGCAATATACAGATATGTCACCTTTTTTTGCGGATCGTTGGCTGTATCGTAATTAAGTAAAGCGTCATTGGCTGAATAAGCGATCGCGATGGGCGTTTTCAGTTCATGTGTCATATTGCTGACAAAATCATCTTTCATTTCCTCAATAGTCCGCAGTCGTGATACCGTCCGGAATAAATACCAAAAAGCCATAGTAAACGCAACCATCAGAAGAAAAATGGTCACGATCACGCCTGACATTTCCGAAATTATGTGGCTGGTCAGAGGTGTCATGTATGCCTTATAATATATTCCCTCGTCAGGGTTGATATTATAGCGGAAAGAATCCAATCCTGCCGCTTCATTGAATTCAGGATTCCTACAGATCACTGAATCGTTGCTGTCAACAACCTCCACACATAAAAAATCGGGATAGATGAATCTATGAGAAAGCTGATTGCGTAAAACGCTATCCATTACCGCAAGGTCATAAGGGATATACTTTTCCATTATCGCATGAAACTGCCGGCTCATTGCATCGATCATCTGATTGGAATAGGAACTGTTTTCCGACAGTTTAGCCCGTTTTTCGACAACTGTACCGTCGGCCTCAGTCCTGACAGAAATGAGTTGACCGTGTTCATCCTTATATGTAGATGCCTCTGCTTTTCTTGGAGCATTGTATTCATCCATATCTTCCTGCACCTTTACGTCAGATGCCAATCCCTGCGCTCTGCCTGCACGGTACATCAGGTCATCAATATCGGCATCAGCCAAAGCCGTCATCACATCTCGCTCAACATTGGCCTTTATCGAATTGTAAAGAGATATGAGATAATAGACATTGCAGCCGAAAATGACTGCAATGACAATAATAAACGTAGTCGATATTGTCTTGAAACGTTTCATATCGCAAATTTACTAATAATCCGTCATACAATCGATTAGCATAGCTTCGTTTTAAGACTAAATAAGGGAGCATTTAAGACTAAGTAAGGTTGTTTATGGTGAGGGAGAATGTAAGGGTAGGTAATTTTGCGTCAGAAAAAGTTTATTTCTATGAAAAAAGCGATCCTTTTCATAACAATCCTACATAGCATAGCCACCTATGCTCAGACACTCGTAACTGATACAATCTCCGTCCGACAGCTCAATGAAGTTGTTGTAAAAGGAGAGAAACCACAGGTTAGAGGCGAAGACGGAATTATGGTAGTTGACCTTCCCGGAATAGTCAAGGACAAACCGGTCAACAATATTCTTGAAGCCCTCGGCTATCTACCCGGTGTCACGAATAACAATGGAATGATAGGACTTGCCGGAGCGTCAAATGTCACCATTTTTCTCAATGGAGAACTTACCGATATGCCCCTCCGGAATCTTTATCAACTTCTCTACGCCACTCCGGTTGACAGGCTTAAGGATGTCGAAATCATGTATTCCGCACCGGCTAAGTATCATGTCAATGGTGCAGTCATCAATGTGGTTCTGAAAACTCCGACACCTCTCGATGGCTTGCAGGGACAAGTCAGAGCCGGATACAATCAGGCGCACTATGGTTCGTATGGAGCTGTACTTTCAGCCACATACGCTATAAAGGACTGGACTTTTGACTTAAACTATGGACTGACGCGCAGTAAATCGTGGAACCGCGAGGAAACATGGTCGAATCACCTTTATGATGGCAAGCGAACTATGATTGAGGATGATATGCGCCGCATTGGTCAGAACTGGAACAATACCATATTCGCTTCCTCATCATGGAAAACAATCAAACTTACTTACAACGGACAGATAACCTCCGACTCAAAGAGTTTGGGACTCTCATCGGGAACATTGGGTAACTATACGAATAACTACAACATGTTATCGCCTGTAGGTTATCATAATATAGCCCTACGTTACACAGCACCATTCGGCATGACTGTCGGCGGTGACTATACCCGCTATTCCGAGAACCGTTCCCAGTCATTGTTTAAGGAGACCGATTATCTTTTTGGCTCTGAAAACCGTCAAGAGATAGACCGCTGGCATGTGTATATCGACCAACAGCATCAGTTCGGTAAATGGCAACTGAACTATGGTATGGAGTATAAGCACTCGAAAGACCATAGTTCGCAACTTTACTCATTGTCAGACAATCCTGATTTCGATAATATACTCAACGAGGATGTGGCGAGTCTATATGTCGGTACACAGCGATCGTTTGACTGGGGATTGTCGTTCAACGTATCGGCAAAAGGTGAGTATTACCATAATAAATATCAGAATAACCGGAATTTCATTCCTCAACTCGGAGCGACATACTATAAGACACCGAAAAGCATATTCCAAATTAATCTCAGCACCCAACGCATCTATCCTTCATATTGGGAGCTTCATGGAGGCACCAGCCACATTAACGATTACTCGACAGTTATAGGTAATCCTGAATTACAACCATATATCCAGTACGATGCACAGTTCAATTACATTCTGAAGCAGAAATATGTGGCGACACTCTATTTTCAATATGGCGACAAAACAACGGTGCAGCTGCCTTACCAGTCACCGGCCGCTCTCAATCTAATCTATCAGACCATCAACATGAACTATGAGAGAGTTGGTGGACTCAATCTTCATGCGCCCTTCAACCTGGGGTATGTCTGGAGCGCAACGGCTACAGCAAACATAATGAATCGGCGAGCCAAGGCCAATCATTTCCATGACATCAGCTTTGACAACAGCAAATGGATATTTTATGGCTCTCTTACCAATTCATTCAAGTTCAGTCAGAATTGTCCCCTCTCCGTTTCTTTGGATTTCAGCTATATCTCGCCATCATTGCAAGGAATTGCCGACCTTTCCAGTATCTGGAAAATTGATGCCGGAGTTAAATGGCAGTTCGGAAAGAAAAGCTGCTGTGAGCTGGATCTGAAAGCCGATGATATATTCAACAAATGGTCGCCGACAATGATCATCAGTCATGCCGGTCAGGATTACCGAATGAAAGTCAGCGATATGTCCCGTAATCTCAAGCTGACATTTATCTGGCGATTCAACGGCTTTAAGCCCAAAAATGTTGAAATCGACACCTCGCGTTTTGGAACAGGTAAATAATCCACAAGTTCAAACCATGAAATATGATTTAGACGCTGAGAACGCCTTAGTCATACTGTCATAAAAGGTATAGATTTTCAGATTGCGGAAACCGGTATTTTGTGTTATCTTTGGGACGCGATTTCGCGTCAATAACCCAAATATCGGATATGAAAAGAGGAAGACGGATATTTACTCTGACAATTTTTGCAGCGATATTCTCCTGCGCGCAGGCTAAAATGACAGATAAAACGCCTGTCGGCGAAATACCTTTCAGCGTTGCGAAGGACAGCCGTATATATGTTACCGCATTCGTCAACGGCTCGGATTCCCTCAGATTCCTTGTCGATACGGGTGCTTCATCTATCGTGCTGAACCCGAATTCGCCAAAACTTGCCGGCCATATCCATAAAGGCAATCCGGTTGGAAACTTAGGCGCAACGGGAGAAAATAAAGTCGATTACAGCAAGGACAACACAATCGAAATCGGATCAGTGAGATATGATGATGCAGGTTGCGTTCACATTCCATATTCTCCGGAATATTGGGACGGCGTTTTCGGGCTTAACGGGTTGTCGGCCTTCAACATCGAGATCAATTACGACGATTTCAAAATCTACTTCTATCCGAAAGACACCGTGACGGTCAGTCAGTCTTTCGTAGCATTGCCGTTCACCTACATATACGAGGTGCCGTTTGTCAGACTTCCCGTAAAACTTAACGGAAAGCTCCATGATCTCACACTTGAAGTCGATACGGGGTCGGACCGCGTAATAGACCTTAACACGCCGTTCGTGAAACGCAACAATCTGCTCGAGACCCAGACACCGTTTGCAGTCTCGCAGATTTCAAGCAGCGACGGCGAGAGCGGGGAACTGAAGAATGTCTTTTTCGACGAGGTTATCGTGGGGCCATACGTGATGCCGAAGGTTGCGGGAGCCTTTTCCACCTTAACGCGCGGACTCCAGAGCAAAGAGGACATCGACGGCATGATCGGCAACAATTTCCTCAAACGGTTCAACATGTTCATCGATTTCGGGAAAAACATAATATATCTTCAGCCTAACAATTTATATTACTCGCCATTCTACGATTTTCTGATTCGCTGAAGACACGATGCTTTTTCTCTTCGGAAACGCCGTGATGAAACGAGTTGCGTTATTTCCCAAATGAATAGCTTCCACGTTTGAAAAAATAGACGTATATTTGCAGAAAGCAAAAAATTTTACAATCATAAATAAAATATCATGGTAAACAGATTTGTATTAAACGAAGTCTCTTACTTCGGACCCGGCGCCCGCGAGGTGCTTCCCAAAGAAATAGCCCGTCTCGGTCTTCACAAAGCGTTCGTGGCCACTGACAAGGACCTGATCAAGTTCGGCGTGGCCGACAAGGTTCTGGATGTTCTGCGCCGTGCAGACATTCCCTACGAGGTGTTCAGCGAAATCAAGCCCAATCCGACGGTTTCCAACGTCAAAGCGGGAGTGAAGGCTTTTGCCGATTCCGGCGCCGACTTCATCCTCGCAATAGGGGGCGGCTCTTCGATGGACACCGCGAAAGCCATAGGTATCATCACCAACAATCCCGAGTTTGCCGATGTCGTATCGCTCGAAGGCGTAGCTGACACCCATCATAAATCAGTGCCTGTGATCGCACTCCCGACCACCGCCGGCACAGCCGCCGAAGTCACCATAAACTATGTGATCACCGACGAAAAGAACGAAAAGAAGATGGTGTGTGTCGATCCCAACGACATCCCCGCCATAGCTATCGTGGATGCCGAACTGATGTACACCCTTCCCCGCGGCCTGACGGCAGCCACCGGCATGGATGCGCTGACCCACGCCATAGAAGGCCTCATCACCAAGGGCGCCTGGGAAATGAGCGACATGTTCGAGATAAAGGCTATCGACATGATCAACCGCTATCTTCCGACAGCTGTCAACGAACCGTCGAACGCCGAAGCCCGCAACGGCATGGCCGTGGCCCAGTACATCGCCGGCATGGCGTTCTCCAACGTGGGTCTCGGTGCAGTACACGGAATGGCTCACCCGCTCGGAGCTATCTTCGACATACCCCACGGCGTGGCAAACGCTCTGCTGCTGCCGATAGTGATGGAATTCAACATGCCGGCCGCCATTGAGAAGTATGGCGAAATCGCCAAAGCCATGGGCGTCTATAAACAGGGCATGACTCCCGATGAAGCAGCTCAGGCCGCCGTAGATGCAGTGCGCGAACTCGCAGTGCGTGTAGGCATACCCCAGCATCTGGCCGAGCTCGGCATCAAGGAAGAGGATCTGCCGCGCCTTGCCGAAGCCGCCATGGCCGATGTCTGCACTCCGGGCAATCCGCGCGATGTCACCTACGACGACATTCTGGCTCTCTACAAAAAAGCTTACTGATAACCGAATCACAAATCCTTCAGTCACCGGAGGCATGCATCTCCACCATGTCTCCGGTGAATTGTTATTTCCACAATGAAAAATTATTTCGGAATATGGTCCATTCTGACGGCGGCACTCATTGTCATCGCTCTGCTATCGTGTCTTGACAGAATCTCCGTGTTCGGCATGGAGCTGAAACCGGCACCGATCGCGGAGAAGCTGACCAGAATTCCGGAAGCACCGGAGAATAACCCGATTGCCCTCGCCGACGAAAAACTCAAGCCGACGAAACCGGTCAACGACACTGTCGCTCTCGACACTGCCTCACAGAGCATCCTGATAATAGGCGATTCCATGCTCGAAGGCCTTAATCCGAGACTTGCGGCCTACGCGAAAGAGAACGGCCACAGACTCAACAGCGTCATCTGGTACAGCTCCACGACCGAATACTGGGGCAAATCGGACACGCTGAAAGTTTTTCTGCGCAAATTCAAGCCGACGTTCATTTTCATCAGTCTGGGGGCCAACGAGCTTTTCGTAAGAAACATCGAGCAGGATCGCGACCGCTACGTTAAAAGCCTGCTGAAACAGATAGGCGATATCCCATACGTATGGATCGGTCCTCCCAACTGGAAAAAGGACACGGGCATAAACAGGCTCATAGCGGCCAATGTCCCCGCAGGATGTTTCTTCCTTTCCGACGGAATGAAATTCGACCGCCAGAAAGACGGGGCGCATCCCACTCACGAGTCAGCCGCGAAATGGATCGACAGTGTGGCCCGATGGATGCCGCGCCATGGCGCACACCCCATCAAAATGAAAAAACCGGAGGCCCGTTCGGGACGTCCGCAATCGGTCACCGTTCTCCAACCCCTGCACTAACCATCATTCCACCCGCCGGCCATGGATTTCCAGACCATACTAAACAATTTCTGCGAGATGCTTCGCTATGAAGCGGATAACCCTATGATTTTCTCAAGCGGGTTGTTCTGGACATTGTTTGTGATCTTCATTCCCGTCTATGCGCTTCTGAAAAAGAGGATGTGGCAGATGATAGCTTTCGTAGCCGCTTTCAGCCTCTATTTCTATTACAAGTCCTCGGGTCTGTTTTTCTTTCTTCTGATAGGGACATCGCTGATAGACTGGCTGCTGTCGCGCCTGATAGTGTCGGTCAGGTCCGGGGGACTGAAAAAGCTGTGTGTCTGGGCATCGGTGGTGAACTCTCTCGGCATCCTCGGCTATTTCAAGTATGCCAATTTCTTCCTGTGGAACTGGAATGCCATGGTGGAAGGCAACTTTCAGCCGCTCGACATCATTCTGCCTGTCGGCATCTCGTTCTATACCTTCCAGTCGATAAGCTATATAGTGGATGTATATAAGGGGCGGGTGGCGCCCACGCAGACATGGCTCGAATATCTGTTCTTCCTCTCCTTCTTCCCCGCGCTTGTTGCTGGCCCTATTGTCAGAGCCGACTATTTTATTCCTCAGATACGCGAAAACCGCTCCGCCACGACACAGGAAACCTACATAGGGCTTTGGCTGATAATCACCGGCGTCATAAAGAAAGCTATCATAGCCGATTACATAGCCCAGTACAACGACCTTATCTTTCAGACTCCGACCGGCTATTCAGGCTTCGAGAGCCTTATGGGTGTCATAGGATACACCATGCAGATCTACTGCGACTTCTCGGGCTACAGCGACATGGCTATCGGCATAGCTATGATCATGGGGTTCACTCTGATGAAAAATTTCGATTTCCCCTACAAATCGAAGAATCTTACGGAATTCTGGCGCAGGTGGCACATCTCGCTCTCCACATGGTTGCGCGACTATGTTTATATTCCTCTCGGAGGCAACCGCAAAGGGACATTCAGGACTTATCTCAACAACTTCCTGACCATGCTCATCGGGGGCCTGTGGCACGGCGCGGCGTGGAAGTTCGTGTTCTGGGGCGCCATGCACGGCGCGGGGCTTGCCGTTCACAAGGCATGCCGCCCGTGGCTCGACCGGCTTCCCGACCGTTACTGGATAAAGGCGCTCGCCTGGACCCTGACGATGATCTATGTCTCGCTGCTCTGGGTGTTTTTCCGTGCTGACTCATGGACCGATTCATGGCTGATTATACAGAACATCTTCACCAATTTCAGTCTCGACTACATAGTGCCGTTTATCAAGGCGCGCTATGTGTGGCTCGTGATGATGACCTTCATAATCGCCGTCCACGCCATTCCTCAGAGATGGCACGACAGGATGCTCGATCTTTTCGTCAAGGCTCCGTGGCCGGTGAAACTTTTCGGATTCATCGTGGTGGTCCAGCTCGTCATCGAATTCATGAGCGAAAACGTAGCTCCGTTCATATATTTCCAGTTCTAAATAAATTTTTCAAATCATGAATAACGTAGTCGTAGGAATGGGAGAGGCCCTTTGGGACGTTCTTCCCGAAGGAAAGAAAATAGGGGGCGCGCCGGCGAACTTTGCATACCATGTCTCGCAGTTCGGACTGACGAGCTGCGTGGTCAGCGCCGTCGGGCCTGACGCGCTCGGCAAGGAGATACAGGAAAATCTCACCTCGAAAGGTCTCAACCATCTGATAGCTGAAGTTCCTTACCCTACCGGAACCGTGCAGGTAGAGATAGATCAGGCAGGAGTGCCCCAGTATGAAATCAAAGAAAATGTGGCATGGGACAACATTCCATATACCTCACAGCTCGAATCTCTCGCCAAAAGGACCCAAGCGGTGTGCTTCGGTTCGCTGGCACAGCGCAATGTTGTGTCGCGCGAGACGATCAACCGTTTCCTTGACGCAATGCCGCAGACAGAGGATTCTCTCATTGTCTTTGACGTGAACCTTCGCCAGGGCTTCTATAACAAGGAGATCCTGTGCAATTCGATGAAACGCTGCAACATACTGAAAATAAATGACGAAGAACTCGTCACCGTCAGCCGTATGTTCGGTTATCCGGGCATAGACCTTCAGGACAAATGCTGGATTCTTCTGGGCAAATATAACCTGAAGATGCTCATACTGACCTGCGGAATAAACGGGAGCTATGTCTTTACGCCGGGAAATGTTTCCTTCCAGCCTACCCCGAAAGTGGATGTGGCAGATACCGTGGGTGCCGGCGACAGCTTTACGGCAGCCTTCATCGCTTCTGTCCTGAAAGGAAAAAGCGTGGCCGAAGCGCACTCCATCGCCGTCAGAACCTCGGCGTTCGTGTGCACCAAAGACGGCGCAATGCCTGTTCTTCCTTCGGATCTTACCGACTGAAGCCGGCAAAGACCACGTTGAAGAATTCCGCGGCTTTGATTAGTCCAATTGGCTGAATTGGACGGATTGGGGGCGCGGGGTTTCCAAAATGTCAATGTTCTCTTTGCCATGATTGGTTCCGGGGGGACGGGTCAGACATTTCGGACGGGTCGGACGGGGTCTTTTTCCGGAGGAGGGGCGGTCATGGCGCCGCTTAGAAGAGCGGGACTGACGGGCAGTCTTCTGGTTCAGGGAGATAGATCTGATTTAGGATTGAGAGGTCGGGAGGGATGCCGAGCAGGACTTCCCTTTCGATCAGCTCTTCTTCGGGAGGCGGATCGGGAGGCTGGGCGAGGTCGAGGTTGGGCCACGGGCGCGATGGACGCCGGATCTCGTTGGTGAAGACGTTGACGCGGGTCTTGGGTCGGTAGGTTCCGTGGACCACCAGCAGCGACTCTTCGCTCATTGACAGACACGGGATGACAGAACGCCAGACGCGCGACAAATGACGTCCGCGACGCGGATAGGCGTCGCCGTCGA